>JAEEGL010550808.1_pt1 | contig 86482 bp, 74 predicted proteins | sample 9134231 | NCBI WGS metagenome assembly JAEEGL01 (sample SAMN16246548, study PRJNA631951) | gut metagenome | biome: gut microbiome; feature: rumen; material: fiber-attached | host: Bos | place: Iran: Karaj | collected 2018-10
ATTTGTTCAACAAACTCATCTGTATCGTTGTAGATTAATTTGGAGAACCAGCCTGTTACAGAGCCGATTCCGCCATTGTAAGCAGAGATTGCATATAAATCTTTATTCCCGAGAACCTTTTTCAAACCTTCATAATATGCACTGCCGGCTTTAATATTGCTTTCCGGATTAAATATATCACCCTGTATTCCGTGCTTCTTAGTAACTTCGGCATAAGTTAAAGGCATCAACTGCATCAAACCGCCTGCTCCGACAGAACTACCTGCAAATGGATTAAAGTGGCTTTCTTCTTTTAAAATTGCTTGTAATATTATTGGGTTACTGTTTCCTCTATACTTGTGAACAATTTCATAATAATGGAGAGGATATATAAGTCTCCATCTCAAATCATCAAATGACGGTTTTACGGTAAGTTCTTCCATTGCGTTGCGTGCAAGAATGGCAGATATCGTATAGTTCCCCTTTTGGTAGGCTATCCAGCTTTGTATAAATTTATCTTTCTTACATAATTCTTCAACCAAATCGTAATCTTTTAAGAGTGCTAATTTTACGACAAGATTGTTTTCCATGGATTTTTTATAAGGAAAAACAACCGGTTTCATTAGCAAGTTTTCAAAAGGGAGTATACCGTCTGCTTTGTACAGATTATAATTTGCTCTATATGCATAATATGAATCAGGATAGTCTGCGACAGTTTTTTTATAATACACATTTGCGCTTTCATAGTGTTTAAGCTTATAGGATATTTTCCCCATGAAATAGGTTATAGCAGGACTGGATTTCACATTCGGGAATTTTTTCAAATGCAAAAACCCAAGCCTTTGTGCATCGTAATATTTTTTCTGCAAATATTTGGTCATAAATAAGTTATATAAAGCATCCGCTGAAAATTGACCGTTTGGATATTTTTCATATAAAGTTCTGAAACATGCTTCTTTTGCGCTTGAAGGAACGACCTCGCTACAATTAAGATATGCTATGTAATCTGCACCTGTGGATTTATAATTCTGTGAAGCCAAATACTTAATTCCTGCCGCTCTTGATGGAGCAGATTGCAAATAAAAATCTATAACTTCGTATACTTCTTTGGGGATAGCACTATCCGCATGTTCTTTTAAACCAGTTTCCGTGTAATATTTAACTTTGTCTGTGTTGCCAAGCTTGAATTCTGTTTTTGCAAAATCAGGCCAGCTGAATGCTATCGTAGTTTTATTAAGGAATTCTCTTGCCTTTTCAAAATCTCCGTTTTCATAATATACCTTAGCCAGCAAAAGGTTATCATAATTATTAAATTTGGTCTTTATTTTTTGCAATTCTTCAACAGATTTGATCGAATATCTTCCGCCCGGAGCTTTTGTTATGTAGTTTTTGAAATGCATTCCGGCTTTTTCCAGCATCTTGTTCTTTTTACTTTCGTTTTCGGGCAAATTTTCTGTTTTAATCATGCCCATAAAATATTCTGATGCAATTGCATAATCACTTGTCGGATATTTATTAATAATATTCTGAAAATGCTTTTTAGCAGAACTGTTTTTTATTTCCCACAACAAATTAGCCATATTATATTCACTTATGGGAACAATGCTGGATTTTGAATGTGAGTGAACTATTCTGTTATACTTTTTTATGGCGAGTTCTTTCTTACCCATATTTGTTGCACAACGAGCCTGTCTAAATAATGCCGATTCCTTTAAGCTTGATGATGAAGGTACTTTAGCAAACTCATAGTATGCTTTTTCAAAATCAGACGCTTTATAGTCTTCAAGCGCAGCAGTATATGCACTTATTCCCCTCGCTTCTGATGAAACTCTGTCATATATAAAATAGCCGGCTGTTATTACAGCTAATATCAAAACTATATAAAAATCGTATTTTTTTCTTCTTCTTCTCATTCAAATCTTATCTGTTTTCATACTGTACTTTACTTTGCCATATCAGGTAAAACCTTTTTCATAATATTATTCTAATATATATTTATGCAAAAAGAAAATTCCGTAATAAAAGATTACATTATGTCTTCTGAAATATACCTGCTTGACAATAAGAAATCAAAACCTATTGAAACAATGATATATCATCTACTCTTAAAGCAAAATATGGAACTTTGCTGTCTTTTTCTTTTAAGAAGATAACAAATGTGTTATCAAAAAAGAAATATCTTGGTTCAGGAGCATTTTCCGGCGGCATAGCTATCGATTCTGTTAATATAGCTGCTTCACTTTTCAATTGTACACCCTTATTATCCATGTTAAATTTTATCGTTTCTAAAGCTTGATCAATGTGCAGATTGGTTCCCATTATTCTTTTCCCTTCCAGCTCACTAAAATTGGCTGTCACATCAAATTTTATATTAGGAACCTTCAACTCATCTTCATCCCCTAATACAGTTGCTCCTTCATATTTACTTTTTTTAATATTCATGTCTTTATATAAAGTTCTAAAATCTTTATTTGCAGCATTTTTATATAAATATAACTCATCTTGACCTTTTGTTGCGAGCATTACTGCAAAATCACGAGGATTATTATAATAAAGTACAGTAACAGCATCTTTCGTATTTTTAGATGTATTTTTACTTATACCAAAATATTCGGCAGTCATATTTTTTCCAAAAGGAGATATTCCAAGTTTCTCAAATTCTCTCAAGAATTCAAAGTCTTTTTTCAGCATTGCGTAGATTAGAAAATTATTCGGACTTGGAGTCAAGTTGAGAGTGCTGAGTATATCGCTTGTTTCATGAAATTTTCTTTTTAAAGAATTTTCTATATGCGATTTAGTACTTTTTGTCACCTTGCCGGAAAATTTGTAGTAGCAGTTATCGGATATATTACTTGCTGAAAAATTTCGCTTATTAAGCTCATTTACAGAAGCGGGTGTACCTTCTCTAAACCTGACAGGCTGATGGACAAATTTATCTATAAATTCATTCCAAACAATCTGAAAAGTTCCAACCCAAACTCTGTTTTGTTCATTACAACGTGAAGTTATTGCCGGTTGAACTTCAATTTCTGCGGCACTAACCTGTATAAAAAAAGATAGTAGAAAGACCAAAATTATTCCAAAATATTTTTTCATTGCACCTTCTCCTCATAAGATATCCCCATCGTTTTATGATAACATGGAATTATGAGAATTGATACATTTAAAATTGAAGAGTGGATGAACAGATATTGTCCGAGTGCGCAATATGATTTGACAACCACTTGCATTGAACCGTTATCAATCCGGGAATTAATGACAATAGGCGGAATTTCAAGACCGCTTGAAATTTTTGATACGAAACTTACTTATGGTTATATTCATGGTTCTGAACGTTTAAAAACAGCTATTAAAAATTTATATACAAATCAAAATTTGAATAATATTACAGTAACGCACGGAGGTATTGGCGCAAACCAATTAGTGTTTGAGTCTATTCTCGATAAAGGTGAAGAAGTCATTGTTTTTTGTCCGACCTATCAGCAACTCTACTCAATACCTAAAGCATTGGGGGCAAATGTTAAACTTTTATTTTTACGTGAAGAAAACGGGTGGCAACCGAATTTGAGTGAACTAAAAAAAGCAATTACTTACAAGACAAAGCTTATTTGCATTAATAACCCGAATAATCCTACAGGTGCCGTAATTCCTGATGAAACGTTGAGGAAAATAACCGACATAGCGGACTCCCATAATATTTGGATTCTGTCCGATGAGGTATACCGTGGACTAAATATGACCGGCAATCCATATTCAGTATCAATTGCGGATATATATGATAAAGGTATTTCCACCGGCAGCACGTCAAAAACGTATTCACTCCCCGGTCTTAGGGTTGGCTGGATTGCAGCACGGGAAGACTTGATTAATGAAATAAATAAACACAGAGAGTATAATACGATAAGTGTCAGTATAATTGATGATTACTATGCTTCGATTGCGCTAGAAAACAAAGAAAAAATAGCCGTTCGAAATTTCAAGATAATGAATGAAGGCCTACAAATTCTAAATGATTGGCTTAACGGAGAAGTGTATGTTAAAGCAAATATGCCCAAGGGAGGTACAACAGCATTAATTCGCTACAAAAAGGAAATTCCTTCAAAAGTCTTATGTAGAAACTTGCAGGAAAAAACAGGAGTAGCTCTGCTCCCCGGAGAAACTATGGAAATGGAAGGAACTGTAAGAATCGGTTTTTGCACTGCCAAAAACATTCTTCAAACCGGATTGAAAGAATTTTCTAAATTTTTGAGAACAATTTAATAACGCTTTTCCCTGCAACTTTTTTGTAAAATTATAAAAACCATTTATATAAACTAAACCTAACAGATGAACCTCATCTTATTTCTCTACACTTTTTAAGGTAAATTTGAAAATCAGCCTTTACAACTCTAAAGTTCTTATTATAATTTAACTTCAGCTTATAGATAGACCATGTGGTTTAGACCAGTATATTTACCCTAAATCCTTTAAAATCAATCCTTTTGTCGATGAAACTATCCTCCGAAAAGGGGTAATATACATAGAGTAGACTAGACTGGAAACTTTAATAATATTTATAACGATAGGGAAAGAGGAGAGAGTATGAGAAGAGAGTTTAAGAAAAAATCGAAAATTTTGCTTATTGATGACAATTATGAACATCTGGTCGGTATCAGGGAATTATTAAACCTTGAAGGTACGTTTGATGTTGTTGGCATTGCTACAAATGTTACCGTAGGATTGAATTTGATTAAAAAATATCAACCGGACATTGTTTTACTTGATATGAATATGCCGGACAGAGACGGTTTGCAAGGCATTATAGAAATCGGTAAACTTGATTTCAATACAAAAATTCTTGCACTTTCAGGTTATGATGATGCGGATTTAATTTTTAGGGCAATGAAACTTGGTGCAAAAGGTTATGTATTAAAAACAATGGCATCTGCACAGCTTATATATGCAATTGAGGAAGTTCTTAACGGAAAAATATATTTACCGTTGGCATTATCATCAAGATTCTTTGAATATTTCCAACAATCTTTCAGGGAAGAGACTGCAAGACAAGAATCTGACGAAGAGAATCTTCTTTCATATCTTACTCAAAGAGAAGAAGAAGTTTTAGAACTCTTAACGCAGGGGGTTACATATAAAGGTGTGGCTGCAAAACTGTTTATCTCAGAAACCACTGTTAAAACGCACGTGAATAATATTTTCCAAAAATTGCAAGTAAATGACAGAACGCAAGCTGTTTTATATGCAATTAATAATGGTTTTCTAACTAAAAAAGGTGTAAATGTCTTAGCAAGCAGATAATTACCTAAGAGTTGATACTTGGAGATTGATTAATGCGGAAAATAGTCAGACAACAGAACTACTTAAAAGAGTTGATAGAATCACAAGGTAATCAATTCTTGACGAAAACGGCACTAAAGTGCCTTATTCGTTCTGTTCTGGAGCCGCTTTTGGATACTCCGGAAGATGGTGTTGTCTTGCAAAGAATTGAAAATAAAGAGGGGCTTCAAGGGCTGCTAAAACGACTTGAATTTTCTGAAATTGAATCTGTAGATTATTCTGATAAATCAGGGAATCTTGTTGAGAAGGTATGGGCAAATACTGAATTTATCTGCGTTATGACACACAGATTTGTTGCGATATTGATATGGGATTTCAATACAAATGACAATAGTCATGTCAGATATTATTCGTTATACAACTCTAAACTTCAAAATGAGCCTTTGGATATTATACAAAGGAATTCAAAAGTTGATATCACCGGATATAAAGAAAAATATACACCGGACAGACGTGACAATATTCTTTTAAATTCTTCAGTAAGAAAGCTTCTTGAAAATCTTGAAGAATCTGCAAGTGATGCGGTTTTGGGATATGCGGAAAAAAGTGCAGAAACACTCATTGATTCTGATTATGTTCAAAAGAAAGCACGAGTTATAGCTCATGAAATAAAAAATCAGCTTTCTATCTGTGATTTGTATTCCGAAATAATTAGAAAGCATACGGAAAAGGAAACAATAGACAAAGAGAGTATTCTTAGTTCATTAAAAGTGATTAATAAAAGTCTAAAAATGGCAAATAATTCCTTGCTTTCACTTAAAGTAAAAGACAACAGTGATTTGAAACCTATTTTGTTGGATGAAATTATTGAAAATACTTTGGAACTTTCAAAAGTTTATACAGAAGGAAAAAATATTTCTTTTGAAATAGAGAATACACCAAATATTAATGTCATGGCAGATTCAGAAAAATTAACTGCTGTTCTGATTAATCTTGTAAAAAATGCGGTGGAGGCGTTTAATACAACAGAGATAGTTAAAAATTACCCTGAAAATGGTAAGTATATAAAAATTAAGGCTGAAAAAGAAGATGATTTTGCAGTTATTATGGTTTCAAACAACGCTCCGGGAATTCAAGAGCCTGAAAAAATATTCAATGAGGGCTTTACCACAAAATCAACAGGTTCCGGGCTCGGCTTATGGATATGTAAAAAATTTATAGAAGAACAACTCGGGCAGCTTGAACTTTCCAGATCAAGTGAAGATTATACAGAATTTACAATCCGCTTGGGATTGGTCGATTAAGAGAGGTAATACATGGACTTAATTTCATCAAGAACAATAGAAATAACTAAACTTGGAATGGATGGATTAACGGATAGGCAGCATGCCATATCTTCCAATATTGCGAATGTAATGACACCTGATTATCAGAGGAAAGAAGTTGCATTTGAAAGTCAGCTCGCAGAAATCATTGAACGAGAAGATTTGAAAGACTATATAAAAGGGCAAAATAGTATAAAATACGTTCCGCCAAATGTTGATGTTTTCACAGGAGAAGTTAGACATTATAGAATTCCGACAAAGCAAGAAGCTGCATATTTAAAATCCAATACAATGGAGGATTACAAGCCTCAATATGTTACCGACATTTATAACGGGTCAAATATTGACGGAAATAACGTCGAACTTGAAAGAGAAATGATGGATTTGTCAAAAACAGGTACACAGTTTTTAATGTTGTCAAATCTTGAGAGAAGGCAGTTTACTAATTTGCAAGGTATAATCAGAGGACAATAGCAAAGAAAGGAGATAAGTTGATAAGAGGTAAGTTAATAAGAGGTAAGTTAATAAGTTAATAAGAAGTTTGTTTAAATCATGCTTATTCACTATTTACTTATTTATTATTCACCTATTTACTTATTCACTTAAGAAAAATATGAGTTTTAATATTTTTGACATAGCCGGTTCCGGCATGACAGCACAAAGGGCAAAAATGGATACAATTGCAAGTAATATTGCAAATATTCATACTACAAGGAAACCTGATGGTTCCAAGGGTGTTTATATAAAGAAGGATGTATCATTTAGAACCATATATGAAGATAATATAAATCGGGGACCATCGAATTTTTCAAGTAACTGCCCTGATCCGGAGTTTGACCCTGTAACAGGCAGATTATTGATTAATGCTAACTATGCACTTAATCATGGGTATGTAACAGGTGGGGTTCAGGTCGAACAAATTTATGAAAGGGAAGACGGTATAAAAACAGTTTATGATCCGTCTCACCCCGATGCAGATGAAGATGGATATGTAGATTTGCCAAATGTAAATGTGGTAGAAGAAATGGTAGATATGATAGCTGCCTCTCGTGCTTATGAAGCTAACGCAACAGTTGCGGAAAACGTCAAGACAATGATGCAGAGTGCAATGAATATATAGAAAGGAGACAAGTTAATAAGAGACAAGTTAATAAGAGCTAAGTTAATAAGTTAATAAGAATTTTTTTATTACTTATTCACACATTCGCTTATTCACCTATTTACTTATTTACTTAACAAATATGGATTTTTCAACAAATATACAGAGTTTTAACCGTGAGTTTAATTTAAATGCAATTAATGATTATAACAAGTATTTGCAAGGTCAGGCTGCTTTTGAAATAGAAACAGATGCATCGGAATTTTCACGTGCACTTGAAAGTGCATCAAAGTCAGTACCGCTAAAAGATAAATATGATCCGACCGGTGGAGGCTATTTTGCAGATAAAGTTGGATTAAGCTTCATGGCAGGGTTGGACTCTGTTAATAAGGCAAGATTGGAAGCAGACAGGATGCAAGAAGATTTAGCAATGGGCGGGCCGACAAATATTCATGAAGCAATGATTGCTGCGGAAAAAGCAGATTTAAGCATGCAAATGGCAGTTCAGGTCAGAAACAGAATCCTGAATGCTTACACAGAAATAACGCAGATGGGGTTATAATAAATACTCATTGATATTTTATTGCTATAAATCTATTGACCGAATAGCAGGCGAATGAGATAATTTAACTATGAATTATTATAAAAAGTATACGCCATATCTGTTTTTATTACCTGCTGTTGCAGTACTTATAGTATTTTTCTTTATCCCGTTTTTTCAGACAATAGGGTTGAGTTTCTTTGATTATTCTTCAAGCCTTTATAATCCAACATTTAATGGTATTGATAATTATATTAAACTTTTTAAAGAACCGATTTTTTACAAGGTTATGTTTAATACATTCATGTATCTCGTGATAGCAGTTCCTTTTCTGGTAATATTTCCTTTGTTTGTTGCAATACTTATTAATCAGAAAATCAGAGGAATAACTTTTTATAAAATATTGATTTACTTTCCTGTAATTGTTTCTATCGTTGTTGCTGCAATTGCTTTTAAATGGCTGTATGCGGGTCAGGGAATCTTAAACTATATTTTATCTGTTTTTCATATTCCAACAGTTGGTTGGCTTGTTGATACAAAATGGGCATTGTTTTCGGTTGCCATAGTTACTATATGGAAAGGAATCGGCTACTATATGATGATATATCTTGCTTCTCTTATGAGTGTTCCGCAAGATTTGTATGAGGCATGTGATATTGACGGGGCAGGGTTTTTACAAAAGCACTTTACTGTTACAATTCCTCATATTATGCCGACTATTGCGCTTGTATCCACGATAAGTACAATTTCAGCAATGAAGGTTTTTGCAGAAATATACGTTATGACAAAAGGAGGGCCTTTAGACTCTTCCAAAACCATTGTTTATTACATATATGAAAGAGCCTTTGAAAATCTGGATTTGGGATATGCTTCTGCGATGGCCGTTGTTTTGTTGGTAGTTGTAATGGTATTTTCACTCATAAATATCCTCTGTTTTGAAAAAAATAAATACGGAGATATATAATGAAAATACTTGTTATAACTGACCTTTATCCGATAAAAGATGATGAAAAGTGTACACCCAGAACCATTTATGACTTTGTGCAGGAGTGGAAGAAATCAGGGCATGAGGTAAAGGTAATTAAACCTAATTTTATTCTTAATTCATTTTTGCGCAGAAAACCATTTTATAAAAGCGGTATATACGGAGATATTGAGAATATAAATTATTGGCTGCCGTTTATTGGGAAAATAAAAAATAAAATTAAAAGTAACTTAGAAGCTGATATAGTTATAGCCCATATGCCAAGCGGACTTATTTTCGCAAATAAGCTGGGATTGAATTTTTGTGCCGGGGTTCATGTTTCGGATTTAGAAGTTTTAAGGAATCCTGTTTATAAAATTTATTTTAGAACAGAACTTGAAAAAGCATACCAAAATGCACAAAAAATAGCATGCAGGTCTTTTGTTTTGAAAGATAAGTTTTTAAAACTTTATTCTGAATATGCACCAAAAACTTTTGTCGCTCCTTCAGGAATCCAATTTAAGCCCGTAAAACGGACATGGAATCCTACTGAGAAAATAAAAGTTCTTACCTGCGGACAATTGATAAAAAGAAAAAATATAGATAAAGTAATCCATGCCTGTGAAGGATTTGAGAATATTGAGCTTACTGTTATCGGTTCAGGGGAAGAGGAAAAATATTTAAAAAAGATTGCGGGGAAACCCCACCCCCTAACCCCCTCCCTCAAGGGGCGGGGGAATTCATCTGAAATCTCGGATAAAATTTACCCCTTCCTCAAAGGGCGGGGGAATTCATCTGAAATCTCGGATAAAATTTACCCCTCCCTCAAGGAGCGGGGGAATTCATTTGAAACTCCGGATAAAATTTACCCCTTCCTCAAAGGGCGGGGGAATTCATTTGAAACTCCGGATAAAATTTACCCCTCCCTCAAAGGGCGGGGGAATTCATTTGAAACTCCGGATAAAATTTACCCCTCCCTCAAGGGGCGGGGGGAGGTTGTATTTATGGGACATCTTTCACATGAAGAAGTACTTAAAAAAATGAGTGAGTCGGATATTTTTATTTTGCCTTCGGTTAATGAAACTTTTGGAATGGTTTATCTTGAAGCTATGGCGGAAGGGTGTATAACAGTTTGCACAAAAGGTGACGGTATTGACGGAATAATAAAAGATTCTGAAAATGGTTTTCTTACTGAAGTTGATAAAGTAGAAGAAACTATACAAAGAATTTTGGATTATAAGGATAAAAATGCGATTCTTGAAAATACATATAATACCGTTTTAGCTTTTAATGAAAGAGATTTAGCAGAGCAGTATCTGCAAAGTATAACTTTTTGTACATAAATATATTTAGTCTGTTAATTAGACAAAATGGTGATTTATCTTCATACGTATCCTTTTACAATCTTTGTATGGAGATGTTGTTATGGGAAAAATTCAGAATAAATACCTAGAAATAAAAAATATAAATAAAGATATTGTAGATTGGGTAGAAGATGTTGCAGAAGAAAACAACTGCAGAGTGGAACGCAAGGAATGGAAAAGCAAATACAACAGCTATGTTGTATATGATTATGAGCCTTTTTGTTCTGAAGGATTTGAGATAAATCTTCTTTTGAGCTCAGTTGATATTTCGTATTTGAACTTTATAAAATATCTTTATAAAGAAAAAATGTCTACGATTGAATATCTGGATAATTGTGCCAAGATTCCTGCCGTTAGGAATTATATTGCATAATTTGTGTTTTCTTACAATGATTAATTAATCTTTATACCAAACCTTAAAACTGTCAATTCGAGTTTTAAGGTTTTTATAATCTCCTCTAAAATTTATGCACCTGTCATCAATAAGCATGTGGCAGGGAATTTTTATATTTGTTACATCATCAATGTACTCATCTAAACCGTTCTTGATAATCCATTTAGAAGTTAATAACAGATTACGGGATGTGAATATTATAACTTTATAATCGGCAGATAAATTCTTAATAAAATTAAATGCGCCATCTTTAATCGGAGGAATAAAATTTTCGTCAAAATCTCCAGTATATGTATTAAGAACTCCGTCTAAATCCATTAAAATTGTTTTTTTAAAATAATTTTCATAACTCATATTATTTATTCATTATACTGATTACAAATTCAGTATAGTTTGTTAATTTAATAGTGTCAAATTGATAAAATTTAAATATGGATAATATTGAATTAGTGAAACTCGGACAAAAAATTAAATTTGAAAGAACTAAGAGGAAATTAAGTCAGGAACAATTAGCAGAGTTGTCTGATATATCAGTACATGGTATTAGCAATATTGAAACAGGCAAGACGGATGTCAAATATACAAATTTACAGAAATTAGCAAAAGCTTTTAATATAAGAGCGTGTGAATTATTAGATTTCAACTTGTAATTTTTATTCCAAAAACAACAGGTGACAGGAGGTTTCTACCCTGAAACTTGAAAGCAATAAACCATTCACTTTTCACGATTCACGATTCACTTTTAATCAAAACCCCGTATATGAGCCTATAACACGGATGCTTTGAACAACATCAGATAAATCACTAACTAACTTTTGTATTAATTCATCTTTTTCATGACCGACAAAATCAATAAATACAGCTTGCTCTTCCTGATTATTATTCATCATTTTAGAGCTTATTTGAGTAATGTTAATTTTATATTTAACAAATACCTGAACAATATCTAAAAGTGCACCCTGCCTATCATTTAGGAAAAGAACTATGCTTGTTTTGTCATTCCCTGTAGGTTCTGTTTGTCCGTCACCAATAACTATAAATCTACGATTATTATTTTTATAATTTTCTATATGTTCTTTTAGAATATTAAGATTGTATATTTCGGCGGTTTTATGAGTTCCGATTATTGAATATGTTATATTATAATTTTGTAGTAGTCTTGCAGATTCATCCATACTTTCAGCCATAACAATATCCAATTGTCTGGGCATTTCTTCTTTAACAAAATTTCTGCATTTTGAAAATGCGCTCGGATTAGTTATTAATCCCATTATGCTGTAAAATTCCGTTGTTTTGGACAGAATACAATCATTAACTGGAACTGTTGTTTCTGCCAAAATCCTTACATTTTGGTTTTTGGTTTGGATAAGATTATCCAAAGTTTCTCTTATAATTCCTTTATAGGTTGTTTCTATAGGAAGAATTGCAATTGCGTTTGAATATTCGTCAACATAATCAATGCACTCTTTAATAGATGTCATTGATCTTTGATATAGGTATAAATCGTATGTTTTGAACAATTTGTCTTTTGCTATTTCGGAATACGTTCCGCCCATTCCGAGACAAACCACTTCATTAAAATCTCTGAACATAATAAACTCCAAATCTCTTATAAATTATATTACTAAAAAGATTTGGGGTAAAGTTTATTCTGATATCTTCGTGTTAAAATATCTATATGGAAAATATTTTTGCCCAAAAATGTATAACACTTGAAGATACAAAGAAATTGGCTGAAAGATTTGCTGAACTAGTTAAAGAGAAGGGCTGTTTTGTAAATCTTTTTGGCGAAATAGGTGCAGGAAAAACCGCTTTTGTGAGACTTGTTGCGGAATCGTTGGGTGTGAAAGAAAAAGTTACAAGTCCGAGTTTCGTTATACTCAATGAATATCACAGCGCTTCAATTCCTGTTTATCATTTTGATTTATACAGGCTTGAAAATGTAGGGATTTCTACTATTACAGAAGAACTTAGAGAATATTCGGAAGGTAAAAAAATAACGTTTGTTGAGTGGGCGGAGTTTTCCCAAGGCGAGTTGCCATTTGAAAGGATTGAAATAAATGTGACTTATGACGATGACGATGCAAGAATATATGAATTCAAATCTGTCGGACATAAAAATGAATATATTATTGAGGAATTAAAACATTGAATATACTCTCTTTTGATACATGTTTGGATAAAACTTATGTAACTTTATTCTGCGAGAATGAATATATTAATAAAGTTATTAAATCAAATGACGAAAACTATCATTCCGCATATCTGATTTCTACAATAACCGAGGTATTAAAATCAAAAGGATTAACTCCTCATAGTTTAAACTACATAGCGACAGATATAGGTCCGGGGAGCTTTACAGGAATAAGAGCATGTACAACAGTTGCAAGGATGCTTGCTCAGCAATTAAATATAGGACTAATTGGAATTTCTTCCCTGGAAATTTTATCGAGGATTCTGGGTGAAAATGATTTGGTTGCACTGGATGCGAGAAAAAACAAGGCATATTTCTACGACGAAGAAATAAAAGGTGCTATTGAACTTGAAGAAGTTGATAAAATAATTAAAGGTAAAAAAGTTATAACTGACGACAGCCTTTATCCCAGATTTTCGGAGATTTGCGATGAAGTCATTTCATACCAGCAAAATGATTATCCGTTAGGTGAAATCTTGACAAAAATTGCCGAAGAGAAAATCGAATCGGGTATTGATACTGACTGGCGAAAGCTAAAACCGTTATATATTCAACCGCCACCAGTATTTAAAAAATAATCATTACATCCTTTCAGGAGCAGTTACGGCAAGAATATCGAGTGCATTTTTGAGAACTGTTTTAATAGCAATCATTAATGCAAGTCTTGCTTTCATCAAATCTTTGTCTTCGCCGATTACACGGTTCGCATTGTAAAAAGAATGAAATTCCTGCGCCAGTTCTTGAACGTATCTGCAAATTGTATAAACAGTCCTGTTTTCAGCTGAAAGCGCAATAACAGATTTAAATTCTTCAAGTTTCATTATTAAAGTTTTTGCAGAATCTGCGGTTTTTGCAATTAATGATTTGTCGAAGTTCGTTTCAATTCCTTTCATTTCTTCTTCTGTCATTGGTGCAGGTTCGTTGTTTAATTTGCCAGGAGCGATTGCGTTTCTCAAAATTGAGCAAACTCTGGCATGCGCATATTGAACATAAAATACCGGGTTTTCGTCAGTTGAACGTTTTGCAAGTTCAATATCAAAATCCAAGGTTACATCAATATTTCTCATACACATCCAGTAACGTGTTGCATCAACCCCTACTTCGTCAATCAGGTCATCCAAAGTAACCATATTTTTGCGTTTGCCCATTCTGACTTCATTTCCGTCAACAACGAGATTAACCAGTTGCCCCAAAAGAACTTCAAATTTATCTGAATTATAACCCAATGCTTCAAGAGAAGCCTTTACACGAGCAATATAACCATGGTGGTCGGCACCCCAAATGTCAATTAAACGGTCAAAGCCTCTGTCAAATTTATCTGCATGGTAAGCTATATCGGCTGTAAGATAAGTATTTGAGCCGTCGGCCTTTTTAATAACCCTATCTTGGTCATCTCCAAATACGGTTGACTTAAACCACTTTGCACCATCTTGTTCATATATATAGCCTTTTTTCGTAAGCTCTGTAACTCCTTTTTCAACTTTACCTGATTTATGCAAATCAAGTTCAGAGTAAAATTTGTCAAAATGAACCCTAAAATTTTTCAACAAAGCTTGCTGTTTTTCTTCCATTTCTTTTTTTGCGAATTCACAAAGCTCATCAAGCGGAATATCATTAACATTTCCTTTATTAACTTCTTTATGGCTTGCAAGGTAATTTTTTGCAGTCGGAATCAGATAATCTCCCGGGTAATAGTTTTTGCGTTCTATTTCATCCGTAGGAAAATCTACATCTATACCCAATTCCTGCTGAATTCTTATTCTCAAAGAATTTCCGAGTTTTTGGATTTGGCTTCCGGCATCATTTATATAAAATTCTTCATATACATCGTGACCATAAAATCTTAAAAGATTTGCCAAAGCGCTTCCCATAGCGGCCCAGCGTCCGTGTCCTATATGAAAAGGCCCGGTAGGGTTTGCAGAAACATATTCAAGAAGGATCTTTTCTTTGTTTTTAACCTGATTTTTCCCGTAATTTTCACCTTTTTTTAATATTTCATCAACAATATCCGCTAAAATTTCGTCTTTAATTTTAAAATTAATAAATCCTCCTACGACAGATACTGTATAGGTTTTTTGGGGTAAAAATTCAACAATAGCATTTGCAATCATAGGCGGAGCAATTTTTGCCATACGTGCAAGCGATGATACATTAACCGCAAAATCACCGAACTCTGGATTTTTTGGCTTTTCTATTACAAGAGTGAATTCATCGTTTACCCTCATCTGTCCTAGTTTATTTGCTTTTATAGCCCCTTTTATACCATTCTCAACTTCATTTAAGAAAAAATCTTTTAACATAGTTTATGTCCTCGTTCTATCTTTTCTAATTATAGAATAAACAAAAAATATGCTATAATCTACATATGGAATTAAAAAGAGGCGATAAAATCGGTATAATTGCTCTTGCCGGTGTTTGCAATAGAGATAAATTAGTAAAAGCACGAGAGTGTTTTGAAAAGCTTGGGTTTATAGTTGAGTTTTCAAAAAATATTTATGATGAAAATGCGTATCTTGCAGGGAGTGATGAAGATAAAGTCAGCGAGCTTCACAGATTTTTTAGAGATTCTTCAATAAAACTCATTATGAATGCAAGAGGCGGATATGGTTCAATAAGGCTTTTAGATAAAATTGACTATGAACTTATTAAAAATAATCCCAAACCATTTTGCGGATATTCTGACATTACCGCACTTTTACTTATGATTTATAAAAAAACCTGTCTGGAAACTTACCATAGTCCCATGGCACTTTCCGGATTCTCGGAAGAAGAGCAGAAAAATTATAATTATGAAAATTTTGTTAAAGCTCTTTCGGGGGGTAAATATGTTTTGGACGGAAGTAAAACTTATAGAAATGGATCAGCAGAAGGCATAATTTGGGGTGGGAATTTATCAACGGTTGTTTCATTATGCGGTTTGGATTTTATTCCGGACGAAGATTTTATATTTTTTACGGAAGATTTGAATGAACCTGTCTATAAAATAGACAAAATGTTTCAGCAGTTGTTCAACATTGAAAAATTCAGGGATAGATGTAAAGGAATTGTTCTTGGTGATTTCTTAAATTCGGACAATGAAGAATGGCTTAAAAATTATTTTTATGAGTTGGCAAAAAGGTATTCGTTTCCAATAGTGGGTGGATTTAATATTACACATTTACCGCAGAAAGTTACAATTCCGATAGGCAGAAAATCTATTCTGGATAACTGTACTCTTGTAATACACTCTTCTTAATGTTATAATCACGTCAGCCGTACTCCACGGGGACTTGGCGGATCTCTCGACCCGAACGCTTAGCGGGGTGCAGAGCCTACTGTGAGGGATTCAAAAAGTTTGGTGATGTGTTTAAGGTTGTTGATAGTTTAGAATATGATGGCGCAAGCTACCGAACCGTGTCAGGATGGAAACATAGCAGCACTAAGATAATCCTTGCGGGTGTCGTATTTCTGAAAAGTAGATTTTAGATTCAAAGTTAAATATTTTTGAATTTCGATAGGTAGTGGTACGGTTAAAAAGAGACGGACGTTAGTCCGTCTCTTTTTATATAAAAATTTATACGTGTATTTTCTTTTCTTTATTTCGGACGTAAAGAAAAGAAAATACACACAAAAGAAAAGAAATCACCGAATTGTTTTCTACATCCTCGCTTCGCTCGGCTGTGGTTATATTTTCGTCTGCGCCGAATCTCTTACACTCGCTACTGTGGCTATAGCCACACGCTCGTGGTAATTAACACGAACAATTTTGTACCGAGTTCGTGCAAACGAGGTTCGCGGTAGAACGCGTAATTGTGTCGGTTTTACCGACAACATCCATTCAATCATATGCCCATCAGGGCATTATGGTTAGTTATTTTATCTGCGTGTTTTTCTTTTCTCTTTTCTTTTACCTCGCAATTAAAAGAAAAGAGAAAATGATATAAATATTTTATGTACAAATGTTTTATATACTTTTTTAACCTTTATTTAGAGTATAATGACATAAAGGAGAGTGGAAATGAATTTAAGTATTAATCCTACGGATAAAATATTAATAATTACAGCATATCCCGAAGATTTAGCTGTAGCTTGCGGTGGTTTTATAAGTAAATATAACAAACAAATTGACATCCTTTGTATTAACAGAGCTTTAAATGACGCTATTTATGATGAATTTATTGAAATTACGGACAAAGCTGATGTTAATAAAGTTTATATTCAACAGCCAACAGAAGCTTTTAATAAAGATTTTATTTCAAGTGTTGATATAAGTCCTTATAGCATTATTCTAATTCCAAATAAGGAGGATAATAATTCCGAACGTCAATATATAAGTAATGAACTTTTAAAAGAATTATTGGAAAAACAATCCCACAAAAGTAATTTGCAGATTTTGAGATATGAAAATTGGAATCCTATAAAAGAGGCAAATTATTACGAAAATATAACCGATGTTATTGATAAAAAAAGAGAAATAATTTTAAGCTATAAAAAAACGGAAGGTATGAATTTTGCAGATAGAGTTTTGAATCTAAATAAATTCAGAACATTTACGTCTAATCTCAACGGCTTGGCAACGCATGTCGAAGCGTATTTTATTGATAATCTGAGTGCATACTTGTGTAAACCGGATATAATAAATGAAATAACCGATAAAGATTTTAGTAATAATGAAATAGAAATATTTTTAAATGAACAAAAAGCTCAAGATAAAATTAATGATTTGAAAAAACGATTACAGAATAAAAAAATAATTATATTTTGTGCGGGAGAATTTTCCAGGTGTCTGTTTAAAAATTATGATTTGTCAGGTTTGAATATTATTGCGATTGCGGATAGAAGATTTGAGGAGGAAAGAATCCACGAATTTTACGGAATCAAATGTATTAAACCTCAAGATATTAAAAATACTGACTGTGATATGATATTGATTTCAGCTTATGATTTTGTAAAATTCTACGATATTTTAACTAATACAATTATAAAAGATTGTGATATAGAGATAGCGCCGATTATTCAAACTAATTTGAGCGATATAATGCAAGGTAATTGTTCTAATAAAATTTGTACACACCCGTTTCATATAATATCTATAGTTCCAACCGGGCATTGTATTACTTGCTGTCCGGCATATATAAAAAATTTTACTATTGGGAATGTTTTTAAAAATGATTTTGGGAATATTTGGAACGGAAAACGTGCTAAATATTTAAGAAATGCATTAAAAAATGGCGATTATACTACTTGTGACCTAAAAACCTGTATTTATATGGAATTAAAAGATAAAAAAGAATTATACAAATACTATGAAACTAATTCTGAAGATATTAAGATGCCTGACACAATATTCATGGGTTGGGATTATGACTGCAATGTAGCATGTATAACTTGCAGAAATGAAATAATAAAAAATGATGAAAACAAGCTAAGAGAACTTCAAGCTATAGAGCAAAGTGTTTTAGACGCCTGTAAAAACGCAAAGCTATTTTATACAAGCGGAAACGGTGACCCATTTGGAAGCAGTTACGCACGAAATCTTATAAAAAAAGTTGTTGAAATTAATCCGCAAATAAAATTTCTTATACACACTAACGGTGTTTTGTGCAATGAAAATATATGCAATGAGTTGAATATAACAGACAAAATAAAGGGTGTCACTTTTTCTATACATGCATCTTGTAAAGAGACTTATGACAAAATTGTACGATATGGAAATTTTGATAAAGTTATAGAAAATCTAAAATGGGTTTCTACGCTTAAAAAAGATGGGAAGATTGAAACTATCACTCTTGTTTTTGTTGTTCATAAGCTTAATTATAGGGACATGAAAGACTTTGTAAAATTGGCGGAAGAATTTGGTGCAATAGCATCTTTTAGACATTACAGACAATGGACAAATAATACTGAATATAAATATGACGATATGGCGGTATTTGATAAGTCTCATCCTGAATATTGCGAATTTGTAAAAATATTACAAGATAAAATTTTTGGTAGTCCTCACTGTCTTCTTGAACCAGGTTTAAAACTTTTGAGAGATTAATTATTGAAGGTAAGTTATGTGCATTTTCATGCAAACTCCGGGATATGCTCATTAAGTAAATATTACAGCTTATAGATTATCTTATAAGCCGGAAAGTAGAGTGCAAGAAGTATGTATACTCAGATACTAAAATAATAATTTGTAAATTTTTCTTTAAAGTTTAAATTTTTTCATGATAGAATCTATTCAGAGGATTTTGAATGAAGATTATAGAAGCAAGAGATGGTTTTGTAAAAATTGAAACCGAGAATAAGATTGGAATTTCATCTTTCTTAGAAATCAAAGGCATAGCTAAGAGATATATAGCACAAGTAATTCGTTCCAAAAATAATGGTACGGGTTTTGTAGTTTACGCCAAAATTCTTTTTATATATGATGGTTCTTTAAAAAAATACGATAAAACACTACCTGATATTACAGCAGAAATTGGTGAGTTTTCTTTTGAACTTATAAATAATTCTTTTAATTATTCGAATCCTATTGTGGCAGGAAAGTTTATTGCTGATGACGAAAATATTCTTTTGTCCTCAGATTGTTTTGATAGTTCCACCCTAATAAGTATTGACAATAAAGAATCCAGCGATATTATTATTCAAAATCTTGCAAAACAGTTTAAACAATATGGTAAAGTTTTGATAATTGATATGCTTGGTAATATAGTCGGAGATAAATATGTTGCCGGCAGGGATTTTAAACTTCCTTTGAATACCGAATCTTTACAATTTATGTATGATGATTGTCTTTCTGATGCTACGTCCGAAAGCAAAGAAATGATTAAGGACATTTTTGCGAATTTGGCTGAATATTCTAAACAAGTCAAATTTTTACCATTTTCGACTCTAAAAACGATTGTAGATGATATGGTTGAAAAGTCGCATATATTCAAACTTCTTGTGCTCAAAAATAAACTCGCTAAATTTGAAACAGCAGGATATTTTGCATCAAATGAGTCAGATGCAAAAAATTTATTACGAATATTAGAAAACAACCTTGTTGTTTTAGATTTGTCAAAGATAGATGGACTATTCCAGAACAGGTATTTGAGTGTAATATTATCGGAATTGGAAAAACAAAACTCTCAAACCAGAGTAATAATCGAAGCCTCTAATGCAGTAAGTAAAAAGAATATCAAGACACTGTTATATTCTGAAAATATAAAATCCACATTTGCTACACATTCAAAATTCAAGTATCTTGCTGACTTGAAGCAATTTTTCAAAAATTATTTTGTTGAAAATACTGCTGCAAACAAAGAAATCTTCAAACTTTATTCATTCTTTTTGGAATCAATGGATTCAAATAAATATCTTATTGTCGGCGAAGGTACTAACTATATTCCGGTAATATCGAAAGTTGAAAAATATGACGTAGAACTAAAGGTTTTGTCCCAGGATTCTATAGCGGAAGAAATAAAAGCTGCTGAATATGATACGGAAATACAAGAAGAAAATATTGTTAATGTTGGGAACTTAAATATACAGGATGAAAAAGAAAATGATTTTTCTGATGTAGTTGTAAATTCTCAAAATGAATCCGAAGGAATTGATGAGATTGATATAGAAAGTATGTCGGCCTCCGATGAAGTTATGGAAAATACTGAACCGGAGGGTGATAATAGTTCTATATTCGAAGAAGAGGAAAAAGATGCGCTTGAATCTGAGCTTGAAGTGAGTATTGAAGAAGATCATTTAGCAGGGATTTCTAATGCTGATGAAGTTTCGGATTCAGAGTTAATGTCCGAAGATGACACCGAACAAATTCCATTGAGTCAAGAAGAACCCGAAGAAGAATCAGAACAGGAAACGGAAGAGGCTATTGAAGAAGAAGAAAATAGTGACGTAGAAATTCCGGATAATTTAGTAACAGAATTTGAAGAAATAGAGGAAGAGGTTAAAAATATTGAAGGGCAGGATGTGACTGATGAAAGTCAAGATTCCGCACAAGTATTAGAAGCTGCTGAACCGGAAGTATTGCCGCTAAGCGGTCAGGAAGATGATATCGGAGAGTTTACTGAGCTTGAGGTATCTGAGCTTGAAGATGATGACATACTTGTCAATATGGATATTGATGACATACAAGTTTCTGAAAATACAGAAACTATCAATAGTGATGTTTCGCAGGAAGAAATTGATAGGGATATTGTTGAAGATGTGGATAAAGTCTTTACTACTGTAAAAGATGATAATATTTCGGATTCGGATTTAGATTTTATAGATACTTTGAATGAATTTGATTCGTCTGATAGTGAGGAAATCTTGAGAGAAGAAGAAAATGCCGAGGAATTATTTACTTCTGATGATATGGAAACTCTTAATGAATTAACTGATCCCGAAGAAGATAATGATGGATTTTTGGAGCCGCTTGAAGAAATTTCAGATTCAACACCTCATGAGGAAGAAAAAGAAATTTTAGAAACCAGAGAATCAACTACCCCAATAGTTCCTGTGTATGAAGCGGAAATCCCTGAAGAAGACAAAGTTATGTCAGATGATATAGAGCAAGGGGATTCTGTAATCCATGCGAAATACGGTTCAGGTATAGTTGAAAAAATGATTAAGTACGGCAATAAAAACTTGTACTCAATAAACTTTGATAATGTTGGCCGTAGACTTTTAGACCCAACACTTACAGAAATAAAGAAGGCTTAATTGTTAATCAGTGTTTTTGCAAATTGCATAGACTCATCGGTAATTTCACCCGATGCAAGTTCTGCAATTCCCTTAAGTTTATTATCACCTTCCAATACATAGATTCCGACTTTTGTAGTGTCATCTTGAACTTTTTTGACATAAAAATGTTTGTCAGATTTAGAAGCTATGATTGCCTGATGAGTTATCATAATAATTTGCATGAATTTTGCCAAATTTTTTACTTCGTCGGCAACGGCTTGTGAAGTTTTACCTGAAATTCCGGTATCTATTTCATCAAAAATTACGGTATCAATATTATCTGCTTGTGCGAATATTGATTTTATAGCAAGCATTACTCTTGAAATCTCACCGCCGGATGCTACTTTTGCTAAAGGTTTTAAATCTTCTGAAACATTTGTGGAAATTAAAAATTCAACTTTATCGATTCCGTTTTGTGTAAGATTTGTCTGTTCAAAATTTATATCAAATTTTACTTTCGGGAGTTCCAACTTTTCCAGTTTTTGGACGATTAAGTCTGATAGGAGTTTTCCTTGTTCTTTTCTTTTTTGAGAAATTTGTTCTGCAGTTTTTGTCAATTGTATTTCGGTTTGAGAAATTCGTTCTTCCAAAGATTCAATATTTTGTGTTGAAAATTCTATACTGTTTAACTCTTCTCGAATAGAATTACCCATTTCTATGACTTTTTCAAGTGTTCCACCATATTTACGTTTCAACTTATCAAGCAGAAATAATCTTTCCTGAATCTCATCAATTCGTGCCATGTCGCTTTCCATAGAAGATGAATAGTTACGAAGGTTTGATGCTACTGCTTTTATTTTATCAACAATTTCCAAAACTTCCGATTCATATTCCGCAAGACTGTTATCGAGAGAAGATGCTTTTGAGATTGAATTTTTTATTTCAAATAATCCGTCCAAAATTGAGCCGTCATCTCCGGATAGTGCCCAATAGGAACTCCCTGTAAGTTCTTTAAGCTTTTCTGCATTTTCAAGAACGCATAATTCATTATTTAAATCTTCATCTTCCTGAGCGGATTTGATATTCGCAGTTTCTATTTCATTTGCTTGGAACTTAAGAAATTCTATTTGCTCCTCTGTTTTTTGGGAAGCAAATTTTAACTTTTCCAGCTCCTCAAGCATATCTTTGTATTCCAGAAAAGCATGTTTATATTCGTCAAGGAGCGGATTCTTTATGTATTCGTCCAAAAGAGTAATGTGATATTTTGGCTGTAAAAATGTATATGCTTGATGCTGTGAATGAATATCTAAAAACAATTCTCTCATTTGTTTTAAACATTCTTGATTTATAAGACAACCATTAATTCTTGAACGTGAGCCTGTTTGTGTAATTTCTCTTGAGATTATTATTTCATCCCCGTTGTTATCAATACAAAAATCTTCAAATATTTTTTTTAAGCTATGTTTGTTATTTTTAACGGTAAGTTCTATTATGGCTTTTTCAGAGCCAGTTTTAATAACTTCTTTTCCTGCTTTCGCACCGAAAGCAATATCAATTGCGTTAATTAAGATACTTTTGCCGGCTCCGGTTTCGCCGGTTATAATATTTAAACCATTGGCAAAACTCAATTCAAGTTCATCTATAAGTATATAATTTTTAATATAAATATTACTTAACATTTAACCCTGCTTATTATCACTTTCATCTTCAGATTCGTCATCATCTAAAATCTCTTCGTCATACTCATCTTCATCAAATTCTTCTTCTTCCTCTTCATAATTTCCCTGGTTTTCTTCTTCGTATTCTTCAATTTCTTGAGGCGGTTCAAGATCTGTATCGAATCCGGATTTTATCCTGTCAAATTCATTTTTCACTATTGTATGGTCGTATGTGAGAGTTAACGAATTTTTCAAAGCGTTATCCAAAGCCTGAGCATATTCTTGAGCCATACCAAGATATTTGTACACTTGAGAAAGTATGTAAAATAAATCTCCGTTTTGTTCCTTATCCAGTCTTGTATGAAGAATGGATAAAAGGTTTTCCACGTCACCATCTTTGATTGAAATCTTTGCAAGTAGTTTATATGCTTCAATGTCCTGGTCATTATATTCAATCGTTAGTAACAGATTGGATTTAGTCTCGTCAATATTTCCGTTTTGATATGCAATTGAAGCAAGATTAAAATAAGCCCAGCTGTAATCAGGAGAAATTTCTAAAACTTTTTTATAACATTCTTCCGCAAAATTAGTCAAACCTTCTTCTTGATAAATATTTCCAAGATAAAATTCTGCATATAAATCTTGAGGGTTTAGCTCAATTGCTTTTTGGAAACAATTTTCCGCTTGTTTTAATTCTTCCTTATGGTAATAACAAATTCCAAGATTAAAATAACAATTCCCATCATTTAAATCCGTTTTCAAAACTTCATTAAAGGCTTCAATGCCCTCATCCCAATTTTCTTGATTCACAAACACTTCTCCGAGGTTGTAGAAAAAATCAGCTTGCGGAGAAATCGAGACAGCCTTCTTATAAGCTTTTTCAGCTTCGCCAAAATTTCTCATCTTTTCATATATAATGCCTATATTGTAAAAAATTTCCGCATCATCAGGAAAATATTTCGTTAGATATTGAAGGTTTGCAAGAGCTTCTTCATTAAATCCGCTATCTGCAAGCAGAACGGAAAGCTCTCTTCTCGTTTGAAAGTTTGAAGGGTCTTTTTTTAGTATCTCCTGAAGTTGTTCAATTTCTCCGCCCATATGCTGATTATATCAAAGTAATAAAAATCAGTCCACTACACAGAAATTCTATTTGTTGTAAAATTGTATTATAGTGAGGGAATGATGCCAAAGGGATTATTTATAACATTTGAAGGGGCTGATGGGTGCGGTAAAACCACTCAGATAAAGTTGCTGGACGAATACCTTAGGAGTAAAGGGTATAAAACTCTGTTGACTCGTGAACCCGGAGCAAAAGGTTTGGGGGAAAGAGTGAGAGAAATCCTTCTGAATTATGACGGAGAAGTTTCTCCGAGGTGTGAGTCTTTTCTTTTTCTTGCTGACAGAGCACAACATGCTGATTGTATAATAAAACCCGCTGTAAAAAACGGTATGATAGTTCTTTGTGATCGTCACACGGATTCTACAATAGCATATCAAGGTTATGGTAGAGGGGTAAATATAGCTGAACTTAAGGCTTTGAATGAAATGGCGGTTAACGGCTTAAAACCGGATTTGACGCTTGTATTTGATATCGATGTTGAAACTTCAATGGAGAGAGTCGGAACAGAAAAAGACAGAATGGAATCTTCAGGGATTGAATTCTTTGAAAGGGTTAGGCTTGGTTATCTTGAAATAGCGAAACAGGAACCGGAAAGGGTTAAGGTTATTGATGCCACCAGGTCTGTTGAAGAAATACATAATAAGGTTTTGGAGTTATTAAAAAATGTTATTGGATGATTTAAAAGAGCGTGTGAATAAAAATAAGGAGTGTCTTTGACTCTGCAGAAAAAATGGCGGATGAGCTAAAATCGCTTGAAACAAAATTACAGTCGCCGGAAGTTTGGGCAGACCAGAAGTTTGCTTCCGAAATTGGTCAACAAATTCGTGAAATAAAAGATAAGATAGAGATGATTTCTTATTGGAATTCGGTTATTTCTGATGCGGAAGCTGCGCAAGAAATCGGTGATGAAGAATTAATAAATGAAAGTGAAGCTGCGCTTATTGAACTTGAAAAAAATCTTGATAAATTTGATTTGCAAAAGATGCTTTCCGGTGAATATGATACTGCTGATGCATTTTTGAGTATAAATGCCGGTGCGGGCGGGACTGATGCTCAGGATTGGGCTGAAATGCTACTTAGAATGTATACCAGATGGGCAGAATCAAAGGGTTGGAAAGTTGATCTTGTTGATAAATCCGAAGGTGAAGAAGCCGGGATAAAGTCTGCTACAATAAGAATTTCGGGGAAATATGCATACGGATACTCTAAAGCAGAAAAGGGGGTACACAGGCTTGTTCGTATTTCTCCATTTAATGCAAACGGTAAACGTCAAACGAGTTTCGCATCGTGCGAAGTTTCACCTATTATTCCCGATTATGAAAAAACTATTATAATTCCTCCTGAAGACTTGGAGGTTGATACAATGCGTTCAGGCGGTGCTGGTGGTCAAAATGTTAATAAAGTTGAAACAGCTGTTCGTATCCTGCATAAACCGACAGGAATCGTTATAAAATGCCAACAGGAACGTTCTCAGCTGCAGAATAAAGAAATTGCCATGGAAATGCTTGCATCAAAGCTGCTTGAAATCAGGCAGAGAGAACATGAAAAGAAACTTGCAGAGTTAAAGGGTGAAAATTTTGATATAAATTTTGGTTCGCAAATCCGCTCATATGTTTTCCACCCTTATAAGATGGTTAAAGACCACAGAACAGGTTTTGAGGTCGGTAATGTCGATGCTGTAATGGATGGTGACTTAGACGGTTTTATTGAGGCTTATTTAAAAGGGTAGGGGGTAAATATAGTTTTTAACTAAGCTTTATTTATACCATACTTTGAATTCATCAATTTGTCTTTCTAATTCTTTGTAATTTCCATTAAAATTAATACACCTGTCATCAATTAGCAAAAAACAAGGTTCTTTGACGTTTGTAATATCGCTGATATAGCCTTTTAAATTATTTTTATTAACCCATTCTGTCACTAAATGTTTGTTTCGTGTAGTGAAAATCTTGACTGTATAATTTGTCGACAATTGTTTAACAAAATCTAATGCACCTCTTTTAATTGGTGGTATTATGTTTTCATTAAAAGTTCCATTATAGGTATTTAATACTCCGTCTAAGTCTATAAGTATTATTTTTTTGCGCATAAGTTTATTGCCCCTTTCTACTGGATATGTACCAGTAATATTATGTTATTACATCCAGTAAAATAATCAAATGGATGAAAAAATTATATATAAGTATATTGGCAAAAGAATTAAATATTTTAGAGAAAGCAAAAACTTAACTCAAGAAAAATTAGCAGAAAAGACCGGATTGAGCTTAGATTTTATAGGTAAAATTGAAGTTAATATCAATGAACCCGGATTAAAATCTCTAATAAAAATTGCAAATGCATTAGAAATTCATATAAAAGAACTTTTTGATTTTTAATTTTAATATGTTCTTCTAAGAATATACAAATTCCTCTTTCCCATTATCCAGAATAAGTGCACAGAGTTTTCCATTTTTATACTTGCCGCAGCCAAGGTCAATTCCGATTTTACCTTCATCGATGTACGGTTTATCGAATTCTGTATGACCGAAAATAATCTTTTGCGGTAAATTGTGTTTTGAATATATAAAATTATGTCTGATATAGACCAAATCAACTTCATCTTGTTTTTCAAGGGGATAAATAGGGTTTATTCCGGCATGAACGAACAAATAATTATCTGTTAAATAATAAAATTCTAAGTTTTTAAAGAAATCTCCGTGAATTTTTCCTATATTTTCAAAACTGCCGTAACTTTTTACTGTAGCCGGGCCTCCGTAATTCCAAAAAAGATAATTATAATAATCATCCGTTTGAGAATGCAAGTATGCATATTCATGAGAACCAATAAGGTAGACGCATTTATGAGTCTTGCTTTGTTCAATGACACGTTCTACGACTCCCTTGGAATAAGGTCCTCTGTCAATATAATCTCCCATAAACACAAAAATATCATCCGGAAGCGTTTCTATTTTTGATAGAACGCTATCCAGTTTTTCTAATTCCCCATGAATATCGGTAATTGCAATATATCGTGGCATAATATTATTTTAGCATAATAATTCATATGGCAAAATAAATCTCTCCATAATAGGAGAGATTTATTTATATTAACTTTATAAACTACATTGAAACTCTGTCTTTGATTTCTTCCATCTTGTGATCTGCAAGACGAGAATCACCTTTTACACGTGAATATGAAAGATATCCGTTCATACGGTCAATCTTAGTCAGGTTACGACTTCCGCATTTCGGGCAAACATCCATATTCAATTCCTGATGTCCGCAATCATCACAGTATGAAAGGGAAAGGTTTACACCTTCATAGAAACCCATATCCATTGCTCTTAAAACAAGTGTCTTAACTGCATCAGTATTATAGTCTAACGGGTATTTAACATATTGAATCTTACCACCATTCATTAAATCCCAGAAACGTTTTTCCAAATCCTGTTTTTCAATCGGTGTAATTTTTTCCGAAACATGACAGTGGAATGAATTTGAAACATACGGCTTATCGGAAACGTTTGGAACTATACCGTATTTTTTACGGAATTGTTCTACTTGTAATCCGCAAAGATTTTCTGCAGGTGTTCCGTAAAGAGCGTACATATTGCCGTCTTCTTTTTTAAATTGTGCAACTTTTTCATTAATATGCTTCATAACTTCAATTGCAAATTCGCCATCTTCAACGAGTGACTTACCATTATATATTTCTTGAAGTTCATTAAGCGCTGTAATTCCAAACGATGCGGTTGCAGATTTAAGTAAAGGCTTAATTTTGTCATGGATGCCCAAATGTCCGCCGAGGAATCCACCTTCGCAATAAGCCAGCGGATTAATAGAAGCTTTCATTTCTCCTAAGTATTCATAAGTTCTGATATGAAGTTGTCTGATTAATTCCATATAGTAATCGAGAACTTCATAAAAATCCCTGCTTTCTTTTTTAGCTTTTGCGTAAATCATTGGTAGGTGTAAACTGATTGCACCTATATTAAAACGGCCTACAAATACCGGTTTATCATTTTCATCAGCCGGTTCCATTCCGCCTCTTTCGTACCATGGAGACAGAAACGCTCTGCAACCCATAGGAGAAACGACTCTGCCATATTTTTTATACATAGATGCAACATAACCATCCCCTGAAAGTGATAACCAGTCCGGATACATAGCCTTCTTAGAACATTCAATTCCGGCTTCAAATAAGTCATGATTGATTTTGCCTTCTCCGTGGAGATTTTCATCATATAAGAAAACAATTTTCGGGAATAATACCGGTTTTTTATTTTCTTTCTTACCTTGTCCGCCCATACGAATTTTTAACATAGCAAGTGTTGCCATTTTTTCATAAGGTTCTGTTCCCAGACCTGCTGTGACAGTGATGAACGGATAATCTCCTCTTGAGGATGCAACGGTATTAAACTTATATTCCCAACCCTGGAAGCCTTGTTCAAAATCTTTTCTGACATCTTCCATAGCAGCATCTCTTGCTTTTTCAAAATCCAAACCTAAGCATAAATATTTTTCATTCTGCCGTTGGAAAGTTTTTTCGGCATATGGAGCAAGAATCTTGTCAACTTCAGGAACTGTAAAACCACCGTATTGCTGACTGGCAGCGGCCATAACTATATCACCGATTACATCAAATGCGACATCCAGTGACTTTGGTTCATTGTACCAAAGATTTCCCATCTCAAAGCCGCCTTTAAGAACGGTTGCGACATCAAATAAGCAGCAATTCATCGTATCACGTCTCGCTGACATATCGTGGATGTAAATATAACCGTCACGAATCGCCTGAAGTTCATCAACTGTTAAGAAGAATTTTTTATAAAGCTCTTTATTAAGTTCATTGAATATTAGTGAACGTTTGGTTGATACTAATGTAGAATCGGCATTAGAGTTTTCTTTATCACCAATATACATAATTCTTTGTGATTCTTGATAAACTTTGTCGAGCATATGTACGAAATCCTGTTTGTAGTTTCTATAATTTCTGTAACTTTGCGCAACCTGCGGGTAAAGATGTTCTAAGGCGCTTTCAACAAGATTATGCATTTCTGCAATAGTAACTTCCTGTTTATTCATCCTTATAATATTATTATTTACGAAGTCACATATACTTTTCAAGTCCCCCTCTGTAAATTCAACTAGAGCACGGGTTGCAGACTTTTTAACAGCATTAATAATTTTTCGAGGGTCAAAAGGCTCTTTCGTGCCATCTTTCTTAATCACGCAAACAGTATCGCTATTCAAAGGCTTAATTTGTGCAGAAAGTAAAGTTTCAGGAGTGGCGACTCCAGTGTGATTTGATAAATCGCCAGGAATAGACATTCCTTTCCCGGTATCAGCTGCCTTTGAGGCAAATTCTATAATTTTTCCATCTGTGCTTAAACTGTTCTGCATTGTCAAATACCCTCCTAATAGTACACTAAAAGGTTAGCTATTATATTTCTTCTTATAATTTATAACTATCCTTTAATAACAGGATAACATCTCGAACATTAAAAATTATCCCCTGTGATTATGATAGTTCAAACAAGTAATCGAATCAAAAATTTAACATCATGTTACAATCCATGCAACCCAATAAACACGCTACATTTACATTTTGTAACAATATTAAGTTTGTTAAAATTTTAATGAAAATTTTATGTAAAAATTCTTGACAAATTCTAAATATCACATTAACAATAAATGTTCTACTAAATTATAAAAAACAATCATAAACTTTTTGGCATGCCAAAATTCGGATTAATAAATTAATCATCCCAAAGCTCAAAGTACTCTGACTTATCAAAAGTTCTCTCGTCTCTGTAGTAGCTGTTATAATATTTTGCTTTCCATATAATATCAAACCACTGCCTGTAATTATCTTTAAAATCTTCCTTATCTCTGTTAACGTAATGCAGGGTAACAATTCCGTTATGAACGTAAGTAATTCTATAAAATTCGCATTGAGCCTTAACATTTTTGTAATCATCTGTACATCTTGTTGCCATAGATTCTCTGTCCGTCATTTTTAAATATCTGTATTTCCCAGTAGGATTTGTTTTTTGCATTTTTAAAAGTTCGGTCATTGTAAAGTTACGTATTGGATAAGCAGAATCATAGTAAGAATGCACAATAATAGTTCTTTTCCAATCTTTACTCGTTTGACCGTTTGGTACATATTGCAAAATTGCCTCATTTCCGAGTCTTTTATAATATGCCTTGACCCATAATTCTCCGGGCGGATATTTGATTATGATTGTTTCATAAGCAAATACGGCAGGAATTATTAATAATATCAAAAAACTAAGCAAAAGGACTTTTTTCATATGCAATAATCCCTTCTTTTTCACTTAATCCCGCAATTTCTCTTAGAGCCTTTACCGAAAAAATTTCACTTTCAAAATGCCCTATATCAAACAGAATTTTATCCGCTTCAATCGCTGTATGGAATTTAATATCACCTGTAACAAAAGCATCACAAGGTGTATCTTTAATAAATTCAGCTCCTGAACCTGCGCAAAAAGCGACTTTACTTATGGTTTTTGTATCATGGTTATTGACAGTGCGTAACTTTGGAGAAAGATATAAAAGTTTAGCTTTTAAAAATTCAGGGTTTATTTCCTGCTTCAAGTCAACAAGTCGAACAAAATCACCATAAGGTTCTCCCACAAATCCCAATTTTTTAAGAAGCAAGTCTGTTGTTCCTCCGTATGCCTTGTCAAAATTCGTGTGAGCACAATACATGTTGATGTTTTTATAGCGTAGAGGTACTGTAAATAAAGGATGATGCGATATTATTAAATCACAATCTTTGGAGATTGCCTGTTCGTATATTTCATCTGTTATTGTAAGAGCAAACAAAACCTTACTAATTTCAGAAAAACCATTATCTATGATCCACCCGCTGCAATCCCATGGTTCTTGTGTATTAAGAGGCGCAAAAGCTTCGATTTTTTCAACTATTTCATACTTATTCAAAACTCTTCTCCGGAACGTTTAATTATGATATATTTACCCCTTCAAAGACTTTCTCCAAAATCTTTTTGGCAATATTAATTTTGCTGTCTTTTTTAATATGACTTATATTTAGATTTTTATCAAGTATGTAAACTTCATTATTATCTCCGGAAAATCCGATATCTTTTCTTGAAATATCATTTGCAATGAGATAATCACAGCCTTTATTTTTAATTTTTATTTTTGCGTTTTCCAACAAATTTTCACTTTCAGCACAAAATCCTACTATCTTTCCTTTGTGTTCCATTGTGCAGATTTCTTTCAAAATATCAGGATTTTGAGTAAACGTAAGAGTAATTTCATTCTCTCCGTTTTTCTTTATTTTTTGCTCGGAATAATCTTTTATTCTGTAATCTGCAACTGCAGCTGCCATGATTACACAATCCTGCTTGTTTAATTCGGATTTCACGGCAATTTCCATCTCTATTGCGGATTCTGATACGATATTTCTATACGGCTTATCAATAGTGAATGTTGAGACTAATGTGACTTCTGCGCCCATAGAATAAGCACAGTCGGCAAGTGCGATTCCCATTTTGCCGGAAGAGCAATTTGTAATATACCGAACGGGGTCAATTTTTTCTTTTGTACCGCCTGCTGTTATTAAAATACGTTTTCTGCTCAGCAGTTTGTTACCATTAAGAATTTCAGAGGTTTTTTCATAGATTTCATCAGGCTCAGGCATTCTGCCTTTCCCTTCTGTTCCGCAGGCAAGATATCCTGAATTTGGTTCAAGAACTATATATCCTGCATTTTGGAGTTTTCTAATATTTTCTTGCACAAATGGATTTTCCCACATACCGGTATTCATTGCCGGTACAAATAATATTTTTCCCTTAAAAGCGCAGGCAATAGATGTCAACAGGTTGTCACAGATTCCATTTGCAATTTTAGAAATAGTGTTGGCTGAAGCAGGTGCAATAACAAAAATATCTGCCCAATCACAAAGCGAAATATGTTCCGGTTTGTACTCTTCAATTTCATAATTGTTTATGTAAACTTCATTATCCGAAACGGTTTGCAGTGTTAATTTTGTAACGAAATTTTCTGCGGAAGGTGTCATAACTACTTTAACTTCAGCACCGTTTTTTTTGTATAAACGAATTAACTGCGGAATCTTATATGCAGCAATTCCGCCTGTTATCCCTACTAAAATTTTCTTACCCTTAAGCATAAAAGTATTATAACCTAAAAACAAAATGTATCAGTTATAAAAATTTCTAGACAATATGTTATTTTCGATATAATATTTAATCACAGGTAGTTTTAAGGAATATAAATGAGCAAAAATACTGAAGATTTAGTAATAGGTATACCAAGGGGTATGTCTTTTTATGAGTATTATCCTTTTTGGTATGGTTTCTTTTCAAGTTTGGGTTTTAAAATTATTCTTTCCGACCCGACGACAAAACAAACAATGTCAGAAGGTTCTGCTCTGGTTGTAACGGAAACCTGTCTTCCTATTAAAATTTATTTGGGTCATATTATTAATCTTTTAAATAAAGGTGTTAAAAATATATTTGTCCCTTCATTGCAATCAATAGCTCCAAAGGTTTATAATTGTTCAAAAATTAGGGGTCTGCCTGATTTAGTTCGTAATGTGATAAAAGGGAAATTTAGAATTATTGAGCCGACATTGGATAAATCTGCGAAAAATCAAGGTTTGTATACTTTTTTAAAAGAATCAGTTGCGCCTTTTGGGATAACGAGTTTTGAGGAGATAAAAAAAGCATCCAAACAGGGATGGAAGGTATACAACAATTTTCATGTCATGATGCGTTCCGGACTCGGTTATAAAAAAGCTCTGAAGTATGCGCTTGAAGGTAAAGTTTCTCTTGAATCGGATGAAAATTCGGGAATGATTAACATTGCACTCATTTCTCATGGTTATAACATGTATGACGAACGTGCTTGTATGAAAATAATTAATAAGCTGGAAAAAATGGGTGCGAATGTGTACACTGCATTGCAATTAACAGATGAACAAATGCAAGAAGGATTGACGTCAATAGGTGTTCATAATTATTGGGCAAATAGTGCTGAGATGTCAGGTGCTGCAGGTCATTACTTAAAAGATAATAAAATTGACGGTATTATTACTCTTAATGCTTTCGGTTGCGGACCGGATTCTCTTATGATAGAAAGCATTGTGCGTAAAGCAAAAAGCTACGAAAAACCGATGCTTGCTTTAACTATAGATGAGCATACAGGTGAAGCCGGATTTGTTACAAGGCTGGAAGCATTTATTGATATGCTTTTCCGTAAAAAACGTTCTGCTATTGTAAATAATATCAACCTTGAAGGAGAATCTTTTATCCCGAAAACAAATGTCTGTGAACAGGTTTTAAAGAGATAAAGGGGTAAAGTGGTAAATAAAGGAGTAAATAAAAGCCGGTTCCTTATTGTTTCATTACTAATGTTAATGTAAACTTTTGTAAATTTTAACAAAAATTTTGTCAATTTTGGGGAACAAAAATTGTTCATGTATTTAAGAAGGTAATATTGGTTTAATTATATAAAAAGGTTAGTTGTAAATATAAGGAGTAATCAATTATGTCAGATGAAATGATGGTACAATCAAGGCCCTCTGTGTTACCCTACGCTTTAGGCGGTGCGGCACTGGGTGCAGCAGGAGGTGCAGCGTTAACCAAGTGGACAAATTTTAATATTGCTACAAAATATGCGGATAATCCCGGACAAGCAATAGACTATGCTATGGCAGAGATGGTAGAGCAAACAAATGCTCAAGATAGGTTTGTCCACCAAATGGTAGAAAAAGATAAAGCCGCAGATTCGCCTTGGAAAATTCTGGAAGAGCAAGCAGCAAAGGTAAAAGAAGCTAATGATGAACTCGGTAAAATTATGCAAGAATCCGGCTGTGCTGATAGAATTACGGATTATCAAAATCGATTGGATGCAATCAAACGGGAGCAAGACAATGTCTTAGTAGATTTGTTGAGCGGAAATAAAAAGCTAAGCGAAGGTGAAGGCGCAAAAACATTTATTGATACGCTTATAGAATCGACTGATAAGGATGATAAAAAAGCTGTTGATGAGGCTCTTGCGAGATTTAAAGAAGCATCAAAAGACAAAACTTTTAAAGTCGGTGAAAATGAAGGCGTTGAGTTAGCTAAAATTACTGATGATAATTTGAAATCCCTAAAAGAATTCAGAGATTTTGTAATGACAGATAAAAGTGTAGTTGAAAGAGCAAAAGAATTGCCCCAATACAAAGAAATTGCAGAAAAAGCCAAAACAGAAGTCGATGCGCTAAGAACCCTAATAACTTCAAAGAAATCGGACTTCAATTTTGAAAATTATGGAAAAGCATATGAAAAATGGAAAGCTGCATATGAAGAAGCAGGGAATAAATTAACTGATGACGTTGTAGCGAAATGTAAGACTCCGAGAATGGGACTTACAATGCTTGCAGGAGCGGCAGGATTAGCATTAATAGGTGCTTTTATCGGCAAGTTCGCAAATAAGAATAAAGATAAATAAGAGTAATACTCATAAACTAAAGCAAAAGGAGCGGTAAAGTTACCGCTCTTTTTATATGGTAAATTATCGACTTTAAAAATCAATCTGTTTGTTTTACAATTTAGTTGAAAATTTCAACTACAGAAGAGGTTATTATTATGTGGGAATATTCGGAGAAAGTCTTGGACCACTACAGAAATCCAAGAAATGTCGGAAAAATAGATGATGCAGACTTAATAGGTGAAGCGGGTTCTTTAGCTTGCGGTGACTCTTTAAAATTATATATAAAACTTGACGGTGATAAAATCAAAGAAGCAAAATTTTTAACATTCGGATGCGGTTCTGCTGTTGCTTCTTCAAGTATTTTGACAGAAATGATTATAGGAAAAACGCTTGATGAAGTAAGGAAAATTACCAACAAGGACATAGCAGATGAACTCGGAGGGCTTCCTCAGGAGAAAATGCACTGTTCTGTGATGGGACAGGAAGCATTGGAAGATGCACTCAAAAAATACTATGGCGAAGATGTTGAAATTGGTTTTAGCAAGAGCAATGTTGATAAAATCGTTTGCACCTGTTTTAATGTCACAGAAAATCAGATATGGGAAGCTATTAAAATAAACGGCTTAAAAACAGTTGAAGAAGTAACAAATTATACAAAAGCCGGAGGAGCATGCGGAAGGTGTAAGGGTGCAATTCAAGATATAATTGATACTTATTACAAAAAGCAGGAATCAGATTCTAAGCTTACTCCGACTCAAAAAATACTGAGAATAGGAAAAGTTATTGAACAAGAAATTTCTCCGCAGCTTCAAAAAGACGGAGGAGATATTGAACTTATTGACATAGAAGGAAATACTGTGAAAGTAAAATTAATCGGGGTCTGCTCGTCTTGCAAAAACGCTTCTATGACATTGAAAAACTTTGTAGAATCAGTTTTAAAGGCGAAAGTCGATTCTAATATAGTGGTTGAACAGGCGGAGTAAAAGTAATTTATGATATATTTAGACAATAATGCTACAACTCAAGTGGATGATAAGGTTTTAGAAGTTATGCTTCCGTATTTAAAATCGGAATATGCCAATCCTTCAAGCATGTACGATTTCGCCAAAAGACCTGCAGAAGCCTTAAAGATTGCAAGGGAACAGGTAAGAGATTTTTATGGTGCAGGTGATGTAAAAGAAATCTTTTTCACTTCTTGCGGCTCAGAATCTGCAAATATGGCAATTAAAGGGACGTTGAATTGTCACAGAGAGAAAAAACATATTATAACAACCAAGTTGGAACATCCTTGCGTCTTGAATACTTATAAATTCTTTGAAAATCAGGGGTATGAGGTTGATTATATTTCCGTAAATTCGCAGGGTGAATTGGATTTGGAAGAATTAAAAGAAAAAATCCGTAAAGATACGGCACTGGTTTCTGTAATGTGGGCAAATAATGAAGTCGGAGTCGTAAATCCTGTTGAGGAAATTGCTGAGATTATTAAGTCAAAATCGCCTGAAACAATATTCTATGTGGATGGCGTGCAAGCAGCAGGTAAAATCCCGATGATAGTAAAAGATACGCAAATTGATATGGTTGGGATTTCAGGACACAAATTTCATGCACCAAAAGGCGTAGGTGCTTTATATGTAAATAAAAAGTGTCGATTAACTCCGCTTATAAACGGGGGACATCAGGAAAGAGGACTTAGAGCCGGAACAGAAAATGTTCCTTATATCGCGGGAATGGGAAAAGCTGCTGAACTTGCGAAGGAATCTCTTACTTATGAAGGAACAGAAGTTAAACGTTTGAGAGATAAACTTGAAATAGGTATTTTAAAAAACGTATTTAATGCAAGACTAAATTCATCCGCTTTAAATAGAGTGCCAAATACAACAAATATTGGTTTTGAATACGTGGAAGGTGAGCTTATTCTTCTTCATCTGAGCGATTTTGGTATTTGTGCAAGCTCAGGCAGTGCTTGCACATCCGGTTCTCTTGAGCCCAGCCATGTTTTAAGAGCTATGGGCATTCCGTTTACAGCACTCCATGGCTCAATCAGATTTTCTCTATCCAGATTTACCCAAGAAAAAGATATTGATTTTGTCATAGAAAAGATGCCTGCTATAATGGATAAGTTAACGAAAATTTCACCATTTCAGGATGAATTAAAAAAATTAAAATCACTAAAGTAGAAGGAAACATAAATGGAAAATATAGAGTTAAACGTAAGTTTTATGATAAAGTTCATTGAAAGTATCGGTAAATTTTTTATAAATCATTCCGGCTTCATTTTTGGAGTTTTGATTAATTTGGGAGTAATTTACCTGATATGCAAGGGTATTGATATGTTTAGTCACAAAGTGGAAGCCAAATTGAGGCAGAAAAATTCCGATTCGCCACTTTTAAATTTAATGCCTATTCTGTCAAAAATGATTAAATTCATTATAATATTTATGTTACTTGCAAATTTTTTGCAGAGCTTCGGTTATAATGTTGCATCTCTTATAGCCGGTTTTGGTATCACAGGTTTGGCAGTAGGTTTTGCAGCTAAAGAAACTATAAGTAATATATTTGGTTCTGTATCATTACTGGCGGATAAGGTTTATAAAGTAGGAGAATATATTTCTTTTAACGGTTATGAAGGAACTGTTGAAAGAATCAATTTACGTTCAACTACAATAAGGACGCTAACCGGTTTTCCTGTTAATATCCCAAATAATGTTTTAGCTAATGAAGAAATTACAAACATTTCGCAAGTTAATAAACGCCGAATCGATTTGTCAATTGATATCGAATATGGAACTCCGAATGAGAAAATTGACAGAGCTGTTGAAATATTGAAAGAAATTTCAGAAACCGACGATAAAATTTTAGACGGTGCAATTGCTTTTATTGATAATCTTGCGCCAAGTTCAATTGTAGTCCGGCTGTTTGCACAAACTCATGTGATAAATTATTATGAATATCTACAATACAGAGGACAGATAATAAGAAAAATTATACATAAATTCAGAGAAGAAGGAATCAATTTTGCATTCCCTTCCACAAGTGTTTATATAGAAAAAACAGGAGAGGGTAAGTTAAATGATTAGATTATTAGTTATTATTGCATTGGCATTTGCGGCATTTTGGTGCTATAACAACATCAATTTTTCAAATGTTGCAAAGGATGCTCAATCGTCAATAAGAAATGAAAAAACAATAAAAGCCGTAAGAGAAAAAAGACAATTTGCTAAGGATGATGCTCAATCTGTAATGGATAACGGTTATTCTAAAGAATGAAAATTAAGATTATTGCACTTGGAAAAATCAAAGAACAGTTTCTTCGTGATGGAATAAATGAGTTTTTAAAGCGACTTACTCCATATTGTTCTGTTGAGATAATTGAACTTCCCCCTATTGAAATTAAAGATGAAAATTTAATTTCAAAAGTATTGGATGAAGAAGGGCAAATGATTTTGTCCCATATTAAGCCGGATTCTTACGTAATAACTCTTGAGATACAAGGGAAGCAGTTGTCTTCAGAAGAGTTCGCTTCAAAAATAAATGAAATCAATGTGTCGGGGGTAAATGATCTGGTCTTTGTAATAGGTTCTTCTTGCGGACTCTCTTCGATTGTTTCTCAAAGAGCTGATTTCAAACTCAGTATTTCCAAGATGACCTTTTTGCATCAATTTGCAAGGTTATTAATTATAGAACAAATTTATAGAGCATTCAAAATTTTAAAGGGTGAAACTTACCACAAATAAAGACATGTCAGATTTTATACTCTGCCATACATATCTTCATAACGTATTATATCTTCTTCTACAAGCAGATCGCCTTTTTGAACTTCTACTATTTTTAAGTCTTCATTATAAGGATTTTGAAGAGAATGAATAGCTTTAACAGCGATGTCTACACTGTGCCCTGGGCTTAAAATCAGTTCCTTTCCCTCAAGAACAACCTTTGCTTTGCCTTCCAAAACAACCCAGTGTTCACTTCTATGATTATGAGATTGAACAGAGAGTTTTTGCCCCGGATTTACATGAATCATTTTGGTTAAAAATCCTTTTCCTTCTCCCAAAACAGTATAATATCCCCAAGGGCGATATACAGTTTTATGAACTTTATGTGTAGTATCATTTTGTTTTTTTAAAGTATCGAAAATTTTCTTTACCTCTTGCGTTTTATCTGCCTTGCAAGCAAGGATTGCGTCTTCGGTTTCAACAAGTACGATGTCTTCCAATCCGATTGTTGCAACAAGTTTTGATGAAGAATAAACGAACGAATTTTTAGAACCTTCATCAATTACATGTCCTATTTTAACATTACCGTTTTCGTCTTTTTTACTTACATCATATATTGATTTCCAGCTTCCTAAATCATTCCAGTCGCTCTTTAGTTGAACCAGCGCAATTTTATCTGACTTTTCCATAATTGCATAGTCAATTGAAATAGAAGGCATCTTATCAAACTCAGTAAAAGGTATTTCGGAAGATTTCGTAAAATCGAAGTTTTTCAATTTTTCATATATTTCAGGCGTAAATTTAGAAGCTTCGTCCAGCAGCACGGATGCTTTAAACATAAAAATACCGCTGTTCCAATAATAATTCCCGTCAGCCAGGTATTGTTCTGCGGTTTTTTCGTCAGGTTTTTCTACAAATTTATTAACCTTAAAGCCTTCCGATACTTGTATTTTTGATGTATTTATGTATCCATAACCGGTTTCTGGGTATGAAGGTTTAATACCAAATGTAACAATATAACCTTGTTCCGCAATTTTTTCACCCTCTTTAACTGTGTCAACAAAGCTCTTAGTATTGTTAATCTTATGATCAGACGGTACAACAAGTATAACCGGATCGGATTTCGATGTTTCGGTAATATATTTTGTGCCGAGAATTATTGCAGGTGCTGTATTTTTTGAAATCGGCTCTGATAAAACGACAGGATTTTCCGTAATTGAAGAAAGCTGATATTTGACATTGGAAAGATGTTTCACCCCTGTCATACTTACAATATTCTTAGCATTGATACATTCCTTTAGTCTTAAAAATGTTGCCTGCAACAGGCTCTCGCTGGTTTGAATGTTTAAAAGTTGCTTAGGATAAAGTTCTCTTGACAAAGGCCACAATCTGCTTCCGGAACCTCCAGCTAAAATTAATCCGTACATATATCTCTCCTTAAAGTAATTAATATTTTATCATAAAAAGTGATTAATTGTATAAGTAAATAGGTTAAACTGAGATTTTAGATCCAAAATAGTATTATAGGTTATTTCTTATTTATTGGTGACATTCTGGAAAGCAGTACGTACATAGTAGTTTTCATCATTCATAAGTTTACTTCTTAAAGGTTTAAATTCAGAATTTTTAATTTCGAGAACTATTTGGGCAACTTTTTCCCGTATTGTATATTCACTCTCTTCAGAAGCTCTTGTTAAAATCTGTAAAAGCATGTTTGGATCAATTTCATTAACAAAAAGTTTCAAGCTTTCCAGGCACCAGTAAAGTTTAAAAAGCTGTTTATTAATAACATATTTTTTATCTTTGTATATAAATTTATTCATTTCACTGAAAGTTTCATCTATAAATTTTATAACAATATTAATATATGCTTTGGAAAAATTCGGCTGTCGTTTCATGAAATTAACGGAGTTGATAACAAGTCTGCATATATTTGCATTTATGTCGACAGATGCGTTTGCAAATATTTCGGGATAATTTAAAAAAGCTCCGACATTGTTGTCTGCCGATAAAAGTTCGTCAATTTTTAACGCTGTCGCTTCACGTATTTTGCCGTCACAACCAATCAAATTGCTTATAAGTATTTCTCCTTCATCTGCATTACATACGTAATCGAGGCATAAAGCAGCTATTTGTCGTTCCGGAATATTTCCGCATTTAAGCATGTTTATAAGTTCATTATGTGAAAAAATTTTTTCAGAAAGTTCGCACGCAATTTTAAAATGGTTCTTATTATCTTTATAACAATTCTTGTTCAAGTTCATAACCTTATTACTATACAGCTATATTGTAACATAAGTAATGATGAACTTTGATCAAAAAATAGTTTTAATGTATGAGAAAGATTATTTGAATCGGTTATATTATATAAATGAACTAAGGAGAAAATATGAATTTAATACTTAATTTTATACAGAAATGTTTGGTATTCGAAAAAGAGCCACAAAAAATCGGCTTATGTCAAATTAATGACAATCCGGTGCCTATTAAAAAGAAAGAACCTTCAATAAAAAACAGAGATGTGAAGCTTTCAGATTTAATGCGCAGAGCAAGTTGATATAATTCTAAAGTATTATAAAAATTAAATGCTCCGAATAAACTCGGAGCATTTAGTGATATTCTTGCGTATTAGATTATTTAATACATTTTTTTGCTCTGTTAAGAGAATGTTCTTTCCCTAAAATAGCTAAAATAGCTGTCATATCTGCTCCGCAAAGTCTGCCTGTAACAGCGGCACGAATCGCCCACATTGTGAATTTTGGTTTATAGCCTTTTTGTTCCTTGAAATCCCCTCTGAATTTTTCAAGTTTTTCATGAAGATTTTCCTCTGTCCATTCCCAACCTTCTCCTTGTTCGACAAATGCTTTGAGAACTTCTTGTGAAAGTTCTGTTTCGATATTTTCTTTAGCTTTTTCATCGAGTTCAACATTATCGCCGCCAAAGAAATAAGTTACCGCATCTGTAATATCAGAAAGCAGTGTTAAAGGTTCATAAGTAACCTCAATCATTCTTGTATATTGAGCATCTGTCATTGAAGAAAGATCATATTTTGTTAAATACTTTTTGAGCTTTTCTTTCAGAGTTTCAATCGGCAGCATTTTTATATAATGGCTGTTCATCCATTTTAGTTTGTCATATTCGAATATTGAATTTGAAGAAGAAATTTCATTAATTCTGAAATCTTTTGCAATTTCTTCTACAGGCTTAATCTCTTGTCCGTCTGACGGTGCCCATCCCAACAAAGCAACAAAGTTTAATAAAGCTTCGGTCAAATAACCTTGTTCTACGAAGTCAGAGACAGCAGTTGCGCCGTGTCTTTTTGAGAGTTTACTTCTGTCCGGAGCAAGTATCATACCTAAATGCCCAAATCTTGGGACTTCGAAACCTAAAGCTTCAAATATTAAGATTTGTTTATATGTATTTGAGATATGGTCTTCACCTCTGATTACGTGAGATATTTTCATCAAAGCGTCATCAATAACAACAGCAAAGTTATAAGTAGGCGCTCCGTTTGATTTCATAATTACGAAATCGCCGATAAGGTTTGTATCAACATGGAGTTTTCCTTTAACTAAATCTTCAAATTCTAAGATTGAAGAGTTATGAAAGGCCTTTTGGGCTTTTGAAACATTAAACCTAATTGCCGGCTTTCTGCCTTCTGCTCTCAATTTTGCTTTTTCTTCTTCGGTTAAATTTTCACATTTTTTTGAATACACATAGGCTTGTTTATTTTTTGTCGCTTCTTCTTTTTCTGCCTCAAGTTCTTCGGGAGTGCAGAAACACTCATATGCAAATCCTTTGTCTAAAAGTTCTTGAACATATTTGGGATAAATATCAAAACGTTCTGACTGCGTATAAGGACCATAATCTCCGCCTACATCAGGTCCTTCATCCCAATTTAACCCCAAGGCTTTTAATGAATCAAAAATATTATCAACATATTCTTTGGAAGTCCTTTCGGCGTCAGTATCTTCTATTCTTAATATAAATTTACCATTATTTTTTTTCGCGAATAAATAATTAAACAATGCTGTCCTTGCTGTACCGATATGTAAATTCCCGCTCGGCGAAGGTGCGATTCTTACTCTTACGTCACTCATCTTATTTCCTTTCTTTTGCATAAAGATTATCTAACAAATATAAGTCAAAAACAACATTAAAAATTTTGTTTGTAAATTTCTTGTTTTTTGCTTGCTTTATAATTCATAATATGCTAAGCTAAAATTGTAAAGTTATATTAGGATAGAGAGAGTTTGTGATTTCTGTTTAAAGTTGAATTAAATAGACTAAATGAATGGTTTCAATCTATTTTAGATATAATATAGTTTAGGTATGTAAGAGTTAAATCGGATAGTTAGAAGTAAGCTATGAAAACATGTGATTATATGAAAGAAAAGAAAAAAACAGGTCTTGTACATCGCTTTGGGCAAATTGCGAATTTATTTTTCGGTTTTATCAATGAGCACAGAAGTTCCATACCCAAGTTTTTGGCGATTGTAGTTATTTTGTCTGTAATATCTGTGATAGCGGCAAGTAAAGATACCAGTGAGGCAGGGATTGCTGAGTTTGGTTCCGTCAAAATGGCGACAATTCCGTTGGCTGCATCTTCATCACAGAAGAGCGTGATATCGATTCCTAAAGGCATGGTAAAGGCTAATCCGTTCGTTCCGTACAGAGATATTAGTGGTACCAGTACGGTTAGCGATGTTCCTGCTTATAATTTGATAGAACCGCCGGAAGTAATTAATGAGAATTCTGATGCGGCGAGGGTTATGGATACAATAGTATCCGGAATTTTGTTTGACAAGTTTAGTCCGTCTGCAATTTTAAATATTGAGGGCAATGATTATCTCGTCAAAAAGGGTGATGTCGTAAACAACTATAAGGTTGTTAGCATTGCGCAAGATTCTGTAACGGTGCAATTAGGTGCCAATGTGTATAAAGCAGGCATAGGTGAAATCCTTACAGAGGGTAATTTAAATTATAATGAAGTTTCAAACCTAAATAATAGATTCGGAGGTGTAAAATAATGGGTTACAGTAATATAAAAAGAGTGTTGTCCGCAGCTTTATTGCTTGCTTTTTCAATGCCATCAACATTTGCGTTCCCGGCATACAACAGTTCTTACTCGAATCCACGCTCAAATGCCAGTTCAATGACTTTGGCCGGTGATGTGAGTTTGACTGATAACAATCAAGCCATTACATTGAGTTTGCGTGATTCTGATGTAAAACAAGTATTAAGAATGTTTGCAGATAAAGCCGGAATGAATATAGTTTTCCATAGTTCTGTTGACGGTAAAGTCACACTTGATTTGGTTAACACTCCGATAAATGAAGCTTTTAAATTAGTTTTATCAGTTGCCGGTTTAAACTATTACAAACAAGGCAATACGATGGTTATAATATCGAAAGACAGTGATGCAAATACTGCATATTCAAAGCAAGAAATGATGGTATTCCCTATTACTTATGTAAGTGCTACCAGTATTGCTGACTTTTTAAATCAAAATGTATTTAGTATGAAAAAAACAGGTATGTCCGGTACGGATGCTGCAACTGTAAACTCAGCAACTAATGAGCTGATTGTATTTGGTATGCCTTCTGATGAAGCAATAGTAAGAAAAGTTATTGCTCAGTTCGACAGAGAGCCGTATTCAAGGACATTCCATGTAAATCATACAACTCCGGCTGAAATGGCTGACATGATATGTAATTTGTTATTACCATCTCGTGGTATGGGTGAAGCGAATCAATCTTCTCCAAGCAAGGAAGGTGTTCCGATAGATGTTCCTGATGCGGCTCCCGGCATGGTCGTAGGTGGTGCAGCAGGTATTATGACAGGTGGTGCTGCCGAAGCCGGTGGGGTTGATGAATTAAAGCTTGGTGAAGGTATTGTTGCTTGTACAATGGCACCAACAACAAGTGGTTCAGTTGCTCCTTTTAACGTTCAGAATTTATCCATTGCGTACTTCCCTCAAAGAGGTACAATTACAATGATGGGTGGTTCTGATGCCCAAGCAAGAATGGTTGAGCATTTTATAAAAGCTAATGACGTAAAACAGCCGCAGGCATATTTGGAAGTTTCTATTGTAGAATTAAACGAAGCAGGTTCAAAAGAATTTCAGAATCAATGGCAGCTATATAACAAATATTGGAAAGCCAGCTTTGATGGCGAAGGTTTCAGTGCTGGTCGTCCTACTATAGGAAATTATACAAAGAATCGTACTCCTTTAACACGTTATGTTTGGGAAAATATTACAGGTTTGCCTTATCAAGATAAAGATGGTGCTTGGAAAGTTCCTGAACAAGTAGCACAAAGCTTTACAGATGTGTTGCCTGGTGTTAAGCTTTCTTGGACGATGAATTACATTATATCAAACCGTAAGGGTAGAGTTTTAGCTAATCCAAAAATATTGATTACAAATGGTAAAGAATCTGTAATTGATTTAACACAAGATTATGTTGAAAAAATGACGGCAGAATATTTAACGTCTGCAAGTAACGGCGAAAGTACAGTAGGTACAGTTCAAAGGGATTATACTATAGGCAGCGATTTGGGTATAAAAGTTTCTTTGATTCCGTTCATTTCTCCTGAGGGTTATGTAACATTAAATATTAAGCCTGAATACTCAACAATAGCAGATCAAGTTTATGCATTGGGTGAAACAGGAACTAATGAGTTAGTTGCTACATTATTAAGCAGAAGAGACTTGGATTTGAAAAATGTTAGAATTAAAGATGGTGAAACACTTGTAATCGGCGGTATGTTGCAAGAAGTCGAAAATAAGACAGTCAAAAAGATTCCTGTATTAGGAGATTTGCCTTTGGTCGGTTCTGCATTCCGTTCGACATCTACTAATAAAACAAAATCCGAGTTGGTTATAATGATTACTCCAAATATTATCAACGACGGAGAAGGTGCTATTGCTGATAGTATATAATTAAACTATGTCTAATCAACTGGAAAAACTAAAAAATAGTATAAAAAAAGAATATACTGATAATTTCGAATTAAACCTGATGAAATCATCAGGTTTTATTCCAGTTGATAAAAGACAAGAGGATTTTTATGTAATATTAAACAAGGCAAATGTATCTAATAAGATAAAAATCGAAACCTTAATAAAAGAGAAATTTAGTGGTTGTAATCCAAAGTTTATACCTGTAGAATCAAGCGACTTTGAGTCTTTATTTAATTCAATCCAACAAACTGTAACACCGGTTCAGGATAGTAATGCATCAGCATCAGATACGGAGTTATCTGCTGAGGATATGCTTGTGGGGATTGGTTGGATTACTCAGGCACAGTTAGACGAATGTAAATCAGATGCTGTTAATCGTAAATTACCTCTAAGTGCCGTTTTTGCGGACAAAGGATATTTATCTCAAGAAAAAATTGCTTCTTACTTGAAAAAAAAATATTCATGTGAAGTTATTTCAAAGTCAAATATTACGGTAGATGCAAAAATTTTGAAAATGCTTCCTGATGATTTTGTTGAACGTAAACATGCAATAATCATGTCAATGGAGGGTGATAAGCTTGGTGTTGCCATGGTTGATCCAAGCGATAAATATACAATAAGAGAAATTTCATTGTCTACCGGACGAGCTCTGAATGTGTATGCGATTGCATACAACGAATACGAAATGTTTCTCAAAGAATTTGATTTAATGAAACAAAATGAGAAACATGCAAAAGAAACAGAGAGAATTATTCAAAGTATTGAAGAAGAAACAGCCCAATATAACCAGGAAGAATCGCTATGGTCTCAGGTAGAGAAAGAGCTTCAAGATGCCAGCGGTAACGTAGCAAAATTTGTATATAAAATTATTACAGATGCTATAGATGCAAAGGCTTCTGATATTCACATAGAGCCAAGGATCGGTTATTATGTTGTAAGATTGCGTTCTGATGGTATCTTAAAAAAAGTTTTAGAAATCCCTGGTAGTATTGAACAAGCCGTTATTACCCGTTTTAAAGTTTTGGCAAGAATGAATATTGCCGAGCACAGACGTCCTCAGGATGGTACTTTTTCCATTAAATATAATGACAGGATGTACGATTTTCGTATAAATACGCTACCCGTATCAGGTAAAGAAAAAGTTGTAATACGTATTTTGGCGCCAGCCGTAAGTTTAAAAGCTGCCGGCGATAAAATGATTATTACAGGTGCATCAGAAGAAGATATAACAAAAATCCATGATATGGTTCAATGTCCAAATGGAATTATTCTTACATCAGGTCCTACCGGTTCAGGTAAAACAACAACTTTGTATACAATTCTAAAAGCACTGAATAAAGAAGATGTTAATATAACTACAATTGAAGATCCTATAGAAATTAAACTTGAAGGTATTAATCAATCTCAGGTAAATCCAAAGGCTGATATTACGTTTGCTTCTTGTATGAGAGCTATATTACGTCAAGACCCTGATATTATTCTAGTTGGTGAAATCCGTGACTTTGAAACATTGGAAGTCGCAATATCTGCTGCTTTGACAGGTCACCTCGTATTAAGCACGGTGCACACGAATTCAGCGGCTGCAACTGTTACACGTTTAATAGAAATGGGTGCTAAGGACTATTTAGTTTCATCAACATTAACAGGTGTAATTGCACAGAGACTTGTCAGAAGGCTTTGTGATAAATGTAAAGAGGCTTATTTCCCTACTGAAGAAGAAGTTAAGCATATTTCAAATAATCCGGAAGAGCAACAGAGATTGTTGAAAACAAAACTATATCGTAAAAAAGGTTGTAAAGACTGCGGTTATTTAGGCTATGCAGGGCGTTTAGGTATATATGAAATAATGCCCATTACACGTGAGATTAAAAAACTTATTGCGCAAGGTGCGCATGATATAGAAATAGAAGAAGCTGCTGTTGCAGCAGGTATGAATACTCTTAAAACATCTTGTTTGAATCATATTTTACAAGGAAATACGACATCAAGCGAGTTTATAAGGGTTCTTGGTTACGCAAACGAATAGGAAGGGTTCTATATGCCAATATACAGTTATGAAGCATTAAAATCTGGTAAACAAATTGTAAAAGGTGAAGTCACAGCTGCAAATTTAAAAGATGCTCGTGAAATTATCAGAAAGATGGGGCTAGTACCAACAAGGCTAAATGAGTTTGTTGATAACAAAAAGCGTAATGGTAATTTGTCCAGCATGTCATTGGTGGAAAAGATTGATTTTATATCAACATTACAAATTTTGCTTTCATCCGGTATTCCTGCCGTAGAATCGCTGATGTTTATGGAGCAGGAAGCTGCAAGAAAGAAAATTCGTGATATCTCGAGAGTTTTAAAAACTCAAATCATGGGAGGTTCTACTTTTGCAGATACTTTAGCAAGGTATCCGGGTATCTTTGGGTATATCTTCATAGGTTTGTTTAAAGCAGGTGAAGAAGCCGGTGAATTAGAAAAAACCTTGGGACGTATTAACGGGTTACTTACTAAGCAGGCTAATATAAAAGCTAAAGTTATCGGGACTCTTATTTATCCGGCATTTGTTATTTTATTAGCTATTGTAGTTACCTTAGTTATGTTAATGTTTGTATTCCCTGCTTTCAAAGAAATGTTTGAGCAGCAGGATAAGGCATTACCGTGGATTACTTCAATGATGATTGCTGCCGGTGATTACTTAAAACAATATTGGTTTACAATTCCAATATTCCTTGGGGCATTTATTGCTTTTTGTATTGTGTGTCTCAGATGGAAACCGGCAAGGGAAATTTTGGATAAAACGGTGTTAAAAATACCTTTGCTTAATAATTTGATATTATATTCAAACTATTCAAACTTTTTATCTGTTTTAAGTGTATCATATGATGCAGGTATTCCGATTGTCGACTGTTTACACTTAGCAGTTATAACGTTAGAAAACTCTGTATTAAAAACCAAACTGAGTAGTGCAATTGTCAAAGTTCAACAAGGTTTGCAAGTATCTCAAGCGTTAAAATCAACTAAAATTGTTCCAAGAATGCTTTTATTTATGATAGCAACCGGTGAACAATCAGGTCGTTTGGGTGATATGCTTGAAAAAGGTGTTAATTTCTTGGATAGAACTTTGGATGGTATTATTGATACAATGACCAAGATGATTGAGCCGATAATGCTTTTGGTAATCGGAAGTATTGTACTTGTAATGGCTCTGTCTCTATACTTACCGTTGTTCCAGTCTTATATGCAATAGTCGAAAATTTAATTATTAAGAGGCAAGATGGAAAAGAAAGAACAGACAGAAAAAAATGAATTCAAAAACTCTGCTTGGAAAGAAAGAGTTTATATTGAAACTTCTGAACACATTATCACCGGTTATATATTTATGCCGAGAATCGGTAAGAAGAACAGGCTGTTAACGGAAGTATTAAATGCAGGAAAGAATTTCTTGGCGGTAAAAGGGTGTACGCTCGAGTATAAACATCTTCCCTCAAGAGAAGTTGAAAGCCACGATTTTATGCAGGTTAATGTTTCTTCAATACTAATTATGAGACCTTTTGATGAATAAAAAGACTTACGTAATAACCGGTGCGGCATCCGGTATTGGCTTGGCGCTGACTAAAGAATTGTGTGCAGAGAATATGGTGTTTGCCGGGTACAGAAGCGAACCTAAACGTGAGTTGTTAGAGTCGCTTTCGGGGAATATTTATCCTTTTTATGCAGATTATTCAAAGCCGGAAACGCTCCCAAGTGCTATAGAGTATATAAAATCAAAGTGTGACAAAATTGATACACTGGTTAATATAGCCGGTTGTGTTGTCGCAGGTCCTATTGAGAAGATTCATATTAATGAAATAAAAAGGCAGTTTGAAGTAAATGTTTTTGGTCATATTGAAATGACTCAAGGGTTAATAGATTTACTTAATGATGGTAGAATTATCAATATTAGTTCTATGGCAAGTTTCGGGATATTTCCGTTTATTTCTCCATACTGCGCTTCAAAAAAATGTTTGGATATGTTTTTTAATTCATTATTGATTGAAAACAAACGAAATATAAAGGTAGTTTCTATAAAACCCGGGGTTATATCGACTCCCTTGTGGTGTAAATCTATTGATGAAAATTCTAAGGATGAAGATATACGTATCGGATATGAAAAAGAGATGGATTACATTATTAAAAATGCTCAAAAAAACGAGAATGACGGCTTAGAAGTGAGTGAGGTAATAAAAGTAATATTAAAAGCGGATAGTGCCAAAAACCCAAAACTTTCATATACTGTTGGGTCGGATGCTCTTTTCGCAAAATTTATTTCGAAGCTCCCGCAGAATCTTGTTAATAAAATTGTAAAATTAGGAATAAAATTAAGAATTAAGTAAGATGGGAAGAAAAAAGAAAAGTTTTGTATCTAAAAATAAGACGATAAGTTTTATAATAATATTTTTTTTGATGCTGACCGGAGGGTACTATATCTTTCTTAATTACGTACCTGAAAAGTGGTACGAGATGCAAACAATGATGCCGAATCAAGTTGAATCGTATTATGTAAATCAATGGTGTACTTCGGATTTCGGCAGAAAAGAGGCTGTACTATGGGATATGACAAGGGTAGATTGTCTAGCAAAAGACTATGCAATAGAATTTGATTTTGCAAAAAAATGGGCGGAATCAGTTGGACAGGCATTGTACTATTCCAAAATGACAGGCAAAAAACCCGCAGTAACTCTCATCTTAACAACTCCTGCAGATTACAAATATGTCAAACGTGTAGAAAGATTGGATAATAATATAAAAATATTTTTGGTAAAAGCATATTAAGCAACGCCAAATAGGACGGCATTATGCCGTCCTATTTGGCGTTTTTTAAATCTATTAACTAAGCTCTTTCACTGCCGGATATAGCAATAGCATGTCTTCCTTTAGCGCGTCTTCTGTTTAGTACTTCACGACCGCCAGGAGTAGCCATTCTTGCTCTAAATCCGCTTACGTGTTGTCTTTTGAGCTTTGTTCCTTCCAGTGTACGTTTCATTTTTCTATTTCCTTTTCAGCCAGTTTTACATATAATGGTTACATAGTATACAAAAAAAAGCTTTTAGTCAAATATATGTTTAAGTAATATTAAGTCGGGAGAAGAAAATGGATTATAAAAATTGTAATATTGGTTTTATCGGTTCAGGCAAAATGGCCGGCGCAATTATTAAAGGGCTTATAAAAACGGGTTTTGTATCTTCAAAAAACATAATTGCTACGCAGGCGGAAAAAGAAGGAATTGAAGAAAAGTCAAAATTGCTTGGGGTTAGAATAATATTAGATAATAAAGAATTAGTTAAAAACAGCGATGTAATATTTATTGCAACAAAACCGAATCAGGTAATGGGCGTACTTAAAGAAATATCAGAATATGTGACAGAGCATAAATTAGTTGTATCAATAGCAGCGGGGGTTAATACAACGAAATTGGAAGCAAATTTACCCGGTGGTACAAGAGTTGTGCGTGTTATGCCCAATACTCCTGCACTTGTTGGTGAAGGTATGAGTGGGATTTTTGGCGGGGAAAATGTAAAAGACAACGATTTAAACTTTGTTAAAGAATTGCTTTCGACTATCGGAAAGTGCATTTTAGTCGAAAATGAAACTCAAATGGATATAGTAACTGCTATTTCTGGTTCGGGGCCGGCATTTTTCTATAAGGTTATAAATGATATAGCAAGAGCCGGAGAAAAACTTGGATTAGATTACGAAAAGGCACTTTTATTGAGTATTCAAACCGCTATCGGTTCGGGGAAAATGGCGCTGAACCGACAAACCGATATGGAGACATTAATTTCAAATGTCGCAACTAAAGGCGGTTGTACGAGGGTCGGAGTGGATGTAATGGAAGATAAGAATATTGAAGATATATTATATGAAGTTATCCAATCAACGACACAGAAAGCTTCTGAGCTTGGAAAATAATATTTGAAAATATTAGGGGCGGAAAAATTTTAATTTTTCCGCCCCGGTTAAATGTTAAATTTGCTTAATCTTCCTTGAAGGGGGCAAATATCTGTGTTAAAGTTGAGCTATGTCAAAGTTTATTCCGCTTCACATTCACACAGAGTATTCACTGTTAGACGGCATGATTAGGGTTCCTGATTTGGTTAATTATGCTAAGGATAATGATTTGCCTGCAATTGCTATCACAGATCACGGAGTTATGTATTCTGCAATTGAATTTTATGAACTTGCCAAGAAAGCAGGTATAAATCCTCTAATAGGTTGTGAATTTTATGTTCATGATGGTGATATACATAAGCAGGACGCTCATCACAATCCTTTATATCACTTGATTTTGATAGCTAAGAATCAGCAAGGGTATAAAAATCTTATCAAACTTGTTTCAACAGCATGGTGTGAAGGATTTTATTATAAACCCAGAGTTAATTTTGCGCTTATCGAGAAATATCATGAAGGTTTGATTTGTGCTTCTGCATGTCTTGGCGGAGAAGTTTTAAAGAATCTTCTTGCAGGTGAAAAAGAAAAAGCAAAAGAAACGGCACAAAGATACAAAGATTTATTTGGTGATGATTATTATATTGAGCTTCAGGACCATGGTCTTGCTGAGCAAAAAAGGACAAACCCTGATTTAATAAAAATTGCACGAGAACTTGATATAAAAATGATTATTACAAATGATTCGCATTATCTTAAAAAAGAAGATGCGGATGCACAAGATACTTTATTATGTTTGCAGACAAATGCTAATAAAGATGATGACAAAAGATTTTCATTTCCGAATAACGAGTTTTATTTAAAGTCTAAAGATGAAATGCGTCAGGCATTTTCATGGATGGATGAGGAACTTTTCGAAGAATGCTGTAGAAATACAGAAAAAGCTGCTGCAAAATGTAATGTGGAAATTGAACTTCACAATGCACCATTGCCGCACTACGAAGTTCCGAATGGGTATGATATTCCTTCCTATCTTGAACATCTTGTTATGGAAGGCTTGAAAAAAAGATATGGTAATCCTGCGCCTGACGACATTGTTGAACGTGCTAAATATGAACTTGGTGTAATAAATCAAATGGGATTTCCCGCGTATTTTCTCATAACTTGGGATTTTATTCACTATGCAAAGACTCATGGTATTCCTGTCGGACCTGGTAGGGGCTCGGCGGCAGGTTCGGTTGTTGCTTATGCACTTGAAATAACGGATATTGACCCGATTCAGCATAAACTGTTGTTCGAAAGATTTTTGAATCCGGAACGCTTCACCATGCCCGATATTGATATAGATTTTTGTATCGACAGGCGAAGTGAAGTAATTGATTATGTTATCCAAAAATATGGTGAAGATAAGGTTTGTCAGGTAATAACATTTTCGACTTATGCTCCAAAAGCTGCATTTAAGGGTGTCGGTAGGGTTTTGCAGGTTCCGTTTGTTGAAGCGAACAGATTGACAGGTCTCATTGAACCTGCCCTCGATGTAGCCAGAGTTACAAACCCTAAAGCCGAATGGCTCAGAGATATTATTCAAGCCGAGGGTATGTCGGAATTTAAGCAGTTGTATGAAGATGATTATAAAATTACAAATCCAGAAAACGGGAATGAAATAAGTTTTAAACGCTGGGTGGATATGGCAGTTGCAATAGAGGGTTTAAAATGCGGTACAGGTACCCACGCTGCCGGAGTTATTATTTCGCATGCGCCATTGGATACGATACTTCCCGTTCAACCTTCAAAAGATGGTATTGTACAGACAGGGTATCCGAAACACGAAGCAACAGAAGTTCTTGACCTTTTAAAGATGGACTTTTTGGGCTTAAGAAACTTGACAATGATTTATAAAACCGTTGAAATGATTAAGCAATGCGAAGGCGTTGGAGTTGATATAAATAATATTCCTCTTGACGATGTCGAAACATACAAGATGCTTTCGAAAGGCGAAACGGTTGGTGTATTTCAGCTTGAATCTCAGGGTATGATAAATTTGGTAAAACGCCTTAAACCTGACGTATTTGAGGATTTAGGTGCTTTGGTTGCACTGTTCCGTCCCGGCCCTTTGGGTTCAGGCATGGTAGATGATTTTGTTGCAAGAAAACACGGGTTGCAGGAAATTACATATGCACACCCACTTTTAGAGCCTGTATTAAAAGATACGTATGGAACGATTGTTTATCAAGAACAAATTATGCAGGTATTCCAAGTTCTGGCAGATTATTCACTAGGACAAGCTGACCAGGTTCGTCGTATGATGGGTAAAAAAGACCTTAAAACAATGGAAGAACAGAGGGGAAAATTTATTGAGGCATCTGCAAAGCATGATATGAAGAAAGAAGATGCAGAAAAACTCTTTGATCAGATTTTGAATTTTGCATCATACTGTTTTAATAGGTCACATTCCGCAGCGTATGCTTTTGTTGCATATCAAACTGCATATTTAAAATGCCATTATCCTGTCGAATACTTGTCTGCATTGTTATCAAGTGTTGCAGATAACAAAGATCAAACTCAATTGTACATTGAAGAAGCCAATAAACATGGTATAAAAGTTCTTCCGCCGGATATTAATAGGTCATACCTTGAATACACTCCAGACGGCAAGAATATAAGGTTTGGAATGGCTGCTATCAAAGGGGTTGGAGAACCTGTTTGTGAAGCAATAATCAAAGAAAGAGAAGAAAATGGCGAATTTACAAGCATATTTGATTTCTGTAAACGAGTTGAGCCGAAATACGTAAATAAAAAATCTCTTGAAGGATTAATTAAAGCCGGCGCATTTTCGAATATAGAAAAAAGCAGAAAACAGCTTTTTGAAAATATTGAGCATATTTTGGATGTAACTTCAAAAGAGGCAAAAGACAGAGAAATAGGGCAAGTAAGTCTGTTTTCCACAGCTGAAAATTTGAGCTTTGCCGATATTCAATATCAGCTTTTAGGTACTGACGAAGAATATACAAGCAAAGAAATACAGCAATTTGAAAAAGAGTTTTTGGGATTTTATGTCACCTCACATCCGCTTTTTTCTATTAGGGATAAATTGCCGTTTTTAATTACTCACAGAATTAGTGAGTTAAATGAAGTGAAAGAGGAAGAGTTGGTTACAATTTGCGGACTTGTGACCGCCATAAGACAAATTCCTACCAAGAAAGACCCGTCAAAGTTTTTGAGATTTGTAACTGTTGAAGACTTAACAGGGAAAGTTGACTGTGTTTGTTTCCACAAAAAATTACTTGATTATGGGGATATTTTACAGCAGGATAACAGAATTATTGTAACAGGAAGGCTTCAACACAGAGGAGAAGACCAACTGAGCGTTGTAATTGAGAATGTCAAATCAATTGATAATTCTAATATTATGACTGTTAGTCTTAATGATGAAATGAAGTATGAAGAGCTTTTCGGGCTCAAAAATATTTTAGCTTCACATCACGGCGATGACCCGGTTATGATAAAACTGCCCGAAACTGACGGATATAGTACAAGAATTATGACTTCTCCAATATTTTGGGTAAAAACGACAAACGACTTGGTTAATAATCTTAAACACAGTTTCCCAAATAGAGTTGATGTGCAAATAGATTCCTTGGAAACACCATTAGATAAAGTTAACGTCTAACCTCTTGTTTAATATTGCTTGGGGGAATAAATCTAAACATCACATAAACATGTTTGTTGTATACTGTATGTGATAGGGAAATATCAATGGCAAAAGAAAAGAAGAAGAAAATAAAAGTAGCATTTCCGCATATGGGAACAATATCAGTAGCTTGGTCTGCGGGGCTCAAGAAAATCGGTGTTGAACCCTATGTTGAACCCTACACAAGCAAAAAAACTCTTTCTTTGGGAACAAAAAATTCTCCTGAGGCAATTTGTCTTCCTTACAAGCTTATTTTGGGTAATTTTATTGAAGCAATCGAAGGCGGAGCGGATTATGTCGCAATGATTACGGCCCCAGGATGCTGCCGTCTGGGCGAATACGGGAGTAATATTTTTAATTCTTTAAAAGATATGGGGTATAATGCCAATTATATCGAGGTTTCGCTCTATGACGGATTAAGAGGATTTTACAATTTCTTAAGGAAATTAATCGGAAGAAATGACCCGATTTTAATCATGAGAGCTTTGAATATAACAATAAGAAAAGTCTTTGCTATTGATGATTTAAATAGTGCACTTTCTTATTACCGTGCAAGAGAAATACATTTTGGAGATGCAGAAAAACACTATAAGAAAGCACTGGATATGATAGATAAGGCTGACAATACTGCGCAGCTTAAGAAAGCGTACCCGCTTGCTCTCAAAGAAATTGAGAAAACTCAGATTGATGAGAATAGGGAAGTTTTGTATGTGGATTTGACCGGCGAAATTTATCTTGTAAATGACGAATTTTCAAACCAATATATTGAACGTGAACTCGGAAGAATGGGTGTTCAGACAAGAAGAAGTTTAACTGTCGGGAGTTTCTTAAAAGATGCGATTATTCCAAAAGCATTTCAGAATAAGGAAACACACCTTCAGAGAGCTGAGAAAATGGCAAAGCCGTACCTAATGCGTGATATCGGAGGCGATGCCATGGAATGTATTTCCGATGTTGTTTTTGCGGATTATAAAGGTAAAGACGGCATTATTCATATTTCCCCGTTTACTTGTATGCCGGAAATTATGTCTCAAAACATTTTCCCGTCAATAAGAGGCGAACATGATATACCGCTTTTGGCTTTAATTATGGATGAACAGACAGGACGAGCAGGTTATATTACACGATTAGAGGCATTTGTAGACCTTATGCGCCGTAAAAAGCGGGTTAAAGAAGGTAAGCTAAAAACTAAGGTCTAAATTCGTTTATGTATTTAGCTTCTATTCAGTCACAAAAATATTGTATAATATTTTTATGAATGATACTTTGAGAGAAACAATTAAGCTTGTTCCGGAACAGCCCGGGTGCTATCTTTATTATGATAAAGACGGTGTGATTATTTATGTCGGTAAAGCGAAAAATCTTAAACGCAGGGTTTACAGCTATTTTCATAAACAGCACGACAGCGTAAAAACAAATGTTCTGGTTTCTCAAATAGAAAGACTTGAATATATAATTACGGATTCCGAAGTTGAGGCTCTAATTCTTGAATCTCATTTGATAAAAAAACATAAGCCCAAATACAATATTTTACTAAAAGATGATAAAAAGTACCCGTATTTTCTTATAACAGATGAGGATTTCCCGAGAATTCAAATTGTACGTAAAAAGAACCTTAATCCAGATAAGGGTAAATTTTACGGGCCGTATACAGATATAAGAGCTATGCATTCTACATTGGATTTTTTGAAAAAAATATTCCCTTTAAAACAATGCAAGACTCCAAAGTTTTCAAACCGACCCTGCCTTTATTATCATATAGGGAAGTGTCTTGCGCCTTGTCAGGGCAAAGTTACTCCAGAAGAATACAAAAAACTGATTCGTCAGGTGGAACTGTTTTTGAGCGGTAAACAATCTGAGCTTTTGAAACAAATTCAAGAACAGATGCAGAAATATTCTGAAGAAGAACAGTTTGAAAAAGCGGCAAAGATGCGTGACAGCTATTTGGATTTGCAAAAGACTCTTGAAAGACAAAAAGTCGTTTATGAAAATACCAAACTTAATGAAGATGTATTTGCATTACTTTATGAAGACGGAATTCTTGCTATCGTAATAATGATGATTAGAGAAGGCCGACTTATCGACAAAAAAGACTTTACATATTTTGTGGAAGATGTTGATAAGATTGAATACTTTGAAACATTCTTTAGAGAATATTATTCAACCTTGAAGCTTGAATTCCCAGATAAAATTATTTCAAAAGATTTAGAAGAAATCGGAGAAAAAGAGCTTTATGAAGATTGGCTCAAAGTTCTTTCGGGCAAAAAAGTCGGTATTAACTATGGGAAAAGGGGAAAATATAGTGAATTATGTGAATTAGCACATAAAAATGCCGAAAATCTTTTAGAAAATGCAAAGCTAAAAAAGATGGCTCAGATTAGAGATGATTTCAATGAGGTTGGTTCATATTTGGCAGAAAAACTTAAACTTGCAAATTTCCCGAACAGAATAGAATGTTATGATATTTCGCATATTCAAGGAACAAATACCGTTGCTTCAATGGTTGTTTTTCAGAATGGACTCCCGAAAAAGACAGCATATCGAAAATTTAAAATCCGCATGACTGAAGGTAAACCTGATGACTTTTTATCTATGAAGGAAGTTTTATCCCGCCGTTTGGCACGGTTAGGTGAACCGAAATGGGAGAAACCTGATTTGATAATAATCGACGGTGGTAAAGGCCAATTATCAAGTGTTATGCAAATAGTTTCAGATTTGGGGGTAAAGGTCGGGAAAGACGGTATTGACTTTGTTTCTCTGGCTAAACGTGAGGAAGAAGTTTTTCTGCCGAATCAGTCTAAATCCATTCTCCTTCCGCGTGATTCCAATGCACTCTATTTAATTCAAAGAATAAGAGACGAAGCACACAGATTCGCAATAACATATCATCGTGATTTACGCTCAAAAGCAATAATCAATTAAATATTAAAACTCTTTCTCGAGCCTTCCTCGTGGTACAATCCGCCGCCGCAAATGGTTTCTATTACTTTTAAAACGAATTCTCTTGCGGCATCAGATGAATTTAGGAAAAATTCCCTGTTTGAAAGGTGTTTGATTTTGAATATGGAATTTTGTGTTTTGTCTGCGGGAACGAAAAGAGATGCGACTTCCGCTTCAAGAAGTTTTGCCATCATTTCGCTTCTGGAGGTTATTCCATCCATTAGTTCATTATAATTCCCGCTAATAGCCATTATACGACCGGAAAACATCGGTGCGGCTCCTTCTCTGTACAATGCCTGCGGTTCATAGTTACATCTGGTTGTAAGACTAATGGTATGCCACAAAATATTAATAACGGCAACACTTTTTTCTTTATCGTGTTCAACATATATATTTTCTGTTGTTATACCTCTCGACGCAAAGGATTGTTTTAAGGAATCAGTAATTTCTTTTAAATTATCAATCATTTCAGCAAATATTTCAGCAGTATTTAAGGTCGCATGCTGATAATCTAAAAATTGCTTATACATATGTGTAGAAACAAGCCCGATTCTCTCCTGTATCAAAGAAGATTTTCTGAATGCCGTTTCCGAGTTATTAAAATTTTCGTAACCTTTAGACAATATAAAGTCTCCTTAGCATGATTGTACACTCAAAACGGTAATCATGTAAACTTTGAAATATTAAGTTTTGTAACAATATTTCAAAAAAATGTTATTTTTTTGTGAAATGTGGAATTAGGAAAATATAGGCCTCTAGAAAGGAGATAAAAGTTATGGAAATTGTGAATTTGGTAATGTTTGGAGTACTGTTCTATCTGGCATTTATTGGTGTACCTACACTTTGTGAACGCAGAAAGTAAATTAGCCGACAATTAATTTTAGTGATCCTTTGTATTGCTCGAGTTCTTGTTCTTCAGCCTGTATGTTTGCTGCTGTAAGTTCATTTTTTCGCATGATTTCTATATATAATTTTTTAAATAAAACATATAAAATTAGAGCTTGGTTATTGTTTTGTCCGATAGCCTTATAAGCTTGATTAATAATCAAAAGTGCATCTTCCGGGTTAGATTGAAGATTTGCAAGAAAATACTTGGCGATTATATTAATATTAAACAATGCATTATTCTCTGACTGCATAATAACATCATTATAAATAGCTTTTGCCTTTTCAGTAATGCCAATTTTCGAGTATGCATAGCCAATTAATAAGTCGCAGAAATATTTTATTTCTGTATGATTAATATCCTCGGCAAGAAGCTTTGCTTGATATATATTTTGAGCAAATCTTTGGTAATCACCATTTGTAAGCAGATGAGCTATTTCCTGCAAAATAAGAAAAACTATTTTTGAAAATGGCGCATAAGCTTCAATTATTCCTGTATTGTATACTTTCCCGGCGAGGAAATCTCTTATTGCTAAAATACAATCTTTTTCCGGCAAATCTGTATCAAGAGTTATTGTAATGAGGTCAAGAAAATTTTCAAGATTTTCGTCCATCATGTAGAGTTTAGCAAATGCCGCATATCTCATGGTTTCCAGAATATGTGAAACAAAAGAATTCACAGAAAAACTGGCTGGTTTAATTTTATCTATAATCTCTATTTTTAACACTGAAAGTAATTCTGTTGCAGTATCAGTGCATTCTTTGTATTTTCCAAGGTTATATAATATTTCTATATGTACAAGTGACAGTAATAAAAATTTTGTATTTATTGCACCATTAACCAATAAAGTAGGATTTTGCATTCCGGATAAAATATTGTGAAGCAGTTCCAGCGCATTTGAGTAATTTGATGAAATTAATGCACCTTGAAGCATCATGTTTGACAGTTTTACAACTTTTTCATTATCATTTTCTTTTATTGAATCGGTAAGTAAAATATTTTCTATAAAATATATTTTTGACGGAGCATATTTGTACAGGTATTTTAATATACTATCATATACTTTCGTTTTATTGGTTTCAATTTTTTCTGCCTCAATATTTAAGTCAACACTCTCTATTAAGGAAAGAAAACCAAGACAATTTTTAAGGTATGCATCATAATCTCCGGATTTTATAGAAAATTCTGCACAAAGGCAAAGTTTTTCATATTCTTCCTTAAAGCATCCGATTTTTCCTAAAAGAAGAGCAAAAGTAACATTATCAATATAAGTACCGATTTTGTTTATAATATTCTGTGCGAGCATTGTTTCTGCCTCTTTTTTCATAGAGGAAAGGATTGTTTGTTTGTACAGATTATAGTTATTTATAACTAAATAGTTATCTTCTTGATGTACAAATCCTGAATCTGCTAATATCTTTATATTGTTTTCAGCATCTTGGATTCCTAAATTTTTTAAATTTTGTATATCAATATTTGAGTATAACATTGCAGAATATGCTAAAATCAGAGAAATATCCTGATTTTTCCCTAAATGTTTCATTCTTGCTTTAAATGAGGAGAATAAATCTTTTGGTACAACTACTGACTTTGTCTTTTTTACTAGCAGTTTATTTTCAAAGTTAATTAAAACTCCGGTTTCGGTCAGATATTTCATTACGTTTTTGAAATATAAGTAAGAACCGTTAAAATGTTCTTGTAACTTTTCAAAATAGAAAGAGCCGATAAAATCAGCTGCATCAGCTTTTATTGTTGAAAGACAGTTTGAAAAAGAGGTTTTTGTGAGTCTGAATTCAGTATATGATTCTGTTCTTAAAAGCCCTTTTATTTTTGAATGCAAGGATATTTCATCTGATGTTAAAAATATAAAATTAGGTTTAATTTTTTTAAAGTTGTCAAAGTAAATTTCCAGAGTTTGTATTGATGTATCGTCAATATTTTCTAAACCGTCAATTATTATGACAGTTTTTGACAGAAGTGCCAGAAATTTACCCCAAAGTTCAATATAAGCAAATCGTGCATCTTCCGGCGAGCTTGCTGATATAATATTTCCTGAACACAAATCAAATAATGGTTTAAATGTTTCTAAATGATTTTGATTAATACTTTCAAGACTTGTGTTGCCGTATGACTGTATCCCAAAATATTTTCTGAATAAAATCTCAAAAAATCCCCAAGGTTTATAGTTGAGTTCTTCCGTACATGCTATTGTAAAAACCTTATACCCTTTTTTCATGCAGGCTTCTCTAATGTCATTAGTGTCAGCCATATATTCCGGAACAGAACGAACAGATATAATTTTTCCTGATTTTTCAAAATCTATATTGGCGAGTTTTTCAGAGATTTCTAAAGCGTTGGTTATTTGAAAAGAACATTTTGCTTTTATATTGAACACTTTAAAAGCTTTTGAATTTGTTGAATCTGATTCGGTATTATTTTTTACTTTTTTTATTTGATGTTGGATAATATCCAAGGTATTTTCGTCTGTATCATTACTTGGCGGAAGAATGTATGAATCAAGAACAATTTCATAAAACATAGTGCTTTTGCCATTTTCTTCCATAGAATATAAAGAATCTGTTCGGTATTCTTTATTCACTTCGTCCCAAACATGTTGATCAAGAATAATTTGAGTTCCTTTTAAATATTTAGGCAATCCTTTTTTTACATTTAAAAGCTTAACGTTATTTTCATAAGAATGGAGTTCTTGTAGGTTTTCTGCTTCTTTTTTTGAAATAATAATATTTAATCCCAGCGGTATTTTCAATTCTTCAACGACATTTGTATTAAGCTGTGTTAATGCATTTGCGAGTTTCAGTGCGAAACGTACCGCTTTATTTGAAGATGTTGGCAAGGATAATTCTTTGTTAAAATTTAAAACAAATGAATCTCCATATGTGATAAAAAGTCCTTCTACATTGCGAATTTGAGCTAAAACTAAATTTTTTAGTTTGAAAAAGAATTTCTCATATAAATCTTTAGATTTTAAGATCCTTTTTATACTTTTCAAATTATTAAATTTTATAGTAACAGAAGCAAATTCGTCAGATTCACACTCTTGATATGCAAGAGAAGTTTTTGTAGGGAATCCGCATTTTACACATAAATCATTTATAGCAGGGTTAATTCGTCCGCATTTAGAACACTTAATAAGAATTTTATATCCGCAGTTTGTGCATACAGCTGATTCTTCAAGCGAATGACAATTTGGGCACTCGAGAAGTAAAACCTTGTGGCATTTAGGGCACACGGTTTCTTTCTCTCCTATTTGAGTGTGACATTTAGGACATTCCATACCTTTTAACCAATCCGAATTCCGTTTCTTCCATTATAAAGCAAAAACTGTTATAATTGAACAGTAAGAATTTTTAGGGGAGATATTATGACATTTTTAACCGTAATGACAGAACCTGCTATTATAATTATTACTTTGTTTTTTCTTGTTTTTATAATCTATACGTTATTCAGTTATGCAAAAATTGAAAGCAAACTAAAACCCGTATACAAATTTATGCAGTCTATTAACAAGAAAGAGCTCTCGTACAGATTTAATCAGCTGGATGAATATATGCTCGGGAATCCTTATACCGTGACAGCTTGGGAGGATTTGAAGCAGGCACTTATTTTACCGGACAAAATATTTAGCGCTGTTCCGGGTACAAATGTCAACTCAGAACATAAAAATGACATATATTTGACTGTAGATTCTTCATATTTTTTTCATGAAGAATCGCTAATATTTTCAAAGATTAATTACAAATTTATTCAAACAATACCGACTTTGTTAACAGGATTGGGGCCGTTTTTTACGTTTTTGAATATGGCAATTGCTTTCGCTTCGGTTGATTTTACTTCCGAAAATATCGAAGGTTCTCTAAACAGTTTAATTGGTAATATCCAAATAGCTGCTTTATGTTCGGTTTTTGCTGTAGGTTATTCATTATTGTTTATGTTTATTGAGAGAATTTTATATAATAGCAAATGCAAAAAATACTATCTATTAATTCAAAAAGAATTTATAAGGTTGTTTGATGTATGTACGAGCGAACAATTCTTGCTGGATTTGGTTAAAGAATCAAAAATTCAGAATGTGAATAATGAAAAAATTCTAAAATCATTGCCTGAGGACTTTGCTAAATCTGTTTCCAAATCTTTGGGTGAAATTACAACGCCTTATTTGGAAAATATACTTTACAGCCTAAATAAGCTGAATGAATCTATTGATAAAAATGGCGGCAATAGTGATATGGTTGACAAATTGTTTTAAACATAAGGCGGAATAATGCGTTTTAAAAGAACATACAGAGAAGAAAATAATGGAAATGTATTCTGGATAACTATGACAGACCTAATGACCGGTTTGGTTTTGGTGTTTGTCGTGATGTTCTTTTATGTATTTATTCAAAATCATTTGCACCAAGTTGCACAAACATCAGCACAAGAAAATGCAATAAAAGTTTTGCAATCAGCATTGGAAAAAGAGTCGATTTCAGCAACCGTCGATCCCGTTTCCGGTGTAGTCAAAATATCGGATTTGGAACTATTTGCGCTAAATAGTTATAAACTTTCCGACAAAGGCAGGGCATATTTGGATAAATTTGCACCGGCGTACTTTGATTCACTATTTTCAGGTGAATTTATGGCGAAAAATATTGATAAAATAATTATACAAGGCCATACTGATTCACAAACTTTTGCCGGACAATATTCTGAAGACGAACAATATATGAAAAATATGGAATTGTCATTAAAACGTGCTTATGAAGTTGCCGATTATGTGACAAAAACCAAGTATAATAAAATAAATGGTACTCATTTAAGGAAGATGATTGTTGTTGAGGGGGCAAGTTTTTCTGACCCTGTAATTGAAAACGGTAAAGAAAACTATGATAAGAGCAGAAGAGTAGAACTAAAACTCGTTATGAAAAAAAATCAGCTTGCAAAATAAAAAAAAATATTGTAAACTTATGTTAAGTTGTGTGGTTTTTTATTACCCCGAGAGAGAAAATGCTACTTATTCCAGAACATCACAAAAATAAATATGGAATTAAACTGCTTGGCGCCGTGCAAATCAGCGGCGAAAGTTTTTTCGTTTATAAAAATAAAGACGGAGAAATTTCTCTTAGAACCGGTCAGGAAGAAAAGATTCAGAAAAACATTTTGAAAAACATGATTAAATTAAATCCGAGAATTTTACGTCTTTTGAGTAAATACAGAATTAAGCCTAATATTAATACCAGAACACTGAAAGAATTAACGGGCGGGCATATGAATGACACTTGTAAAATTGCAATGGGAATATATTCATTGCTTGCTTCAAATTTAAAATCCGGTATAGACGAAAAATCAATAAAAGAAGCTTCTATGCTTCATGATTTGGGCAAGGTTTTGATACCTTCCAAAGTTTTGAATAAACCAGCGAAACTTAGTGTTAAAGAACGTAAAATAATGAATATTCATTCAACAATAAGTTATGAACTGCTTAAAACGCAGGACATTAATACAGATACGCTGGATTTGGTTAAGTATCATCACCAGAATTTGAAACATTCCGGGTATCCAAAACTGAGAAGTGCGGAACATATATCAGATATTGGAGTTCAAATAATATCCACAGCAGATAAATACAGTGCATTAAGAGAAGCGAGGGTGTACAGAAGAAAGCTTAGCAGAATAGAATCGCTTTTGATACTCTATAAAGAAGTCCTTGAGGGGAAAATTCATAAGGATGTTTATAGGGCACTATTTGATTACGTGCAAAAATATGACAAAGCCGCTTAGTTTTTTATTATAATCCCCTTTAATAATTGATTTTTCATAAACTTGATATGATATTAAGATTTTATAAGGAAATCCTGTTTTTCAATTTTTTTAGAATATAATGATTACAATGAAATGTTGACAGGAGATGGAATTATGCAATTTGTAGATGAAATTCTTTGCAAACTTGAAACAGCTGATAATACAACCAAAAATAATCTTGAAAATATGCTTGTCGCTCAAGGTCAAGCAGTGGTTCCCGATTTAGTTAATAAACTTCAGGTTGTAAAAGGAACCAAACGTGGTGTTGTAGCTATGTCACTTATCAGAATTGGCGAAGCATCTGTTGACTATCTTAAAAAAGCGGCATATGCAAATAAAGACTTTGAATGGGTTGCAAAATACTTAATATCAGAAATTCAAGGTATTGCAGCCTAAATGCAAACAAAGGTTAATATTTATACAGATGGTGCGTGTAGCGGAAACCCCGGAGTGGGTGGTTACGGCACCATTTTAGTTTATGTTGACTCTAATGGTATGAAGCACGAAAAAGAATTTTCCGAAGGTTATAAGCATACAACCAACAACCAAATGGAGCTTATGGCGGTTATTGTCGGATTAGAAGCTTTAAAGAAACCGTGCGATGTTACTCTATATTCTGACAGCAAATATGTAGTTGATGCGTTTAACAATCATTGGATAGAAGGATGGGTGAAAAAAGGTTGGAAAACAGCAGGAAAAACACCTGTTAAAAATGTGGAGCTTTGGCAGCGGCTTTTAAAAGCTAAAGAGACTCATAATGTAGAATTTGTCTGGGTTAAAGGGCATGCCGGCCATGAATACAATGAACGCTGTGACACACTGGCAGTAGAAGCAGGTAAAAAGGAAAATTTAAAAACCGAGGTTTTTTAGAGCTTTTTTCAATCTTATCAGCATTTTTTCATTTGTTCCGATTCCGCATAAAAGCATGGTCGTTTTGTTATTCGTTCGCTCGTCTTCAATATTATATTTTTCATACAGGATTTCAGAAAGTTCAAATCCGTTCAAGGTTGGATGTTTAAGTAAAATTTTTGTAACATCATCATTGAATTGATGCAAGTTCAGACCCTTGATATTATTTATTAATTTATTCAAACATTTTTTACCTCTTGCGGAATTCAAAAAATTAATATTTGCTTCAATTGTTGCAAGCATAGGATAAGAAGGTGAAGTTGTATTTATTTTTGAGAGTGCTTCTGACGGGTCATTATCATTTGAATGCAGAAGTGCTGTCGGATTAATACCTCCGGCAGTTTTATGCAAAGATTGCACTGTATAATCCGCATATTTAACCGCAGATTCAGGTAATTCATCAGAAAACGGGTATAATGCCCCGTGAGCTTCATCTACAATCAATTTAACACTATTCGCATGACAAATTTTACTAATCTCTCTAATGTCAGCAGCGAACCCTTCATAGGTAGGAGAAGTTATCAGTAAAACAGTATTTTGCGGCACATTTTTTAACAATTCCTTTATTTTATCTACGGTTATCGCTTTATAAACTCCTAATTCTTCGTCTAAAGGCAGAGAATATTCCGTAATAATACAATTAGCGAGTTCTGCGCCGTTTCTGTGGCAAATATGTGCTTTATCCCAAATAAAAATATTTTTACATTTAGATGCCAAAATCGCCGAAACGATTCCGCTTGTCGAACCGTTTGTAAGGAATTTTGCATACTTTGTCCCATATATTTTTGCAGCCTTTGCTTCTGCCAGCATCAACGCTTCTTGCGGATTATAAGCATCGACTTCCGATATATCATTTCTGTACCATTGATAAAATTTGTGTAACAAACAAACTCTACCCCCGTGAGAAGGAGTTGTGAAAAGTGTTTTTTGATTTTTTAGTTTTAAAACAGAAATTATACTCACATGATAATTTTAGCATTAAAATATTAATTAATATGCCAGTTAAAGATTAGCGATTCACATATTTGTTAATAATATCTTTGACTGAATAAAATAATAAAGTAAGGGTTTCAAAAATTTCTTCAAACGGCATTGTCTCGGTATTAATAAGTAAAATTGATTTTCCTTCTGTGCAGGATTTCGGTGCCGGAGTATATTTGACTTTTTTTAAGATTTCCCGATCAAGATTTTGTTTAAGGATATTCCATTCGTATTGGGTAAATGGAGTGTAAACTCGTATGCTTTCTCCGGTTTCTCTTATTGCGGTAATTCTGCATTCAGTTGCTGCCAGACGTATTTTAATTAATTTTATGAGATTTTCAACTTCATCAGGAATCCTTGAAAATCTGTCTTTCCATTCTGACACTATATAATTTAATTCCGTTTCGGTTTTTACATCCGCAAGCCGTTTATATTCAATCATTTTCTGTTCTTTAGAACCCACCCATTCATCAGGAATGAATGCGGTTATATTAATATCTACGACTGTCGGCTTAATTTTATTTACCCCTTCGCCTTTTAGCTCATTAACTGTTTCTTCAAGCAACTGACAATATGTATCAAACCCGACATTAACCATATGGCCGTGCTGTTTTGTTCCCAGAATATTTCCAATTCCTCTGATCTCTACATCACGCATTGCTATTCTATATCCGCTTCCGAGGGTTGTAAATTCTTTTATCGCCTTTAGCCTTTCCGCAGCATCCTTTGTAATTTCTTTGCTCTTTTTATAGAAACAATAGCAGTATGCTTGTTTTTCACTTCTTCCAACCCTGCCACGTAATTGATAAAGCTGAGCTAAGCCAAATTTGTCGGCATCGTGGATTATTATCGTATTTGCGTTAGGGATATCAAGTCCGTTTTCAATAATTGTTGTACACAGCAGAATGTCACTTTCGTGATTATCAAATCCGATAATTACTTCTTCCAACTCTTTCTCGCTCAATTGTCCGTGACCAATTGCAATTCTTGCATTTGGAACAAGTTTCTGCAATTGAAGTTTAAATTCTTCAATGGTTTCAACCCTGTTATAGAGATAAAAAACTTGCCCGTCTCTGTCAAGCTCATTAATTATGGCATTTTTTACTGTCTGTTCATTGTATTCCCCGACATAGGTTTTAATGGGAAGTCTGTTTTGCGGCGGAGTATTAATAATGGAAATATCCTTTATACCGGAAAGTGACATATAAAGCGTTCTCGGAATCGGAGTTGCTGACATTGAAATTATATCTATATTTTCTCGGAACTCTTTTAATTTCTCTTTGTGTCTGACTCCAAATCTATGTTCTTCATCAATTACAAGCAATCCCAAATCTTTGAAGAAAATATTGTCCTGCAAAAGCTTATGTGTAGCAATTACCACATCACATTTGCCGGTGGCAAGATTTTTCAGTGTCTCTTTTTGCTCTTTTGAACTTCTAAAACGACAAAGTAATTCAACATCAATTCCGAAAGGTTTAAATCTTTCGGAGATTGTTTGGTAATGCTGTAATGCTAAAATCGTTGTCGGAACAATTACTGCTACTTGTTTTAGAGAAGTAACAGCTTTAAACATTGCTCGCATTGCGACTTCTGTTTTCCCAAATCCAACATCCCCGCAAATAAGCCTATCCATTGGATTTGGAGATTCCATATCCGATTTTACTTCATCAATAGCTTTTCTTTGGTCGGGGGTTTCTATATACTCAAAGGCTTCCTCCATCTCTACCTGCAATGGGGAATCTTCAGCAAATGCTATTCCTTCCTGCATTTTCCTGCGGGCATAAAGTCTTAATAAGTCGTAAGCTATTGTTTCGATAGCTTTTTTAACCCTGGATTTTACACCTTCCCAATCACTTCCTCCCATTCTTGAGAGCGTCGGTTTGCTTTGTCCGGAGCCTCTGTAACGGCAAAGCATATTAATTTGTTCCGCCGGAATATGGAGTTTGTCTTTGTTTGCATATTCAATTGTCAGGTAATCTTTGAGCTGTCCGTCAAGTTCCTGCTTTGTGAGTCCCAAATAAATTCCAACTCCGTGAACGCTGTGAACAACATATTCACCTTCTTTTATATCGTTTATGTTTTCTATATATTCCGCTTTTTCCTTGTATTTGCTTTTTCGTGCCGAAGGAATATCTTTCTGACGTTTATTAAAAAGCTCTCTGTCAGTTATAACCAAAATTTTCCCATCAGGGATTTCTGTTCCTGAAGAATTAATATTATCAGTAAATTCAATATTGTTATAGATTTCATATTCTTTTAATATATCCTTCACACGTTCTTTATAATCAGTTGCAATGGTTATTTGGAACTCCTTTTTGTCGGATAGGAATTTAGCAAATTTTTCCATATCAGCATCAAAAATCGGAATATTTCTTGAATCTATATCAATAACCTCATTAGATTCATCTGACAAAAAATTATTTAAAAATATTTTTTGAAACCTTGCCATTTTTTGGAGCAATTCTGTTTCACTAAAATGATTCAGCTGCTTAAGCGGTTCTATTTGAGATGTTTTTATGGCTTCCGCATAAGATTTATTAAGGTTTTCTTCAACCATTGCTAATTTAGCGCTCAATTCAGCATATTCATCATAAATTATTATATAATCTTCAAAATAGTCCAAAACAGAAACAAGTTTTGGGTTAAAATAAGATTGATAAACATTTATTCCTTCGAAATAGCGTTCTTGATTGAATTCTTCTTTCAATTTTGAGCTGAATTCTTTTGGAGGAGTATTTGGCAGAATAAACTTATAAAGCGGTAGTATCTCTGCTCGTTGAATCTTTTCAACCGATTTTTGAGTTTCATTATCAAAAAATCTTATATCAACGATTTCATCACCCCAGAATTCAATTCTCAGGGGCAAATTATTGAGTGCATAAATGTCTGAAATATCGCCTCTGATAGAAAATTCTCCTATATCAGAAACCATTGTCGAACGTTTATATCCCAATTCTGCAAGTTTTTTTAAAAGCTCATGTTGTGTAATTTCATCACCCACTTTTAAGGATAAACAATTTGTTTCCAGAAAACTAATATTCGGAAATTTTTCGAAAATTACTTTTGCGGGTACAATAACAAAATCCGGTTTTGTTTTTAAAATTTCGATTTGTTTTTGATAATCATAAAAATTTGGTTGCAGAACTTCGTAGGGAGAAATATTTGTATAAGGTAATATTTTTGCATCAATCTCAAAAAGACGGGATAAATCTGCCTTATATTTGAGTCCTGCTTGTTCTGTAGAAGTTATAAAAAGAACTTTCTTCCCCGAAAACTGATTTATATATTTAGCGAGCCAAACACGACTGAAAGAAGTTAATCCGGTAAAAGTAAAGCTTTTTCCTTTTCTGAGGTTATTCAAAAATTTGTTTAAAAATGAACATTTATCGGGTTTCATTATTGAAAATTAGGGCTTTCATATTCTATACCCATTTCTTTGATAGCAGCAATAAATCTTTCTGCGCATGAATGCTGTACTTCAGGCGGAACAACACGTAAAATCTCCACTGTTTTTGAAATAATCGGGTCTTTATCGTACCACCGTGCACCATTGACGGGCTTAACCAAATCATAGAATCTGTCTAATGCATCTTTGGAAACTTTTTGTTCAAGCTTGTCCAAAAATACAACAGCATGTTCTCTAAGTTCATCTTGATAATTCTTTAAAAGCTCAATGACCTCTAATAATTTAGGGTCATGGTCATACCATCTCTTATAAGCGGGACTCATTTGATACCCCCATTAAATTTGTATTTAAACTAACATCTTCATCATTAAAACGAACAATTTTTGCGCCAAGCGCTGAAAGTTTTGTCTCAAAAGCTTCATATCCTCTGTCAATATGATGTAATTTTTCGACGATTGTTTGACCGTTAGCCATCAAACCTGCTATTACCAGTGCCGCACCTGCTCTCAAGTCACTGGCAACAACAGTTGCGCCTTCCAAATTTTTTACACCTTTTACAATCGCATGGTTTCTGTCTTGGTGAATATCTGCCCCCATTCTTCTTAAATCAGGTACTTGCATAAAACGGTTTTCATAAAGGCTCTCAGTTATAATACCTACACCATTTGCGGTAGTTAATAAACTCATTGCAATAGCTTGCAAATCTGTGGGGAACCCGGGATAAGGCTGGGTTACAAAGTTTATGGAATTTAATCTTCCTCTGGCACTGACTTCAATAGAAGTAGGGTCTGCAAGTTTAATACTTGCTCCCATTTGAATAAGTTTGTCATTAAAAAATGTCAGGTGTGCAGGATAAATATTTTTTATCAAAGCTTTTCCTTTTGTTGCAACTACAGCTGACATAAATGTTCCGGCTTCAATTCTGTCGGGAATTGTTGTATATTCCGCAGGATGTAAATCCTCTATTTTTACCCCGTTTATGACAATTTCAGAAGTTCCTGCGCCAGTAATATCTGCTCCAATTGTATTCAGAAAGTTTGCCAAGTCAACAATTTCAGGTTCTTGCGCAGCATTTTGTATTCTTGTAGATCCTTGTGCTGTAACAGCGGCTAACATCAAGTTTTCAGTTGCGCCAACCGAAGGGATATCAAGATATAAATCAGTGCCCACAAGTTTTGGTGCTTTGGCATGGACATAACCGTTTTCAATTTTAATTTTTGCACCAAGGGTTTCCAAGCCCTTTATATGAAAATCAACTCTTCTTTCTCCGATTGCGCAGCCCCCCGGAAGAGCTACGATAGCTTCTTTGCATCTCGAAATTAAGGCTCCCAAAATCGTAAATGAAGCCCTCATTTTGCTAACAAGTTCATATTTGGCCGTGATAGATGTTATATTTGAAGCATCTACCGTCACTGACTTTTCTGCAAGGTTATAATCAAGCTTCGCGCCTAAGTCCGCTAAAACATTGAGCATGATTTTAACATCTGTAAGGTGAGGAACATTGTATATTTTAGTACATCCTTTAACCAAAATAGTTGCAGCAAGAAGTTTTAATACAGAGTTTTTAGCCCCGCATATTGATACTTCGCCTTTTAAGGATTCTCCACCTTGAATTTTGAACTTCTCTACCAAGTTTCCTCCATGCTCCTATATTTATAATACAATTATTATGTTTTGTTGTAAAGGGGAATGTGTTTTAAAAAGATATAATTTTATAAGGATTTTTTATTTTAGCAGACTTACAAATATCAAACGGAAATATTTTTCAGATGTTCGATTTTTAATTCGGGTTTTATAGTTATTGCAATAGCATCAATGCGATATTTTTTATATTGAGGATTTTCAAGCTTGTAATAATACATGCCCTTTTTAATATTTTCATACTTATTTTTTGTAATTGCTTCAAATGGGCTTCCGCAAACATTTGTTTTTCTGGTTTTTACCTCACAAAATACCAAAGTGTCCTTATCCATAGCTATAATATCAATCTCACACAAACGGGAAAATCTTTTATTAAGCTCAATAATTCTATACCCCTGTCTCTCGAGGTAAGATTTTGCTATCTCTTCTCCGTTTTTCCCCAATGTTAAATTATTCATTAACCTTATCTAACCTTTTATCACGCCTGTTAGAAGCTTTTTCAAGTTCCAGGGCTTCATCTTCAGTATATTTTAACGACGATAAATCAAGTTTAACTTTTCCGTCGGATTCCTGAATCATTCTTTCTCTTATCTTATATGGATATGCTTGATTTCCTTTAAAACCGCCATTGTTAATTATGTTAATGAAAAACTCTATATATTTTTGACAATTCGTAATTACTTCAGGAAATCGTCTAACAAACTTTTTGAACCACATATCCTGTTTTATGACATTTGCACCTGCGGAAGAGCCAACGAAATTACTCATATCATTAGGACCGCCTTTTGATGCTGCAAATATGTGATCAATGGATAAAAGTGACGGTGTAATAAGCCTGTTGCATATTTCATTATGAGAGCGGTCCGCATATTTGATTATAAATGCATTTTCACTGGTGGCTGATGTGGGAAGATATGAGGCGGATTCCATTAAAGATTCCATTATTTTTTCTTCGCCTCTTTTGGGTTTGATTTTTCCTAGTGCTTCAAGTACAGTTTTCCTTTTGAATCTTCGGTTCGGATCTTCATCAAGAATAATCTTTCTGCAATCTGTTGTTTCTTTCCAAACAGCCAATGTGGTTTCCGGTGATAGTTCAAGTGCGATTCTATCTATCATATCTATAACAGCGAATTCTTCAATCTTAAGATTCATCAATGCATCTTTATACCACATTTGAAGCAAATCCGGAAAGGTTTTTCTTGAGCTTTCAAAAGCAACTTCTTTAAAGCGTTCTAACATAGATTTTTCGACTCTTAACATATTTGGTTTATATTTATCTAAATATTGAACAGCTTTTTTTACTGTAGTGCATTTTACCAAATTCTGTTTAATTTTTTCCAAATGGTCTCCATCAATAGTAATTCCGCCAAAATATGCATCAGGAACATTCTTCAGTTTTCTGATAGGTTTGCCGGCTGTAGTTGTTCCCATAAAGGATATGTTTTTATTGGAGGTATGACAATTATCATACGGCTTTTTATTAGTAATTTGTTGATATATATTTGTGTATCTATATCCGCACACTGATTGTAATAACATTTCCATACCCCTTAAGTGTGTATATTATAAAAATTCTGAAAAATTTTTTTGCTTTTATTTATTTGATATATTTACAAAATTTTACATATCTAAATATGTATTTACAGCAATTTCATTACAAACTCCAAAGCACCTTGCTGTTCTTTAAATACTTTTGCGGAAGATTTTACTGTTTTATTATAAAAATCATTGTCGGATAATAATTTTTCGCTGATTTTATATAGACCCTCCCTATCCTCCACAACAAAACCGGCACCTGCATTTTTTATAATATTGTATATGTCTTTAAAATTGTGTATTGAAGGTCCAGAAATAGCAGGTTTCTCAAAGATAGTAGCTTCCAAAGGATTATGACCGCCTGTTTTGTTAAAACTTCCGCCAATAAATGCAATATCAGCAAATGCGTACATTTTACCCAGTTCTCCGAGTGTATCAAGTAAAAGTACATCTATATCCTCAAAATCACTTTTACCCCCTGAACGGAAATCATATTTATAACCGAACCCTTCCGTTAAAGCTCTGACTTCTTCCGTACGTGTCAAATGTCTTGGGGCAATTATAAGTTTCAGATTTGGATGATTTTTTTTAAGCCGCCTGTACGTATAAAGTACAATTTCATCCTCTCCCTTGTGGGTAGAACCCGCAAGGAACACTTTTGAACGTCCTTTCTTAAAATCAATATCAACTGACGGTTTTTGTATATCAAATTTTAAATTATTCATCCTTGCGGTGGTATTTGGATTAGCACCTAATTGAAGGAATTTTTCATTATCTTCGGTGCTCTGTGTATAAATTCCGGTGTAAAAACTCAAAAAATATCTGAACAGAAATTTAAACGTTTTATATGATTTAAAGGTGCTGTCGGAAATTCTGCCGTTAATTATGTAAATATCAATATCACGTCTCTTACATTCGATAGCAAAATTAGGCCAAATTTCCGTTTCCGCAATAAAAACTTTTGTTGGATTTATTTTATCAAGGAATTTTTTTATAACAACGGGAAAATCCGCTGGAAAATAAGTAATTAAATCAACATTTTCGCCAAGTTTTTTCTTAGCCAAATCCTGACCGGTATGTGTTCCTGTGGTAACGACAATTTTATAATCAGGGTATTTTTCTCTAACCCTTTTTACAAGATTTTCCAACGCATTAATTTCACCAACAGAGACGCCGTGAAACATTACAACGGTGTCATTCTTTAAAAATCCTTTTTCTTTAATATTTCCGTATTTTTTCTGAATGGCATCTTCCGGATAATCTTTTTTTCTTAGAACTGCGCTCATAAAAGGTTTTATAATATGAAAAGTCAAATCACTTATAAATCCGAACATATACCCTCCCCTTTTTCAACAAAATGATTATAGCATATTTAAATATTTAGGTGAAATTGTCGTTTAAATTTCTATTTTGATGTATTTAATTTTCATTGTAAAATGTGTTTATGAAAATACGAGAACTTATTTCTGCAACGAAAGCGGCACCTTCATATTGTTTATCTGAGAAATTACTTGATAAAGAAGTTCATATTTCAACAGATACCAGAACAATCAAAGCAGGCGATTTTTATTTACCATTAAAAGGTGCTTCTTTTGACGGTGAAAAGTTTATAGAACAAGCTTTAGAAAAAGGTGCTATTGGTGCATTTTGTTCATCATATCCGTTTCAAATCGTAGAAAAGGGTGAGAATGATGGAGCAGTTTTCCTAAAGGTCTCCGACACATTAACGGCCTATCTTCAACTCGCAAGTTTTAGACGAAATCAAATTAATCCTATGGTCATTGCAGTTACTGGAAGCTCCGGAAAAACGACAACGAAAGAACTCGTTGCCTCAGTTGTCAGTGAAAAATACAAAACTTTTAAGACTCCTTTAAATCACAATAATGAAATAGGTTTTTGTCAGACAATATTTGAAATGCCGGACAATACTGAAGTTCTGGTGCTTGAAATGGGTATGAGAGGGCTTGGAGAAATAGAACTTTTGTCCAGATATGCAGAGCCGGATATTACAATAATATGTAACGTAGGTACTGCACATATAGGAAGACTTGGGTCAAGAGAAAACATAGCGAAAGCAAAATGCGAAATTGTTAAATGTCAAAGGGGACAATATTTTATAGCCCATGATGATGAATTAATCCGTAAGACGGTAAAGTTTAACGGAGAGCAAATTTATTATTCAATCAAGGATGTTGATATTCTTGAAAAGAGCAAAAATTATTCCAGATTTAAATATATGGGAAATATATATGAACTCAATGTCGGAGGCGATTACAATATAGAAAATGCCCTTTCTGCAATAAACACAGGATACAAGATTGGCCTAAAAACAGAAGAAATACAAGCAGGATTAAAAAAATACCATCCGATTGAGAAACGCTGGGAAGGGGTTAATGCGGGCGGATTTGAGATAATTAATGACAGTTATAATGCTAATCCGGAATCGATGAGAGCTTTTGTTGATACAATATTTGAGCTTTATGACAATTATGTACTTGTTTTAGGCGATATGGGCGAACTTGGAGTAAATGAAATTCAATATCACAAGGAACTGGGTGAATATATAAACAGCCACAAAAAACTTAACTCCCAAACGACAGTTGTAACAATCGGCGAACTATCTGAAAATATTTCAAACGAAATTAAGAACTGTAAAAGTGTTCATTTTAAAAATATTGAAGAAGCCGTTGACTACATAAGGCAGAATATTTCAAAAGATACCAAAATTTTCCTTAAAGCATCAAGAAGTATGAAGTTTGAGCGGATTATTGAAAATCTGGTTGGTTAATAAAAATTCACGTTTTGTTTTATGTTATAATTTCCATAAGAAGAATGAGGTAAATTATGGAAAAATTTTTTATAACAACTGCTATTGATTACGTTAACGGTGCTCCTCATATCGGGCATGCTTACGAAAAAATATTAACCGATGTAATATACAGGCATTTTACTCAGCGGTGCGATAAGCATTTTTTTCTAACGGGTACTGATGAACATGGTATTAAAATTCAAAAAACTTCTGCTGCTCAGGGTATGTCACCAAAAGAACTTTGCGATATGAATTCCCAAAAATTCAAAGATGCCTGGAAAGCTCTTTGTGTTGATTATGACAAATTTATAAGAACAACTGACGAATATCATGAAAAAGTCGTACAAAAAATATTCAAAAAACTTGTAGATAAGGGCGATATTTACAAGCATTCTTATAAAGGACTTTATTGTTCAGGCTGTGAGGCTTTTTTGAGTGAGAAAGATTTGACAGAAGACGGACTTTGTCCGGATCATCAAAAAAAGCCGGAGATTGTTGAAGAGGAGAATTATTTCTTTAAATTAACAAAATACAAAGATGCAATAATTAAACACATAAAAACTCATCCGGAATTTATTATTCCATCCTTTAGGGCGAATGAAGTTTTAAATCAGCTTGAAAATATTGAAGATATTTCGGTTTCACGTGCTACATCAAACGTAAGCTGGGGAGTACCGGTATTGGGTGACTCTGAACAATCAATTTATGTGTGGATTGATGCGCTTTCTAACTATATAACTGCATTAGGCTACGACATTGATGGTGACTCCGACCAAAATTTTAAAGATTTTTGGCCTGCAACAGTTCAGGTTATAGGTAAGGATATACTTAAATTCCACAGCATATACTGGCCTGCGATTCTTATGGCTTTAGATTTACCCCTTCCTGAACATTTATTTGCGCATGGCTGGATTACAATTGATGAGGCCAAAATGTCAAAGTCATTAGGGAACGTTATTTCTCCTACTTCTGTTTTGGAAGCGTTCAACATAGATATACCTGATCCATTAAGGTACTATATGGCGACTGCTGCGCCTTGTGGAAAAGATGGGAACTATTCTGATGAAGACTTTAAAGAAAAAGTCAATGCGCATCTTGCAAACTCAATGGGGAATCTTCTAAACAGAACTCTTTCTATGCTTGTTAAATATTTTGAAGGTGATATTAAGCCAGAATTTTTGGAAAAAAATGAACTTAAAGAAAAAGCATTAGAGACAATAAAGTCTGTTAAACATCATTTTGACTACCTTGAAATTCAGGAAGCTGCTTTAAGAATTATTGAGCTTGTTGATGCTACAAATAAGTATGTCACTGATAATGCACCATGGACTCTTGCAAAAGAGGAACAAATGGAAAAATGTGGGGTTGTTCTGACAAATGTATTACAGGTTATGACCGTAATTGCATCCCTGATTTATCCCTATTGTCCGAATATTGCAGAAGCTATGGCTGAACAATTATCTTATGATATCGGTATAAAGCTCGATAATATTGACTGTGAATATATAAAAGCAGGGCATTTGATTGATAAAGAAAACATTAAACCGGTATTTTTAAGAATTGATAGCGAATTGGCGGATAAAAATAAGAAATAGGGATGAATGCTATTGTGTGATTGCGAAAATGTAACTGTTATTGTACTCTGTAAATAAGGGAGAAAAAAATGACTGTCATAGATAAAATAAATGAGATTAATGATATTATAAAGGGTATTTTTGAATTTACTCAGTCAAATGATAAAATAAAATCTGATTTTGATGAATATCTTGCTACAATGGGGGCAAAAAATATTCCTCTGAATCATATAGAGAAGGTTTTTCTACCTTATATTTTCGAACGTAATATAGATGGCAAATCTATTCTTGAAATGTTTAAAGAACAAAAAGGTTCAAATGAAGAAATACTTGACAGTTTTATAAAATCAATTTCTTCGGTATTTGAAATAAAGCGAATTCTTAAGAATGGATTTGAGCTTTATAATATGGTAAATGAAAAAACATATACTGTACTTTCTTTAACAAAAATGTCTAATTTTAGAGGAGTATACGCAGGGCAATTTATTGTTGCAAGAATATTTGAATTCAGGGGCGATTTTTATGTAATAGAGATTTCTAATGTACTTTCACATTCGCAAAAAACAGATGCAATGCGTTTTGCTGTTATGAAATTAATACAGAATCCGAGACTTCTATACTGGGAAAACCCTGAAAAAGAAAAAGAAATTCAATCAACAGTCAGCGAAATGTATGATAAATTTATAAAAGCATTCGGGAAAAATACAATTTTGACTACTAATAAACACGCAGATGAAATAATAGGTGCTTTTAATGATGGAGAAGAAATAGATTTAACAGGTAAAGAGTCAAATCTTACTAATCCAAAATTCTATCATATTAAAGAATTAGATAATAACTATAACAATTTTCTTGAAAATTCTTTGGGAGGATTCAGTTCACATTATGAAACATATGATGTAGGTGTAATCTTTGATAAAGAAACAGGATTATATGCGGTTCCTTTTTATGAAACATTTACGAGAATTTTTGAAGATGCAGAATCTGTTGAAAATGCTAAAGAATGTATTGAATACTTTTTAACTAATGATTCTGTTCCCAAAAATATTTTAGATCAAGTTCATTCGAAATATGATAATTTTATGGAAGTAATTAATAAGTTCTTAGAAACCAATTATAGTTATGATGAATTACTTAAAAAATATAAATCAGATTATTTAAATAATAAGATTTATTCTTCCGCAACCGTATTGTATTGTTCGGAAGCATTTTCAGATGTATTTGATGTAATATCCGCACCAAAAGAGGAACAGAAACCGGCAATTAAACAAAAAGTTGGCAGAAATGAGCCTTGCCCGTGCGGGAGCGGCAAAAAATATAAAAACTGTTGTATGCGAACAGAGGAATAAAAATAGGCAAAGAGATATTTATAGCGTATTTTGAGAAATATATTGTTCGAATCCCATGATTAAGATTTGTAAACATGATTTTTTGCCTTAAACAGCTCACTACGAGCGTGTTTTACGTTTTTGTGCTATATTTGTTTATAATTATCAGGCAAAAATTCGCTTTTAGAAGTTTTTATATATATAGAAGGAGTTCCGTAGGTGTTCGTAAACAAAATCAACAATCAAAGTTTTAAGGGTTATCAGCTTCTTGTTGATGATATAGGCGACCGTGCGTTTAAGTTTTATCATGCGCATGACAGTGAATCTCAGGATGTAAAAATTGAATTTTACAAAAAGGGAGTTAAAGGCGGAGATAAGCTTTGTAAAACAATAAACCTAAAATCAGGTGATACTGTAAAATATGATGAACTTATGCAATATACAGCTGATGGTCAGGGATATTACAAGTTGTATGTAAACGGTAAACAGGTAAAGGATGCAGGGCAAGTTATTGACGGATATAATGTTATAAATTTGAATGCCACAGTTCCGATGAACAGAGGACAGAGCATTTTGACTATGGTAGACATTCACAGACCCGGTGCATATTACACTAACGATGGACGTATTGAATATGATTCAAAAAGGCAGAAATATTCGGAAGGAGTGATGAGAACATATTCTAATTCAGGAGGTGGAACCCTTGCCGGCATTGAGTATGATTTGGATTCTCTCAAAGAACAAGGAAAAAATCTGGTCTTAACTCCTATTTGGGGTGGAGATAACAGATTTGGGCATCATTATTGTAACAAAAACGATATGCAGATTGCCGATACAATCGGTAATGTTGAAAATTACACAACTTTCCTAAAAAAACTCTTTAAAAACGGAATGTATTATACGGATGATATAGCCATTACATCTGAAGGTCTGGAAGGAATCCACGTGCAATATGCTTTACGCTGGGCTAATCAAAATCCTCAAACATATTATTGGTTTAGGATGAACGGATTGGAAAACGGTCCGCTGTCATTCGGTGTTGTGCCTGTTCATGACAAAAATTTAAGGCACCGGGTTATTAATCCTGACGTTATATATAATCCCTCAACTCACAATATTGAAAAGAATCCGGATTACAATCCGCATAAGGAAACATATTTCGAAATATATGACGCATCCCAGGTTACGGAAGAACAATTAGCTAAAAAGGACGAACCTATAGGAATTTATCAAAATACCAAATCCGATAACAAGCTTTTAATAAACAGTTCCGAGGATACTCTCGTTCCTTATGCGTTTGAAATTAAACCTCAAGAATACCGAAGGCAATTAGAGGAATTTGTGAAATTAAATAAAAATTCAAAATTTCCTATGGAACTGAATTCTCCTGAAGGAACAATGCTTATAGGACAATTTACCAATTTTAAAATTAGCAAACTAGCTGAAGGTGCAGTTTTTTGGGATGCAAATAAAGATCTTTTCAAACGTAGATATTATATTTCCGGTTATGACGAGAAACTTATAAATGCGATTCCGGATGTTAATGAAAGAGATAATGTCAGAGAACATATAAAACGTGCTTGTTATGAAGTTCAAGATATTGGTATTCAGGCAGGTGTTTACAGAACACAGTTTGTGAAAGATGTGCAAACTCTTTATACTGCTCAGGTTTTAAAAGATATTAAAGATGAAAAAGAACTTGAAAAACTCTATGGAACCGTTCTTCCTGAAGAAGCAAGGCTAGGTAAAGAGGCAATTGAAAATATTGTTGATATTGAAAATTGCTGTTATAATCTTGAACCGAAATTGGAAGATTCCAAAGATGACATAACTCTTAAAGCGTTAATGAAACTTCCGCTGGATTCTCTTGAGCTTGGTGAGAATACGGTTGGTGTTCTTTCGACATCTTTCTTTACAAATAGGGCCGTGAATGAAGAACAAATAGGTCTTTCCAGATATGAATTTTATAAAAACGGAGAAGGAGTGTATTTCCCTTATAATAAGACTTATCATTCTATGGACGGACTTTTTGAAACCAGAATCAAGGATTTTGCCGATGAGGTTATAAGCGAAGTTAATGAAAGTTCTCCCGAAAAGCTTATTGATGGCGCCGGAAATTATACTGAATACGGCGAATATGTAATAGATTTGCTAGGCAAAGATATAGCTAAATATGCCCTTTTAAAAGCTTTTGCAGGAGATAAATTGGAAGCAAAATTTATGCCTGATGATGTATTGAAAGGCAAAATTACTTATAATTATTCCGAACTTAAGAAAGCGACGACATTAAAAGCATTGGGTATAATCGGAAACTGCCCTGAAGATGAAGCCAAAAAACTTTTGCATGTTATAGAAAACGGTTTAATAAACCTTGATCCTGATGATGTAAAATTTGTTGCTAAATCCATTTCAAAACAAATAGAAGGAACTACATTAACAGGCTTTCGACTTGCAGAAGCTATGGTACAAAAAGCAGGACTCGGCATCGGGTTTAGGCTAGATGCTTCAAAAGATATAGCTGATATGGATGCTGTAAGAAGCGGAGATATGACGTTTGACGATGCATGGGACCAAGTAATTGATTTTTGGAAAAAATATGTAAATGCCATCAAAAAAGTTAATTCGAATGTTTATATTGTTGCGGAAATCACTGATGTTGAAAAACTTTTGCGCTCTATATACGGTTCAGAAACACATGTTTGGGAAAATGCTGACTTAAGGAAATTTGGAGGAAAATACAAAAATTTCGATGATGCTATAACCAAATTTTTTGAAGAAACAGGCATAACAAGTGAAGCAGGCTACGCATATACATTTACAGACTTGCTCCACGTATTTTCAGCTGACGGAGAAAATGGTAATATCGTTGAAAACGGACTAGAATTATACAAACAACGAATACAAAAATTAATAGAAAATAACAGCTTAGATTATATTAGAAATTTGTTGACTTTTGCGGATAACCAAGATAAACCTAGCATACTTCACGTAATGGCATTAGATATGGAACTATTCCATACAAAAGACTTGGAAGCTGATTTTAGAACTAATTTAGATGCTTATAAAAATGACAGTTATGAGATTAGAAAGAAAAACGCAAGAATAGCCATTTTAAAAGAACTAACTAACGCTGATTGCTTTGAAGACTTGCCTTTGGAAGCAATGATGAATATTGAAAACAAAGAATACTTCAAAACTGCTAATCCGAGGGCAGCAGCAATGAGCCAGCTTATAAGAAATTCTTTGAACCATAGTAATTTAGATGAAAGTACAAAAAATGCATTAAAACAGGCTCTTGTTGATTTAACGAACGGAAATTATCTTTCTAAAGACAGCAATTTGAATATTGAAACAATAAATATACCGGAACTTAAAACACTTGAAGGAGCTTTGGATAAAATTCTTTCCAAAACAAATTTAGAATTAAGCGAGGAGCAAAAGAAAGCAATAGTAAAAAATGCTAAAAAACAAGAGCGTGTGGAAAAATTTGCCATAAGAGGTGATTTTGGATGGAATGACGGAACTCACTGGGCTGCAAGAGAAATGCAGGATAAAGCGAAATCAGTTTTAGCCAACGGTGAATTCATTTTTGCCGGCTATAGTCCTTATACGGTATCAGTTGCGGCACTCCTTTTAGATTCATATAAAGAAACATTTAATACTCAAGATGTGGCAGAATTTGTCAATGGAACAAGAGAATTTGTGCATGAATACACAAGGACAAGGGTTGAAGAGAATTCTTTAAAACTTCCTGTTACTGAAAATGCACAAAAAACGATAAACAAAAATACTTATGCAGCTTGTGATATAGAAGATGTTATCGAAATGTTAATACAGCAGGCTGAACTTGGGTTAGGAAAAGAACTTTCCCAAAGTCAAAAAGATTTGATAATGAAAGAATTGTTCACAAAATCTTCAGAAGCTGCTGTTGAAAAAGCTCTAATGTATGCGACATTTTTGGCTGCATCTCCCGGAATACCTTCACAATTCTACAGAGATATTTTAGGGTCTTTCGGATATGAAGAACCCGAAAAAAATATTTACTTAAAAAACAGAAATACGGTTAAATATAGTGAACTGGAGACGGATGGACCTTTACATGCAATAAGAGCAAAAATATTCAATGGATTCCAAAAGGTATTAAAAATTAGAAGTATTAAAGGGTTGGAAGCTCTTAATAACGGTGACCCGTATATGTTGGAAACGAACGTACCTGAAACAATGGCAATGCTTTTCCATGACAGCGAAGACAATGCCGCAATCACAGTCATGAACGCTGTTGGCTTAAATAAACACAGCATTGATAATGATAATCCGATACCGTCTGCCAAAGATATTGAACTTAAGGATATTCTTCTTCCTGCAGGAATTGCTCTCCCTGTCGGTACAGTGTTTATGAATGCCGTTAATGAAAACGATGGTGCAAAATATTTAATACAAAAATTGCAAGACGGTATGTATCATCTTATTCGTGAGGGTGGAGGAAATATTGCTTTGAATAAAGATACAACAACTCATGGTGCAATGTTTTTGAAAAGAATAAGCAAAGTTGCTTTCAGAGGAAAAAACATAAATAAGCAATACCACATTGTCTCAAATCCGTATCAAAGTGTAAATAAAACAAATTTAGGTAAAAATTTATCTATTATTTCAGAGGTGGATTAAAATTGGTCTGTATAAGGCTTGATGCCAATTCTACAGCTCTATCTTGTGCTTCGGTATTTCTCCAAAAATCGGGCAAAGATAAATATGGTTTAACTATTTTTCTTGCCCAAGAGCCAATTGCTACTCCGTTTGGATAAATTCCGCATTGATGGCAGAGCTCCATGGTTTTAGAGTTTGTGCCGCCGGAAAGTACTATATAAACAGGTAAATTCGCATTTTGTATAATTTCTGCCATTGCAACCGCTTGGAGAGTTGTTTTATAATTATCCTCTCCGCCGCTCATAGGAACACCATCTGCCTGAATAATTGTAGTATAAGGTTTTCTTGGTTCAATCATCTTAGAAATACACTTTAAGATTTCATCATTCCCCATATTTTTTCGGTCTACACATATTGATGTCAATTGGGGATTACACTCGTTAATTAATTTCCATTTGTAATCAAGGTCTTTCTTATCATGACCCATAATATGAAGTTCAAGAATATCTGCTCCATTTTTGACCAAGTCCGGCAACACTTCCTTGATATCAGTATCTTTTTCACACATCGAAATAGCTCCGGACGGACATTTTTTTGTACACAATCCGCAGCCAATACATTTTTTTTCGTCAATAATATTAGGGAGACAAATTGCATTATTCGGACAATTTCTCGCACAATTCCCGCACTTCAAACACAATGAGTTATTTATCCCCGCTTTTGAAATATGCGGGTCCCCTTTTATGCCCACAGATATACAATAATGTATATTTTTCATGCCGGAAAGCTCGGCACCTTCTTTTGCTGATTCAAGTATTTCTTTTTTCGCTGACAAATCAAAAACTTTACAGCCGGCTTTTGCATAAACAAAAACATGCCGTTTTACGGATTCAACATCCTCGTTTCCTGCACCGCAAACCAGTTTGAAAAATCTATTTTTTTGTAATAAATCGACACACATTAAAATTTAAAAACCAATAGCATAATTAAATAATTTTTTCTTAACAAATTTTGGTGTATTTTCTGAAGGTTCAACTTCAATTGCTTGAGTTTCAATTACTTGTCCTGCTCTTTGAAGCATATTATTTTCCTGCAAGGTCTTATCAACATTGTCGAAGGATTTTAAGCTGTCCAATTGATTTTGGAGTTCCGCATTTTCATTATTAAGAACTATTGTCTGGCGAGTAAGGTCATTGAGCTTCATTTCACTTGTAATAACAAAATAATAGCTTACTATCACAACAGTAATAAGCAAACTTAAAACTATGCATAACATTTTGTTAACACGCTTTATAGCCATTTGTCTTACAACATTCTCCTTGGGAAAGTTCCCCTCTATTATACTATTAACAGCCAGATTTTGAACAGACCTATCCAAAAAAGTTTTCTTTTTGTTTGGATATTGCGAAGACATTTCACCGGCGAATTTTCGAATTAGTATCTCCAGAACTCCGCTTTCTTCCCTTTTATATGGCTGATTATTACCGTAACTTTTTATGGCGTAGACCAACTATTTGCTCCCAACTACACAATCAGGAAATACACCTTGCAATCCTTAATTTAGCACTCCTCGACGGTGGATTTTCCTTCAACTCCTCCTGCGACGCTGTAATAGGTTTCTTATTTACAAGCTCTATCCTTGGCGGCAGGCACTTGCAGATCATTTCATTACATCTGCATTTTTGACTTTCTTGCTTGAAGAATTGTTTTACGATTCTATCTTCCAGCGAATGGAAACTCAATACAGAAATTATACCACCAATTTCCAATAAATCCAAGATATCATGCAATACATTATTTACATTTTTTAACTCATTGTTTACTTCAATTCTAATTGCTTGAAATACTCTTGTAGCAGGGTGAATAACCCCTTTTACTTTTGGTGTTGCACTTATTATAATATCAGCCAGCTCTCCTGTTGTTTCTATTTTCTTTTTTGAGCGAACTTCAACTATTTTTTTAGCAATTCGTTTTGAAAAACGCTCTTCGCCATATTCGCTGAAAATCCTTACCAAGTCCCCTTCTTTATAGTTATTTACAACGTCATAAGCTGAAAAATCACTTTCCATATCAAATCGCATGTCAAGCGGAGCATTTTTAGAAAATGAAAAACCTCTTTCTGCTTTAGTCAATTGATGATATGAAGCGCCCAAATCCAAAATTACACCTCCGGTTATCTTTTCAATTCCAAGTTTTTTCAGTTCGGATTTTATATTTGTATATGAAGATTTTACTATAGTTAAATTCTTATAGTTTTTTAATCTTTCTTTGGAGTGGGCAATAGCTTCATCATCAACGTCAAATGCAATAAGCCTGCCATCAGGAGAAATTCTTTTAAGAATGAGCTCGCTGTGACCGCCGCCACCCAGAGTACAATCGACGTATATTTTCCCGCTTTTACACTCCAGCGCATCAACCGCTTCATTGAGCATGACCGTATAATGTTTAAAATCATTCATCTTTGTTATTCTATCATAAATCAGTTTAATAGACCAAAATGTATATTTTGATGTATTAAATTTATAATTCTTTACTTATACCGTTCTTTCTTTTTCTTTATTTGCGAAGTAAAGAAAAAGAAAGAACGGCAAAGAAAGAAAAAGAAACCACGCAATTGTTTCCAACATCCTCGCTGCGCTCGGCTGTAGTTTTAATTTCGGCTTCGCCGAATCTCTTATGCTCGTTAAAGTTGCTGCACAACACGGACTCTGTACAAAAAATGTATTTCTTCC
>JAEEGL010807376.1_pt1 | contig 86417 bp, 54 predicted proteins | sample 9134231 | NCBI WGS metagenome assembly JAEEGL01 (sample SAMN16246548, study PRJNA631951) | gut metagenome | biome: gut microbiome; feature: rumen; material: fiber-attached | host: Bos | place: Iran: Karaj | collected 2018-10
AAAAATCGGCATTTACGTATCATCGGCAGCATTAGCTGCAGCCCTATGTGCCGCACTTCTCCTTCCGGCCGCATATTTTCTTTTCAGCCATCTCAAAGGGGTTTCTGAAAGCTTCACCGGCCTCAGTGCCTCTCTGCCGGAAGTTTTCAGCGCGCTTTTCGCCTGCTCCGGGACAGGACTTTACAGCGCTACCCCTTACATATACTGTGGGCTTCCGGTCCTTCTCCTTGCACCATTTTATTTCTTTATGAAAGAGATTAGTTTTTCCCGAAAAGTCGCCACGTCACTGATGCTTATATTCTATTTCTGCGGCACCCTGTTCCTCCCCCTGTATGCATTCCTCCATGCTTTTGACAATCCTAACCACTATTCGTTCCGCTTTTCTCCCTGCATAGTTTTCATACTCGTATCCATTGCCGAAAGAGTCTGGCAATACAGAACAGAAATCGCATCAAAAACGTTGTGGATATTCGCTGCAGTGCTGTGTGCGGCATACGCATTCCTTGTGGTATTCAGTTCAATAACGGGAAACACATCCGTATCAGACACCTGGCTCATACTGAACGCATTTTTCATTTTCATTTGGGTAGCACTGATAGCAGCCCTGCGTACGGGCAAGGGAACGAAATTCATTCCCTATGCTGCTTTTGTCCTGCTGGCAGCAGAGCTTCTGATAAGCAGCAGCGTATCCCTGCGTTCCATTGCGGGTTCATCACCCGCCGACGGAAGAAGAGTCAGTGCAGAGGATTTAATCCTCTGGTACCAGAGTGAAAAAAAAGCTTCTGAAACCATAAAAGATGCGGATAACGGTTTCTACCGCGTCCGGGTAAATAATGAAAAATGCTTTAACGGTGCATCATTTTTCGGTCTGAACACCCTTACGTCATTCGCATCCTATGAAGATCTTGCCCAGAGGACAGCCTTTGCAGACCTCGGCATCGGTAATGCTTACCACATGATCTATGACATCACCGGCACCTCGCTTACGGATATGCTCTTCTCAGTAAAATACACCATAGACATTCCGGAGGACCGGGCCGGTACATCTGCCGTCATAAAACAGAACCAGATGGTGCTCCCCATTGCATATACAGTCAGTTCTGACATAGCCTCATACACTGCCACCAATGACCCTTTCGAAAACATGAACCACCTTACCAAATGCATGACAGGCATGGACGTAAACATATTCGAAACAGTCTCCGGCAATGACATGGCAGTCGATTCTTTCAACACCTATGTGTACAATCTGGGAGACATGATAGCCTATGATATCATGACAGATAAAGTCAGCAAGGGCTGGGTCACATATGCCATACCAAAAAATGAAACCAGAAGAGCATATGTTTATTTCCGGCCTATGAACGGCACTTATTTCAATTCCCTGTCACCATATATAACATCACCATACCCGACCGGACTGGACTGTTCCCTTACTGTGGCAAACGGAGCCGTGTATGAAGTAAACATGAACAAAGAATCTGCCGAATTCAACAGTGACGAGCCCGGCTTTAACGCAGATGACTATGTCTATCTTATCCTTTACATCAACACCGACGGATATACCTCATATTCAGTAAATGACATTTTATTCTCATACTACGATGAGAATGCCGTAAATGAGATCTATGATTACCTTAATGAAGGATCAATGGAAGTAACTTCTTTCGAAGACGACCATATCGAAGGAACAGTTACCGCCACGGAAGAACGGCCCGTACTTTTTACCAGCATCCCCTATGACAAGGGCTGGACCGCCTATGTAGACGGCACCCCCTCGAAAATCTATGTTACGACAGATGATGCATTCTGCGCACTGGCGCTTGCCCCCGGTGAGCACAGCATAGTATTTGATTATACTGCACCTTTCTCTTTTGCGGGGAGCATGATATCAGCTGTGGCAGTTATTATACTGGCAGCTATTTTCCTGAAGAGGAATCCATCCGTTAAAAAGAGCTCCGAAGAGAATTCAGATAAAACAGGGGACAAAGCATGAACAGATTAAACAGCCAAAAACTATATCCCCTCTACGCCGCCTTGCTGGCGGCCCTTACTTTCATTATCGGCCTGGCCACTATTGACGTCCTTGGTTTCGGCAATAATGTCATACTATTTGGCGACCTTGACGAACAGTACATTCCTTTCATAAAAATGTTTCTACGCGCCATAACAGGAAAAGAAGACTACTGGTACTCCCTTTCCATTTATCTTGGTTCCGGCACGGCGCTTACCTATGCATACTACTGCATAAACCCTTTTAACCTCATATACCTGATTGACTGGATGCCCGCCTCCGTTGCTTCAACGATCCTTATCACAAGCAAAATAGCAATTGCTGCAGGCACTTTCCAGTTCTTCACCGCTAAGGCTCTGCATTTAAAGAAACCGACAACCATACTGTTTGCCTTATGCTATACCCTCGGCGGGTTCACGGCATCCATGTACACCAATATAATATGGCTAGATGCCATATACCTTCTTCCGGTTGTCACTTACCTCACAATGAAGGCCGCCGGCGGACTTAAAGAAGAAAACGGCAGCAGGGCCCGTTTTCCCTTTATCAGCCTTACGCTGGCATTTGCTTTTCTCTTTGTTACAAATTTTTATATAGCCTTTATGGTAGGAGTATTTGAATCCTTCGTTTTTGTCCTTTCATTTTTCAGGGAATATTCTGAAAAAACAATAAAAAACTTTCTGCAGAGAGGATTTATATACGCCGCATCCGTCATTCTGGCAGCAATGCTGTGCGCAGCAGCCCTTATGCCCGCTGCATATTTCCTTTATTCCCATCTGGCAGAGGATAACGAATCGTTCCACGGACTCACAGCATCAGTCCCGGATATAATCAACTCCTTCTTCGTCGGATCATTCCCCGCCCTTGACAACAACATTCCCTTCCTGTATACAGGACTGCCCGTGCTTCTGTTATCACCGTTCTTTTTCACCCAGAAAGGAGTGATGAGACGGGATAAGATCCTGGTTGCAGTACTTCTTGTTTATTATCTTTTATGTATGCTGATACTGCCCCTGTACAAATTCATGCATGTATTCGATTATCCCAACTGGTATGCCTACAGGTTTTCATTCTGCATAAGCTTTGTCCTGGCTGCCATATCTGCTTATACCGTGGAAACTCTTGAGGACATAAACAAAAAAGCCTTTTATATTTACGCAGTTTCACTGATCGTGCTGTATTCAGCAATGATTCCCATATGCGCCGCAAGATATAAGCCCTACCAGACCGGCAACGATAATGCCGGGCTTGTCATAAATGCCAGCTTTATACTGCTCTATCTCTTTCTTTTCATGCTTCACAGGCGTAAAAAACTGAGCAACGGACGCAGATGTTTCATACTCCCCTTGGCATTTGCAGCCCTCCTGGTATCTGAAATCGTGGTCAATTTCTACATTACGGGCACAATCAAGGCCAACCCCATAACAGAGCTGGCCGAAGAACAGTGGCTTACTGAAGGAGACGCATTAGATGAAATCAGGGCCTCAGACGACGGTCTGTACCGCATAAGCGTAAAGAACGAGTCTACATCCAACGCTTCAGCCTGGTTCGGTTACGCCGGACTTAATACATTCTCATCGTCTGACGACTACAACCTGCGGCGTGCCCTGCTGGGCCTTGGAATATCTGCCCCCAACAGGGTAATCTTCGACGTGGGTTACACCCCCGTCACTTATGCTTTTGTAGGAACAAAATATAAGATCAAGGCATACTCGGAAAAAGAAGAACTTGAAAAGGCTGCTGAAACAGGGTCAGAACTAAGTGATGAAATATTCAAGCCCGAAATATCACAGTACGAATCCTGCCTTCCCATTATATTCATGTCAGATGATGACATACTGGAATATAAGGCTTCCGACGATCCGTTTTCAAACCAGAACCAGCTTATGACAAGGCTTTCGGGCAGCGAATATGAGTTTTTTACCCCCGTCAGCAAGGATGAAATACTTGAAGGCAGCTACAATACCGTCAAAATTGAAAACCCGCAGGTTACTTTATTTACAAAAAAGAGCACCCTTTCCAGCCTGGCATACTACACTTTCGTCACCCCGCACAAAGACAGCCGTCTTTTCTTCGGCTGTTTTGCCCAGGACGAAAGCATTGCCATAAGGGATACCATGTATATCATTTGCGACACACTAGGATGGTGGGAAACGCCAGAAGTGCAGAACGGAAATATTGCTCCTGCCTCCCCTCTTGAGCCTGCCAATTACAGGTTCATTCCGGGAACCGATCCTTCAGTAGCTTATGACGAAATAGCCATATATACCAATGACTCCGGCATCGTCACAGACAGCTGCCGTTCCATGTATTTTTATGAGTACAGTCTTGACGGCAAACTGAAAACCCTCTGCGATGACCTTACCTCTACAGCACCGTCAATAACATCATTCAGCTCCTCCGACATAAAAGCAACGGTCCATGTGACTAAGGGCCGCCCCATACTCTTCACTACGATTCCCTATGACGATGACTGGAGCGTATACTGTGACGGAACAGAAATTGAAACCATAAGCACAGTGGAGAATGCATTCCTAGGGGCTGTACTGCCCGAGGGCGATCATGAAATAGAACTGAAATACACAGCCCGCTTTGCAAAAGAAGGACTGATAATCAGCTTTGCAGGCGCGGTTATACTCATAGTGATAGCCATAGCCTCAATAGTCCGCAGCAAAAAGGGCTGACTATAATTACGTCAAGCCATAGCCCTCACCCGTTCACAATCTCAATCTGGCAGGACCTCATAGTCGCCAAGGCTGCCTCGTGAGCCTCCGGCGTCACTCCGGCGCAGCAGGAAGCATCCACGCTTACCTTTATCTCCGGGAAAAGAGCCTTGATGATAAGGGCGTTGGAAACAACACAGATATCTGTGCACAGGCCTACAAGCTCCACTTCTTCGAAATCAAAATCCGACCAGCCGGTGTAACCGAAAGTATTCTTATTGATTATAGTCGACGATGAGGCATCCAGCTCCGGACTTATCTCCCAGCCTTTGCTCTCTTCGATACAATGGACTACGGGAAGGTGTTTCCCCTCGTTGGTCTCAAGATAATCATTATAATGGGTATCCCTTGTAAATATTACTTCCCTGCCTTCCCTACGGGCTTCCTCGATTTTCTTTTTGACTTCCGGAACTATGCTGACAGCCTCCTTAGTTCCAAGGCTTCCGTCTATAAAATCATTCTGCATGTCTACAACTATCAATGCTCTCATCTTCATTCTCCTCTTTCATTTGTTTAGTCCAGTTTTAACAGCTCGTTTTTTCTCTTTGTCTCGCAATGTTTCTGTAGTTTATCAATTCTTGTTTTAACAACTGCGCATATCGCTTAACAGCATCAGAATGAATTATCCCTATCATTAGCCTTCATATTGGGCCATTTTTTCATCCGTCCGCTTCATTTGACACTTTTTCTTTCACGCTAAAACTGCCAAAATTGTTACAAAATCACCTTTTAAGCTCTTTTTCAGCCAAATCTATGGCTAAATCGATCACAGTATCCATATCATAGTACTTATATTCACCGAGACGGCCTCCAAAGATCACCCTGTTTTCCTTATCAGCCAGCTCTTTATACTGCCTGTACAGATTTCCGTTTTTCTCGTCATTTACCGGATAATAGGGCACATCTCCCGGCTCCCACTCTTTACTATACTCTCTGCTTATTACAGTCTTCGGCAAGTCATTGCCGTTCTCATCCTTGCCGAATTCGAACCACTTATGCTCCACTATCCTTGTCCAGGGTGTCTCCCTGTCCGTGTAGTTCATAACCGCATTTCCCTGGTAATTAGGCATGTCCAGCACTTCTTCCTCAAACCTGAGGGAACGGTATTCCAGATGTCCCAGCCTATACCCGAAATACTCATCTATTGCCCCCGTGTAGTATACTCTGTCTGCCAGAGCGTCGAGCTCATTCCGATTTTCAAAATAATCCGTGTCCACCCTTACTTCGATACCTTCAAGCATCCTCTCCACCATCCGGGTAAAACCGCCGATCGGGATTCCCTGATAGAGCGCATTAAAGTAATTATTATCAAAAGTAAGCCTCACCGGCAGACGCTTTATGATGAATGCCGGCAGCTCAGTGCATGGGCGCCCCCACTGCTTTTCCGTATAGCCCTTTACAAGCTTTTCATAGATATCACGTCCAACCAGCGAGATTGCCTGTTCCTCAAGGTTTTTAGGTTCCTTAATGCCCGATGCCGCCTTCTGGCGCTCAATCTCGTCATAAGCCTCCTGAGGTGTAACCACCCCCCACATCTTATTGAATGTACGCATATTGAATGGAAGCGAATAAAGCTCACCATGATAGTTTGCCACCGGAGAATTGGTATAACGATTGAATTCGGCAAATCTGTTCACATACTCCCAGGCCCGCCTGCTGTTTGAGTGAAAAATATGTGCACCGAATTTATGGACATTGATGCCTTCGATCCGTTCCGTATAAATATTCCCGGCGACGTAAGGCCTTCGGTCTATCACAAGCACCTTTTTACCGGCATCCGTAAGCTGTCTTGCAAAAGTGGCGCCGGATGCGCCGGCACCGACTATAAGATAATCGTAATGCATATCTCCTCTTTTCTGCCGCATTTTCTAAGCTTTGCAAATGATATCCATGCACACGGCACAAAGCATCCGCTTCGATCCAATGCACTCAGTATATTATAATGACCATTGATAACAGGTGCAAGTCGAATCCCGTAAATATAAAAAAAGAGGAAAGCCGGTAAAACTTCCCTCTTTTATACTATCCTTATGTTTTACTATACGTTTTTCGCTACAGAATACTCTCTAACTACAGCTATCTCTTACTTCCCTGCGGCTATAGCTGCCTGTGCTGCAGCCAGCCTTGCGATAGGAACCCTGAAAGGCGAGCATGATACATAATCAAGCCCTATCTTATTGCAGAACTCTACAGACTGGGGATCACCGCCGTGCTCACCGCAGATTCCCACATGGAGACTCGGATTAGCAGGCTTGCCAAGCTTGATAGCCATCTCCATAAGCTTTCCTACGCCTGTCTGATCGAGCTTTGCAAAAGGATCGTTTTCAAAGATCTTTGTATCATAATAAGCCTCAAGGAACTTTCCTGCATCGTCGCGGGAGAAACCGAAAGTCATCTGTGTAAGGTCATTCGTACCGAAGCAGAAGAAATCAGCCTCAGCAGCGATCTCATCCGCAGTAAGTGCAGCTCTGGGTATTTCGATCATTGTGCCTACTTCATATTCAAGTTTAACACCGGCTGCCTTGATCTCGGCATCAGCAGTCTCAACCACGATCTTCTTTACAAGCTTAAGCTCCTTTACATCACATACAAGAGGGATCATGATCTCAGGCTTCATATTCCACTCCGGATGCGCCTTTGAAACATTGATAGCCGCACGTATTACAGCCTTGGTCTGCATCTTTGCGATTTCAGGATACGTAACCGCAAGACGGCATCCTCTGTGACCCATCATAGGATTGAATTCATGGAGGGAATCGATATATTCCTTGATCTTCTCCACACTCTTCCCCTGTGAATAAGCAAGTTTCTTAATATCCGCTTCTTCAGTGGGAACAAACTCATGAAGAGGAGGATCAAGGAACCGGATGGTCACAGGACATCCTTCAAGAGCCTCGTAAAGCTGTTCGAAATCACCCTGCTGATAAGGCAGTATCTTTTCAAGCGCAGCTTCCCTTTCCTCAACCGTATCCGAGCATATCATCTCACGGAAAGCAGCTATTCTTGACTCCTCAAAGAACATATGCTCCGTACGGCAGAGACCTATGCCTTCTGCGCCAAGCTCTCTTGCCTTCTTTGCATCGGCTGGTGTATCCGCATTTGTACGGACCTTAAGTGTCCTGTACTTGTCTGCCCATGCCATAACCCTGCCGAATTCACCGGCGATCTTGGCATCAACAGTAGCTATTTTTCCGTCATAGATATTTCCGGTGGTACCGTCAATGGAAAGCCAGTCGCCTTCGTGATATTCCTTGCCCGCAAGAGTGAATTTCTTATTCTCCTCATCCATTGCAATGTCGCCGCAGCCGGATACGCAGCAGGTGCCCATACCTCTTGCCACAACTGCCGCATGGGATGTCATACCGCCGCGGACAGTAAGTATTCCCTGTGCCACCTTCATACCGGTTATATCTTCAGGTGATGTCTCAAGTCTTACTAAAACAACCTTTTCCCCTCTTGCGGCCCATTCTTCGGCATCCTCGGCGGAGAAGACGATGCGTCCGCATGCTGCTCCCGGCGAAGCACCAAGTCCCTTTCCTGCAGGGGTTGCAGCCTTTAAAGCAGCCTGATCAAACTGGGGATGAAGAAGCGTATCAAGATTTCTGGGATCGATCATTGCCACTGCTTCTTCTTCCGTGCGCATACCCTCATCCACAAGATCACAGGCAATCTTAAGCGCCGCCTGCGCGGTCCTCTTGCCGTTTCTTGTCTGAAGCATATAGAGCTTGCCGTGCTCAACGGTAAATTCCATGTCCTGCATATCCCTGTAGTGATCCTCAAGAGTCTTGCAGACATCCTTAAACTGGGCAAATGCCTCAGGGAATTTTTCTTCCATTTCGGCAATCTTCATAGGTGTCCTAACGCCGGCAACCACATCTTCACCCTGGGCATTGGTAAGGAACTCACCGAACAGTCCCTTATCACCTGTGGCCGGATCCCTTGTAAAAGCAACACCGGTACCACAGTCATCACCCATATTACCGAAAGCCATGGACTGTACATTTACAGCTGTTCCCCATGAATAAGGGATATCATTGTCACGTCTGTATACATTGGCCCTTGGATTGTCCCATGAACGGAATACTGCCTTGATAGCACCGTAGAGCTGTTCCTTTGGATCTGTCGGGAAATCGCTGCCGATCTTTGACTTGTACTCAGCCTTGAACTGCTCGGCAAGCTCCTTCAGGTCATCAGCAGTAAGCTCAACATCCTGCTTAACGCCCTTTTTATCCTTCATTTCGTCAATAAGCTCTTCAAAGTACTTCTTGCCCACTTCCATAACTACATCCGAATACATCTGGATGAATCTTCTGTAGCAGTCCCACGCCCAGCGGGGATTATTGGACTTTTCGGCAATGACAGCAACAACATCCTCGTTAAGTCCGAGATTGAGGATCGTATCCATCATACCGGGCATCGATGCCCTTGCACCGGAACGGACGGAAACTAACAGCGGATTATCTTTATCTCCAAATTTCTTTCCGGTGATCTCTTCCATCTTTATGATATACTCATCGATCTGCGCCCTGATCTCAGAATTGATCTCCCTTCCATCCTCATAATACTGAGTACATGCTTCCGTAGTGATCGTAAACCCCTGGGGCACAGGAAGTCCGATATTAGTCATCTCAGCCAGGTTAGCACCCTTACCGCCAAGAAGATTACGCATATCAGCACTGCCTTCTTTAAATAGATAAACCCATTTTTTTGCCATTCTTGTACCTTCCTCTCATTTCATTTAGTATTTTGTGTTCTAAAAACAAACACTCCTCCACACATATCAGAAATTTTACCATATTTTACGTAATTTTGCATTATATTTTTGTAAAAAATAAACATCAAAAATAAACATCCTCTGAGGCTAACTGCCATCAAAGGATGTTCTTCTTTTTACAGTCTTAACTTATTCAGTCAAATATCAGCCCGAATATGAATGTAACAATGTAGTGTATCAGCCCTGTTACAACCACCGTTACAAGCGTTGCTATCATATATGCCGCCGGGGATTTGTTCTCATTCTTTGCCAGCTTAGCAAATCCCAGTATAGCCATTACGGATATAAACGACGTCAATCCCGTATCAACTGAAGGGATAATGCTGTTTCTCAGCACACCGAGCGGTACCAGCCTTCCCAGAGTGTACAGTACGCTTAAAAGAGCACACATAAACTCACGCATGGCAAGTATCGAAAACACATTGTTAAACTGCACCTTGCATTCTTTATCGAGGAAATTGATAGTAAATACTGCCACCAGTGAGAAAAGGATTCCATATATCAGTGTACTCCATATATCGTATCCTGCATCTTTGAAAAAACCTCCGATAGTCATAGTCATTTCAAAGCTTCTCTTGTATTTTATAGCATAATACATATCTGATCCCAGATACGAAAAAGGAATACATCCTATAGAAAGTACAAGGGTTATCAAATAAAGCAGGAATGATGTCAGCACGGAAGAATTTTTAGAAAAATCCGCAATGGCATCCACGGGCCTCTTGAAAACATTTTTAAAGAAATCAAAAAGTGCGCCTGACTTCTTCTCAGTATTTCCCTGCCCCTGTGGTGCAGGCTGCTGAACCGCCGGCACTGCCTGAGATCCTGAATATCCCTGCTGTCCAGCGCTTCCCTGTTGCTGTCCGCCGTTATTCATACTGTCCTGATACATCTGCCCCTGTCCTGCAGCCCCCTGAGGCTGTCCGCCGGGCATCTGCGCGCCTGTATTCGCCCCGCCTTGCGATCCGGTATTTACAGCCGGACCGGCAGCACTCATATGGGGAACACCACCGCCGCTGCAGCAGCTGCATACTGCTCCATCATCAATCTTGTTTCCGCATTTTGGACAAAATCCCATTTTTCTTCCCCTCTGCCGCTTTTGCGGCTAAACCGAATTATCAGAAAGTAAATTTATCAGCAAAATATGCATCAAGCTCTGCTATCGCAATACGCTCCTGCTGCATTGTATCACGGTCACGGACTGTTACGCATCCGTCAGTCTCTGAATCAAAATCATATGTCACGCAGAAAGGCGTACCGATCTCATCCTGACGGCGATAACGCTTTCCGATAGCCCCCCTGTCATCGAATTCACAGTTATACTTCTTTGAAAGCTGCGCGAAAATCTTTTCCGCACCCTCATCAAGCTTCTTGGAAAGAGGAAGCACGCCGATCTTTACGGGTGCAAGTGCAGGATGGAAGTGAAGCACTGTTCTCATGTCGGGCTTCTCCTCCGTTCCGATATTCTCCTCATCATAAGCGGCACACAGGAAGGCAAGCACCACCCTGTCAGCACCGAGAGAAGGCTCGATAACGTACGGAACATATTTTTCATTTGACTCATCATCAAAATATGAAAGATCCTGCTTTGAAACATTCATATGCTGTGTCAGATCGTAATCCGTACGGTCAGCTATGCCCCACAGTTCGCCCCAGCCTATGGTCGGGAACAGGAACTCTATGTCAGTTGTTCCCTTTGAGTAGAATGCCAGCTCTGCGGGATCATGGTCACGCAGGCGGAGTTCTTCCTCTTTTATGCCAAGAGAGATCAGCCAGTCACGACAGAAGCCTCTCCAATACTGAAACCACTCAAGGTCTGTTCCGGGCTTGCAGAAGAATTCCAGCTCCATCTGCTCAAATTCCCTTGTCCTGAAAGTAAAGTTTCCGGGCGTGATCTCATTTCTGAAAGACTTGCCCACCTGACCGATACCGAAAGGAATCTTCTTTCTGGTGGATCTCTGTACATTCTTAAAGTTAACGAATATACCCTGTGCAGTCTCAGGTCTTAAATAAACCACATCCTTGGCATCCTCGGTAACACCCTGGAAAGTCTTGAACATAAGGTTGAACTGCCTGATATCAGTAAAATTATGCTTTCCGCAGGAAGGACAGGGAATGGAATTTTCCTTGATGTAATCCATCATCTGTTCCGTAGTCCAGCCGTCAACAGAAGACTCAAGTGTAAGGCCTTTCTCAGCCGCAAAATCCTCAATCACCTTATCTGCACGGAAACGCTCATGGCACTCACGGCAGTCCATCAGAGGATCCGAGAATGATCCCAGATGTCCGGAAGCGATCCATGTCTGGGGATTCATGAGGATCGCACAGTCAACACCCACATTGTAGGGAGACTCCTGGACGAATTTCTGCCACCAGGCTTTCTTTACGTTGTTCTTAAGCTCCACACCAAGATTTCCGTAATCCCATGTGTTGGCCAGTCCGCCGTATATCTCTGATCCGGGGAAGATAAAGCCCCTTCCCTTTGCAAGATTCTTTATCTTATCAAGTGTCTTCTCCATTTTATTTATCCTCCTGATTATTTACTTAGAAACTGTTACATATATAATTTTTCACTCGTTATATACTACTAACTTCCTCACACCGGTAATCAGTATACCACAAAATAAATCCCGTCTCCGACCGCACTGACAGTCTTAGCATTCCCTTTAAGCATTCCCTGGGAATAGTACTTTATCTTTGAAGGGGTTTTAACTATGGCATCACCCTCCAGCACAACGATCTTCTTATCCCCCATACCCATCAGGTCATTCTTACCTATGGTATTCTCGGATGCGGATGCTTTGCTGAGCATCCTGTTAAAATCATATCCTGCCGAATAAGCTTCACTCACGGTACCGACAAAAATATCGTCATCCATATAGTCATTATAAGCAGTGACATTCGCAAAAGAAAAATCGATATGCATCAAACCGTCTGCCAGCTCATATCCATCCATTATAATAGAGCCTTCGCCGTGCTTTGAATTGTAATCAGCAAGCTCATCATTCACCATCTGTATAAGCTCTTCCTGGCTGTAGTAGCTTTCCGCAAAGCTCTCAACAAGCTTAGCCTTTACAGAACCGTCCTTTTCTACGGTAACAACTGTTTTGTCTTCCAGTTCCTGATTGCCATTAGTACATCCTGCCAGTAAAAGAAATGAAACAGCAACAAGACATACCGCACAACATTGTCTCATTTTACTAAAAATAACCGTTTTCAAAGCTGCCTCCAAAAATTGCGGCTGATACCCTGCCCAATATGCACACAATAATATACCATAACCTTTGCTTTTTTTCAATGAAACTATATACATTTTGGTGTTATTTACAGCAGTCTTTTTGTGCAATTTTTCCCTTCTTTTCACGGTTACTCATTTATGCTATCATTTTTCACATGAATTATATTGTTTTTGACTTAGAATGGAATCAGCCGGAAGGCCTGGACAGCAAATCCCGTCCCCTTCCCTTCGAGATAATAGAGATCGGTGCGGTCAGGCTGAACGAAAATTTTGAGCTGGTCTCAAAGTTCAGCCGTGTCATAAAGCCTCAGGTATATAACCGGCTGAACAGACATATCGTAAAAATGCTCAGTTTAAAGCCGGGCGAGCTGGAAAAGGGCGGCAGCTTTGAAAATGTTGCCGGAAAATTTCTTGAATGGTGCGGCGAAGACTGTATTTTCTGCACCTGGGGAAATCAGGATCTTACAGAGCTCCAGAGGAACATGAACTACTACTCCATGCCGCCTCTTTCCGACGGGCCTTTCCGTTATATTGATGTGCAGAAACTGTACAGCATAATGATAGACGATATGCAGCAGTATTCACTCGAAACAGCGGTAGACCGGATGAAGATCGTAAAGGATGTCCAGTTCCACAGAGCTTTCAGCGACGCCTACTACACTTCCAAGATACTTAAGCTGATCCCCTCTGATATCATTGAGCATAATCCTGCCTATGATGTTTATCACCTTCCTGCCACAAGGGATGAGGAAATACATATAAGCACATCGACCGGGCACACTGTATATTCCCGCGCTTTTGATTCAAAGGAAGATATACTGCAGGACAAAGTTTTATTGACTCTCTGGTGTCCTGTCTGCAAGGGACGCGCTCTGAAAAGGCGGATAAACTGGTTCAACCACTCCGGCAGGAATTACCATGCGGCTGGAAAATGCATCGAACACGGCTATGTCTTCGGGCTCATGCGGATCCGTCCGGGTGAGTTTGGCGGATTCTATGCTGAAAAAACAACCAGCCTTGCCTCCGAGCAGGAATTCCTTAAACTGTCAGAACAATACCGAAAAGCTCCCACAAAAAAATGATGCTCTGATAGTGATCAATGTAACAGTCTGATAGCTCCATTATAAAAGGCACCGCCCGATGATATACATCCAAAGCGGTGCCTCTTTTATTTAATTAATTCCCTGCTAAAACTTCCCACGTATAGTGTTCGGAAAGCAGAACGATGATCAGCTCAGACCTTGTCGCTGTCGTCGAATATATCGCCGCACTCAGGACAGAACTTCGGAGGATGATGAGGATCCTCAGGCTCCCAGCCACACTTGTCACATCTGTAAAGAGGTGCACCATCGGGCTTCTTAGCTCCACACTCCTGACAGAACTTGCCCTTATTCACTGCGCCGCATGAGCATGTCCAGCCTGCTGCATCTGCCGGCTTAGCCGCACCGCACTCTGCACAGAACTTGCCGGTGTTGCCTTCCTTGCCGCACTGACCACACTTCCAGCCTGCTGCCGAAACCACAGCCGCCGCCTGCATCTGAGGAGCAGCCTGGGTAGCCGGTCCAGCCTGCTGTTGCTGCTGCTGAGCCTGTGCTGCGAGATTGGATATTGTATTGGCTCCTGCAGCATTCTGAGCAAAGCCCATACCCATAAAGCCTGTCATGGCACCGGCAGAATTGCCTGCCGCCGTCCTCATTGCATCTGCTGTAGCAGTTGTCATGGTACCTGCCATCATAGCAGCACTGTTACCCATAGCACTTGCTCTCTGCAGATCCTGGATCATCTTCATGTCTTCAGGTGTGAGAGTAGGAATAGACATTGCGATCTTCTCAATGCTGATTCCTCTGTCCCGAGCCCAGCTTTCAGCCAGTGCATTGTTCATTGCATTCTTAAGCTCTTCAGTATGCTTTGGAAGCTGGTTAGGACGGATCTCAAGATCAGCTATATCTGCAAGACCGGTTCCAAGTGCGTCGATGAACTCTGCCTTAAGCTGTGCGTCAATCTTATCCCTGGTAAAGATGCCGTCAGCAATATTACCTGCAACATTCTTATAGAATACTATAGGATCCGTAAGTCTGTAAGAGTATCTACCGTTACATCTTAAGTTTACTTCCATATCTAGACCGATATTCTTATCAACAGCACGGAACATAACAGGATTCGGTGTACCGAATAAATTATCCATTATCTCCAGTAAGTTAAAATAGTAAACCTTCTGGACACGTGCCGTATCTCCGCCGAAGGTAACACGCTCACCCCACTTCTTGAAAGAGTCAACTATGCCTTTTCCAAGTCCGCCGTAGAATATGCTGGGCTCTGCTGATGTATCATAAGTAAACTCTCCGGGCTCTGCGCACACCTCAACGATCTTGCCATTATCAACGATGATCATGCACTGCCCGTCTGCCACAGCTATCCTTGATCCGTTAGTTATGATGTTGTCACTCCCCTTGGTATTTGCAGAATTCCTGGACGTCCTCTTCTGACCCACGGTCATAAGAACATTCTTGTCCATTGCATCACAATAGAAGTACTCTTTCCACTGATCTGCAAAAACAGAATTGGCACCTGCCACAGCTGCCTGACCAATGCCGCTGCCCATGACAGCACCTTTAATTTCCTGAATTAATCCCATATTACTTCTCCCTTCTAAGAATAATTGCACAGAATACCCGCGCCTGATTTATTTTACCATAAAACCGTCAGTTTTTATATACTATGATCAACTCGCCAAAATCAGCGAAAATCATTTTTTAATTCACACGGGACGACCTTACGCCTATCTGATAGTAATCAAATCCGTTCTTATTCGCCGTGTACGTACCGTAGATATTTCTTCCGTCGAATATCACAGGATTCTTAAGCAGTTCCTTCATCCTCTCGAAATCCGGGCTCCTGAATTCCTTCCATTCAGTGATAAGTATAAGGGCATCTGCGTCCTTAAGGGCATCATACTTGTTCTCAACATAAGCAACATGTGTATTATCCTTAAGATAGCATTTCTTTGCTTCTTCCACAGCCTTGGGATCATACGCGATTATCTCTGCCCCGGCTTCCGTCAGGTCGTTTATAATAGTTATGGATGAAGCCTCGCGCATATCATCCGTATCAGGCTTAAATGACAGTCCCCATACAGCAAATTTCATTCCGCTTAAATCATTCCCGAAGCACTCCTTTACCTTATCGGACATTACATGCTTCTGGGCTTTATTCACTTCCTCAACAGCAGCAAGGAGCTTTGCGTCGTAGCCAAACTCAGCCGCGGTGCTTATAAGAGCCTTTACATCCTTGGGGAAGCAGCTTCCGCCGTACCCGCATCCGGGATAGATAAAACTGTATCCTATACGTTTATCAGAGCCTATGCCTTTTCTCACCTTATTGACATCTGCACCCACCTGCTCGCAGATTCTTGAAATCTCGTTCATAAAGGAGATCTTTGTGGCAAGCATTGAATTGGCTGTATATTTTGTCATCTCGGCACTTGCTACATCCATAAGGATAAAGGTATCAGTGTTGAGCACATAGTGTCTGTAAAGCTCACGCATCACATCTGCGGCATCGTCATTATCCGCACCTATGACGATCCTGTCCGGACGCATACAGTCCGATACAGCCGTTCCTTCCTTCAGGAATTCCGGATTTGATATCACATCAAAGGTGAGGTCAGAGCCCCTGTCATTAAGAGCCTTCTGTATCGTGTCACGCACTTTCAGAGCAGTTCCGACAGGGACGGTTGACTTATCAACCACATACATATGGCGCTTCATGGTCTGTCCTATGCTCTTTGCCACATCCAGAACATAATGGAGATCCGCAGAACCGTCCTCACCCATAGGCGTTCCTACTGCAATAAAGCATATATTTGCCTTGTCCAGCGCCTCTTCTATCTTTGTGGTAAATCTGAGCGATCCGGCCTTATAGTTCTTAAGCACCAGGTCCGACAGCCCCGGCTCATATATGGGGATAATCCCCTTCTTAAGCCTCTCTATCTTGTCTTCATCCACATCCACGCACCAGACATCATTTCCCATGTCCGAAAAACATGTACCGGTTACCAGTCCGACATATCCGGTTCCTATGACAGCAATCCTCATTGTAAGCCTCCTAAATATCTATTTTTAAAAATATAATGATCAGCCATTGTTACGCTCTCTCTTTTTCTTAAGAAGAGCAGATGTATCCAGGGTATCGCTTGCGGGCTCTTCCTTCTTCTTTGAAGCCTTACCCTTATTAGCCTTAACGCCTGCAGACATCTGCGGTGCGCCGGGCGCTCCCGTATTCATTAACGGTGCTCCCTGTGCAGGCATATGTCCCGGTGCAGCAGTTTCTCCCGCAGGAACGCCTTCCGGAAGCACTTCCGGCTGCAGTTTCTGCTTTCTGCCAGCTGACTTTAGTCCTCTCCTTGCAGGCTCCCAGCCGAATCTCCTGCCGGCGATATCAGCTAAGAACAGTATCATTGCAAGTATGATAAAGAAATTTGTCAGGTCGATGCTTCCGGCAGTACTTACCTCCAGCTTCTTCCAGATATTATCCTCCGGCGTAAGGTAAAAACCATAATTATCAACGAAAGTCCTGAATGTCTTGTCTGTTATATCAAACCTGTACTCATCGCTGTACTGAACCACGCTGGCAGTAGTAAATGCGCCTTGTATGGTACCGTCATCACTGCGGCGGACGTTGATATTATACAACCCTTTCTGGGTAGAATCTATAACTGCGCGGTATACGCCCGGCTCCGATGCGGTAAAGTTCACATCGCCTGTTTCTCCATCAGGACTGGTATATATAGCCGTAATCTCCGTACCGTCCGTGTATTCATCCGTGTAGTATTCGAGCACAGTCTGCTCGCCGACCTGCTTTACATCCACCCGGTCCTCACCTACTCCGCCGGTTCCGGTGACATAATCTATCATCCTGCGCCAGAGCTCAGCATAATCGTCATTTCCCGAATATGCTGCCGTCCAGCCGCCGTCCACACTGGTATTCCATGCAATGGTCTTCCCCAGGCCGTACTGCCATGCGGTCAGCACGGGATCTCCCTCATCACTAACCACTAGCTGCTGTGCCCCGGTCTTTGGTGAACCAGCCACATATCCCAGTATATTAAACCACCCGTTTTCAAACAGGCCGTTTGTGATATCACTGGAAGCGACTGACAGTGAATAATCACCATTCTTGATATAGGTATTTCCGCCCATAAAGACTTCCTGGGAGAATATCCTGGGCAGGTCCGTATTGCCGTCTGCATAATAATACCTTCCGCCGCACTGCTTTGCCAGGTCAGCCATAAGTGCCGTATCTGAATACTGTCCGACGGCAACCGTTGAAAGAGTCACATTATCTGCATTTATCTTGCTTATTACCGATGAGAAGTTATCTGTCTCACCCATTCCGTCCGTAAGCAATATGATATGCTTTACCTGGGCATCGCTGTGCTTTATCTCAGCCCTTGCTTCCTCAAGTGCCGGCATTATCACGGTCCCGCCGCCGCTGGGTATGGAATCAATATCATCCTTTATCCCCTGCTTGTCTGATGCATCCGACATGGGATGATACCATTTGAAATAGTCATCAAAGGCAAGGACGCCCACGTCATCCGTATCACGCATATTATCCACGGCACGCTTGGAAGCTTCCAGCGCCATGTCAAGAATGGTAAATCCGTTACCTGCATAATCATCCATGGATCCGGAGTGGTCTATTACCATTACGATGGCAGTCTTAGGCACTTCTACCACGCTCCTTAATTCCATATTGACGGGGAGTACTGTTTCAACCACTGTATCATTGTATCCGCCCAGCATGAAGCTGTCCTCACCGCCGGTCATTATCACACCCCGGCCGTAATCTTTTACATAGGTCTCCAGGTTATCCAGGAAACCTTCCGGAAGCTCTCCGTAATAAGCATTTTCAATTATGACCGCACGGTATACTAAAAGGTCATTTAAGGTTTCCGGCGCATTGGAAGCTTTCACTATCTCGGCATTGACATTTATTGCAGAAAGCAGCGCCTCAAAAGGTGCATAATTCTCACCGTTGCCCCTGAGTACCAGTATCTTCGGTGCATTGGTAACTTCCGAATATGCATCATATACATCGTTCTCGGCACAGGTATCCCCTGCTGCTTCCACCTCTACTGTAAACTGCTCCAGAGAATCGCCGGTAACCGTTTCTTCAAAGATAAATTCATTATGTCCGGTGCGCAGATGTACTGACTCCTGCGTCACTACAGTCTCCCCGGACATAATTTTTATGACAGCATCCGTTTCGAAGTTGCTCTCCAGTGCAACAGTCATGTAATACTTGTCACCGGGATGAAGCTCATCCGGCATATCCACGGATTCAATGTAACAATCATCACCGGATTCAGAACCGAGCACGTATGCCTCTAAACTTATCTCACCTGATCTGATCATGGATGCAGTATTCTCAATATCGCCTGCCGTCTGCTTTCCGTCTGTAAGCACTACTATCCTGCCGGCAGAATCCGCAGGTATAAGTGATATCGCCCTCTGCAGTGCCTTTTCATAATTAGTAGCCGTATCATCAGCAGCGGAATTCAGCCCCATGAACATATCCCTGTCGGTTACGAACTGGTCCACAACGGCATCCCTTCCGAAACCTACTATGGCATATTTATTGTTGGCAGGCATATCGTCAAGTGCGTCATCTATGAAATCCTCAAAAGCTTCCATATTTTCCTCGTCACTGACGGAATAGTCCACCACAAATACGGTTGTAACATCCTTTGCCTTCCTTGGAAGCCTTATGCCAAGCATTGAAAGTATCACAAGAACCATTATCACTATCCGGAGAATGAGATAAAACTTTCTCCGGTAATTCATCTTCTTTACATAGAGTACCCACTCCACTATGAGCAGTATCAGTGCTATGGCAAGGAGGATCCAGCATAAGCTCTTCTTGGCCTTAGCGGCACTCTGTGTACCTGAATAGACGAGATTCTCGGAAGTGATCTTTCCGTCCCTTCCAAGTGCAGGTGATGCCACTACATAATATTCATTCTTAAGTCCTGCCGTCACATAGAAAACGCCGGCTCTCTCAAGCTTACCCACCGGTATTCCTGATATCTGAACATATTCGGGAAGCGGATTGAGCACCAGACTTTCCCCTGTCTCATAAGTATTCTTTGCAAGCATTCCCATATCTGAAAGATAGCTTACAGACTCAGCTATAAATACAGGGAACTGTGCCTGCAGCGCAAAATCACTTTCCCTTATGTCAAAGCCCACAACTACCTCACGGTGTCCCTGGTTTATACCATAGTAACCCACACATTTGTCGTCCACTTCCATGAAGCTTTCAGCCCACTCCGGCACATCATAGTAAGAGACTTCATTGGCACCTATATTAAAGTCCCCGAGACCTTCCGTGAGCTCACATTCTTTAACTTTTATCGTCACATGGGAAAGGGTACCCGCTGCATTTCCGGGCATGAATTCCATTGAATTGGTTGTATTCTGTGCTCTTACCATGCCCGCATCATAAATAACCAGCGAAGAAGGGCTGGCTTCCAACGCATTATCCGACACTGCGCGGACCATGTCATTTCCGGTCACAGCGAAGAATGCCCTCTCTATGAAGGTATTTCCTCCGCCTACAAGCATACCGTTTATCTCACCGCTCTCATGAGTCAGCGCATATGCCGCATTGTCCTGGGAAAGTGAGTCCCTGTCATGGGACTTAACCGCAGAACCTGCCGACACACTGGACCTGTCGAACTGTATAGACGATATCTCCGCTCTGTAATAGTCGCCCCCCGCCGGAACATCCTCAAAAAGCACGGAGCCGCTCTTCCCTGCATCGGTATGAGCACTCTTAAGCTCTATAAGATTTCCGCTTACATCATAAAGGGAAATATCCATTGTGGCTGCCGCATCACTGTAATCCGTAAATCTTACGGATACCTGCTGCCTGCCGTCCTTTTCCCCCGCAAAAACATAATCAAGGGAAACGTTTGAAACCGCCTCACCCGTATCAATGACGTCCGCCTTAAGGATCTCCGCATAAGCGCTCAGTGCATCGCAGCCGTAACCGTCAGTAAGTATCAGCGTATGGTCTGCTTCAATAGTTGACAGCAGGCTGTACAGGTCAGAAGCATCACCTTCCGTATCATCAGCCTCTATGCTGTTTATAGTCTGTCTGAGACGATTCCTGTCCTGCGAGTTGGATATGAGTATCTTTACGGAATCCGACGCAGAAATGACAGTGATCTCACCGCCGCCTGCCACATAATCAAGAGCCTGGGCTTTTGCTTCATCCAGCCTGGTCTTCCCATCGGCATTAAGGTGCTGCATGCTGAAGGAGTTATCAATTACTATGACTGTACTTCCGCCTGTCAGGGAATCCGTCATCACAAACGGAGCCATAAGCGCAAGTATCAGAAGAAACATCACAAGTATCTGAAGATACATCAGTATCTCGTGGATGAATTTTTCAAAAAAAGTTTTTGACTGTTCATTTTTGAAGATATGCTTCCAAAGAAGATTTGAGGATATCTCTACATCCTTCCCCTTGGGCTTGAGCAGATACAGAATTATTATTACAGGTATGGCACCGATAAAAATAAGCGGCCATAAACTAGAAAATGACATTTCTCGCCTCCATCACTATCATGCCTGCTAAAAGCACCACAGGCATCCTCCCTCATAACAAACCAACATAAACTTCCGTAACTCCCCAAAACATCCCATTTTATATATTCGCAGCCACAGCCTGCGTCAGATCGCACCGGCCTTCCTCAGATCACATCAGCCTGCGTCAGACTGCACCGGCAGTTCTACCACTCGTACAGGTCTTTCAGTTCACTGAATATTATACGGTCAAAACTCGTCCCCGTATTGCACAGATGATACCCTGCACCGTTCTTCTTGCATATGGACTTAAGATTTTCCGTGAAAGCCTTAAGGCCCGCATTGTACCTTCCTATGCTCTCGGAATCCATTGTTACCCTTAACTTTGATTCATTATCCTCTGAATCAATGAGATTGCAGGTTCCCTCAAGGGTTATATCCGTCTCTTCCTTTGCAAGCACATGCAGCAGAACCACCGACTGCTTGCGGAATTTCAGATACCTGATCATCTTAACCAACGGCAGTTCCGACTGTGGGATCTTATCATCCAGATGTATGAAATCCTCCGACATGAAATCCGAGATAACTATCGTAAGTCCCGCCTGCATCTTATCCAGGCTCTTTACCGCGGCGAAAAGATCCGCAGGTTCCGAGCCTGCAGTACTTTCTAAAAACCTCTCCAGATTCCTGAATCCGGCTTTCCCACCGGAAGCAAAGAAACGCCTGGCGGGATTGGCCGCATCCATTACCATTACCCTGTCCTGATTCAACAGGGCGATATAGGAAAGTGCGGCGGTAAGCTCGCTTGCAAGCTCTGATTTTTTCTTTTCACCGTATTCCATTGAACGGCTGAAATCCAGGATAAAGGTTATGGTGCTCTCCTTTTCCTCCATGAATTCCTTGATATACAGCCTGTCAAGCCTGGCATATGCATTCCAGTCGATGGAACGGATATCGTCTCCCGGCATATATTCCCTGAAATCGGAAAACTCGGCGGAATTACCTTTCCTGCTGCTCTTCCGTCCGCCCTGCATGGACGCATTGCTCTTTTTTTCTATTGCCAGCCTGAGCCGCCCCAGTCTGTCATAGTACCTTCGATCAAACATACAGCTTAAAACTTCCCCTCAAAAGTAATTTATACTGCGAACACTAAATCCGCACTGCATTTGCACTTGTCTATTTTTTTGTAATCGTTATACCATACTTATTTGCAATATAGTCTTCTATCACCCTTGCCCCCTGCTCGATGGTGATATCCCCTGTATTAAGACAGAGATCATAGTTGTAGGGACTCTCCCATTCACGGCCGGTGTGGTATTTGTAATACGACCTTCTGTATTTATCGAACTCGTTTATATGCTTTTCCGCAGTCTTCCTGTCCATGGAAAGACGCTCCATCTCTGTCTGTATGCACTTTTCCATGGGTGCACATACGAAAACACTCACAACATTCGGGAAATCCTTCAGTATATAATCAGCGCCCCTTCCTATGCAGACAAAGGACTCCCTTTCAGCCAGCTCCTTTAAGACCTTAGCCTGAAACGCGAAGAGATTGTCATTCTTTGTATAATCCGGACTTTCGGGAGGTATCACTTCACCGTTATAGACCTTCTGCGTCACCTTGTACAGAAGACTGTGCTTCATGGTCTCATCCGCTTTTGCAAAAAGTGCCTCGTTTATACCGCTGTCCTCGCTGGCAAGACGCAGTATCTTTTTATCATAAAAATCGATTCCGTAATCCTCTGCAAGCCTCTCCCCGATCCAGGTTGCTCCGCTTCCACAGGTTCTTGTAAGCGCTATGACAAATCTCTTTTCACTCATGAAACCGCCTCCTTCCGAATACATCCCAATATCAATATCAATTTCATACCAATATTATTTCTGATAAAACAGTGCGCTAAGCAGACACGGCCCCTACAAGCTCGTTTATATCTTCAACGCCATATCTTGCCATATAATCCTCTATCCCTTCTATCACCTTAATGGTGGTACCGGGATCATGGAAATTGGCTGTTCCGACGGAAACAGCCGTCGCACCGGCGAGAATAAACTCCAGTGCATCCTCGGCATTTGAAATACCGCCCATTCCTATGACAGGGATCTTTACGGCATGTGCCGCATCATATACCATACGGACTGCCACAGGCTTTACTGCAGGACCGGAAAAACCTCCTGTCTTATTGGCCAGTACAAACTTTCTTTTGTTAATGTCTATCTTCATACCAATAAGGGTATTGATGAGTGATATGCAGTCAGCGCCGCCGACCTCTGCAGCCCTTGCCATATCGGCTATGCTGGTAACATTAGGAGAAAGCTTTATTATCACAGGCTTTTTTGCTGCGCTCTTTATGGCTCTTGTAGTTTCCTCCAAAACCTTAGGATCCTGTCCGAATGCAAGTGCTCCCTGCTTTACATTAGGACAGGAAAGATTTATCTCATAGAGATCAACATCCGTGGAATTGAGCTTTTCAACAGTTTCTGTATATTCTTCCACTGTATGACCGCAGACATTTACGATCACCCTGGTGTCGTATTTACTTAAAAAAGGAAGATCCCTTTCCATAAAAACATCCACACCGGGATTCTGTAATCCTATGGCATTTAACATACCGCCGTAAACTTCCGTAACCCTTGGCGTGGGATTGCCTTCCCAGGGTACATTGGCAACGCCTTTTGTGACCACAGCACCCAGGCGGTTTAAGTCTGCAAATTCCGCATATTCCATCCCTGAGCCGAAAGTCCCGGAAGCTGTCATTACGGGATTCTTTAATTCTATTCCTGCTATGTTAACCTTTGTATTCATTTTATTCTCCACAGATCAGATTTCAACATCCGCCGCCTTAAATACCGGTCCTTCCACGCAGATCCGGCTGTTCTTTACATGGGTATGGTGATCAGTATTCACTGTCTTTGTAACGCAGCCAAGACAAGCGCCTACTCCACAGGCCATGCGTTCTTCCAACGAAATATATGCTTCCATCCCCTTGTCAACAGCGTAAGACTTTATCGCACGGAGCATAGGCATGGGACCGCAGGCAAATATCACATCACCCTTCACGCCCTGCTCATTAAGCGCATCTATTACCGTTCCCTTTGTTCCGAAGCTCCCATCCATGGTTGCTATATGAGTACCGCACACAGCCTCAAAATCATCCTTAAGAAACATATTGCTGTCCGCATAGCCAAGCACAGCTTCGCATTCAATACCATGTTTCTTAAGCACCTTGCAGCCGTAAAGCATAGGCGGGATCCCGATACCGCCCCCCAGTAAAATCACTTTTCTTCCTTTTACCGCTTCTGTATCGTAACCGTTACCCAGTACTCCAAGAATATCTATGTCTTCACCTGACTTATAAGATGATATTTCCTTCGTACCGGCTCCGCCTGCCCTGTATACCACGTGAAGGACTCCTGTCTCAGGATCCGCATCACAGATACTGATGGGACGCATGAGCAGCCTGCTGCCATCCTTGGGATATATTCCTATAAACTGTCCCGGGACAGCTTCGGAAGCCATATCAGTCCGCAACTTTAATGACCAGATTCCCGGTGCCAGCTCTATCTGTTCGACAATGCGAGCGCTTTCTTTTCTTTTCATATTTCCTACCCCGGATAAATTGTATATTCTAAATGATTATACCATAGTTTATTCAATTATTGGTCTATAGGTTGATCATTTACAATTCTCCCCCTGCAGATCGTCCATTTCACTTTCCCCCGCATCTCCTGACCGGTGAAAGGTGAATTTGCTGACTTCGAACGGTAAGCCCCTGCGATCCACTTTTCCTCCGGATCAAATATGCATATATCAGCCTGCGCACCTTCCTTTATCACACCGGCATCAAGTCCGTAAACTTTTGCCGGGCCGCAGCTTGCTCTTTCAACAAACTGTTCCATTCTAAGGATCCCGGGCTCCACAAGATTCATCATTGCGAGTGGAAGCATAGTCTCTAATCCGATTATCCCACTCGGAGCCTCGGTAACATCTTTCGCCTTTTCTTCAGCACTGTGGGGAGCATGGTCCGTAGCTATCATCTCTATAGTTCCGTCACGCAGTCCTTCCGCTATTGCCAGCCGGTCTGCTTCCGTCCTGAGGGGCGGATTCATTTTTGCAAGAGTTCCATATTTTATCGCTGCATCTTCCGTAAGAGAAAAATGATGGGGTGTTGCCTCAGCATGGATCTTTGCACTCTTTTTCCTGGCTTCCCTTACCAGCTCCACACCCTCTGCAGTACTGATATGCTGTATGTCTATTTCCGCACCGGTTTCAAGCGCTAACTCTATATCACGCCTTATCATTGAAATCTCAGCTTCCCTGTCTGAACCGTATATGCCGAAATGCTCTGAAGCCCTTCCGTGATTTATGCCATTGTTTTTTATATATGCAGGGTCTTCTTCATGGAAGCTCAGTATCATACCCAGAGAAGCACAGATCTCCATGGCCTTCTTTACGAGTTCTGCATCCATAAGCGGCCTTCCGTCATCCGTAAAGCCTGCTGCACCGGCTTCCTTAAGTGACGCCATATCCACAAGCTCTTTTCCCTGCATCCCTAAAGTGACATTCGTACACGAATAAATATTGATCCCCGTCTGTCTTCCGCGCTCCAGCACGTATGCAAGAGTTTCAGCATTGTCCACGGCCGGAACGGTATTAGCCATCAGCACAACAGAAGTATATCCGCCCCTTTTGGCTGCTTCCGCGCCGGTGAATATATCTTCCTTGTGAGTCTGCCCCGGATCGCGAAAATGTGTATGGACATCCACAAAGCCGGGGGAAACTATGCAGCCGGAAGCATCAATGACTTTTATATCTTCCGCATCACCGGTAACTGTATCGCTGATACTGCCGGCATCCGCAATGCTTTTTACAGTACCGCCTTCAATAAGTATGTCAAGCTGACCGCTTTTTCCTTCCGGATTTACCACTTTGCCGTTTATTATTAGTATTTTTTCCATATTGCAATTTCTCCTGTTACCCTGTCCATATCTGTGTCCTGAAGCTACAACGAATACCGGCTGCCCGTATGAAATAACAAAAGGCGGCATTTTATGACAATACCGCCTTTTACTCAACAACCAAAAATTTTACACAGTCTTTAGCACTTCTTTGGTCATCTCCGGATCCATTTCTCCGCTTCTGTGCATCGAGAACTCCGTCATGGGATAATCTGCCAGATTAGGTATTATCTTTCTGTCATCAGCATTCTCAAAAAGCTTATTCCTTGCTTTCATCACCTCATTCTCTGTTTTATGCTTGGAAGGTCCGCCTACACAGCCTCCGGGACATACCATACCCTCGATGAAATCTTCAGGCAGTCTTCCGGCCTTAAGCAGTGCAAGCGCCGTAAAGCATTCCTTGCCGCCGGCTGCCTTTCTGAGCTTCAGGTCATCAGTACTTTCTCCTCTCTCATGCATACATTCAATAACAGCCTCAGCCACTCCACCGGAGCCTGCGAACTTCTTTCCGAAGAGAGAAGACTCCTGATATTCATCCTCTACCGGCTCTATCTTTACATCCTTTGATCTGAGGAGGGCTATGAGCTCACCAAAGGTTATTACGTAATCTGCATTATCGGGAACCGTAGGATCTAAAACCTCAGACTTCTTTGCAATGCAGGGTCCTATGAATACGGTAACGCATCCCGGATGTGTAAGCTTTAAGTATCTTGATATAGCACACATGGGAGAAACTATGGATGACATGTTCTCCTTGTACTGGTCCGGGAAATGCTTTCTCAGCATATTTATGAATGCCGGGCAGCATGACGTGGTCATCTTACGGCCTTCTTTTTTAGCATGAGTCCACTCCAAAGACTCATATGCGGCAGTCATATCACCGCCTAATCCGACCTCCACCATGTCAGAGAATCCCAGCTTCTTTATGCTTGCCCGTATAGCAGCCATGCTTATATCATTGCCAAACTGCCCCTCTATGGCAGGCGCAGTCATGGCTATGACTTCCTTTCCTGCCAATATGTCCTGTATGATAGGAACAAGGTATGTCTTGGAGCCAATGGCACCGAAAGGACAGGAGTGTATGCAATGTCCGCAGCTGATACACTTCTTTTCATCGATCTTACAGATCCCGTTCTCATCATATGTGATCGCATTTACAGGGCATACCTTCTTGCACGGTCTCTCCAGATGTACTATGGCATCATAGGGACAGCCCTGTGCACACATTCCGCATTCCTTGCACTTTGCAGGATCTATATGCATGCGGATCTCACCGGGAGATATTGCGTCGAACTTACAGCTGCTCTGGCAGGCCTTGCCGAGACAGAATCTGCAGTTGTCCGTAACGGAGTATGATGACGTGGGACATCCGTCACATGCCGAATCTATAACCTGTACCACATTTTTAGAATCGGGATTGTTGGATGTATTTTCCGCACAGGCAAGCCTGATCCGCTCCCTGACTATCTCCCTTTCCTTATAAATGCAGCATCTGAATTTAGGCTTCGGGCCGGGGATAAGCTTATAAACAAGTTCATTTTTTGTTTCCTCATTGAGATTATTCTCCCAGGCAAGCCTGCAGACCTCCTCAATAACATCATGTTTAAACCTTACCAATCCTCCGTCATTTGTGATCATTTTCCGTAACCTCCTGTTTTATTTTTATCTGTTGCAGATGTTGTAAATTTTGCAGATCTTCTGTTATTTTTTTCGCTGTTTCGTATTCGTAACCTTGCAGAAACAGCTTTTTGTTTGTCACCCTACTGCTATCTTCCTGCCCTTATCATACTGCCATTCCTCATGCGCAGTTATTATAAGCGTTTTTCCGGCAGTCTTTTCCAGTATATACTCCATTGCCTTTTGCTGCATATCCTCATCAAGTCCCGTAAACGGCTCATCCAAAAGATAGGCATCCGCATCATGGCACATCGCCCTTACTATGGCCACCCGCCGCTTTTCTCCGCCTGACAGCTCACTGACAGGCATATGATGACGATCCTCGGGCAGGAGCCTCTTAAGCTCAGCTTCCGCAGCTGCTGCAGACAGAGTCTTGGTTACCACGGTAACGTTTTCCACAGCATCAGCATGCGCACAGAGTCTGTCTTCCTGAAATACTGCCGAAAAATTCATTCCGGCTATATCAACACTCCCCGAATCAGGCTTTTCAAGCCCAAGCATGAGTCTTAACAAAGTAGTCTTGCCAGCCCCCGAGTCACCGAAAAGAATTACCGTCTCGCTATCTCCGATATCTGCCGAGAAACCGGAAAGCACCCGGTGGCCATCATAGGATTTTTCGATATTTTTAAGTCTGATCATCGCCGTAATTTGTGGCACTCGCGCCACACCCCCTGCAGCCGCTTACAGCCTGTTATGCTCTGCCGGGTAATGCCTTTCGCACCGCCAGCAAAAGCATATGCTCTGTGATCACGGACATAACGACAATTGCCACAGTCCATGCAAGTACCTCATCCGTTGCCAGATTGATCTTTCCCCTGTACAGGCCGTTACCTATGGTCATAAGCGGCTGGCCTATGACCTCCGCCGCAACGCCACTCTTCCACGCCATTCCAAAAGCAGTCTGTACCGAACTCGTTATAAAAGGCTTTAACCACGGCAGGTAAATATGTGTAAACCGTCTGCCAGGATCCATCCGGAACACCTCGGCCATCTCTAACAGCTGTTTGTCCGTACTCTCAAGCCCTGCCTTTATATTATAATAAACAGCCGGCGCCGTCACCGTCATGCTTATGAGAGAAGCCGTCAGATCCTTGTTAAACCATATCAGTACCAGGATGATGAAGCTTACTACCGGAACTGTTTTTATTGTCTTAAAAAAAGGATCTATTATTTCACCAAACACTCTGAACCGATATGCCAATACCGCCGATATGGTGCCTAATGCACTTCCTGCCAAAAAACCGCAGATTATGCATACAAGGCTCTTGCCGACTGAGGGAAAAAAGTTCCCACTTCCCATGAGCCTAAGCAGTGCTGATACCGTCTCCCATGGACCGACTATGACAAATACATTCCCAACCATAACGGAAACTGCCTGCCAGACTGCGATCCAAAGGGAAAGTATCAAAAGCTTCCTGAGCTTATTCCGCATAAAAACTGTCTTCCGGGAGAGCACCGCCTACTGATGCAGGATCTGCCTCATACAACACCTGAAGATATCCCGACAGATACGCTTTCATTTCATCCCCGGTGATGCATACTATGTTGCATTTGGGAAGTGCCTTTGCGGCAACAGGTGCTTTTTCTATTATCCCATACTCTGCTATAAGCTCAGATGTGCCTTCCACATCGCTTACAGCTGCCTCAGCACTTGCTTTATGCTCAGACAGGAAGAGCTCAACAGCCTCAGTATTATTATTCAGGTAATCATTCCTTACAACAGTCACGCCTGTAAGCAGCTTAGATCCGTTATCAAGACCGTCCCAGGCATCCGTAAGCGTAAATACGCTTGCCACGCCTTCATTCTGTGCACAGGCCACTGTTGCAAACGGCTGGGGCAGTACTGCTATGGTATTGCTGTCAGCCTGCAGTGCGGCAGCCACTTCCGTTGCCTCGGACTTAAAGTCCAGAGTATAACCTTCCACATCATATTCCGAAAGAAGATAATTGAGTACATACTCCGGTGTTGTCCCCTGGCCTGTAGTGACTATTGTCTGCCCTGCCAGATCCTCAATGGATGCAACATCCGGATTGCCGGTCACACACTCCAGGACTCCAAGGGTATTTATATCGATGACGCTTACCTGCCCCTCTGTTTTGTTATACATTACGGAAGCCATATTGGCAGGCACCAGTGCAATATCTATGTCACCGCTTATCATAGAAGCCATCAGCACAGATGCATCTGTTTCCATAGTGAAGCTGTAGTTACCCAGAGACTCCCCGTTTTCACTGTCTTTCATTAAGTTTACCAATCCCATAGTGGTAGGACCCTTAAGCGATCCCACACGGATCTGTCCTTCTGTCGTGGATTCTGAGGTTCCTTCCGTGTTTGCTTCCGCATTACCTTCTGCTGTCTCTTCCGTCACTTCCTGCGTGGTTCCCTGTCCCGCATCCGTACATCCTGCAGCAAACGCAAACAGGGCAACCGCAGCTGTCATCAAACCAAAAGCTCTTTTTTTCATAGTTTTTCTCCTTAAAGAATTAAAAGATTTTTTGTAATTATTTTTTTGTTTCCGTTTTTTTCTTCCTGCCCTTAACAGTACCTTTTCCCGCATCCTCTGCCCGCATCAGCCTCAGGTACTCGTCATCATCCTCGAGCGCTTCCTCCAGGGAACTGAGATTGATTGCCAGGAGCTTCCTTATCGTGTCGATAACCAAAAGCACAGACTCGCATATTTTATCACATTCTGATGCTGAAAACTCAGGAAGTATGACAGAATACCTGTGGTACAGATCCCCGTCAAAGATCCCGAAATGTCCGAAAGGGCATAAAAGATTCAGTTCTTCCAGCACCTCCGTCAGCGAATCCACCCCGTCATCCGTGATATTGGCAAATATAGTCGTATCAAAGCGGAGCAGAGCCCTACCGAACAGTTCAAATACCCCCATTTCCATCAGCACCCTGTCGCCTGCCTTATTAAACGGGACGTTTGCTACCAGATATCCACCCTTCTGCCCTTCATGAAGCTCCTGTCCGTCAGCGTCTGACGGTGAGCTCACCACTTCATATCCGCTCACGCCCAGTTCGTCAGCAAGTGTGCTGCTCAATCTTTCAAATATTCCGTTAACTGCCGCTGCTGTCAAAATCCTTGCCTCCTCTGCTATTTCCAGATAGCGTTACTCTTCGTCATCCCAGTTAGCTACAATCTCACTTAGTTCGATTCCTACCAGATCGCTCCTTTTCTTCTTCTTTTTCTTTTTTTCGGCTTCTATCCTTTCGGCCTCCCTTTGTTTCTCTGCCTCAGCCTTTACCTGCTCTTTCCGCTTTTGATCCCCTAACCCTTTTATGATGTCGCCTGCTTTGTTATTTTTCATCGAAAACTGTAATTCTTTCCCTATCTTCCGGTTGCGCCTCTTAAGCTTTTCTGCTGTACTGATGAACTCATTATCCGAGGTAGACTCGACGAAATCCCTTGCGATGGATTCCGTCTTGAATCCCAGTCCCTTGACTATCGGCTCTATGTGGTACATATTGTCTGTGCCCTTTTCTATCTTCATGCTCTTTACCATTCTGACATATGCAGGGTCGGGACTGTCCGAATTGAGATTGTCCGTAATCTTCTGTGCATAGCTTACCTGCTGCTGGAGCGCCCCCTGTTTCCTTGTTCCCTTTTCAAAGCCTTCCTCCATAAGGACAGCCCTCTTTGTGATGCCTCTTGTGTACTCATTAGGCTGCCCGCCCTTTTTCAGATAATATTCCCATAGCAGCCTCTGTCTTTCCACAAGCCCCATTTCCGTATTGACATTTTTAGCATTGTTATCCTTTAGCTGGCCCTCCTCAAGCACGCCGCCCAGTATCCCCACTCCGGTCGCAGCGATATATACTACAAGCCCCAGCGTAGACAGGGCGCCGCTCGCTGTCATAACGCCGCTTACTGTGTTTAAAAAGCCGCTTACCATCTGGTACGTGCGTCTGTCCTTCTCTGCGTCGGCAGTCTGCCCGGCCATATTTATCATCTTATACTTACGAGATGTCTTATCTTCCTGCTCCTCCTTTAAGGCTTCCATCTCCTTCTTGATATTCTTGACATCATTACGGGCCAGCCAGCCGTTAACGACATCCATCGCTCCGGTAAGTGACGTTGAAGGCCCTAAAAGAGCCCCGGCCAGACCTGATGACATCCCGCTCATTTTTGAAATATTATTTACGCCTGAATAATAAAATCCGTTTAAATTCTGTACGAAGTCAAAGACGCTGTCCCGCTGCGCTCTCTTATCCCCCTTCTGCGCAGCCTTACTTGCCCTGTCCAGAGCATCAAATATCTTACCAAGGGCAGCACCTCCGCCGATTGCAAATCCGAGGGTACCGCCATACGGTGCAAGACTATCCGACACCTCTCCTGCATTCTGCAGGACCAGTGACCCATATGAGGCTGCATTAATATAAAAGTTGGACTGCTCTGTAGCCTCCACCGACGCAAACTCTTTTTCCAGCTCCTCAGTTGATTTTGACGGTGTCTGCAGCGGCGATTCCGCTATCCCCATCTGGCGGTTTACAGCCTCCAGAAGCTTTATAGTATCTTCATCGCTGTCTCCTATATTCAGGGGATTCTTTTCCGGATCATCCGCTTCATCAGGCATCTTCCCCTTGCCTGCGGCCGCATCCTGCTTCGCGATCTCCCAGTCTGCCTTCCTTAAGCCTTCCAGATGCTTAATATATGACGTGCGTATGCCCTCGTCCTTCATAAACAGCAGCACTGCCTGATTGGGATCCACCCCTTCTGACACACTCCTCATCATGAGCAGGTCTTTCTGCCTGTTCATGATCAGTAACTGCCTCATGACACCCGCACGGCCGACCCTTACCAGGTCGCCGTTCTTTTTTGCAATATCTTCCGCTGAAAGCTTATTCCTGAATTTCTCGTCAGCCTCGGCCTGCTTTAACTCAGAAGCCCGTGTCATGGAGCCCTCGATCCCGGTTAACGGATCATAATCCAAGTCACCAAGCTTCGTCCTTGGAATGATTCCTTCGCTGATAGCCTGGCGGTACAGTTTCCGCATCCTGTCAAGCAAATTTTCCCTGGCCTGGGTACCGAAGCGTGACCTGGGGAAATTTACCATTATCCGCGCCAGCGGATTCTTCACGCACCAGATTGCCCTCTTATACCAGGGCATCTTACGGTAATCGTCCTCGTGGTGATAGAACCTGTCCACGGCCTTTCTGTGGGCATTCTTCATATGGTACCATTTATCATGGAACCAGTTCCTGGCGCCATTATGTTCCCAACGCTTATAGGTCGCATCATCCCCGTAGAAGCGCCCTGACTCTTCCTCGGACTTTATATGATCTTTTTTAGCCTTATCAAGAGCCCTTCGGCTCTTTTCCTGTGAACGGTGGCTTCCGAAAAGCTTTTTATGGAACCAGTTCCTTACTGTTCCATGCTCGGAAAACCTGTATTTTTCACCCTTATGGTACAGGAAGCTGTGGAGGAGGTTTGTGGTTCCCCAGTGCAGCTTGGAATCATAAACATATTCATCCTGTTCCTCTGGTTCTTTCTCCTCTGGTTCTTTCTCCTCTGGTTCTTTCTCCTCTGGTTCTTTCTCCTCTGGTTCTTTCTCCTCTGGTTCTTTCTCTGCGGCTTCTTCATCAGCATCTTCGTCAAGCGCCTTTGCAAGCTGTTCCAGCTCTTCCCCTGCGCTCTGCCTTATGCTTTTTGAGGTTTTATCTGCGTTTTTTTCGGTTCCTTCTCCATTCCCGTCTTCAGCAAAATTCTCAAGGATCTCATCCAGCTCCATATCGACAGCATCTATCGGATCTGCTGTATCCTCCGCTCCGCTTTTTTTCTTCTTTCCTTTTTTCTGCCCCACTTCTTCTGTGTCATCCTCCGGTTCCCACAGGCTATTTTCGCCGGATTCGTCATCTAGGTCCCATCCGAGCTGCTCAAGCTCTGCCCCGACGACATCCAGCACTCCGCCAGTTCCGGTCTTAGCCGGCTCTTCGGCTTTTTTACTTGATCCGGTCAGTTTTCTCCACAGCCTTGAAAACAGGTTTCCTTCCTTCTTTTTCTCTTTATTCTCTTCTTCCTTATTATCCTTATTTAACTCTATTTTAGTATTAACAGCACTCGTCTCCGGTCCTTTCAGATCCTTACCGGCGTCAGCATCATTTTTTTCTCCTTCCTCAACAAAATTCTCAGCGATCTCGCCCAGTTCCATACCGACAAGATCTATCGGATCTGCTGTATCCTCCGCTCCGTTTTTTTTCGTTTCGGCATTAACCGGCTCTTCGGCTTTTTTCCTTGATCCAGTCAGTTTTCTCCACAGCCTTGAAAACAGGTTTCCTTCTTCCTTATTATCCTTATTTAACTCTATTTTAGTATTAACAGCACTCGTCTCCGGTCCTTTCAGATCCTTACCGGCGTCAGCATCATTTTTTTCTCCTTCCTCATCAAAATTCTCAGCGATCTCGCCCAGTTCCATACCGACAAGATCTACCTGGTCACCTGTATTATCCCCGTTTTCTTTTTTGCTTTTTCCGAGCTGTGAGCCGAAAAGCTTCAAAAACAGACCACCCTCCTGTTTTTTAGAGGCAGAACCAATGTCATTTTTCGTTTTGCCGGCATTGTCTGCCAGTTCATGTAATTCCTTTTCTATCTCTTCCCCGGCCTTTACCTTAAGATTATCTTCGTCCAGGTTTTCCTTTTCCAGGATTTCAAAATCATCAAAGCCTTTAGAATCCATGAAGTCACCTCCTTTTGCAAAAATGTCAGTTTTTACGCTGTCAGAAACTGTTCCCTGCCTCAGATAACCACTCTGTCTGTCAGCCTGCCTTCTTTCTTATATTCCAGTTCTACAGCTTCTACCAGCTCATTCATTCCTATTGAAGATCCTCTCTGTGCGGCAAGATATGATGCATGAAGCGCTGCTGACTTGATCTGGCTGCCGGAAAGGTCTGCCTGCTCCGCAAGTTTCTTAAGATTAAGCATCTTATCGAGAGGTGCATCCTCCGGGAATACACTTTTCCATATCTTGAGCCGCTCTGTCTCATCCGGCCTTTCCACGGGTATCATATATGTGATGCGCCGCTTAAAAGCCGCATCAAAATTCTGAGCTATATTCGTTGCAAGAATTGACACCCCTCTGTAACCTTCCATACGCTGCAGGAGATATGCCACCTGCGAATTGGCATGCCTGTCATTGGCACTGCCCGCATCAGTCCTCCTGGCAAATAGCGCATCTGCCTCATCAAAAAACAGTATGGCGTTGGAGTTCTCAGCAGCATCAAATATCTTTCCCAGGTTCTTCTGTGTCTCACCTATATATTTGCTCTCTATCTGGGAAAGATCTACCCTGTACATATCAAGCCCCAGGTCGTTGGCTACCACCAGTGCTGCCATGGTCTTCCCGGTACCGGGAGGGCCATATAAGCAGATGGATGTTCCGCTTCCATAAGGGAGCTTTGTTTCAAAGCCATAGTCAGACATGATGACGCTCCGGTTCTTTATACGCGCAACAGCTTCCTTGAGCATTGACTCTGCGTTCTCGGAAAGCTTCAGGTCATCCCAGCCGAATGTACTCTTCAGCAGAGTGGCATTCTTGCCAAAATCAACCCTTGAAAGCGACCTGATGGAGTGTCTTAAACATTCCGCATCCATAATGGATTTACCGCTCTTTTTATCCGGACGGAGTATCACAGCCGCACGCTTTAGCACAGCTTCTATCTTGCCCGGCGTCATATTATACAGAGATGTAAGTGTCTGCACCGACACATCTTCTGCAGGACGTATGCCGTAAAGAGCCATAAAGTATCTCCAAAAATCTGCCTGTACGGAAGGTGATGTCTCTCCTATGAATATAGTACTTACATCAGCCCTTATATTTACAAGGGAATCCACAGGTTCCCCGCTTTCCAAAAGTATGATCCCGCAGTCGCTGCAGCACCTTTCTATCAGTCGTGAAAGCCTGTCTGATGCCGTGACATCAAGCATCTTTTCAGCAGAAGGCAGATTCTTAAGAAGCAGTATACTCCCCGTAAACATACAATATGCAGCAAGCTCCGAAAGCATTTCTTCCCTGTCATCATATGGCAGCGTAAAGAAACTGCTTACAGACAGGGAGATTAAACTCCTCTGAAGCCCTGTTGCCAGGAATCTTGCGAGAAAAGTCCTGCCCGAGCCCTCGGCTCCGCACAGCTGTATAAGCCTTCCGCCTTTGCTCCCGGCATCAGCAGTAAAAGCAAGCATCAGTTCCTCTGCTTCCCTGTTATGAGCCATAAGCTCTTCGTATTCCGCGCATACGCTTTCATAGGTACAGAACCTCGAAAAACGCCCCAGCTCCATCGGCCTGCCGCTAAAATAATCCAGTGCACACTTCCGAAGGATAAGGTGCACAGACATTCCTCTAAAACCACCTGAAAAGCCTGTGCTGTTCAATATATATTTATTCAGGAAACTGTTCTCATAGAGGCTGAGAACACAATCATCATCAGAAAAAAGACCGGTCAGATCCGCTGTCAGTCCAACAGTAGGCACAGATACCTCCGGATTCAGAGATACATCTTTTCCGCATTGGAGATATGCGAATACTTTTTCATACTTTCTGTTTGTCTGATATGCAAAAGCAAGCAGTGCGGATATAAAATCCGACTCAGTCATGGTCCTGAATACCAAAGGCTCGGCTATAGGCAGCTTCCCTCCCTGATAAATCGTCTTCTCAGAACGGTCAAGAAGCCCGCTGAATACTTCCCTGAACTTTCCTTTATCCGAAAAGCCCGGATCCGGCGACGGTACAAACGTATTCTCCATCCCTGCAAGAAGGTGCCGGCAGCCATGACGTTCAAAGCTGTAGGGATCATTTTCATCCTGTATTACCGAAAGAGTCATTAACAGCAGATCAAGGAATTTCATCCACTCTGCATTACCCTCTTCAATATCCGAAAACGATTCCTTTGAAACTCCGTTTGGATACATCATTTTTATGAGCATTTCCGCTTTGCTCTTTCCCTTAGCCACGATCACTTCTCCTCAAAAGCATATATTTTCCCAAATAATATTTTATCTGAAAAAATGATTATTTTCCACATAAATAACATTGAATCCACGCAACCCTTTCATCGCAAAATAATTCTATAATAAGCAGCGTACCGAAAACCAAATAAAAAACGAGCACGGGCAGTCAGGCCCCTATGCTCGTCCGGCCGGACTTACGTACAGCATAAGTAAAAAACTCTTACACAACTCATAAGAAATAAAAAATAACTGTCGGTAACCATTCCGGACCAGCGATCATCCGTACGGTCATTCAATAGATTCATCCCTGACTCAGGTATGCCTTGAATGCATCATAATCCCGTATGTAATCATCCGCGCTGTAAAACTCTGATGCCGCAACACACAGTACTGAATCCTTCTGCAGCCAAGTCATCTCCCGCCAGGTGGGTATCTCTATGATCACTCCTACCGAAGGATCCGAAAGTTCAATCTCTTCCCTTCCGTTTTCATTTTCCAGAGTCAGCAATATCCGGCCATAGGGACAGAAAAGCAGCTGCTTTAGGTCCTTGTGTGCATGGAAACCGCGTCTCTTCCCCTCGGGGACTTTTGAAATGTAATACATGCGCTTTATATCAAAAGGGACGTCACTGTTTTCCTCAAAAAAAGTGAGCTCGCCGGAGTCCAAGGTTGCTATGGTCTGCAGCCTGATCACTTTGCACCCGGCAACCGACTCAGGGAGAGCAAGCTGATCCCCGCGCAAAACGGCAAACCAGATCAGGCTTCCCTGTCTTTCGTGACCCTTAAGGATATCAGCAGGAATATCTACCACTTTGTGAAAGCCTTTTTTTTCATAGAAACTCAGGCTTTCAGAATCGCTCTCCGGTACGCACCAGAATACGCACTCCAGAGCAGGATCTTCGAAGGATTTTTTTATTTCGCTGACTATGGTTGATGAATCTTTGATTTTCAGTTCTTTTATGGACATATTGTGATAAACCTTTACACCATCATATCATCTATTATCTATGCTTTTATATTGTTTTATTTTTTCCCTTTTTAAAGAAGTGTTTCTCTAATGATTTACTATTATATGTTGAACACTGCCATCTTCAGGTACTGCGAGATATTGATTATTCACTAATTCTCTTTGGCTAATTTTACACCGGACACACAGATTTAAAATGGGACTATTTTATATTCGTGTCATTTAAACCTCACATAGGCCAGATAAAAAACAGATTTCATATAGCTTATTATGAATTTAACCAGCTGACGCTTTGAGTTGCCGAACAGTCTTTTTTCGAACGTTATAGGGGTCTCCCTTACGGTAAATCTTTTTCCCTCCCTATGCTTACGAATCTTAAGCTTTAGCAAAACCTCCTGCAGCACATCATAATTTCTGCAGATAAGCTCAGGCTCCACCTCTTTTAGTCTTCTGGTCCGGTACATCCTGAAATCTGTTGACATATCCTTTGCTTTGATCCCGGTCACAATACCATATACAAAATTCAAAGTATGCGACATAAGCTGAGAGATCAGGCTGTCGTTATTCTTCCCGCCCCGTGTATAGCGTGAGCCTATGGCTACATCACATTTTTCACTCATAAAAAGCCTGTAGATATTCGGTATATAGTCCGGTTTATGCGATCCGTCACTGTCCATTATAAAAAACTTGTTGTATTCAACATGCCGAATGCCGGTTTTAAAAGCATCTGCAAAACCATTACCCGCCTGATTGACATAGCGGACCTCATTTTCAGCGCAGACCTGCCGGCTGTTGTCCATCTCCTCCCTGGCATCGACAACTAACACTTCATATTCTTCACCGCATTCCTCCAGGCGCTTCTTTATTTCCGGGAGAAGTAACCTGAGGTTTTCTTCCTCTCCGTATGATAAAAGCACAAGGCTTATTCCGTTTTTCATATATACTCTCCATTTATTCTTCTACGCTGTAAATACATGCCATAATCTCCTAAACAACATTAATGACATTCTCGCAGATAATCTATATCTGTGTACTAATTGTTCGTAAACGTCAAACCATGCGCCTACCATTATAACAAAAAATCTGTCATACTCTAAAAAATTGAAAAAACTAACGAGTTTTCCTATCAGAAAAAAACAGAATCTTCTTTATTCCGTAATTTATCAACAAAAACATGAATCATCCACAAAATACACAACAAAAGTGCTCACTCAAAATCATCCCCGTTTACCGAGTCATAATATATGTCTCACTCATATTCTTTCTCCCCAGGTAATAACAATCCGTATACTTTCCGTCACACTGCACATAAAACTCTCCAAGATACTCCCCCGCATCAAAACCTGCAGACCACTCTTCGTCAGTATCAATGTAGACTACAACTGCATCCTGCCCATTCCCGTGCGAATCGATATAACTGCCAAGCAAATCCCAGTCAACCCTGTCCGTAACATAAACATCTTTGAACAGTGAGAGCTGAATAAGATCTGCTGTTATGGCATCCTTGTCATTATTCGTAAAATATATACAGGGTGCTCCTGAAAACTGTGAGTACATTTCATTCAATTCATTCTCATCTTTATACAGATAGAACGGTTCACATCTGGTAAGCCAAAAAAGGGATCCCAAAACTATAAATGCATAGAATGTAACCCGATGCATTTTTTTTATCTTCGTACAGGAATCAAGATATTTCAAAGGCACTCCGGTTAATACCATGATGAGCGAGATTGCCCCCCAGGTATACCTTATCTCCGGTACTGGGGAAATTATACATACCGTAATAAAATACATCACCCCCGCAACAAACAGAAGTCCGGCTCCGGAAACATCCACCGCAGGAACACTCTCATTCTTAGCTTTTTTACTGTACTTTATTATAATATACAGTACCATAGATACTCCCGCTACAGCTACAGTCGGCAAAATAAGTTCTATCGTGGCCATAACAAATGTTATTATTAATCCATACTGTCCTATATCGAGAACATGAGCAAGAGATCCTGATGCGGACACGCTTCCCTGCCCCATAGTCTGAGTTATCACATACGGCCAGACACAGAAGAACAGAGCCACTCCCCCCAATGAAGAGCCTGCCACAGCCATGACAGTCTTAATCCTTTTCCTTTTTGCCGAAACAATTACAAGGAACAATGTAACATAAAAAGCAAAAAACAGAAACTGATACTGGCTAAGCGCTCCTAACAGAACAGTAAACAGATATAGCACATAAGTTCTTTTCGAATTCTTTTCATTATATATATCAAGAGCCAGCTTCGCCAATACCATTATAAGCAAGGTTTGTAACGCATACATCCGTATCAGCATCGTCAAAGAAATCGCCAGCTGACTCAGTGCATATAAAAAGCTGACAGATGTGGCCACTTTCGTGCTCTGATACAGTTCCAGAGAAATTATGTAAACCGTAACTGTAACAAGAGCCATCAAGGCAATGTTTAATCCCAGTCCAAACCATTTCGAAATACGGTCCGGGAAAAAAGAACAGACTGTATGTAACAGCATATAATAGAATGGCGAGTGGCAATCCTTTATCTGATTGCGGTATACAGACACATAGGAAAAACGCTCAGCCGGCTGAACTGTCAGATAATCCTCAATCAGTTCCGGGGTGATAATATTCCCTCTTATATCACCTTCAGGAAAATAATCCTGCACATAGCTCCCCCGGGTACTGTTTGAAAGCCCATATGAAAATAATTCATCTAAAAAATATCCCTGTTTGATATGTCCAAAAAAAACAGATGTAATAATACCGAAAAAAACTGCAGCCATAACACCGGCATATTCTTTAATAAATTTTCCCACTCCCTGCATCCTTCCTAATCGAGCCTCTTTGACATTTTCTTTTTTCGCTTTATCACAAAGCATGTAATAAGACACACAATACCTGCCAGCGCACAGCCCATCCCAACCAATATCCACTTTTGACGATATACGATCAACAGTTCATGTTCGCCAGGAGTAAGTTCTGCTCCTAAAAATGTCCCCTCCAAAAGTGCAAAAGCATCTGATTCCTTACCGTCCACGTATATTTTCCAGCCCTTATTATAAGGAATGCTTGTGAAAAGTATGTTCTTATTCCCGGTTACATTTACCCTTGCCTGAATCCTGTCATCCCGGAAATCAGTCACATCAATCATTCCAGGTGATAGTTCCTCATATACCTTTTCTATTTCCTGTTCATCCTCATAAGCAAAATACAGTGCTTCATAATCAAACGAATCCACCTGATCCGCATTCATATACAAATATAATCTGCATAAACCGTCCTGATCTTTTTTTAGCGGTATTATGTGAGGCATGCATACCCTTGAAAGATTTGACATACCGCCTATATCAAGCTCTGAATAAATAAGCGGGGCTGCTTTTGTATATGATGTAATTCCCCATCTTCCCATGTATGCATATACATTTCCATCCCGTTCCGGTTCAAAGCTGAATGTAGCCATTGCTTCGCCAGCAGTTCTGTTTACCACAGTTTTTCCATCCTCCTGCACGAAATCCATATTTACCGGTTCAACATAACACATACCTGCATGGGAAGTATATATGCTATGCTTTTTCCCGCATAGTGCAGTAGCCAGCGCATTCTGTGCTTCAAACGGGCTGCCTGACAAAGTCTCATATTCCATTATATCATCCGACACCATAAAACCTAATGTGAGAGTATTTTCATTTTTATTAAAAACCTCTGCCCCTCCTTGTTCCTCAGTATAATACTTATAACTTACATCATATTTCTGGGCAAGCAGCATCTGCATGAAAGGTGTAGAACCGTAATCATATGCCTGAAGCGTTTTACCTGCATAACCGTAGCTGTTAAGAAATCTCCTTATCTTTTCATTTTCAATAGAGCTAAACCATCCCAGGCCTTTATAACCGTATATCATCGAAATATTATCCGTAAGAGAATTAAGGTATCTTACCCTGTAGAATGCCCAGGGATCCTTTTTTTCCGCTTCACCGATACGAACCATGCTTTCCCGCGCCCGGCTGTCCGCAGTTTCATACACAGACCTTGCCGGTATATTATCCTGAACATAAGCCTGACCAATCAGGAAGTTAGCAAAAAGCTCCACTAACGCAATGCTGCATAGCAGTATATTTCTGTACCTTCCCTGTCCTTTCCCGGATAGCATTATCACATATATTATTGTAAATCCTGCCGTGAAACCACCTTTGACCAAAGACATAGTTTCTGCTTCCGGCATATGCAAGAATAATTCAATCCCATAGATCAGAAAATAAAGAACTACCCAGACTATTCCCGTCATCCAGATTTTCATCTTTAACGGTTCTTTTTGACCAAGTACCTCCAGCTCTTTAGCTGCAATGAGCACCAGGCAGAAATCCACCATCCAGGAAAAACGAAAGGCATAAAAATTTGGTGCATCAAACGCATGCATGAACATATATAACGGTTTAATAAAGGAACAAAGCACAAGAAAACCCATTGGGATGCATGCTAACAGCTTTATTCTTTTGGTATTCGATCCTTCAAGGAAAAACAGGACAGATAAAATCACCGCCGGAATACCGGAATACATAAGCGGTGCCGTATTATTTGTCTGTTGAAGCTGTCCAAGGTATCCGGGATAAAATCCGTATAAAAACGACCACGGAAAAAGAACAAACTCATCCAGCTTAAGCGCATCCGAAACATACAGCGAAAATAATTCATAGGCCGCGGGAACAAGTAGCGGTGATGCAAGTGATACCGAGACAGCTACGCAGAAGAAATACTTTACCACAGCTGTCTTCCATAAACTGCCCTCCTTACCGTAGCGATACCATGCGTAAGAAACAAATATAACCGCAGAAAAAATCCCGGTCATATATGCACAGTAAAACTGAATTATAAAACTGCAGGTATATGCCAGACACAACGGTCCCCATTTCCCTGTTCTGACAAAATGGACTACCGCAAGCACAATAAGCGGCAGAAGGTACATCATGTCGAGAAAGATATATGAAAGAAAAAAACTGCTAAAAAAAGAGCAAAGTGCATAGGATATTGACAGCATTACTGCTCCGGCGACATCTGTTCTGAACAGCTTCCGGATAAGAATGCACATACTTGCTGAAATGCACATCAGCTTGGCACATACTATACAAACTCCGGCTATTTCGATATCCGGAATAAGAAGCAGTATATTAAAAGGACTTAAAGTATAGAATGCATATATAGCTACCGTTGGCATTCCCATTCCTGTTTCAAAACTATAGACAAGACTCTTTCCTTCCAGAATATTTCTGACAAAAAGTTTTGCGTATGGCAGTATCTGCGAAAAACCGTCCCCATGAAGAAAATAGTATTTCTGGCCCGGAAGCATCCCCAAAGCCCCCATAGCCCCCACAAATATCAGCATAGCTATTATTGCGGACAAAAAAGCGCTTACCAATGTTTCTTTTTTTTCTTTCATATGATTCCTTTACAGCTAGTATATCGTTGTTCCATTTCCGATATATCTCACATCGTTACTAATAATCTGCGCGTCTCCAGTTATCCTCTCCCCAGATACACTCTTTCATGTAATACCACTCTCCGCCGCCACTATCATATGCATATTCTTCGGGAAAGCCTACAGCCAGGCCATCAGATACCAGAAGCCATCCATTTTTCTTATAATCATCAGTGATATAATTTCCGGTATAAGGATTTACAGGCTCATCCACTATGCCTTTAAGCGCAAGTATAGATGTATCTGCGTTGGTCATGAATTCATTCGAAACACTAAACTCATTTGAATTAAAATCCTTAACCATAAATAACGGATTCAGTCCTTCCACATCAAGCTCACCATCCATTAACAGCATATCATCAAACTGTGCTATAGGTTCACCATGATCAGCAACTATTATAATCCTGGTATTATCATATACCCCGCACTCCCTCATATAGTCAAAGTATTCACCCAGTTTTAATAACGCAGCAGTTTCAATCTCAAAATACTGTTTGTGCGCCTTTGTTTCAAATTTCATGACTTTGCCATCAATATCCGTTTTTATGTTTTTTTCATATGATGCATTATCTACCGTTTCTGATGGTAAATAATCCGGCATCTGCAGATAGCAGGGTTCATGTGTAGCATTATTATCAAACATTATAAACTGTCCCGGTATATCACTTGAAACCTCCGTAATATCCGGCAGCACTTCCAATACCGTATATGCATCCATAAACCGTTCACGCACATCATCGTATTCACCACTATACTGTAAATACTCCCCACGGCTATATATCGCCTCAGCAATCGGCCCCGGAACAGTCCTAAACAGACTATACATAAAAAACCTTCTCTGCTGAATATCCCTTTTTTCCTGCGGATCGTCACTTTCCATTAATGAGGTATATCTCCCCTCCAATGTATAACCGCGCATCCCATCCCCATTATTATAACTGTCCATCCCCGGAAAATCACTGTCATTCATAAAAGGCATATCAGATACGGTAACTTCATAGCCATTATTATAAAAAATCTCCGGCATAACACGCAGCGCTTCATTACACTTTTCTTTAACAGTCTTATCCGTTCTCTTATTTATAATTTCCGGAACATATTCATAGCCACCAAATAGCGAGGGAATGGTCCTGTTAGTTCTGGCACCGAATGATACCGTATTCGGATAATATGTAAATCCTTTGAATTCCTCTTTTAATTCCGGTTTTTCCTCCATTATATAGGGAAGCATAGCCCCTATAGCACGGTCCAGCATTATCACCATTACATTTTTTTCACCTTTACTCAATCTGTAAACAGGCTCTAAATTAACATCATATTCGGTACTCTCCGTATCAAGTTTTGATATCCTGTCAATTTCCTTTCTTCCGGAGTTCCATTTTACCACTATAAATATTAATGCAGATAAAACAGCACCTCGCATGATTATAATTCTGGCTTTCCTGTATTTTTTCCCCACGATAAATATAACGAAAACCACTGCAAAAATAAGCCCGCTGATCAACTTTTCATTTTCCGTAATAGTAAGCGAATCATATACCAGTTCCTCACTGATCAGACCATAGTTGCCACCAAATAATATATATTGGATCATCGCAAAAAATGCCGCCGCATTCATTATCACACTAAATATTCCAATCCGGCTTTTACCCAAAAACACCACTCCAAAAATGCTTAACCACAGGCAAAAACCCGCATAAAGACAGATATTTCCTAAAACATATCCTAACGGATCATAATAATTATAGATATGAATAAAATCTATTGGAGATGCACATACAACATTCAGCGGAATCATTGCCCCAAGCAGCAGGACTACAAATACTTCCGTTATTATAAGATTACGCCAGTCACTACGTCCTGTATCACCTGCCGCTTCCGTTTTCTGCCCGGCATCAAATCTTATAATTTTTGAAAAATAATTTTTGTACACCATATATAACGGAAACAGCAGAAGCACTACAAAAACCAATGCATATTCTGTCAGTAATCCCGCACTTCCGATAATAACCCCTACCCACAATAACGACACGATAAGCGGAACAGATGACAAAAAAACTGCAATACGCCGCTTATCGACCACATAACGGTCAATCAGATTTCTGAATAATGAATAAAGATTATTGGTAATCCAATATACAAGCAATCCGGCCGGACTCTTGTAAAGTATCAGAAAAAAAACGAGAGCCAGCACAATACTCTGAAGTCTCTCACGCCATGATCCGTCCTTATGATATATCCATGAAGATATCAGATTTATACCTGTCATAATAACAGGCAGTATATTTATGTCATAGCCATACAATTTAAGTAAGCCATCGGATCTATTTAAATCATCCAGCATAAAAATATCAGCATTTTCCAATAAACCCGATCCAAGCAGATAGTTATACGCTGCTAAAAAAAACGGAATCTGCAGCAAAAGCGGCAAAATCTCCTGTATGGTTGAAAATGCAACACCGTAATTATTTTTCCTGTAATAAGTACTTAATATTGCAAATCTTTCATCGCCATCAAAGGATCTTTTAATTCGTGCTTCCCAATATGAAAGAGCCTTTTTCCGTTCACGCTGTTTTCTGCTTATATCGTCTGCTGCTTTATATAAAGGATTTGTAAGTACACTCACAAATAGTGCAAGGCATATTATCACGATACTTTCCGAATTAAATATATCGTATAGGATATAACTCGCCATTCCAAACAGATACTCTATAGGTTTTATCAATATTAAATACATATATTCCATAAGAACATACCATTTCAGAGTTACTCATAATCAGTCCGACTCCAGTTACCTTCAGCAAAAATACTGTCATGTACCCTATACCAGCCGCCCCCGCCATCATCATATTCACTTCCGATCGGAAATCCTATCGTAATGCCCGGTGATACCAGCATATCCCCTGACTTATAATCATCAGACATTGTACACCCCGTGTACGGGTTGACCGGGGAATTGATAATTTCCTTTGTCGCTAACAGTGGTACATCCGCATTTGTCATAAATTCATCCGACACAATAAATTCCGTTGAATTGAAATCTTTAACCATCAGCAACGGATTCAGCGCTTCTGCATCTAGCGTCCCGTCCATATAGATCATATCCTCAAACTGTGCTATAGGTTCACCATGATCAGATACTACTATTATTCTTGTATTATCATATACGCCACATTCTCTCAAGTAATCAAAATATTCACCGAGCTTTGTCATAGCTGCAACTGTCACTTCAAAACTTTGTTTCTGTATCAGGGTTTCAAATCCCATTTTTCTCCCCTCAATAACAGTATCAACAGCTCCCTCGAAAGCGCTATTATCAACTGATTTTTGAGGTTCATACTCCGGCATCTGAAGATAACACGGTTCGTGTGTGGCATTATTTGTAAACATTATGAACTGTCCGGGGATATCATGCTCAGTCTCCGTAATCTCAGGCAACACATCCAACACCATATAAGCATCCAAAAAACTTTCATTAATAGAATTATCACTGTGATAGAGCATATAATCCCCATTACTATAGATTAAATCCACACAAAAAGACGGTGCTGTCCTAAGTACACTATACATATAAAATCGCCTCTGTACAATTTCATTTTTTTCATTCTGATAATCTTCACTAAAAAGATAATTGTATCTTCCCTCTAATATATACCCCCTCATCCCCTCATTCGAGTTAAAGCTATCCAATGAAGGTAATCCTTCTTCGTTAAGATATGGAAGATCCGCAACGGTCACTTCATAACCATTTGACCAAAACAGCTGTGGAAGTATATTCAAGGACTCAGAAAACTTTTCTTTCACACTCTCATCTTTTCTCTCATTTGTAAGCTCTGTTGAATACTCGTATCCACCGAACAAAGCTGCTGCAGCCCTATTCGTTCTTGCGCCAAATGATAACGTATCCGGATAATAAGTAAATCCGGCAAACTGCTCCCTCAGTATTGGTTTTTCTTTCATCACATAAGGAAGCATTGCTCCTATTGCACGATCCAGCATTATCACAACTACATTTTTATCATCCTTACTAAGTTTATATATTTTTTCTGTTTCTGCCGAATCACTCCCACTTTCTATAGAAATATCATACATCCGGTTAATCGTATGTCTTACACTGTTCCCTTTAACTAGTAAAAATGCCAGCGCCGCAATAACCGCCCCACAAAGTATAATATTCCAGAATTTCCTATACTTTTGCGTTAAAATACATATACATACAACCACAATTAAAATAAGTCCACTGACTGCTTTTTCTCTATTTTGAACTATCAGTGAATCGTAAACTAACTCTTCACTAATCACTCCATAATTTTTGCCAAAGAATAGATACTGAAACACTGCAAACATTGAAAACACCAGCATAATTACATAAAGATAATTAATCCCCTTATCATCAAGCATTACCCACGAAAAAACCATTATCCATAGCGCAATTCCCAGATATACACAGAGATTGCCGTAAATAAATATCAACGGATCATGAAAATTGTAAAAATGAATAAAATCTACCGGCGATGAACTCACCACATCAACAGGGATAATCCCCCCCAAAAGCAAGACAAGGAATAACATCAGCATCATGATGTTTTTTAATAGACTTCTACGCTCCTCTGTATACAGTATCTTATCTGATATAGCAAATCTGAGTGGCAAATGACCTCTGATAAAGTCACGATAAATACAGAAAACAGGAGCTGCGATAAGAATAAAAAAAATCCCATTATGCGAAACAATCCAATTTTTATTTTCAACAAGAACAAACTCCCAAATAAAGTATACCGCAACAGGAACTAATGATAAAAACAACAAAATACGCCGGTTATCACTTACACATCGATTGATCAGATTCCTAAAAAGAGAATAAATATTATTGGTAAGCCAATATAGCACAAGCCCTGATGGGCTTTTATATAAAACTATGAGAAAGAAAATAGTCAGAGTAAAATTTTGAAAATATTCCCTTACACTTTTCCCACGTAAATATATAAGCGAGGATATTACATTTATTGCCGTCATCAGAATAGGCAATATATTTATTTCCATCTCCTTAAAACGAAGCAACCCGTCAGGCGAATTCAAATCCTCCAATGCGTAAAAGCTGCCATTATCCAGCAGGCCAGAGCCTAAAATAAAATTGTATGCCGCCATGAAAAATGGAATCTGCAACAAAAGCGGCAAAATCTCCTGTATGGTTGAAAATACAACATTATAATTTTTTTCCTTGTAATAAGTACTTAACCTGGCCAGCCTTTCATCTCCGTCAAAGGCTCCCTTAATACTTTTTTCCCAAAATGATATTTCCTTTTTTCGTTCACGCTGTATCCTGCTCTTTTCTTCAGCAGCCTTGTATAAGGGGGAAGTGACTGTATTTACAAATATAGCAAAGCAGATTATCACAATACTTTCTGAATGAAAAACATCAAAAAGCAGATAACTTATTATACTAAGAATATATTCTACTGGTCCAATACAAATTGTATAGAGATAATTCATTCTACAAGTAATAATAATCAGTTCAACAATAGTTATAAATCTCTTTCAACAATGCCACAAAAAACACCTCCGTATTATCAATACAGAGGTGTTTAACTTGATTCAAATCATTCTGAACTCGTCTTCAGTCTCATTATCAGTCAACGCTGATGATTGAGCAAGTAGTTGTGTTCTTACCCTTGGAACCAGAAGCATCTGAACCGGGAACCCAAACTGAAACGCTGTTAGCATCCTTAACCTGGAACATAACGGACTTAGCGTTGTATGACTTAAGGCTACCATTTACATTCTTACCGTCTGACTCGCCAAGTGTCTCGAGAGCTGTCGAGATGCACTTATCTGTTGTGCCTGTAAGAGCTGAAACATTCTGTGCAGTTCCCCAAGTAGAGAATGTTCCGTCATAACCTGTCCAGTCATTTGTCTCAGGATCTGAAAGAGCTGTTACGATAGCAGTCTGAACTGTTGAGCAAAGCTGTGTATCGGATGATACCTTTGACTTCTCGATGTACTTGATAAGCTGAGGTGCCATAACACCGATCAGGATAGCCATGATAGCGATAACTATGATCAGCTCAACAAGTGAAAAACCTTTGTTCTTTCTCATTTTTTTGTTCTCCTTTTCTTTTTTAAGTTTTCTTGGTTTCTGGCGATCATTTTCGTAACCGCCCTGTTTCCTTGTGATTAAATAGTATCACCGACACATAAATCCCGCAAGTCAGTGTCATGTCCATTTTTTTTTAGTTCATGTCATTTATCATAAAATCTTCTTTTTCCCAGTTATCATCCACAAAAATATCATCTTTCACCCTGTATCCTCCCCCTTCGCTCAGGTCGATAGCATAATCCACACCGTTTTTTTCCAGCATTGCGGTCGTATCCACTGCAAAATAGACTTTTACCCCGTTTTTCTTATCATCAGCAGTTACAATGTTGCCTGTAAAAGGATTTACAGGCTCCTCTATCATGCCATCAAAAGCAATTGACGGAACATCAGCATTAGTCATAAATTCATCCGATATCCTGAATCCGGACGCGTCAAAATCCTTTACCATCAGCAGCGCATTGACTGATTCTATGCTTACACAGTCATCAATGTACGGAAAATGCCTCAGATCTGCCCCATGATCCGACACTATAATGATCTTTGTATTATCCCATACACCTTTTTCTTTAAGATAATCAAACCATTCTCCCAGGCGCAGCATAGCAGCCGCGTTGGCATGATAATGAGCAGTCTGCGCATAATCAATAAGCTCTAAAGATTTTTCTCCTGCATAAATCACTCCCGGATAATCGTACTCCCCTTTTTTTATTGATGGATCCGGTATATACCCTGGCGTATACAGGAGATGCGGAGAATGTGTGATCTCACTGTCAATAATAAATACACTGTCAGACTCCAGCCCGTCATCTATCGACGTCAGAAGTGGAAGTTTTTCCAATACTGAATAACTCGCCATGAATATATCATCGGATTCCTTCCTGTCATCACATGACAGATAATAACCATCATCATAAACTGCATCCGCGATTACAGGCGTCAGTGTCCTGAAAGCACTGTAAAAAAAGAAATTCCTTATGATCATTTCCTTATCGGCTACACTCCCAACGTACCGTCCCTTTGTTGTGACATTATTAATGCCATAAGAACGGTATACTTCAGCAGGGCGGTCCCATACATTATTTTCATAAGGGCTGTCACACATGGTCACACGGTCCCCTGCATTCTTAAATACCAGCGGCATCAGCAACAGGGCCTGTCCGTATTTTTCATAAAAATCCTCGCCGCTCCTTTTTTCCATAGCCTCCGGGACATATTCATACCCGCCATACAGTCCGGGAGCACCTGTAAAGGTACAAGCTCCCGGTGAAACAGTATTCGGATACCATGTGAAACCTGAAAACTGATCATACAAAACAGGGTTTTCTGCCATTATAAAAGGGAGATATCCGCTTATCGCCCGGTCAAGCATTATGACCACAAGATTCTTCTGTTCCTTTCCCAGCACCACTACCGTTTCAAGCGATGGATCGGTATTTTCACATCTCTCTACACTTTTTAGATAGTGCATGATCATCCACGACTTCCCCAGCCCCAGGAGAATACAGGTAAGCACTATAGTAATGCCTATATTCCTAAGTGCATTTTTGTACTTACACAAATATATAACAACAGCAGGTACAGCCAGTCCCAAAAAGGAACCAGCGACCACCTCGATTTCGCTATGCATATCAAATCTGTCATAAACAAGCGAATTCGATATAAGTCCCAGATTCCGTCCCATAAAGGCATATACTATAGTCCCCGTTATCAGGAGGCTATACAGTATGACCCCCAATACTGTTCTTCCCCTTTTGCCGAGAAGCACGGTTATGATACGACACCAGAATAAAAAAACACCGGAATAAGACGCAAAAGTCAGTATGCAGTAATAAAAAGGCGATATGTAGTGATATGGATCAACAAAATCCACCGGAGATGACGCAATAGTCATAACCGGAACAAGAAATCCGCACAAAACAGCCAGTCCGCCCCCGGCAATCACTATATCCGTATCCCCACCTTCTTTTATATCCGTAATTTTCACTTTTTTTCCAGCACCTGAAAAAACAAGCTGAACTATATTCTTTCCTAAAGTGAAAAGGTTATTTGTCAACCAGTATAATACCAGTGCAGCTGAGCTATGATAAAGGATCACCAGGAAAAATACCGCCAATACCACCGGCTGAATTTTCTGCGACAGAGTCATATGACGGGTATAGACAAATGAGGCCGTAATATTAACGAACGTCATCAGTATAGGCAGAAGATTTACTGAAATATCCCCTACCGATATAAGTCCATCCGGCTTTGCCAGATCGATACCTGCAAAAAAAACGCTTCCTTCCAGAAGTCCGTTACCTGAAAGGAAATGATAAGCAGCAAAAAAAAACGGAATCTGCAGGATCAGCGGCAGAACAGACTTTATTTCATCCGTCTGCCTGTATCCTACTTTTTTATAATAAGATGCAAGCATCATAAAACGCTCTTCACCGGTAAAGTTCTTCTTTATTTTACGCTCCCATACTTGCATAGCCTTTCGCTTATCATTTGCAGCATTCTGTATCTTATCTGCCTGCAAATATAACGGGAGAGTGATAAGACTGATACAGATACCAAGACTGATAATAGTCGCTCCTGCATTGTCATGCCATAAACGAAAAAGCAGAAAAAACAAGACCTCGATCAGGTATTCCACCGGAGCTATAAAAAAACAATATAAAATTTCACCAACCAGATGCAAAAAACTCATAACATGAAATTCACTGCGTAATAGATTTTGTAAAATGCTTCCGTGTTTCCTTTTGACAGATCTACAGTATTATTTTCAGGAAAGAGTTGCAGAAAGCCAAAGAATAAAGCCAATAGAAGAAGTGAAACAGCCACAAAGCGCCCTGCTTTCATAAGATTTTCCCCTGACTTTTCAGGCAGATCCGTCAACAGTTCCATTATCCCTGCAAAGCTCCATAAAAAAAATATAAAACTGAATTCAAGAGAATACCGTTCCGTTATAAAAAAACTGAACCGCGTTGCAAATGACATCAGTACAGGCGCACAGACAAGCAGTGCAATCAGTGGATACCACAGATGCTTTTCTTTCAGATTTTTTCTGTACATGACACATAGTATTCCTGCCCATAGCACCGGTGCTCCGGTAAAAAGTCCGATATCAGGTTTTGTTTCTGCAATAAGAGAACTTCCATCCATTATCTGTTTCAACCCCTGATAAGTAAAAAAAGGAAACTCAGGAGTAAAAACTGCCGGTGCAAAAAGATATTCATATAAAGAACGGAGAATCTGATACGGCAAATAACCGTTCCCGCCGTTAAACGGTATGGTAGTCATATTCTTTGCCGCCCCAAAATCAAAAGGCGAATCAAATCTTATATAGTTATAATACATACATATGGAAGCAAAAACAAAGTACGGGATGAAAACTGCAAGTCCATTTTTAACCATGTCCCTTTTTGACTGCGCTAATATCCCCTGTCTGCAAGTCACAACACAAACAGAAATCAGCAAAATCCCCATCAGCAGCATCGTTGGACGGCAAAGTGATACCGCTGCCATGCAGACGCTTCCTGCCGCTATATAGCCGGTCCTGAAAATACGCCTTTCCGCGTTCTGCCCCGGAGAACCATACAAGCCCCCCTTAAGCCAGCACATCGCACCTGCCAGAGTCAATACCAGACCTGACAGAATAGGGATCATGTAATGATTCGGCGCACTTATACATAACGGAATATACATCCCCCCTGCCGCAGCCCCGGTCATCAAAAGCCTTACAAAAAACGGAATTTTCCTGTAATACCTTCTTATCACCATCCCTAAAAACAGATATATCTCCGCAACCGTCACAAGACACAGGATCACTACCGGAATATAGTCCAAGAGCGCAGATCCTGTCACCAATCTGTAAGGCACATAGAAAATGATACACGGCAGTATACCAAAATAGACATAGTATTTTCCATTATAGTATGCATAATCAAACTTAACTTCCCGTGAATCAACGTTCCAGAAAACGATATTTCCCTCCATGTTCTTTACTAATTCAGATCCTTCTCCCACATAGACTTTTCCATTCAAAAGAGCGGCCGCAAGCTCATCATATTCGTTCATGGACGTATTTTTGACAGAAGGATTAATCTCAACCCAGTAAAAGGACGCAACTGCCACAAGCACCAGGAAAACTGCAGGAAGAACACGCTTCCACATTGCCGGGGTAACACAGTCTATTTCCCAGTTTTTTTTCCAGAACAAGGTGAGATAAACTATGAGCAGCGCAAAGAATACTGCAATCAATCTGATCGCATTTATGTGCAGTCCCTCTGTTGCATTAAATGTAATATTATGTATCCTGAAAATCCTGCCCAAACCCGAATCAGACGAGATATCAAACTGCAGTGCCTTCGTCTTCCCGTAAGTCTGCAGCCATATATATTGTGACGATTTTACACTATGAAGCACTTTTTTTTCTGTCAGATCATACATACCACTTTCCGGGTATGTTACACCATCATCCCCCATTCTCTCATGAATGGCATCATCCCATACTGTCACCGCCACATCACAGACATGATCCCTATGTTCCCATGACACCGGTTCATCCATTATTTCAACATCCAGCCTTACATTTTTTATTTCTTCCTCTATGTTCCCAACTGTAAGTCTTAAGTATTCGTTTTCTTCATCCAGTTCTATATCCCCGTTTTCCAGCATATGCCCCCCCTCCAGGTTCAGCACATGCCCGCCTCCAAAAGGGATTTCATCATACAGAGCTGACTGGAAAAAACGCATATTAAAAATGAACATCTCAATCATGATTGAAATGATAAAAATGATCATTACAGTCTGTATAAGCTTTTCTTTCATAGTCATTTTGTTATCCTGCATGCGTAGTACAGCCTGTACCACAATTCAGTATTGCCACTGCTTAGATGTGTATCGCCTGACGAGCTGCAGCCAATCTGCATCAGCCCCCAGAATACCGAAACAAGAAGCAACAGTGCAATCCCACACCTGATTCCGTTAAACAAGCTGCTATCCTTAATACCTGCCGCATCATCAAAAATCTCCATAAGCATAATGCAGCCTGCTATGAGTATGACCGGTGAAAACTCAAGGGTATACCTTGTATAAATCGAGCTGGTATAAACTGTGCTATAGACCATAAGGAACAGACTGGCCACCAGCATTAACAGTATCGGTCCAAACATTTTCTTTTCACTGAGCCGTTTTCTATAGAATCCTGTCAGTGCCAGCGACCAGACAAAAGGGTTTATCATAAGCAGACCGCCGTCAAAAACACGCACTACCATGATATTGCCGGCCTGACGGACTTTTTCCCATACTGTATAGCTTGCAACAGGAAAACCATATGCCATAAATGGAGGCTTTAACAGATACTCATATACAGCCCTGAATATAACATAGGGCACAAAAAGCGATGCCCCCTCTATAGGATATGTTGTTGCATTATAGGAAGCGCCGAAATCAAACAGAGAGCCAAAACGCAGGAAATTATATGCCATACACACAACTGCAAAAACAGCATATGGCAATACCACTGATAAGGCATATTTATATATTCCTTTTTTTTCTGCCTTCTTTAATTCACTGAACCTGTTCCGGATAATTACTCCTAACAGGATAAACCCATATATCAACATAGTAGGTCTGCAAAGCGATACAGCCGCCAGGCAGACACTTCCAAGTGCTGCTTTAGCAGTATTCAAGCCGCCGGATCCCTTATCCATTGATATCCAGAGCGATGCACCGGCTATCGTCAGAACTGTTGCGGAAAAGATAGGGATATCGTAAAACTGCACATTATTCGTCATCTGAAGAGGCATATACATTCCACATATTACAGCCATCCACATCAGAAGATACATTGCAAAAGGAGTCTTCCTATAATACTTCCTGATAAGAATATGTATAAATACACCTGTAAGAGCAACGGTCAGAACCCTGAGAATGATCCCCGGAATGACATTTGGCATTGCTCCCCCCGTCAGTATATGATAGGGCAGATAAAACACAAGACAGGGAAGAAGTCCAAAATAAACATAATACCTGCCGTCATACAGTGCATAATCAAACATAACATCAGTACTGTCCGCACGCCAGAAAACAGAATGTCCTTCCGTACTGCGCACGACATCATCTGCTTCTCCAACATAAAGTCTGCCCTCACATAGTGCTCTTGAGAGTTCCGCATAGGGTGAAAAATCATCCATGATGATAGCCTTATTGGAAAGCATCACAAAAACCGTAAACAGTAAAATCCCCACAAAAAGCCCCCCTGCAATGACAGCCTTCCAGCGTTTAAATGTAACGCTGTCTTCCCGCCAAAGTATACTATCCGAAAGAAAATAACAGAGCACGATAAGCAGCACATACACTACGGAAATCCTGATCAGGTTTATTCTTAAGGGATGATTTGCATTAAATGTAAGATCATGTATCCTTAACCTGTGTGCCACCCCGGATGCCGGATACATCACCAGCCTAAGCTCATTAGTATTTCCAAAGGGTTCCAGATAAATATAATGTGATTCTTCTACATCATGGAGTACCCTGCCTTCAGTAGACATAAGAGTTCCCGAAGTCATAGATGAACGGCCGTCACTGTCTATAAGCTCCAAAAGTGCATCATCAAAAGTGGAACACTCTACTACACATACATGATCCTCGGTATATGGCGAGACCACATCATCAACACATTCTACATCAATCCTTACATTGTAGAGGGGATATCCGAAACCGGAGATATCAAGAGTAACAAAATCTGCATCACCATTCATGACAATGTCACCATTATCATCAAAAATCCCCCCCGCCAAGGTTACACCATATGATGAATCCAGCTTTTTTTCAGAATAGCCTGCTGTATCGATACTCCGTATATTAAAAATAAATATCTCGATCAGCAGAGCCACCAGAAAGAGCAGGAAAAACAGCTTAAGCGTTTTGTTATTCAGTTTTATTTTTTCATTCTGTTTTTCCATATATTTTACAATGCTACCTATGAAGGATAATTACGATCCAACAGCTATCATAGCATAAAGTTGCCAAGATAATATATCCTGTAATACAGTTCTGTATTACCATAGGACAGGTTATACGGGAATTTTTCCGGAATTATCTGTAATGCACCATAAAAAAATGCCAAAAGCAAAAGGGCATTGATAAAAAAGAAGACTACACACAATAAGTCATGATCTTTTTCTTTCATCAGTTCCCACAGCTCCATTATCCCGATATAAGCCCATAAAAAGAAGATAAAACTAAATTCTATCGTATATCTGTCAGTTATGCAGAATGTAAATCTTGTGTCAAATATTATCAAAATAAAGGCACATATCAGGATCGATATAAGACCGTACCATATTTTCTTTTCCTTTAAGCGCTTTCGAAATCCAAAGCAAAACAAACCGGCCCATAGTACCGGTGCCCCGGTAAACAGGCCTATGTCAGGTTTAGTAACAGCCAGAATACTGCTTCCCTCGCTTAACTGCTTCCAATGCTGATGGTAGAAAAAAGGAAACTCCGGTGTAAAATTTGCCGGTGCGACAAGATATTCATATAGGGATCTGGCAATCTGATACGGAAGGTATCCATGGTTTCCATTAAATGGAATCGTAGTCATATTTTTTGACGCACCAAAATCAAAAACCGAATCAAAACGAATATAATTATAGTACATACATATTATAGCAAATAAAACATACGGAACCCCGACTGCAAGTATAGTTTTAACCAGCTGGGCTTTGGGCATATTCAAAACAGCATTCCTGCCGGTTATAAGCATGGAAGCCAAAAACATGAATCCCAGAATAAGCAGTGTCGGCCGGCACAGAGAAACTGCTGCCATACATACACTCCCCAGGGTTAAATATATTACCTGTTCTCTTGCCCTGCTCCTTTCTGACAGTTGGTGCATAGTGACAGGAACACAGCCTCTGAGCCAGCACATTCCTCCTGCGATGCACAATACGACTCCGGACAGAATAGCTATCATATAGTGATCCGGAACACTTATAAAAAACGGGATACCCATGCCTCCACAGGCTGACATCGTCATTAAAAGTTTCGCCATATATGGCACATTCCTAAAATAGCGCCTGATAAGCATTCCCAGGAGCAAATATATTTCCAGCAGCATTATAACGCAAAGACTTACCACCGGTATATAGTTCGGCATATCATGACCTGTCAGCAGTCTATATGGCAGAAAGAAAACCAGACATGGCAAGATTCCAAAATAGACATAATATTTCCCGTTATAATATGCATAGTCAAATTTAACCTCCCCGGAATAACTATTCCAAAACACGATTTCATTCTCCATTCCCTTTACCAATTCGCTTGCTTCCCCAACCGAAACCTTCCCATGCATCAGCGAATCAGCCAGAACTGCATATTCATTTAATCCGGCATTTCTGACAGCCTGATTGCAGGCAGGCCAGACAAAAGCAACTATCGAAAAAAATACGAACAATACTGCCGGCAGTACAATCTTCCACTTTGCCACCGTAACGCAATCCGCATTCCAGATACTTCTCTCCAACAGGAAAATATACAGGAGTGCTAATCCTGCAAATATGAACAGCAGCCTGAAAAAGGAAAAGCTGAATTCTTCTTTTGCATTAAAAATAATATTATCAATCTTAAACTGTCTTCCTAAACCGGACACGGAAGAAATATCTATCTGCACTTCAGACACATTTCCATAATTTTCCAGCCAAATATACTGTGATTCCGGAATAGCATGCAGCACATCTTTTTCTCCCCTTTTATATGTACTGCTCAAAAGATAAGTACTACCATCAGCACTCAAATCCTCGTATAAGGCTTCATCCCTTACCGATACCCTTACCTCACATACATTATCTCTATAATCTTTTGATATATATTCATCAACCGTCTCCACATCGACTCTGATGTTCTTTAAAGGCATATTTATATTGCCAATAACAAGACTGATATGATCACAGCCGTCATCCAGCGTTAATATCCCCTCGTCATCCAGGTGAGCATTCTCAATATTTAAAGAATTCTCCCCGCCAAAATATTTTTCATCATACATAACAGATTGAAAAAAACGGATATTAAAAATAAAAATCTCAATGAACAATGAAATCAAGACAATTAGAATTATATTCTTGACTAATTTCTTTTTTTTCAGCTTTATATTCATCCCTTCACCAGAAAAATAGTAGCATTTCATCAAAAAACTCTCAAACCATTGTACACCCTGTACCATAATTCCGTATTACCGCATAGCAATGGCCAACCGTCCACTTCTCCACAGCCAAACTGTACAATCCCCCAGAACACCGAAATAAGCAGCATAGACGCAAGGCCCATCAGTAGTATTTTCTTTAGCAGCTTGTCCGTTACGAGCAGGATTCTTTCATATAATTCCATAACAATAAAAACTGCTGCTATAAGTATCACCGGAGAAAACTCCAATGTATACCTTGCATATAGGGAACTGGTAAAGTAAACACTGTATATCATCAGTACAAATGCTGCCACCCCACACAGAGCCATCGGCAGGATCAGTTTCTTTTCCTTAAGGCTTTTTCTAAAATGTCCTGTTGTCACAAGCAACCATGTAAAAGGATTCGAAGCTATTACCCCGCCCAAAAACACATCCTCCAGCATAGTAGATCCTGATCCTATCATCTGTTCCATGGTCATATAATCAGTAAACGGAAATCCAAAATCAATAAACGGAGGCCTCAGCAAATAATCATATACTGCCCTTACAGTAACAAAAGGGAGGAAAAGAGAAGCATACCGAATCGGATAGGCCGTTGCATTATAAGCCGCCCCAAAATCAAAAACGGATCCAAAGCGCAGGCAATTATAGGTCATGCAAACAGAGGCAAATACTATATACGGCACAGTTACAGCTAAAGCAAACGCTGCTTTTTGCTTACTCTCCATTGCCTTTATCAGCATCCGCCTATTCCATATGTAATATGCCATAATAATGAACCCATACAGAAGCAGGTTAGGCCGGCAAAGCGATACTGCTGAAAAACAGCTGCATCCCATGGCAAGTTTAAAAATACTTATTCTCCCCGGCTCTTTGTCAGATTCTAAAATAAAACAAAGCCCCCCAAAAACAAATGACACGCCGCAGAATATTGGGATCTCATAGAATATTGCCATGCCGGCAATCATCGCAGGTACATACATAGCACCGATCACAGCCCCCCACATTAACAAAAACAATGCAAACGATGTTTTTCTATAATACTTATGTATGAATGTCAGTAGCAGGCGTCCTATAAGCGCAACTGTTACCACACGCATCAGCATTTCAGGAATAATATTGGGCAAATCACCTCCGGTGATCAAATAGTATGGCAAATAAAAAATCAAACATGGAAGCAAACCAAAATACACATAATATTTGCCCTCAAACAGCGCATAATCAAACATTACAATCGTACTATCCTCACGCCAGAACACAGCACGCCCATCCGTCTGTTTTATCAGCTCACCCGCTTCACCAACATAGGTTTTTCCTTCACTTAACGCTCTTGCAAGAAGACCATAAGGCGAAAAATCATCAACTAACAGCGCTTTATTTGACAGCATAAGTACTAGTGTAAATACGGAAAAAAGAAGCATCATAACAACGATTAAAATCTTTTTCCATGCCTTTGGAGTGACGCAATCTTCCTTCCATAAAACAGGATTTATTAGTGAAAAGTAAATCAGAATAAGGATCAAAAAAACCCCTATAATTCTTATCGGAGCAAAATTCAACGGTCTTACCGCATTAAATGTCAGTTCATGCAATCGCAGCCGCTGCGGCACTCCTGAAGCCGGCGAAAGGATCATCTCCAGTTTATTGATATTTCCAAACGGGACAAGATAGATATAGTAAGACGATTCTACCCCGTGAAAGATATCCTGAGAAACTACTGCTGTAGCGGCATCCGTCAGGTAGGAACCGCCATCTTCATCTATCTGCTCAAAAAGAGCATCATCAAAAGCGGAAATCTCGGCGGTACATACATGATCAGGTATATATGGTGATATTTCATCTTCCATACACTCAACATCAAGTCTTATGTTTTTAAGTGGGTAATCAAAACCTGTTATGTAAAGAGAGACTTCGTCCTCTTCCATCACAATATCACCATTCGAGTCAATATAACCACCGTATATTTCAACATCATAGGAGGAATCGAAAGCTTTTTCAAAATTAAATGCAGTATCAAAACTACGCATATTAAACACAAAGATTTCAATCAATAACGCCATCAGAAACAGCAGTATCAGTTCTTTGCATAACCTTTTCTTTTTATCAACTGCATTCATCAACTACCCAATAGTCCTTCCAGGCTCTCCACCAATCGTTCATTGTCACATGCATCTCTCACTGCAATACGCAGATAACGGTCTTCACCTGTCTTTTTCCAAAGTTCTTTTACAAGAATATTATGTTTATTCAGAAGATAAACAGCCACATTTTCCGCACTGACACCTTCAGGAAGTTCAACCATTACATAATTGGCTTCAGAAGGAAAAACTTTTATCCCACTGATTTCTGAGAGCTTTTTCACAAACCTGGACCTTTCTTCTTTTATCTGAACAAGTGACTCCGCATAATCATTTTTATATTTTCCGTAAATCTGCAAATAAAACTCTGCTATAGAATTGATATTCCATATTGAGACATCCTTAAGACAGGCATCTATGACATTCTCATTACCGCATACCAATATTCCCAACCGAAGCCCTGGAACCCCATATGACTTGGATATACTCTTTATGATCATAACATGCCGGTTTTCCCTTATAAAATCAGTGTCTATCAATGACGCATCAGATTCTTCTGCAAAATCCAAAAAAGACTCATCATAGATAAACTGTATTTTCTCAGACTTCGTCCAACTCACAAGCTTTAACACATCATCTTTCTTTACATAGTTGCCCGTAGGATTGTCGGGATTTATCAGAACAAGCGATGTAATCCTTTTTCCTTCAAAATATTCTATTAGGTCGTCTGCATTATACCGATATCCATTTGCTGATGTATCATAAAATACACATTTATCTTTAAAGAACCGATTCGGATACTCCTCAAATGTGGGACTAACAATCCCCACTCTGCAGCATTTTTCCGCCTTAACATAATCAGCTATACTGCGAATAAGCTCTGCCGCGCCATTTCCAACGAGAATATTCTCCTTGGGAATATTAAAATTCTTTGAAGCCAGAAGTCTGTTCACTCCCATGCCAGAGGGATAATCCCGTAAAAGATCCGAAAAGCTTGCCATCATCTCCTCAACCATATGTTTTTGGGGGAAATATGGATTTACAAGATAACAAAAATCAAGCAAATCCGGATATCTCCAGTATCCTCCATACCGAGATGTTATCATATGATACTTTTCCGAAGGATCCTCACAAAACAGTGTCTCAGCGATATCCAGATCCTGAATATCATCTATTTCATACCATTTTCTTCCATTAACACGCAAGGCATGTATCTCAGGATTATCCAGAACAGTTATCACTTTCAGCACCTGTTCATAATACTCATTTTCACCAAGTGCGTTTCTATATGCCTCCAGGAACGGAACATATATCTTCCTGGAAAAGTTTCTACTGAATTTATAGATATTGACCGTCTTATAGTAATCAACTTTTTCCTGATACTTTATCTTTTTACCGGAGATAAACTGCAAGATGTTATCATCTTTGTCTACCCTTATGCATGTACCATCCATCCACGACTCATATTTATCCACAAGTGCCAATGTTGGTCGCGTGTCATTCATCAGATCATCTATCATCATATCTTCAAATATGATATCCGATTCAAACAAAAGTGTATCTTCAGACAAAAGATAATCCTTAGCAAGAGAGAGCGAGTATATATTGTTTGTCTTATCATAGACGGGATTATCAATGAAACAGATTGGCGTCCTCAGGTTAAGCTCATCTATATAGTCCTTTAGTTTTTTTCCTTCATAACCAGTAACAACAACAATTCTGGACAGCTTGCGCCGGTCCAGCTGACCAAGCATGCGCTCAATCAGAGTCACGCCATTTACCTTTACCATACATTTAGTATTATTCGCCGTAAGAGCACCTAATCTTTTTCCCATTCCGGCAGCCAGAATAATAGCCTGCATTTTTTTCTTCCCCCAAGATTTAAGAATATCTCATTTCAAAAAAATCATACCATATAACAGTTAAAGATATAGTCATTATTAAGATATTCAGGATTGTCCGTTTCTTCAAAAATAACTTTTTTCCCATATTTTTCAGCAATCTCTTCTAACTGTTCATGTGAGAAGAATAATTTAGGTAATCCCTTATAAATTTCATCGAAATTCTTTTGGCGTTCTCGTCTATGCTCAAGCCAGGCTGATTCCTTATCCTTATCATATATCTCTCCCAGATAAAGAACACTTCCTGTTATACTGAGCATCTTTTCTAACACTTTCTCGCCATATTCAGAAGATACGAAATACTGAAACACACTATCTGAGATAACAGCATCATAGGTCTCACTCGTATCAACAGCCAAAGCTTCATCGCAGATTATATTTGCTTCCGGAACAACACGTCTGGCAAGCTCTACCAGTTCTGATGAATAATCTACTCCGTACATTTTTAGCTTTCTTCCTGCTCCAATATGATGAGACATCATAAAAAGATTAACTCCGCTACCGCATCCTACATCGCAAACGCTTTCTATCTGCTTACCCGAGTATTTTTTCAGCTTTTCACACATATATATACAGCTATTATAAAAATAACTATAATATTTATCTGCATCAGCTACATCCACATCAAATCCATTTGCCTTTTTTAATCGACAATATACATCATATTCACTTCCGGCAAGATCCATGTCAGCAAAATGTTTATTGTTCCAGATTTGTTTCCACCTGTGTTCCATCATTCTCCCCCATTGAAGTCTTAATATATGCTTCCAGATAATCCACTACAGCTTCAGCTGCGTGCCCTCTGTTCTGCCATGCTACATCACGGATTTTCTCCCTGCCAGCCTGATAATGATCGTTATTTATCAGATTGTCTATCACATCCTTCATTTTTCCAAAATCATTTTCGTCCAACCGTATGCCCAGATCATCAAGAATCTGTATACGCCATACCGGTTCATCAATCCATGCGGCATCATACGGATCAGTATTCAGTTCTGTATCCGCAAAGATAACCGGCTTGTTAAATATAAAGGCATAATCAAAAATCACCCCGGAATAATCTGTAATCATAACATCAGCACATCTCAATGAGTTAAAGTTGTCATTACTCTCATCCCACTCAATCCGTTCACACTTCCCGTATTTCTTCAACAACGGATCAAGTATATTTCTTTCACTCTTTCTGGTTTGAGGATGCGGTCGGATAATTATCTTATATCCGGTTTCCAGAAGCGCATCAATTATTTTTTCCCCAAATCTGCTCAATATAGAGCTTTTCCCCCAGGACGGAGCCAGCAGGACAGTAAGATCTTCGCTATTTCTGCATTCTTCTCCCTTTACGCTATTCAATCGTTCAAGCATGCTGTCCAGGTAAGTACTTCCTACCACTTTGACTTCCTTGCTGCTCTCATTTCTCATTTCCTCAAGCATGCGGATATAGCGTTCCTGAAAAGCCCCTGTCAGCAATACGGCATCATAATCATCTATGCCGAACATCTTATAGCCTGTACCCTCATCAACCGTGTGAAAAATATGTACATAACGCCCAACGTTTTTTGATTTTTTCCACTGGTAAACCTCCAGTCCCGGAGTAGTCGCAAGGCAGATATCTGCTTTCATCATATTAAGCTTTGCAAAGGCTCTATTATCACCTCCGATAAAAGAAGGATGTACAAATTCATAATCTTGTAAAAGCAGCGGATCCTTTTCGTCCATCGTGTAATACTCACATTCCATACTGCGCTTTTCAAGCTCATCACAAACCGGCTTAAAAACATTCCAGTATCTTCCATCCTCGCCAAATATCACTATGGATTTTTTCCCTGCATCTCCCTTATCCCTGTAGCGGCCACCATGTATAAAAAACTTTGCTTTTACCCAATATTTCTGGGCTACAAAAAATAAGGTGCTAAATATCCCCAGTAGAGCTGCAAAAAGCATACTGCCCGTACCAGGATCAATGTATAAAAGACTCATACAAAACAAACCTCCTACAATTTAGTATTATAACCTATTATCCTCGACTTGCGAATACTCCTTAATCTTATCCCTTCCGTACTTTCCACGCACAACAGGTATAACAACTAATACAGTACCTATGAGCATACAAATGAGCCCCGGATTTCTGTATTTTTCGTTATATTTAAATTTCAGTTCATGTTTTCCTTCTTCAAGACACACCCCCAAAAACGCTTCATCCAGCAGAGCTATAGTCTGCATCTTTTCACCATCAACATATAATTCCCAGTCCCTGCTGTAGGGAATGCTTGTAAAAAGCACCTTTTTTCCCCCGTTCACTTCTACAGTAGCTTCTATACAGTCATCCCTGAATGACCTGACCTCCATACCATTTCCTGCAAGTTCACTATATACATTGCCAAGACCATCCGCATCCTCATAGGCAAAATAAATATCTTCGTAGTCAAATGCCGTTGCATTTGCCGCATCCATATGCAGATACAATCTGCACATGCCTTCATTATCTGTTCCCAAAGGGATAATATGAGGCATCGTTACACGTGAAAACCTTGTTAATCCCCCTATGTCCATATCAGATACAAGAAACGGCTCAGTACCATTGGTTTCTGATATACCCCATCTTCTCATATATGCGTAGGCCTGCCCCTCCTGCTCCGGCACGATGGAAAAAACGGCAGTTCCAGTATCCGAAGTAAGGCGCACTTTGGTACCTTCTTCGTACTGGATAAACTCAAGATCCGTCAATTCAGCCAGAACACTCTCATTATGTGATATGAATACCCTCTGCTTGCTACCACACATTGCTGTTGCCAGTGCATTCTGTGCATCAAACGGACTTGGTTCTGAAGTTGTATATCCCAGAATATCATCCGATACCATAAATCCCAGCGGTAGCACAAGTTTATTCCTTTCAAAGTTATAATAATCCCTCTGCTCACTTAAGTAGAACCCGCAATCAGCTTCATATTTCTGTGCAAAGATCATCTGCATAAACGGAGTCGAACCATAGTCACATGCACATACCGGTTCAGTAAAATACCCATAATTCTTCAGCACTTTTCTGACTTTCTCATTCTCTACGGATGTAAACCAGCCCAATCCGTTGAAATCATATACTATCGGCAGGTTTTCCCTAAGCGAATTATGGTAGCTTACACGGAAAAACTCCCAGGGGGACTCTGACTCTTCCTGTTCTATAAGCTGCCTGCTCCTCATTGCATTTTCTTCCTCTAAATCCAAAACAGCTCTGTCCACTGCACGCATCTGCAGATATCCATAACCGATCAAGAGATTAACACACAATTCTGTGGAAATCAGTATGCCAAACATTATCCGGCTTATCTTCGCTGATATGTTTCCTGCCAAAACAATCATATAAATCACCACAAGTCCGGAAATTATTCCGCCCCCTGCCAAAGACAGTGCCGATGATTCCGGCATATTGAATATCCGTTCTATAAATAGAATAATAAAATATAGTAATATCCATATTACCCCTGATGCATACATATAACTTTTTTTCACAGCCTTATTCTTCATGTTCTTAAGTTCTTTTGCAGCCATAAGCACAAGACAAAAGCTCACTATCCACGAAAACCGGAAAAAGTAAAAGTTAGGTGCATCAAATGCGTGCATAAACAGATAAAAAGGCTTTATAAATGAGCAGCAGGCAAGAAATGCCAGCAAAACCGTTGCCATTATTTTTTCTCTTTTTGTATTATTTTTGTCAAAAAAGAAAACCGTAGAAAGTAACAATAACGGAATCCCCGCATACATAAGCGGTGCTGAGTTTGCCAACGCTTGCATAGTACCGGAATACCCCGGATACAGTCCGCATATAAAACTCCATGGGAATAAAACAAACTCATCGAGTTCAAATGCATCAGATGTCCGAAGGGAAAACAACTCGTACGCTGTCGGAATCAATAAAGGCGCCGCCAAAAACACAGCACCCACAACACTCAACAGATATTTTATAAGCATATCCTTACATTTGCTTATGTTTTTACCATACATATATATCAACATTGCCAGAAACAGCAATAGAGAAAAAATCCCGGTAATATAAGCTGAATAGAACTGAACCACAAAACTGTAGGCATATATCAGGCAAAGGCCACCCCATTTTCCTTTTTTTAAAAGGTGCAAGATTCCCAATGATGTCAATGGCAATATATATAGCATATCCACCAAAAAAAATGAAATACAAAAACTACTGAAAAAAGAACACAGACCATAAGCGGCAGAGACAGGAATGCTCCCCGGTATATCTTCACCGTATAACTTATCAATAAGCAGGCACATGCTTCCGGAGATACATATAAGCTTTAGGCACAGAATAACAATCCCCGCTACTTCGGCGTCCTGAATAATATACCATAATACATTAAAAGGACTCATAACATAAAATGCATATATGGCCGCTGTAGGCATGCCCATCCCAATCTCAAAACTATACGCCAAACTCCGTCCTTCAAAAAGATTTCTGAAAAAAAGCCTGGAAAACGGAAATACCTGAAGAAAACCATCCCCTGTCAGAAAGCTGTATTTCTGTCCCGGAAGCATACCAGACAAAGCAAGCGCAAACAAAAAGAGCATTACTGACAGTGTCCCTGATAATGCCGCCCTTAATATGTTCACCCTAACAATTTTATTCAGACTCACCTGAGCCTGCCCACCAATTTCCTTTGATTTCTCAGAATAAAACAGCATTATGCATTACCACTCTCAAATATACTCCTCGTATTATCCATATCGCGTCTGTCAATGTTGACCGAAAACCATTTACTTTTATTATACCTATATGTTTTTTCGTATTCAACAACAACACCATCATCACGTATGGTTATACATAAGCAAATATTTTCTGTCCATAGTAAATAATTGCCTCTAATATGTTACAATACATACTGGATATTAAGCTATAGAAATATTAAGTTCTCGAAAGTCAGAGGTTAAACAAATGTTCTTGTATATTGATCCCGGAACAGGCAGTATGCTCTTCGCCGCACTAATAGGGCTACTATCTACGCTTGTTTTTTTATTACAAAAATTATTCCTGCGGATCAGGTTTCTTGCAACCGGAGGAAGGATAAACGGCAGTAGTTCAAAAAATAAGATTCCTTACGTAATTTTTGGAGAAGATGGAAGATATTGGAACATTTTCCACTCCGTCTGTGATGAAATAGAATCTCGAAAAATTGAATGCGTATATTACACTATGGACAAAGAAGATCCTATTTTCAAAGCCGGTTACAAACATATACATCCCTCATATATTGGTGAAGGAAACCGAGCTTTTGCCAAGCTGAATATGCTAAACGCAAATCTTTGTATTACAACCACCCCCGATTTAGATGTTCTTCAGTGGAAACGGTCCAAAAATGTTGACAGATATATTCACATATTTCACGGGGTTGGCGATGGCGGCGGTTACAAAATGTTTGGAATAGATTTCTTTGATAGTGTACTTACGGCGTCAGAATTCCAAAAAGAAAATATTCGCCGTCTCGAAGAACTAAGGAAACTCCCCCCAAAAGAGCTTCCTGTAACCGGAAGTGCTTACCTTGATGAACTCAAAAAAAGAGCTGAATCATACAATACAAATAAACAATCTGATGAAATAACAGTACTTCTGGCTCCATCATGGGGCAAAAGTGCAATACTCAGCCGATTTGGAGATGAAATATTATGTGCCTTGGTAAATACAGGATATCATATTATAGTTCGCCCCCATCCTCAAAGCCGCAAGGTAGAGAAAAACATTCTCGAACCACTAATGTCAAAGTATCCTTCTAATAACCAACTCGAATGGGATGAAAGTAATGATAATTTTTCAGCGCTTAGTCGCGCTGATGTAATGATAAGCGACTTCTCCGGAGTTGTTTTTGAATACACTCTTATATTTGATGGCCTTGTGATCACTGCAGATACCAACTATGATATAACTCCCTATGACGCCGCATGGTTTCAGGAAGAAGTTCCATGGCGATATAAGATTTTAGACCAGATTGGCATTCCGCTCAGAAAAGAAGATTTTCCCAATATGAAGAATCTGATAGCAGACCTTATCAAAAATGACCGGTTCAGGGAAGGCCGGAAAAAATTAGGCGAACAGGTTTGGGAAAATCGCGGCAATGCCGCCGTAAGCATAGTCGATTATATTGAGGCACAAATGAAAGACTTAACTACATAACAACCTACTGTAAGATTTCACCCAAAATACATATATTAACATTAAATTTAGGAACGTAAAACATGAAGTATACTCCCGATAATACGACCATTGCTGTTATTGGCGGTGGTAATATAGGCACACAATTTGCATGTATTTGTGCCTCAAAAGACTATAGTGTAAATATATTCAGTTCAAAACCTGAACTATACGATAGAACTCTTGAAGTTGTAGATGAGTTTGGAAAGACAACGCTTGGAACGCCTTCTATAATAACATCAAATATTAAAGAGGCAGTTGAAGGATGTCGCATAATTTTTGTAACGCATCCGGCCTTTAACCTCAAAAACATTGCAGATAAACTTCTTCCCTATATCAAAGACGACATGGATATTTGTATTCTTCCTGGAACCGGAGGCGCCGAATTCTCATTCCGCATGTGTATTCGTGCAGGTGCGACACTGTTTGGATTGCAGCGTGTCCCTTCTGTTGCAAGATTGGAACAGTACGGTAAACGGGTAAGATGCGAGGGGCAGAGACCAAGGCTATTTTTGGCTTCGAGTAAAAAAAATAAGGCAAATGATTTTGCCGATTTTATAAGTAGCTTATTTGACATTCCATGTATAGTCTTGCCCAACTATTTATGTGTTACTCTTACTCCCAGCAATCAAATTCTTCATACTACACGCTTACGCACCCTTTTTTCGGATTATGAGAAAGGTAAAACATATGAAAGTAACCCACTCTTTTATGGTGACTGGAACGATGAATCATCTGAATTATTGATTGCATGCGACAACGAACTTCAAGACATGCTGAAAATAATGGACAGGCTGAATCTCAATAGTGTACAATCACTTAAAATTCACTATGCGTGTAATTCTGCAGAAGATATGACAAGAAAAATACGTAGCATTAAGAGCCTTCACAATCTGCCATCTCCAATGAAAATGGGGACCGGGGGATGGGTTCCCGATTTTACAACCAGATTCTTCTCTGCTGATTTCCCATATGGTCTTGCAATTCTTGAAGAATTTGCTACAGTACTCGAATACAATGCTCATAACATTAATGAGACCATGGATTGGTATAGAGGAGTAACCGGTAATATGGAGCACCTATATTTGGGGGATTATGACATCCATTGTTTGGAAGATATCTATAGACTATATCAAGAATGAACTTGCAGTTCCTTTTGCTGTTTCATAATAAAGCAGTACTATATACACTACCACTCCCCGAGATACTCCCAGTTATCCATATTCCTTCTGTCATCACGGACTGAAAACCATTTCCCCTTATTATACACATAAGATTTTTCGTATTCAACAGGATTGGACACACCACAATCATATACATACTGTGGATCATTCTTTGCCTCAGTGCTTATTTCTTTTCCGGTAAACGGGTTAGTCATATCTTTTATCAGACCATTCATTGCAAGGAACGGTACATCAGCATTAGTCATAAAACTTTCATCAACAGTGAACCTGTCAGCTCCGGATTCCTTCACCATTAAAAGAGGATAGGCAAATTCAGTATCAAACCTGCCTTTATCATCATAATGGAATATCATATATTTCGAATCATCATAATTATAACCGTGATCAGAAACGACCACTATTCTTGTATTATCATATACTCCCAGCTCTTTCATACGTTCAAATACATTTCCGAGAGCCACCAGAGTCGCAACATTCACCTTATACCAGTCTGTATTTACACTCTCCAAACCGCTTCCGTCAGGAAGAATAAACCTGTCTGTATGACTTTCATCGTATTCTGAATTATCAGCGTAGTCAACAACGGTATATTCCGGTTCTTTTACTGCTGTCATATGGTGTGGCAGATCATTGTCAAATGAAACATAGGCAGCCGGAGCTTCATCTGATGCCGAAAGCATGCAACTTACATTCTGCAGCTGGGTAGCATATTTCTCAGCCGTACTCCTGCCAGTTCCATATAAATTCGGCAGTTCACCATTTTCCTTCAGATAATCAGCACCTTCCCTGCCGCTATACGGAAAGCACCTCGATGCCAACAGATATTTTCCATCGTTATACAGCGGCTCCTGAAACACAATAGGCAGCAGTTTGGAAAAAGACCACACAAAGAAGGCGTCTTCAGTATTATTATATGACATCGCTTTTTCACTGTAATCAGACGATACGTCTTTTTTGGAAATATACCCGGCGTGGATTTCCGGATACTCATCATAAAAAGACATATCAGATACGGCCCTGAATCCAGCAAGGGGAAGATCATACAAGTAGACCTCATAACCATTCTCTGAGAACAGCACCGGCATCAGTAATAAGGCTTCATTATATTTATCCTTTATAAGTTCTGCATCCTTATCATTCATGCTCTCTGGGATATACTCATATCCACCGAACAGTCCCGGTGCGCCATAAATCGTATGCAGGCCGTGGGATATAGTGTTGGGATAATATGTAAACCCCGCATATACTTCCATCAGCTCAGGTTTCTCCTGCATCATATATGGTACATAAGCCCCAATGGCTCGATCCAGCATTATGACCATGACATTCTCCTCTGTTGTGCTCAAAACTATATCCTCGAACAGAATATCACTCGCAGCATTTCCATTTTCAGAAGAAGCTATATACTCATTCCATGTATTATTTATTTTCACAGTATTCTGTATTCCTATCGCCGCCGCAGTCAGGGTTACAGATATCGCTAATCCCCTGAGTAAGCCCTGCAGAAGTTGGTATAGTTTTTTAAGAGTATAACTCTGCATAAGTTTCCATCCAATGTAGAAAAGAGCCAACAATACAATACATATTACTGCCCCACCGGTAAAATCCTCATCTGAAATGAAGAAACTGTCATATACCAGATCGCCGGAAATATTTCCCGGACGTTTTGCAAAAAAAACATATGTCGGAATCCCCGCAAGCAGAAAAAAAGCTGAAATACCAATCAGGATTTTTTTCATGGCACCTCCGGCAAGGTGATATAGCGCCTGCCCCCACAGCATAAAAAAACCAGCCGCTATCAGTGCCGTACTAACAAGATACCTCGTCGGGCAAAATGCACTCTCAATATCAAAAAACTCAAGCGGAGAAGCGGAAACTAATAAAGAAGGGATCATAAATCCGCTAAGGACGGTAAAACAAAGCATCATACAAAAAAACAATCCTGAAAGTCTATTATGTTCTTTTGAATTATCATTCCTTCTTTTTATTTTCTCATCAGAGTTCTGCTTTTTACCTTCTGCCCGCCAAAGATACACAATATTCTTCGCAAGAGAAAAAAGATTATTCGCGGTCCAATAAAGCACCACTCCCGAGGGTGATTCATATAGTAATACCAAAAAAAACAGAGCGATCACTATCATCTGTATTTTTTCTTTTTTTCCGCTATCTTTTGTATATACAAGAGAACTAATGATATTTATGCCCGTCATAAGGAACGGAAGAATATTGATCGTAATCCCCCACACACTGATCAGACCATCCGGCATTCCAAGATTCGATATCCCCGCAAATTCTGCGCCCTCAAGAAGTGACAAAGAAGACAAAAATCTATAGGCAGCAACAAAAAAAGGAATCTCAAATAAAATCGGCATCATTCCGTTAAGAGAACTGAATGCACCTTTACCGCATTCTCGCATATACGCCTGCTGAAGCATAATACGTTCATCACCATAAAAATGCTCCTTTATGTGCGATATCCATGGTGCCATTCTCTTTTCACGTTCCTGCTCTTCGCGCTGTTTACTGTCAGCCATTGCATAAAGCGGAAGTGTGAAAAGATTGACCGCAAGACTAAGTAACAGTATAGCAGCCCACACTGACTCCGAAAGGGTAAATGCAATAGAAAAAAACATATTGAGCAGAAGCTCAATTGGACCTATTATAATTCTGTACAAAACATATCCTATGGTTATATTCATTACAATTATACCAGCATCTGACAGGTACACATACTCAAGCCAGACTCACTTAGCTACATATCGAGTTTTCAGTTAAGCCATAGTCAAAAAAACATAAAAGCATAATACACTCTGTAATACAGTTCCGTATTTCCCCAGATCAAAGGATATTTAAGTCCTGTCAGAAAATAAAAATTGAAATGGTATATTAATGACCACGAAACAGCTGCCATTATAAATACATATACAAATCTCTGAAGGATTATCCCTCCATCCTTTTCTATCAATTCTGTATAATTCAATGCGACCATGACTGCTGCAACCGATGCTATCAGCAACATTGCGGAGAAATCAGCCTCGTATCTGTACACAATACCCGCACTCTCACTGTCAAACAGGAGTATAAAAAGCGCTGATAACATGGCTGTAATCCCAAATAACCTAAGTACCTCAGTCTTATCACTATGTAATCTCTTTATGAAAAGCAGAGGTAACGAAAAAAGTATTATATTCACAGGAAGCAGACCTGAAAAAATATACTCCATATGCACAAAACAGTGACCAAAAGCATTTGTTTCCGTTCCATCCCCAGGGATTGACATATATGGAAATTTATATTCCAGATCAGGCAGCTTAAGCAGATATTCATATATTCCAATAAACAGTTTGTCCAGAGAAAATGGATTAAGGGAAACATCTGATACTGTCAGGTTATATTTATTCCCAAAATCAAACACCGAGCCAAACCTGGCCGCATTGTAATACATGAGACCAGCAGCAATCGGAAGAAAGGGAACAATATATGAAATCACAAATTTTATTAACTCTGATTTCTTTGTTCCACCTGTTTTTATAGCAATTATACTTTTCTTGACAAAGCCGAAAAAAAGCGGTATAGACAATAATACATAAATTTCCATATTCGGTCTCGTGCCTGCGATAAGCGCCATAATAAATGAGCCGGCAGCTACTCTCAGATACATTTTCCATCCTCTATTATTCAATGACGATACCCAGAAGAACAGCCCCCATACAAGCATTGTCTCTCCCCATGCAACAGGAACAGCATATGAATCAGGCTGGTTTAAAAAGAACGGCATCTGGCAGCCAAAATAAACTATTGTAGTCAGTATCAATAGTGCTGCATGCTTAAGATTCCGACAAAATCGCGCCGCCAACGCCTTTATCAGCTCATAGGTTCCAAAGAAAAAGAATATTGCTGCAAAGACAATAGGAATGGCATTTGGAATGTTTATATCAAAAAGCAGATAAAATGGGAGATAAAACAGAATACACGGGATTATTCCAAAATACACATAATATCTGCCGTTATAATATGCAAAATCCCACTTTGTATCAATCCCAGCAGCGGTTCTCAGTGTATCATCATAAGGATTAGTCAGCTCCGCCAATGCAGGATCCGGCTCCTCGCTCAGATAAAAGTTACCTTCAGTCAAGGCATGTGAAAGATCCTGATACGGATTAAACTTCACGAAGCTTGCAAGATATGTATTATCCTGTATCATAATCCAAGCCGGGACAATATAAGCAAAACAAAGTATTGTCGCAACAGCCCCCTTCCATGATGCTTTTGTCAGGGCATTTTCTTTCCACAATACTGATCCGGGACGAACTGCCCACACAGAAACCAGAACGAAAACAATCACAAGAAACCTGTAAACCGAAAAAACAACAGGCCGATGCGCATTTAAAGTAAGACTCTTTATAGCCAGGATATTACCGTTACTTAGGGAAAACTCCAGCACAAGTGAGCTTACCTTTCCTGCCGGTTGTATATATATAAATTTAGAAACCTCATTCGTATACAACATGGGATGCCAGGCTGTACTCTCATAAAACGCATTCCCCTCGTCATTTATGTGAGTCTTTACATACATGACCCCCGACTCAGCCATCGGTAATTCAATGGAATTCGGGGTTTCAGCATCCAGCCTTATGCTATGAATATCTCCTGCTATCTCATCAAGCCCCGTTATATAAATAGCACTAACTGCTTCCCCTTCCGAATCCACACCCTCACCGGTATCATAGACCAGATCAGCCTGATCTTGCCCCTCTGGAACGACAGCAACCCCCTTTACATCATCATTCGTAAGCTTATATACCCCATCTCCAAAATACTTCATTCCGGTCATCATGTAACCATCGACTGGGAGAACAGTTTCTTTATAGAACAATGACTGTATCGATCTGAAATTAAAAATAAAAATCTCAACAACAACAGCAGCAATGACTATCAGAGCGGCTATTTTGACAAACCTGATATACTTGTTGTCTGCATCCAATGCCTTACCCTTATCTGATTTTTCAGTTGCTTTTTTTTCTTCCTGTATCACCGATTCAGACATCACTGCTCCTTTTCTCGCGCCCCTATTTCCTAAAAGTATCACTTCTTGTCTTCATCCAGCTTCAACACGCTCATGAATGCACTCTGCGGAATCTCCACATTACCGATCTGTCTCATGCGCTTCTTGCCTTCCTTCTGCTTTTCAAGGAGCTTTTTCTTACGGGTAATATCGCCGCCGTAACACTTGGCCAATACATCCTTCCGCATGGCCTTTACAGTCTCTCTGGCGATTATCTTGCCCCCAACTGCTGCCTGTATGGGAATTTCAAAAAGGTGCCTGGGGATCTCATCCTTAAGCCTCTCGCACATGCGCCTTCCCCTCTCATATGCAGAATCCGCATGTACGATAAAGGACAAGGCATCGACTTCCTCCCTGTTTATCAGGATATCCAGCTTAACAAGCTTTGAATCTTCATACCCCTTCAGTTCATAGTCGAATGAAGCATAGCCTCTGGAACGGCTCTTCAAGGCATCAAAGAAGTCATAAATGATCTCATTTAACGGAAGGTCATACTTAAGTACCGCCCTGTCAGCCTCGATATATTCGATTGACTGATATATTCCACGCCTTTCCTGGCAAAGCTCCATTATGGAGCCGATAAAGTCCTTGGTAACTATTATCTCTGCCTTTACTATAGGCTCTTCCATATGGTCTATCTCTGAAGGGTCAGGAAGATTGGAGGGATTGGTCAGCTCTATCATTTCGCCGTTTGTCTTATAGACCTTGTATATAACACCCGGCGCAGTAGTTACCAGGTCAAGGTCATACTCACGCTCCAGTCTCTCCTGTATAACATCCAGATGCAGAAGTCCTAAGAAACCGCACCTGAAACCGAAGCCCAGTGCAACAGAAGTTTCCGGCTCGTAATTAAGTGCCGCATCATTAAGCTGAAGCTTTTCCAGTGCATCCTTAAGCTCCTGGTACTTGGCTCCATCTGCCGGATAAAGACCGCAGTATACCATTGACTGGGCTTTCTTATATCCCGGCAGCGGTTTATCACATGGGTTATCCGCATCCGTAACGGTATCACCCACAGCAGTGTCCCTGACATTCTTTATCGATGCAGTGAGGTATCCTACCATTCCGGCTGAGAGTTCATCGCAGGGGATAAAACGTCCTGCACCGAAAGTTCCCACTTCCACTACTTCCGCAGTCGCTCTGGTGGCCATCATCTTTACCTTGCTGCCTTTCCTTATACTGCCGTCAAACACACGCATGAACACTATGACACCTTTATAGGAATCATATACAGAGTCGAATATAAGCGCCTGCAAAGGCTTTGATGCATCACCCTTAGGTGCAGGAATCTTCTCAACTATTGCTTCCAGAACGTCTTCAACATTAAGACCTGACTTGGCTGATATCTCAGGAGCATCCATGGCCTCTAGGCCTATAACATCCTCTATCTCCTGCTTTACTCTTTCAGGTTCAGCACTGGGCAGGTCGATCTTATTGATTACAGGAAATACTTCCAGATCATGCTCAAGAGCCATATAGACATTGGCAAGTGTCTGAGCCTCTATTCCCTGGGCCGCATCCACCACAAGCACAGCTCCGTCGCAGGCTGCAAGTGCCCGGCTTACTTCATAGTTAAAATCCACGTGTCCCGGGGTATCTATGAGATTGAGTATATATTCCTCACCATTCTTTGCCTTATATACAGTACGCACAGCCTGGGCCTTGATGGTGATGCCACGTTCCCTTTCCAGGTCCATATTGTCAAGTACCTGATCCTGCATCTCACGTTCCGTAAGAAGACCGGTCTTCTCTATGATACGGTCAGCTAACGTTGACTTGCCGTGGTCAATATGTGCTATTATGCAAAAATTCCTTATATGTGACTGATCTGTCATATTATTCCTTTCGTGATCAAAAATTCATTATTTTCCTGAAATAAAACGCCCGGATACATAAGCCCGTATCATCATACAATACAGATATCCGTTCTGTACCTATTCACCGGTCAAAAACGTTTCACTCGAAACTTATATTTAACTTATCATTTTCTCTACAAACGGCCTCACAAAGTTTCTTCAGGTTCTTCATGTACTTACTCATCATCACCTCAGCCTCTGCAGTATCCGTAAAGACTATTTCCGTATCCTCACCTATAAGTCTAAAAACATCCCGCAGTTCTTCCAGAGTCCTCCCAAAATACGGTGGTATATCTATATTCTTTTCCAGCTGATCATAAAAATCATCCGGGTTGTACATCTTTGAAAGTGAAATTGTGTACTTCATTGCTTTTTGCCTTTCATAACGATTCTAACCTGATTCCGCACCTAATTGTTAATTGTACCAAAATATATATCTTTTCACCATAAAAAATGTGGGCATTAATATATGCCCACACCAATATGATCAACCGCTAATCAACAAACATAGCACATTAGACAGCAGCCATCCGATTATCTACAGAGGACCTATAGTCATCATATCCTCCAAGGTCATCAACCAAAAATTTGATAACATCACTCGACATCGCACCCGGATTATCTTTAAGAAAATCTATAAGTCCCACCTTCTTTTGTTCGAATTTGCTTGCTTCAGCTGCGCCAACTCTGCACGAAGCCTGTCATTTTCTGACTGTAATTTTTTACTTTCTGACAGATGCTTTTCGCTTTCCAGTTGATACTTTTTACTTTCTGACTGAAGTTTTTTTATTTTTGCTTCATTTTCCTTCCTACCGGCAGCCTTGCCTTCGTGAAACGCCCTTATCTCCGGCAGATCCAATACTTTACCGCCCATAAAATCACCCACTTTCTCCTGTACATTCCTGTGTTTCATCAGAAACTTATATATGACCTTATGCGTTAATCTTATGATAACACCGTACGACAGGGAAGACAACCGCCCCACCGCCTGTTCTTCATCGAGTCTTGCCACGATGTCACGGTAGAGTCCTACCATCGCTTCCGTTCTGTCAGTATCTGCATCTATACACGTAAGCTCCTTCTCATAGTTGAAAATATAAAACGGTATCAGAAGATCATCACACTCTGTTTCCATGGTTCTGAATGCATCGTCATATGCAATGTCAGAAAACAATAGGTTCTCCTTCGATTTCTTTTTAGCCATTCATTTCCCTCCGTACATAAAAATAGACTTCCGGTTCCATAAAGTCCATCCAAATACATGAGAAAAATCAAAAACAAATATCAGTTCACAAGCTAATCAAAATAATATATCGGGGATCTGAGCGAAATGCTCCGGCGAAAACGCCTGACATATACCCGGATGAACTTATTATGTATTTTAACACATTGGGAAACAAAATGAAAAGATGTGCGTAAAAAAAAGGAGCGAACCAATCGCTCCTTTTACTCATATATGCTATTGATTAATGCTCATCCCCTGGGGAAATTCTTTGCATAAACCTCCCTGAGCTTATTCTGAGACATATTCGCATAAACCTGAGTGGTAGAGATATCGGAATGTCCAAGCATCTCCTGTACACTGCGGAGGTCTGCACCATTCTCAACAAGGTGCGCAGCAAAGGAATGACGCAGGGTATGAGGTGTTATGTCAGATGTGATCCCGGCTTTCTTTGCGTAATACTTTACAAGCTTCCAGAATCCCTGACGGCTCATGGGCTGTCCTGAGCAGTTAGTGAAAAGCACATCGCAGTCCTGATCTGCCACCATTACCGGTCTTGCATTCTTAAGATAATCCGTAAGCGCACGTTTAGCAGGAGCACCAAAAGGTATCACCCTTTCCTTCCTTGCATCCCGGCACATGATATAGCATACCTGAAGGTTTACATCTGTAACCTTAAGATTTATCAGCTCGGAAACCCTGATCCCGGTAGCATACAGAAGCTCAAGCATAGCCCTGTCCCTGAGATCCTTGGGCGCACTGCCTCTGGGCTGGTCGAGAAGACGGTTTACCTCATCAGTAGTAAGAATCTCCGGTATCTTCTTCTCTATATGCGGTGCCTTCAGTCCGTCCGAAGGGTCATCCTGGATATAATGATTACGGAAAAGAAAATGATAAAACGCTTTTATGGAAGCTATGTTTCTTGAAACAGTTGCTGCCGCAAAGTGATTCTTTTCCATATCAAGCACATAACCCTGAAGTGTCGTAAGTGTCACATCAGTAACATCATCAACGCCATGAGCTAAAAGATACGCACTGAACTTGTGCAGATCCCTCTTATATGACATTTCCGTGTTGCTGGAGGTCTTCTTTACTTCCCCCATGTAGCTTATGAACTCATCCAAAATACTTTCTACTGTCATCTTATGTTACCGTCCTGTCTTTTTTTGCTCTTTTCGTAAACCCGATAGGGCTTTGTTTTTCAAGCATTGTTTTTCTGTTCAAGCTAAATTATAAAGATGAAATTTTCCAAAATCAAACCGTTTTTCAAGGGTTTTTCGGGCAAAAAAAGTCCATTTTTTCGGTTAACACAACATCTCGGAAATAATATTTTTATGTACACCACATCTTGAAAAAAATTAAATTTTCCTTTGACTAAAAAGGTCAAAAAAGCCTTTTTTTTTGAGGTCTTTCAATATTTTGCACAATATTTCAGCCATTCAGCACCATATTCCTGTGCAATATACCATTGAATTACATTCATCTTAATTTAGAATTCATTCTATGCTATAATTTTTTTGTGCTACGTAAATTGCCATCATCCAGAGAGTCAGGCTAAACTATAGAAAGGATAACTGGAAACAAAAATGATACAAATCCTTTATAACATAGTAATCGCACCACTGGAACTACTGATAGAAGTAATATATACATGTTCTTTCCGCTTGTTTCACAATGCTGGTTTTTCCATACTTGCTGTTAGTTTAGCAGTAAATTTTCTTTTGTTGCCTTTGTATTTACGTGCGGATGTATTAAGTGCAGAAGAAGCAGAGCGTCAGAAAACTTTATCTTTTTGGCGAAAACGTATCCAAAATTCTTTTGAAAAAGAGGAACGTTTTTTCATATTAAACAGCTACTACCACAAGATGAATTATCGCCCCTCAATGGCAATCTATAGCATCATACCACTATTGTTGCAGATTCCCTTTTTCATTGCTGCTTACCACTTTTTTTCTAACCTTGGAGAATTATCCAGAAATTCTTTTTTTATGATTACAAATCTTTCAATGCCTGACGGAATAATCCCCTTGCCCGGAAACAATGCATTAAACATACTTCCCATACTTATGACAGTATTTAACTGCCTATCTGTGTATGTTTACTCCCAAAATATGTCTGTAAAAGATAAGCTCCGTTCCTATGCTATAGCCATTATCTTTTTACTGCTTCTGTATCAGTCTCCCTCCGGACTGGTGCTATACTGGACCTCTAATAATCTCTTTTCACTTATAAAAAATATTGTATTGTCCCTTAAACCGCATAAAATAGTTGCTCCGCATCCGCAGAAACCAGATGTACATACCATCTCCCCCATCCTTATATCACGCTTGCTGTTACTGGAATTGACCATACTTGTCGGCGGAAGCATCCCGGCAGATGTCATCGGAGCTTCAGTAACAGAGATGGTTAATGTAGGAGTTAATACCGCGCCCATTCACTATGTTCTTTTCGCTTTGCAGGTATACGCTGGATTATTCCTGTTTTGGGGAATAGTCATACAGATAGTAATCCCGAAAGAAAAGCAATCCATATACACAGCTTTTCTTTTAGGTATAACAGCATGTTTCCTTATCAATTTTTATTGTTTTCCATATGTTGGCAGTAGTTTGTCCAATGCATTGACATTTCTTATGACACCGTACAAGCTCAGCATAACTTATATTATACGGAATAGTATTGTTACATTTTTTTGCATACTGCTGGTAATACTGTTGTGGAAAAAATATCCCAAACTGATACTATCTGTTGTTGTGGTATTACCAGTCATTTCTGCAACATTCTTTGTCCGCGATGCTATCCGCATACATGAAAAAAGCAGCAATTGGTATGAAAGCCTTCCAAGGGGAAATAACCACCACGATGCAGATTGCATTCCTTTATCAAAAAACGGAAAAAATATCATAATAATAGGACTTGACCGAGCAATTAGTAATTACCTTCCATTTCTCTTTGCGGAAAAACCAGAATTATACCAAGCTTTTGATGGCTTTACATGGTATCCCAATACTGTCAGTTTCGGTCTTCAGACCGCCATGGCTATGCCTCCTCTTATGGGAGGTTATGAATATACTCCTCTCGAAATGAATGCCCGTACAGAAGATACCATTACTGCAAAAACTAATGAAGCACTCCGCGTCATGCCAACTATTTTCAGTGATGCCGGCTATCATGTTACTGTTATAGATCCTCCTTTAGCCAATTACCAGACCCCCGGAGATGTCAGCATCTACGACGATCTCCCTAATGTAGATGCTTTCCTTATGGATGGTTATTATGCCTCCCCAGAAGAAAAAGAAATTGCATCCAGTCTGTTGGAAAGAAACACCTTATTTTACTCCCTTTACCGCTGTGCCCCTGTTGCCTTAAAAGACTATATTTATGATGATGGCCGGTACCTTAATGCAACGGGCGCCCTTCCGCCAAGTTCATTTATCGAAGCACATGCAGTCCTGAAAAACCTGAGTAATATCAGTACAGTTACTGATTCCTACGATAACTGCTTCGTAATCTTATACAATAATACTACGCACGAACCAGCGCTTCTTGTTTCGCCTGACTATGATGTCAAAGATTCCTTATATGGATACAACGAGGCATTCCCCGAAAAACTAACCCTCGGAGACCAAACTTTATCCTTTGAAAGCGAAAACAGCAGTGCTGCATTTTCAGCAGCCCATTATCATATTAACATGGCTGCTTATTTGCGCCTGGCTGAATATTTTGATTACTTAAAACAGGAAGAGGTTTGGGACAACACTCGAATAATAATTGTTGCTGACCATGGAATGTCACTGGAGAATTTTGATTACCTTCTCTATCACTTTGATCTTGATCCTCAGACTATCGAAAATTACGATGCTGAAACACTAGCTGCCCTTGGTGACTTTTCCATTGATATCGAGTCCATCACCCCGTTGCTTATGGTAAAGGATTTCAATGCAAGCGGCTTCAATGTGGATTACAGTTTTATGACAAATGCAGATGTTCCATGTATCGCTACATCAGATGTGATTGCAGATCCTGTCAATCCATATACACTATCGCCCCTAAATACCGATTCTAAAAACAGTGATGTGGCTATACCTTATTTTATTGTCAAGCCGGGAACAACATTTACTAACCGCTTTCCGACTGAGGACTCTATCGTTCTGCATGTACATGACGATATTTATAACGAACAGAATTGGTCATTAACTTTTGACAAGTAATGATATCTTATATAAAAAGGCAGGGAACTTATCTTTCTTTCCTGTAGCTGTATGCCATTACCGCTGCTATGGTCTTGGCATCCTGTAGCTTTCCTGAAAAGATAAGTTCCGAAAGATCCTCTATACTCCATGCTTCTACATTAATAAACTCATCCTCATCAAGGTGTCTCTCTCCTTTTTTCAGGTTTTCTGCCAGATATATGTCTATCTTTTCATTTCCATAAGCTACAGTTGGATATGTCGAAATAAGGAACGACACCTCGTCCGAAGTATATCCGGTCTCTTCCTCCAGCTCCCTGACAGCAGCCTTCACAGTAGGTTCATCCGGTCCGTCAAGCCCGCCTGCAGGGATCTCCAATGTAAATCTGTCCAGCGCATTTCTATACTGTCTCACTAACAGTAATCTGCCATCATCCAGCACAGGAAGTATGGCTGCTGCACCCTGATGTTTTATAAAATCATATTCACAGATATGACCATTGGGAGCTTTTATCTTATCATGACAATAAGTGATAATTGCACCTTTTGCTATCACTACTCTTTCCAGCCGTTCTGTACGCATATTCTCCAGTTCATCCTGGTGAAAGATTTCATGACCATGTTCCATAGTAAACATTTCTCCTTTACCCACTCATATAACCAACCTACCCAACTTCATTTTAACCTATTTTCCCCAAACACCTTAAAAGTATTTAGAAAAACACCCGGCATATAACTGCCGGGTGCCAATAAATCTTCACCGATTATCCTGTCTGGAAATCCTTGTTCTCACTTTTTTCCAGTCTCACAGGCTCTTCAGGAACTTCTCTATCCTGTCCAGTCCCTTCTCTATCTGTTCCATACTTATTGCATATGAAAGCCTTACATGGTTCGGATATCCGAAGTCTGCACAGGGAACTACCGCAGTATCAAAATCATTAAGCAGTATCTCTGCCATTCTCGCACCGCTGCCTATCTTCTCACCCTTGTATGACCTCTCACAAGCCTCATTGAAGTCTATGAATACATAGAATGCACCTTCCGGCTCAAGGCACTCACATAAAGGCATTGCCTTGACTCTTTCATACATATACTTTCTGCGGCGGTCAAACTCAGCCTTCATCGCTTCCATCTCATCAGTAGGACCTGTAAGAGCCTCAACAGCAGCTTTCTGCGCAATTGAGTTAACATTGCTGGTTGCATGGGACTGCATAGCACTCATCCTCTTGGTAATCTCCAGGGGAGCACCTGCATAACCGACTCTCCAGCCGGTCATGGCATAGCTCTTTGAAAGTCCGCTGCAGGTAATGGTACGGTCATAAATGTCTTTTCCGAAAGATGCAATACTTACATGCTCCTCACCTGTATAGATAAGAGCCTCATACATTTCATCTGCCACTATGTAGAAATCCTTCTCAACAGCAATCTTTGCGATAGCCTCCAGATCAGCCCTGCTGTATACCATGCCTGTAGGATTATTTGGCGTATTAAGCACCAATGCCTTGGTCTTATCCGTAACAGCCGCTGCAATCTGCTCGGCGGTCACTTTATAGCCCTGCTCTTTTGTGCTGTATACGAATACGGGAACTCCGTCAGAAAGCTTTACCATCTCAGGGTAGCTGAGCCAGTAAGGTGCGGGAATGATAACCTCATCACCGGGATTGAGGAGCGCATCAAAAATATTCGTAAGCGCATGCTTTCCTCCGTTGGAGATTATTATCTGGTTAGGCTCATAATGCAGATGATTGAATTTCTCAAACTTTTTGCATATAGCCTCCTTAAGCTCGTTTGTACCTGAAGCCGGTGTATATTTGGTAAAACCTTCATTAATGGCCTTAATGGCAGCATCACAGATATTTTTAGGGGTTGCAAAATCCGGCTCGCCTGCGCCGAAGCCTACTACATCCCTGCCCTGAGCACGAAGCTCCTTGGCTTTTGCGGTAATAGCCAATGTTGATGAAGGCTTTACCTGCTCTGATCTCTTTGATAATGTCAATGCCATTGTTTTCTTCCTCCGTTGATCTGTTTATATCTAAATCTGATGGCTCTTTGTAAGCCGCAGACCCATAACCTGATTTTTCTGATTTATCGATATCACGTCAGCTTGCTTCCGCATTTTATGCAGAAAGCCTGCTCCGGCTTGATGGGTGCGCCGCACCTCGTACAGAAGCTGTTGGGGCCTGCCGTGACGGTACTCTTCGGTGTTCCTCCGTACTCAGTCCCCGGCTGTGGTGTAAGTGATACCGCATCCGTTGCCTGTCTTATTTCACTGGCCTTTTTTTCCATTTCCATGATCTTTGTTTCATGGAAACGTATTGCATCAATCGTTTCCTGCAGGCCGAACTCACTGTCTCCGCTTTCTTTATGAGCCTCGTAATACTTTCTGCCCAGATTTTTGAAAAGCTCATCTACCTGTTTCTGCTCAGAACTTATCTGGTTGCGAAGCTTCATCACTTCGGTATTACCTTTGACTTTTTCACCAACTCCGGTCGTAAACGCCGTAAAAGACTCTTCAAACCCCATGTCTGCCCCCTGCACTTTTGGTGCCTTTTTTCACAACGGCTGTATTATAGCATTATTAACTGAAAAAGCGCAATAAAAAACAGTATATACGACCAGACAATTTATTTCATCCACTATGGCGCACATCCGTAACCTCCGGTTCATAAAAAGTTTCATAAAAACCGTCATTCCCCAGGTTCGCAAAAAGAGCCAGTGGAAGGATGTTATAGCTAGGTTCCAGAATTCCCCGCTGCATCAAAAATACTAAACCGCTGGCTGCAATTATAAACATACGAAAAAACTGTCTTTTTTTTAACAACCGCATCTGGATACATGTAAATAGCACCACACAATAGACACCCCCAATAATTCCATATATAAAATAAACTCTTGCAAATGATGAATCGATGAACAGATAATCCCCTATCTGTTCAAACGACTGATCTGCATAGTCATATTTTTGCATATAATTTCCAAGCAACGACGGCTCCAGTTCATTCAAAAACCTTCCCGCAATTGCTATACGTCCTCCAACCGATTCCGTAAAAGATGTTTTTTTATATATTTCCCATGCCTTGTCATTGAAAGTTGCCGCCAGTAAAAAGAACACAAAAAACATAACAATATACGAATAGCCAAGCAGCCGTCCCACAACAGTACATATCGTCTCCGGCACAATGATCCGTTTCCGTTTTATTACCAGATAAATAAGATTCCCGGCATATGCTGTCAGGCCAGTCAGAAGTACTGCACGACCATCAATCCATAGCAGATTTGAGGCAAAAAAAACAATTATAAAAAGGTGATCATACCATTTCAGACTGCCATTGCGAAAAAAAATCATGGCCAGCATAACTGCACACATATGTCCTGCTATCGAAGTAGGCCCCAGCATTCCAAATGAATGCCTTATCCTGCCATTTCTTTCCAATACGTAGTCAGGTAGCATACCCGCTAAGCATAATATGACAGCTAACATAACCACAGTACTTATGGACAATATACAGTATTTAGTTATCTTCCTGAAATCTTTTCCGTAAGACGCAATCACTAATAAAGTTATAGTAAGAATGCAATGATCATTCCATGCTCTCAAATGGTATGAACTGAGCCATCCGATCGCTATTGCCAAAAAACTCAATATCTTTTCCCTATTGTTTCGCATGCATACCAGGATCGTATACAGTGCCGGAATTATTATTATCAATCTGATATTTACAATAAGCTCAAATATCAGCAAGACTGCATTCGAAGGCATATAATCATCCATAGCATTCCCAAGGATATTTACCAGAGTTCCGACTATCGGTGTACTGACAAGACAATCGTAAGATACTATGGCAACAAGCAGGATATAATACATCCGTTCCGAAACAGGACCATATTTTTTTATTTCATCCAAATTCATATGCTCTGTACCATATTCAGTTGAATTAAAACTGATATTTTTCCGGCTTCGGATCAAAACTGAATCCATCCGCATAGCCTTTTATCAGTATTTTTATTTTCCCGTTGCGGTTACCTTTTTCAAACAGGATTATGCGGAAAAAGGTATATACAAACTTAAGCACCAGGTATACATGCCCCTG
>JAEEGL012745802.1_pt1 | contig 86416 bp, 82 predicted proteins | sample 9134231 | NCBI WGS metagenome assembly JAEEGL01 (sample SAMN16246548, study PRJNA631951) | gut metagenome | biome: gut microbiome; feature: rumen; material: fiber-attached | host: Bos | place: Iran: Karaj | collected 2018-10
CTAATGTTTTAGATAAACTGCTATTTGTTTTTGTAAGGTTCTTTTGACCTATTAAAGATGTAACGTTTGTGTTAACTGTAATACTCATAATCGATTCTCCATAATCTTTAAACTAACTCGTGTGGTTCCGTCCACATTTATATCATCGGCAGATTTGGAGATTTCTTTATACTAAAAAAGTATAAAGTTTATTATACTAAAGTATGATATTTGAAAAAATCATCCTATTAATATGCTATGCAGGCAATACAATAAATTTAAAAGATTAATACACTGATATAAACGGAGGAAACATTATTATGAAAAAATTATTCTTATTCGCTTTTATCTTTTTAGCAATATCAACAGCTGCTCTTTGTAAAGAAGTTTTAGATAATCAAAATAATTGTATAAATATAAAAGATGTCATAAAAATGAAAGATAACAGCTATATAACAATTCAAGGCAATATTATAAAAAAGATATCAGATGATAAATATATACTCAAAGATTCTACAGGCACCATGATTGTAGAAATAGATGAAGAAAAACTAAAGGGTATAAATATTAATCAAAATAATAAAGTGGAATTAACGGGGGAGCTCGAAAAAGATTTTAACGGAATAATGTTAGATGTTGATTCCATAAGACATATTTTGCCGTGATTTAAAATTTTCTATTATAAATATAATCTAATCTATTTTTACTCTCTGGTTGGAATATATTTTACCAAATATGATGCAAAAGCAGGCAGAATAGCAATTACTATCAAAACATTTACAATTCCGAAATTTTCTGCCAAAAGTCCGCATAATGACATTGACAAACCTACTATTCCCCAGCTGAAGCCTCCGATAAATCCTGAAATTAAACTTTTATATTGTGGCATAACCTGATGTGCCAATACCATATTTATTGGTACGCTTAATACTGCAAAAAATCCAATTCCGATAAATGATAACATCGAAATTATCGGAAATGTTTTGTATGTAAATGCAAAGATTAACGTCAGAGGCAATATTGCACAAAAAGATAGTACAATGACCTGTTTTGTTCCTATTAGTTTCTCAAGTTTTGCGCTTGCAATTGTTCCTAATGCTCCGATTATTAAAAAACAAAAAAGAAGCATGCCTATTGTCATCGGATTGTATCCTAAATCCTTCCACAAGAAAGGAAGAAGAATGCTGTTCGCTTGTGTTGCCAAAGATTTTAATGCAGAAAAGAATATCAATATTACCATGGATTTACAAGTAAAGATTTCTTTTAATGCAGTGAAAAAGTTAACGGATTTTTTAAAATCAACTTTATCAGAGAGTTTGGGAACATGTATCAAAATAAGAGCGGCAACGATTAATCCGAAAATTGAAGTAAAAGCTAAAGATTTTGGAGAAAAATATTCAATAAAAAAGGAAGAAACGACAGGTCCTAAAGAAAACCCCAGTGTTCCTAATGCCAAAAATATACTCATGTTTTTGGTCAAATCTTTTGGTGAAGAATAAATATTCATAAAACTCGTCGCCTGAGGATGGAAAAAACCATTGCCAATACTGCCTATAATCAGACATATTGTAAGAATATAGACATTATTCGCTATACCTAATAATGGTAAAAACATGGCAGATAACAGCATTCCGAAAAAAACAAAAAATCTTCTTTTCCAAATATCGGATAAATATCCGAAAACAGGCTGCATTAGTGATGAACACACATGCGATAAGCTTATTATAAACGTTGACACAGCAAGAGTAATACCTAAATTTTCCGCCAAAAACGGCATAATAGGATTTACAAATCCGGAATATACATCCACAGTGGCATGTCCTGCCCATAATGTCTTTATTGCATTTTTATTTGTTTTTTCCATAATTATAAATTGTTTAAAAATATATTTTCTTCTTATTATAAAATAAAATTACACAAGTGTATCAAAAGCAATGGTCTCGGACTTTACACTCATAAAGCATATACATTAACCAAAGTGGCATTGTTGCTACGAAAGCTGTAGTGCGAGAAGCTTCTTTAATGTTATTTTTCATTTCTAATGTTTTTTTATTGTGAAACTTATTATTTTTTCTATCATAAACTAACAATTTATCGCCTCTGTCATTTTTACACATTCCATAATATAAATGTTTATAGCCAACAGGACATTCATCAATATTACAAATACCTTCTTCGCAGTTTTTTCCGTTGAATTCACAATTTGTACCGCATGTTTCTTTGTTATATGAAAAAGATATAAGTGATTTTGAATAATAACGGTATGCTAAATTATATTTTGGGCTATAACAAGAAATAAGTTTTTGATTTCCGCTAAATGGATAATCTACCAATTTTGTATAATCGTTTGCGCAATCTTGTAGATTACAAATACCTTCTTTGCAATTTCTGCCATTAAAATCACAATTTATTCCACAAAACAGTCCATCATAATAAAATGTGGTTCCTGAATAATCTTTTTTGTACGACAATAAATTTTGGGAATTAAAACATACACTTGAATTTTCTTTTACTGATAATTTATAATTTTCAGCACAATCAATAGAATTACAAATACCTTCTTTGCAATTTCTTCCGTTAAAATCACATCCTTTTCCGCAATATTTACCTTTATAATAATAAAATGGGTTATTGTATGCTGATTTTTCGTATGAAAGATAAGTTTGAGGATTATAACATCTGCCGTCTTTTATTTGGGTATAACCATAAGTATAACCTTCATAACAATCACCAATTTTACCAATAGGCACTTCCCTTTGCCATTTACCTTTATCATAAAGTATATGCTGAGATTTATCACTATAATTCACCTCTGCGCAGGCAGCATATACCGAAACAAAAAAAATACAAAGAATTGCTACTATATATTTATTCATCGTATCCTCTTATTTTTTTCTGGGGTTGGGTTTTGGTTTTATAGCTCTTTTCATTGCTTGTATAATATTACAATGTATATTAGGAGCTCCTTTATCTATTGGTGCAGTTACAAAAAAATCTTTGCAATCTCCATTACGGGAAATTGTTCCGGAAATTACAATATCAGACATTGAATTTGGTTCTTCTTCAACAAGATTAAAAGTAACTATATCCGTATCATTAGGTAATATACAATCTAATGAAATACAAAATCTATCATAACATTTAAGAAATTCATAATTCTCAGGCTGATAATCAAAATGATGTTTTAGTTCCCTTGCTGCGTGATTATCTACTATTTTTGCTCCGAATCTTTGAGTATTAAAATTAATTTTCATATTATAAAACTCTTTATTATCTTTACTTTTATATTAAAACTGACAAAAAATTTTTTTGATACTACTCTTTATGCTTTTATTATAAAATAAAATTATACAAGTAATAACTAATAAAGGATAATTTAATGAGTATATTTTCTATATTTAACTTGTTTGGCGGATTGGCATTTTTTTTATACGGAATGAATGTTATGTCAAAGAGTCTTGAAAATTTTGCAGGCGGAAAAATAGAAATGATGCTGAAGTCTTTAACATCAAATCCTTTAAAAGCTCTCGCATTAGGAGCAGGAATAACAATTGCCATCCAATCTTCTTCTGCTCTGACTGTTATGATGGTCGGACTTGTTAATTCAGGTATAATGGAATTTAATCAGACGATTTGCGTAATTATGGGCTCCAATATCGGAACTACCCTCACTGCTTGGATTTTATCATTATCCGGAATACAAAGTTCAAATTTTTTCTTGCAGCTTTTGAAGCCTGAATCGTTTTCTCCTATTATTGCAATAATAGGCATATTACTTTTAATGGCATCAAAAAAAGATAAGAATAAAAATATCGGTTCGATAATGATTGGATTTGCAATATTGATGCTGGGGATGAATATGATGGCATCTTCTATGTCACCGTTAGCCGATATGCCTAAATTCAAACATATTTTAACAGTTTTTTCCAATCCTATATTGGGAGTTATTGCAGGTGCAATATTTACAGGAATTATTCAAAGTTCTGCTGCTTCTGTCGGTATATTGCAAGCATTGTCTATATCGGGTGGATTAACTTTCGGAATAGCTATTCCTATTATTATGGGACAAAATATAGGTACATGTGTCACTGCACTTATTTCAAGTATCGGAGTCGGTACTAATGCAAAGAGAGTTTCGGTTATACATATTTCTTTTAATGTAATAGGTACTATAATTTTTTTGGCAATATTTTATCTTGGTAATTTTATTTTTAATTTTGAATTTTTAACGCTTAAAATTAATCCTTTTCAAATAGCACTTTGTCATACAATATTTAATATTGCAACTACCGTTATGTTATTGCCTTTTATTAAACAGTTAGAAAAAATTGCTGTATCTTTTGTAAAAGATGAGAAACAAGATAAAGATATGAAGGTTATACTGGATGAAAGATTATTGTTGGTTCCTTCTTTTGCCATAAAAGAATGTCATATGTTAACTGAAAAAATGATAATTATTGCAAAAAAGAACTTTTTCAGAGCATTAAAACTCTTAAACAATTTTAGTGAAATAAGAATGGAAAAGATATTAAGAAAAGAACCAGTAATAGATATGTATGAAGACAAATTAGGAACTTTTCTTGTAAATCTTTCTAATAAAAATCTTTCTGATGCTGACAGCAGAGAAGTTTCAAAGCTTTTATATTCAATAGGTGATATAGAGAGAATAGGCGATCACGCAGTTAATATTTTAAAAGTTGCAAAAGAATTAAATGAAAAGAAAATTGAACTGTGTGATAAAGCAAAATCCGAACTACAGATGATTATTTTAGCTTTATCGGAAATTATGGAACTTACTATAAATGCTTTTTGCGAGCATGATATAACTAAAGCTAAGAAAGTTGAACCATTGGAACAAGTTATTGATATTATGGTGGCAAATGCAAAAAATAATCACATAGAAAGATTACAAAACGGTGAAACAACTTTAACATTAGGATTTATATACTCTGAAATATTAACAAATATTGAAAGAGTATCTGATCATTGTTCAAATATTGCCGTTTATCAAATTCAAGTTGATAATGAACAATTTGATAAACACAGATATCTTTATAGTGTAAAATCTTTAGGGGCAGAAAATTTTAACAAGGAGTTTGAATTTTATAAAGAAAAATATATTGTTGAATAATTAAATGAGATATTGAGGTGATTTATAATGGAAAAATACAGAAAAAAATACAATGTAATATTGGATAATATGGATTTGCAAGCATACAGACTTAGACCTGTTTCGGCAATAATGTATGTTCAGGATTGTTTTGCAAGATTTATGGCAACAAAAGAATTAGCTGCTTATGATTTATTTCCAAAAAATATTTATTGGGTAGTAGGAGAATTTAACATTGATTTTACGAATAATTTGCCTTTTTGGTCGGAGGAGATTGAAGTTGAAATATGGATTAGTGAATTATCAAAATTAAAAATATATACAGATTTTAATATATATTATAATAATCAGATATTTGCACAAGGTAATGCCTGTTGGTTTTTAATTGATACAGTTTCCAGACGACCTGTACAAACCAGTATGTTTAACAATAAATTTGATGTATGCAATGAACTTGTTTTAGGTGAACATCATAAATTTTCATTCCCCAAAACAAGTGAGAAAACTTCAGAAATAATACATACAACAAATTTATCCGATATAGATTTTAATTGTCATGTCAATAATAAAAGTTATATAAATCTTGCCGAAATGTCAGAAGGTGATGAATTTAAGAAAAATAATGTAATAAAACAATTAAATGTAAGATTTAACAGAGAAACTTTTTTAGGAGATATTTTAAAATGTTCTAAATATAGAACAGATGATGATAAATTTTTTGCATATAAAATTGAAAAGGATGAAGAATCTGTTTGCGAAATTACTACCATATGGCAAGAAAGAACAGAAGATATTGATATTTTGCATTATGATTTAAAAGTAAAAACGGAATTGGATTATCCGGCTCTCAGATAGTATTTACATAATTATAATTCATTTTTAAATTTTAATATTAAAAATTATAATGATTACATCAAAAATTATAAGAATTTTTAAAAGATGTATGCCGGAATAATTATATAAATGAACTGATTCAATGGTATTTTTTTTGCAAAAGAGAGTGCAATTTTTTCTAATAAAATGTTTTTATATAAATATAACTTGTTTTGATATGAGAAAAATGGAATTAAGAGGAAATAATCATGCCGATGAAACCAATTAATTTATCTGTGCCCAGCGGGAAACCGGATAATAATTTACCTGCGGTTAAGCAACCAAATGTACCTATTCCTGTAACACCAAGTGTACCTGCACCAAATTTGCCTAATGGCGGTATTACACCGCAGCTTCCTATACAATCAACTCCAATACCGATAGGCGGAAATCAATCATCGGTGGAATTGCCTAAAAAACCTCTTCCTGTATCATCAAAAAGAAGAGTGACTGTTCATATTCCAATAAGCGGTGAAAATGTACCACCGGCATCAGATACTTTTGAAGCTAAAATTCCGCAAACACAAAAGAAAAATGTTAAAGCTCCTACTATCAAAGAAATTACAAAGATGTTTAAAGGGTTTGAGACAATTGATAACGATGAGATGAAAACATATATTGAAGCTTTTAAGAAGCTATCTCCTGAATTACAAAGAGAACTTGTTGATAATCCTGTGGTAACAGCACAAAACGGAGAAGAAATCGGGAATTTTCCTGCATCTGCTTTGTTACAAGACAATGCGGAAACCCTCATAAGAAATTTTAAAGCTATTGCAAAAGGAATTGATTTAAGCAAATTTAGGGGTAGTGAATTTTATGATTACAATTATTATAGTTATCTTTCAAACCCTAAAGTTTTATCACAAAATCCTAAACTTATTACCGATTTAATTAATTCGAGAAAAAGTTTTGAATTGGAATTATTTAAAAGAGGTTTTACAGAAAAGGAATATAATGCATTTAGCAAAAAAGGGATATTTGCGCCGGAATTATTAGAAGCATTTAACAGGATTCCTTTAAATAGAATTTCTATTGATGACTTAAGAGCATTTCTGAAATTAGATAAATCTATGATAGAAGATTGCTTTAGATTTATCAGTCCTAAAAATTTGGGAAGTTTTATATCTGGAAACTCCAAAAATTTAAAATCATACTTAAATCCTATTTTAAGTAGTATAAAAAGAATGTTAGGAGAAATCACACCCAAAAAACTTATTATTACCAAAATACTTATGAGTTCTCCACAGAATTTGAAGGATAATGCTTCTAATATAACTAAACTTTTTAAATTTTATGAAACACATTATTCTGATGAAATTAATGCAATATTAGCTGATCCGAATGTAAATTTATTAGCATTAAATCCGACACGATATAATATACCGCAAATATCCTATATTTCTGGTAACATGGCTTTAATTGAAAAAAAACTCGGAGGTTTACCTATACCAGGTTGTGAATTAAAAACAATCACTTATGTTAATCTGGCTACCGGTGAAAAGATGTACAGTATAAATAAGTGGGGACATGTAGAATTAAATAACGGAAATATTATAAAAAAATATAAAAACAAATTAAATTTGCAATCTTCAAATTCCACGATTGAAACTATACAAATTGATGATACAGGATTTGCAAATATAGATAGTAATGACGGTTCAAAATCCTCTCGAACCGTTTTAGAAGACGGAACAGAAAAACAAAGTATTAAAATGAAATCAAAAGACGGTTTTGAATGTTTAAGAGATACTGTTATTTCTCCTGATAAAAGTAGCATTTCCTCGGAATTGGTTTTGAGAGATAAAGAGGGTGCTAAAATCTTTGGAGGGATTACGCAAATCCAACAAAACGCTGACGGTAATACCGTTACTGTAACAATAAACGGAAAAACCGAAACGTTTACTTCTCAAATAAAGGATGATAAAGTGATTCTTACACATAACGGTAAAACAACAGAAGCCACTTTAAAAGACTTTGCTATTTATAATTCAGAAACAAATCTTCCGTTTATCAGTATTTATGCAGCCACAGCAGCATTAGAAAATGAAGAATTTTTTGAAGATTTTTGGATGAGTAATCCAAGTTATAGTGAAAAACAAATTGATAAATTTAGAGATTTAACAAATAAAACTATTGAAAACTTCAAAACTTTTCTATCAAGAGTAAAAGCCGATGATTTACTAGCTTTATTAAAAAACGGACAAAAACTGGATTTAAATCAATTCGGTTATGATAATAAAGGAGAACGTTATTTTTCAAGTGAACATTATTTCGATTCAAAGGAATTCAGAATTGTTGTTGATCCAAATAATCCTTCAACAATAACCAATATGCATGAATTTGGACATGCTCTTGACTGGATACAAAAAACAAATAAAATTGAAGCTTTGCAAAAAATATTTCAGGAAGAATTAGCAAATGTAAGTCCGGAAGCCCAATATTATCTTGATTATTTCTTATCAGCCTCAGCCGCAGATTGTGGTGGATTGAGAGAATTTATAGCTGAAATGTATGCTTTTATGTATGCTACGGAGATGAAAAATACAAATTATAAAGAAATTGCATACAGAGGACAAATACTAATGCGTGAATTTCCTAGAACAGGAGCGGAAATAATGAAAATTTTTGCAGAATACAAAGCAGGATTATAAAAAGTAAACAGGAAAAATTATGGGAAACATATTATCGATACAAATACCACAAAATTTACCGAAACCTATAGTTATTCAAAACGGTACACCAACAGTTTTGCAGGTTCCTATTCCTGTATTTAATCCTGTACCTGTTTCTCTTAAAAATTTGCCGAAAGTTGATAATTCTACTATTTATGGAAGAGAAAAGAAAGAATTAAACTTGTTTCCTCACGCTAAAGAAAATTCTTTGAATATTAGTGGAACTAATTCAAAAACAACAGAAACAACCTCAAGCTTATTGCAAAAGTTCTTAGCTGCACCCAATATTTTTGAAAGATTACAAGGCAGCGCAAAAATACCATTACCGAAGTTAGACGAAAATGATAAATATACTGAAGGTTTAATGGAAATTTATAACAAAATAGTATCCGGAATTGAGTATGAAAAATTTAGTGATAAAGAACTGCAAGAATTTAGTGAATATATTACAAATCCTAAAATATTAAAAAATTATTATCCTGATTTGGTAGTAAAATTAGTAAATACAAAAAATAAATTTGCCCTAAAGCTATTAGCAAAAGGATTTTCTGCATTTTTTATCAACAAATATGCAGAAGAGGGATTATTCACTCCGGAATTAATTAAAGCATTTAATAAAACTGATTTAGACATACCGGATGAAACCATGAAAATTTTTTTAAATCTTGGCAGAGAAGAAATTGAAGAAATTTTTACATATTTTAATTGCAGAACATTAAATGTATATTTGCCAAAAAACTCTACAGCAAAAGAAATTGCAACCTTAAAAGCCAAGAAAAACCTTCTTAAAGATATTTTTCAAAGGATGACTCCTGAAAAAATTATTATTTCAAAGTTAATTACTACTATTGATGACAACTTTGACAAAAAAAAGTTAAGAACAAATTCACTAATGAATTTTTATTCAACTCATTATAGGGATAAAATGCAAAGTATATTAGAAAATGAAGAAAACTTTTTTGCTATTAATCCTCTGGCATACGATATTCCTGCGATATATGATATAGCCGGTAATATGGTTACTATTATAGTCCCGGATTACGATAGTTTTGATAAATACAGATTGGAAGAAAATGGGACACCTCCAATAAAAAAGATAATAGTTGATTTGCAAAATAACCAAAAATTTTATGAAATTTTGGAAAACGGAAATATAAAATTAAATAACGGTAATAGAATTCGTTCAATAGATAACGGACTAATTATGTACAGATTAACCCGGAGTGAAAAAAATAATAGAAAGACAGATGTAATTTTAGAAAAGATTGATATTGATGAAGATAATTTTCCGACGGTTACGGAATATAAAAACGGTGTGGCTCAAGAAAATAAAAAGGCATACAGATATGTACAATCTGACGGAATGGAAGTAAAGATAATTGATTTAAAAACAAAAGACGGGCATTCTTATACAAAACGTATAGCCTCAACTCCAGACAAATCATATATTTCAAATAAAGTTCAACTGAAAGATAAAAGAGGAAATGATATTTTGAATTTCACATCAAGATTGGAACAGAAAGAAGATGGCAACAATGTTACAATAGTAAACGGTAATCAATTACACGAATATACTTCTAAAATTGAAGACAAGGAGATTACATTAACTCATAACGAAAGAACGTATGTCATTCCTTTAAAGAACATTATTCATATATGTAAAAAGGGGGAAACTCTCCCTGTTCAGTATGCTTACTGTTCATTAACAGGTGATGAACCTATCGTAATTTCGAGAGATAAAAATATTTTAGATTTAGCGAAAAAAACGGAAGATAATTTCAGAAACTTTTTAAAACGAATTAATGCGGATGATTTGTTAACTATTGCACAAAACGGACAAAGAATTGATTTAAGTCAATTCGGATACGATGAGGACGGTCAAAGCCTTGAAGATACTAATTATGCTTTAATAGATAAATCTTATTTTTTATTTTGTATAAATGAAGATTCATCTCTTATAAATACTCACGAAATAACGCATGGTATAAATGCCGTAACAAATATAACGGAAAATTTGGACGTTAGAGAAATGTATGAAAAGGAACTAAAAAATATCAGTGCTGAAAGCAAATATCATCTTGATTATTTTCTTCCGTGTTCATCAGCATCAGAAGGAGGACTTAGTGAATTGGTTGCAGAAACAGGTGCTATTAAGGGTGGAATGGATATTGGATATCCGTCTTTAAGAATGTTGAAACTTATGCAAGAATTTCCCGAAACAACTGCTATGATTATAAAACTATTATTTGAATATAAGGAAAATCTGTAAATTTAATCAATCAGCCTGTTTATCCACATAAACAAATCTTTTAGTTCATAAGGTTTCGGCAGATACAAATCCGCTCCGGCATTGAGTATCATCTCTTTTTCATGAGTTGAATCGGTAAAAATAACTTTAATATCTCTTTGTTCAAGTTTTTTTATTGACTTGCATAAAGTAAGAGTTTTTTTATCAAATTCACTTCCGCTATCTATAATAACCAGAGCCGGAGAGTATTTTTTTACATTATTTAATCCGTTTTTAATAAGGTCAAATCTAATAGGCTGATAACCATGGATTTCTAAAGTTGTTTTTAAAAGATATGCTAAATCTTCGTCCTTTTCAAAAATAAGAACAATTTTGTTATCAAAATATTCGACTTCTTTTTCGCTGGCTATTAATGGTCTGTCAATAACTTTTGAAGAACCGGAAAGAGTTTTTGATAATTGTACGGATTTTTGCAAAGCATTAAACGCTTCAATAACTCCTGTATAATTTTTTAAATCTGAATTTATAACGCCGATATTTGATGTCATAATAGGAAGTCTAAAACCGGCTTTATTGTTTCCGGATAAAAGGATATAACCTCTTGAAGAATCTTCTATGGAATAAAAATTCTTAACTATAGTATCAAAAGCAAAATTTAAATAATCAGCCATTTTTTCGGCTTTGAAAGAAGAAGTTATTATTAAAAACTTTTCATTATCGATATGTCCCACAAAATCATCTTCATCAATCGTTGCTTTTAATATTGCACTATATGCTTGAAGCAGTTTTGCAGAAGGTATCTCTCCATATATTTCTCTGTATGCATCAAAATTATTTATCTCTATATATAATATGGCTCTCGATGAAAAATCTTTAAGTGTCTTTCTCATAATTTTATGAGTTAAATTTTTTAGAGGTAATTTCGTTAATTGAGAAATATTTTCTTCAAAATTTCTTCTTAAATGAGCATTTAATCTTGCAACAAATTCATTTAAATCAATAGGTTCACTCAAAAAATCGTCTGCGCCGGCATCTAAAGAATTCAATTTGTCATCTAAAAAGCTGGATTTTGATAGAACAACAAGTATTGGTCTTGTCGGACTATTTTGTGCTCTTATTAATTCACAAAGAGATTTTAAATCTTCTTCCACACTTTGAGAAATAAGTATAAGTTCAGGTTCATAATCATAAATACTCTGTATTAATTTATCTTTATCCGTAACTAATATAACGTTTGCACATTTTTTTTGTTCAAGAATTTTTTTATATTTTATTGGGATTTCGACTCTTTTGTCAAAAAGAATAATAGTATTATTTATCATCTTTTTTCACTCCCATTTTGGAATTCATCTGTTCTTCAGGCAAAACGCAAGGTATGTTTAATATAAATGTAACTCCGTCATTGTTATTTTTTGCAGTAATTGTACCGTTTAATTTTTCCGTAAGATTTTTTGTAATAAATAGTCCTAACCCGCTTCCTTGAACTTTCCTTGTCAGAGGATTATCAATACGGGAAAATTTATTAAAAATTTTCTTCATCGCCGCTTCGGGAAGTTTTTCTCCTATATCAGTAACACTTATTTCTATTGAATTTTTTATAAACTTTGCAACAACTGTTATTTCTGTATTATCAATAGAATACTTTGAAGCATTATCAATCAAATTTGTCATTATTTGTTCAAGCATGTCACTATCAGCCCAAATAGGAGGAAGATTTTTTTGAATATTAACTTTGTAAGAATGATTTTGATATTTTCTTTCAAAAATCATAATTAATGGATTAATAAAAGCAGAAAAATTTATTGATTTAAGAATAATATTATTTTTCCTTGAAAAATTTGATATTTCAAGCAAATTTTCAACCAGCCTTGTCAATCTGTCAGATTGACTTCTTATTATACTCAAAAATTTTGTGGTTTGTTCTTTTGAAAGTTTGTCAGATGAAGCAAGCATTGTATCCGCAAATCCTCTTATACTCGTAAGCGGAGTACGTAACTCGTGACTAACTGTAGAGATAAAATCAAGATGAGCCTGATTTAAAGAAGAATTGTTTTTTGAAAAAAGTTTGTATTCTTTGTTATTGTAGGTAAACTTTTTACATTCAAAATTATCTTCATTCGTAAATTTCTTTGTTTGGCAGAAATTTGAATACAGAACTTTGTCATTATTATCGCAAATACAAATTTTATCATCTAAATTTGAAAGTATATTTTTAAAAAATTCATCATTCATAAGTGAATTATAGCACAATTTTTGTATAAAATTGTATACAATTACCATTTTTTTATATTTTTGTTATACTGGAAACTGAGTTTAATATTTAAGAGCGAGTTTTTTATGGCAGATATTGTTTTTAAAATTTATAATGAATTTTCGGAAGATAAATTTTTTGATGAATGGCAGGAGTTATATTTGAAAGGATATGCTTATAACCTTTCTCCGGAGTGGTGCAAATTATGGTTTGATATTTTTGGGAAAGATAAAAAACTCTATATTATAGCTATTTATAATAAACATGATGCATTGAAGCTTGTCGCACCAATGTATTTAAAAAACAATATTCTGTCTTTTATCGGAACCCGTCCTATTTTGTTTGATGAATGTTCTGTTATTTCGGAAACAAGAGAACATATTGAGGTTCTTTTGGATTATATTTTTGAAAATAAATTTGATATAAATTTTGAACATGTAAACACAAAAAGTGATTTCGCATGTGTATTAACAAGATTTTTGTGTGCTAAAAAAATCAAACATTTTGCAACAGTAAGTGAAACTAAGCAGATTATTGTTGATGAATTTAATCCTAAACACGGCGAATTAAAAAATATCAATCGGCAAAAGCGTTACGTTGTTAATAATATGAATGATGAAGTTGTTTTTGAATACGATGTTGAAAAAAATGAAAAAGCAGTAAATGAACTTATTACTTTGCACAAACAAAGATGGAGTTTGTTGAAAGAGAAGAAAGGTTTACAAGATTATTTTGAAAAACTTATGAAATGTAGTAATGTTGTCCTTTCAAGACTCTCTCTAAAATCCAATAATGTTACTTTGGGTTATGAACTCGGAATAATCGACAGTAATAACAAATATTGGTTTTTGATGGGTGCTTGTGACTATAATTATCACAAAATTTCTCCCGGAAAAGTTATTATGTACGAGTTGACAAAATACTTAATGGAAAACGGTGTAACAAGACTTGATTTAGGCAGAGGATGTGAAGAATATAAAGCCGGATATGCAAACCAAGAGGACATTTTATTATTCTTTACCTCATACAATTCCTGTCCGTTCGCAAGATTATATGTAAGTATTTTCCATCTAGTTGAAAAGATTGTAAAACTCATAAGAAAAACGTACTAAAATCGTAAATTTTTGTGAAAAATATCTTAAAAAAGCTTTTAATTTAGGCTTTTTTATGATTTTATTTTGTAGTGTTCAGTTTTTTGCAAAGGTGGTAAACATGGCAGTTATCAGTAAAATTAACGGAGTAATAAATTTTAACAATGTTGCATTTGGTGAAAATGTTGCTTTAAAAAATAATAAGGTAGTTCAAAGTTATTCGGATAACAAAAATTTAACAAACATTTCTGCAAATTTTTACAGAGCGAATGCTATTCCGTTTGGGAATACATCATCAATGGATAGCAAAAAAATGTTTGATTTTGTTAAAAAAGATATTCCTGAAAAGCATCTTATTTTAAAACAATTTACAGGAGAAGGGAACAAAATAGTTCCTAAAAAGATCATTAATAAATTATCAGATGCTTATACTAATCTGTTAAAACAAGCAGAAAATCAAGATTTTTGGACTAATTTGCCAAAAAAAATTATAGAAACAGGAATGATAGACAAAGTTTATGATACTGTTGATAAATTCAAAAAACCTTTTGGCGATGATGCAAAATTGATTTTTGTTGCGCTGGGTAATCCTGCTAATGCTGATGAAGCAGCTAAAGCGTTGGGATTAGGCAGTAATATTACTTACTGCTGCGCAGCTTCTCCTCATGAAATTAAGAATGCAATAAGCAATGCGGGCGGAAATTTAGATAAAATTCAGGTTATGATTTCATCTAAGTCAGGCAGTACATTTGAAAGTAACGAAACATATAAATTTTTGTTAAAAGAATTTGAAAATCATTATAAAAAGCAGGGTTTATCTGATGAAGAGACAAAGCAAAAGGTTGCAAAACACTTCTTATGTTTAACGGACAAAAATCCTTCCGCAAAACTCAAAAAAGAAGCTGTCGAAAGAGGCTATGCAACAGTCGATTGTGTAGACAATCTGGCAAGCGGTTTTGGTGATTTAGCTTATGATATGCCATTATTAGCTTATGCAGGGCTGAGAAGAGATGAAATGAAAAATATGATAAATGCAGCAGACATATTTAATGATTTTCTTATGGGGACTTATACCAATGAAGAAAAAATAGTGAAATTAGCCAGGGATATATTTGAAAGACCTGTCAGATTTCCGTGGGATAATGATGATTGGGATGTTATAGAAAAAAATGCTTGGAAAGGCAATAATATTGTTTATAATCATGCTGTACAACTGGCACTTTTTGATAAATATGCAGAACAAAAAGGTGCCAAAAAAGAACAGTTTATTTTCCATGATACAACGTTAGATTTAACCTCTACTATTGCGCAATTATATAGGGAATCTTTGAGAAAAGTTAATCTCGAACTCAATACTTATCCAAGATGTGCTCACTCCGGTTTGCAATCAGCAATAGACAGGACTTTACCAAATCAACCAATTAATAATATAACTAATATTTCTACTATTGGAAAAAATAAACCAGACAGCGCTTATCAATTGGAAGCCGCTCATATGCTTAACGCATATAATGAAGGTCATTTACAAAAACTTATTCAACTCAGATTAGATAATAAGAGAAATGGTGTTACTCCGGAATCTCTTGCTATGTATTTAATGTTAAAATCTCATGTTGCTTATTATAAAAATATTCTTGAGAATAAAACTCCTCAAGACATTTATAAAATGCCCTATGTAAATGGGTACAAGAAAATAAGAGAAGAATTAGCCGCTTCAAAAAACTAGGGTTTAACTTGTATAATTACAGTTAGGAGTTTTGCATTTATTTACAAAACTTCTAACGGGTGTATTTTGTTTGTATTTTGTGTATAATATTTTTGTTGTATTTTAGGAGGTTATATTATGTCAGAATATTTATTAATTGCAGAGAGTGCTATTTTTAAAAATAATAAATTAACTTGCATAAATATTTATGATAATTTTTCAGCTGTTGCACTGCCTGCAGAATTTGTTTTCGATTTAGTAATCATTTGCGGTCCGAATTGGACTCCGGGAGAACACAAAATTTCTATTAAAGCTAAAACTACCGGTGATAAAATTGTTGAAATAGGTAATATTGTTGCTAATATTCCTCATGAAAACTTTATATACAATGCAATAGCGCAAAATTTAAGAATTACGGCAGATTACGGAATACAAAATTTAACCTTTATAGTGTATGACGGTGAAACCCAAATTATAGAACGTACTTATCCTATTCGTTCTCTTTTGGTTCCTGCACCAAAACCGCAAGAAAATGCAGAGGGTGCGGCTCAGGATAATACTAACCAAAATCAACAATAATTCAGCTTATCAAGGAGATATATTATGCTTATAGTTATGAAATCCTCCGCTACGGAAGAGCAGATTTCAGTTGTTAAAAATGCTTTAGAAAAACATGGTTTTGTTTCTCACATAATGAAAGGCGAAGTCCATACTACAGTTCATGGGCTTGGTGAAAAAGTTGTTGATACAGGTGAATTTGAATTACTTCCGGGTGTTGAAAAAGTTGTCAGGATTATGTCTCCTTACAAACTTGTAAGCAGAGTGGCGCATGAAGAGGATACCGTTATAGATGTAAAGGGTGTAAAAATCGGCGGGAAGAAAATAACTATTATGGCAGGACCTTGTTCTGTTGAATCTTTTGAACAAATGGATGAAACAGCTTCAAAACTGGCAGCTTGCGGCGTTAAAATTTTAAGAGGCGGTGCATTTAAACCTCGTACTTCTCCTTATGCTTTTCAAGGCTTAAAAGAAGAAGGCTTAAAAATAATGAAAAAAGTAGCCGATAAATACAATATGCTTGTAGTAAGTGAGGTTATGGAAATATCTCAAATCGAAACAATGATGGATTACGTTGATATATTCCAAGTCGGTGCAAGAAATATGCAGAACTTTAACCTTCTATCAGAACTTGGATTGATAAGCAAACCGGTTGTTTTGAAAAGAGGTTTCAGTTCAACTATTCAGGAATGGTTAATGGCAGCAGAGTATATTATGGCAGGAGGGAACCATGATGTTATTCTTTGCGAAAGAGGAATAAGAACTTTTGAAACTGCAACGAGAAATACGCTTGATATTTCAGCTGTTCCAACAATTAAGAAATTAAGTCATCTGCCTATTATTGTTGACCCCAGTCATGCAACAGGATTGCGTGACCAGGTTGCGCCGTTATCAAAGGCATCAATAGCAGCCGGAGCTGACGGATTGATAATAGAAGTACATAATTGCCCTGAAAAAGCGCTCTGTGACGGAGCACAATCACTTTATCCTCAACAATTTAAAGAATTGTACGGAAAGTTAAAAGAAATAGCAAAAGTTGTAGACAGACAATTATGATAAACAATAATTTACCAAAATCCAAAAAAGAGTTGCGCATTTTTGCAAAAGAACTGCGCAGCTCTTTTGATATAGCTGAAATTAGTAAAAAAATTGTAATAAATTTTTTGAACAATTTTCAACCTTCAAAAAATAATCCTAAAATTGCATTATATTTTCCTTTTGGTAGTGAATTAGATACAACTTTGCTATTTAAAAATAAAGAATTTGATTTTTTCTTACCAAAAACTGAAAAAGATTTTAATATGAACTTTTTCCATTACCAACTAGGGGATGAATTAATTATAAATAAGTATGGAATAAAAGAACCTAAAATTACAACTCCTGTTTTTAATTTTGATGCAATTATTGTTCCTGCCCTTTTAGCTGATAAAAATTTTTATCGTTTAGGGTATGGAGGAGGATATTATGATAGATTTTTAAAAAAATATCCTAATCCTTCTTATATATTTGTTCCGGAAAAACTTTTTGTCGAAGAACTTCCTATTGATAAAAATGATATACAATGTGATTTTATAGTGACGGAAAATAATTTCTATAACAGATGTTAAATAGTTGAAAATATTTTATAAAAAATAATTATTGATACTAAAACTAAAATAGCTCCGCTTATTTTTAATAATAGCCCTGAATATTGGTTTAACTTTAACATTTTTTTAAAAAGAGAGGTAAATAATCCTGCGATAACCAAAATTGAACCCTGACCAATAGAAAAGAGAAATAACAGTATTGCACCTGATAATATATTAGCTTTTACGGATGTATATGCCAATATACCCGCAAGAATAGGAGTTGAGCAAGGTGTATTTGCAAAAGCAAATAATCCGCCAATCAACATCGGATACAAAAACAAATCATTATTTGTATTTTTGGGAAGCTGCTTTACAACCACCGGCATAGGGATTTCTATTATTCCCATCAAATGCAGACCAAAAATCATAATCAATGAAGCCATTATTAATGTAAAATATGAACCTGAATGAGACCCAAAGATTTTACCGGTCATTGCACAAAAGACTCCAAGTAAAGTTAACGTTAAGGATAACCCCAGTATAAAGAATATAATTTGAACAACGGATTTTGCTGTTTGTTTTTCCGTTCCGATAACAAAACTGACTATAACCGGAAGCAATCCTAAAGAACAAGGAGAAACAGAAGTAATAACTCCTCCAAGAAAAGCTAATAGATATATTAACCATCCTAAGCCGGAGAAATTAACTTCGCTTGCAAATAAATGAGTAAATATTTCCATTATTTTTCCAATTTATCTAAATATTCAATAAGTTTGTCTTTGCTCATAGAGCCTTCTGTTTTTGTAACAAATTTTCCGTTTTTATCCAAGAATATCATTGTCGGAACAACTCTGATATTATACTTTTTCATCTCTTTGGCTTCTTCTCTTGAACAAGATGATGTATTAATTTTGTGAAAAACTATATGTCTCTTGTATTTTGGCTCAACTTCATTAAGAACTTTTTGCAATTTTAAACACTCTGAACACAATGGTGCAGAAAATTCAAGCACTGTAGGTTTTTGTGTTGCAGCCATAACGGCAGTATTCATATTGGAAGGTGATTTTAACAAAGAATAAACCGTTACAGGTAATACTAAAATCATAATAATAGCTAATAAACTCAATTTTGTTTTCATACAATATACTCCATAAACTTACATATTATATTTTATACTTATTAAAAAAATTTTTCTAGTCTTTTTGTCTAATTCATGATAATCTGATAGCGAAATAGCCTGATTGGGTAGTAAAAAATGATTTTTAGCCTGATAGAACAAATAAATTTTTTTACGCAGCCGATATATTTTTTATCGATGTTATTACTTTTAATTATTCCTATGCTAATCAGTTTATCTTTTCATGAAGCAGCACATGCTCTTGCTGCGTACAGTTTTGGCGATAATACGCCAAAAGAGCAAGATAGATTAACTCTTAATCCGATGGCGCATTTTGATATGGGAGGATTTTTAATGCTCCTTATTGTAGGTATAGGCTGGGCAAAACCGGTTATGGTAAACGTTAAAAATTGGACTCAATTTATGATAGTATCTATTTGCGGGCCGCTTGCGAATTTTCTGCTTGCAATAATATTCGCTGTTTTTAAAGCAATTATGGTACTGAAAATAGGTTATGAAGGTTCTTTTGCTTCACCGTTATATTTTATGTTTGATATGTTTGTATATGTAAATATTATGCTCGCAATATTTAATCTTATTCCTATTCCTCCAATGGACGGTTCCAGAGTTATTTCTTGGCTTTTACCAAATGATGAGTTAAGAGAAAAATATAATGCCATCAGTCCTTATTGTATGGCAATTTTGCTTATAGGATTTTTCGTATTTAAATGGAATTTCTTATATACTATTACCGTTTTTGTTATTAATCTTCTTTATAGTTTTTTGGGCAGTATCTTATGAACAGAAAAGAAAAAGGTAAATTGGGTGAAGATTTAGCCACACAATATCTAATTGAAAAAAAATACGAAATTCTTGAAAGAAACTGGAGATACGGTCAATTCGGAGAAATAGATATAATTGCAAAAGATAATAATACTCTTGTTTTTGTTGAAGTAAAAACAAGAAGCTCAACAAATTTCGGACTTCCAATAGAAGCAATTGACAGTAAGAAATTATTGCAAATAAAAAATATTGCAAAAGCATATATCATGCTGTCTGATAGGAAATATAAAGATTATCGTATCGATGCAATTAGTATTTTGTTAAATACTAAAGAAATTAAACATCTGAAAGGAATATTTTAGATTTAAGGAACTCTGTGTCCTACTCTATATCCGTGGTCAATATCAGCAGTTTTTCTGTTAATATTAATCATTGTCCTAACAGCAGATAAAGCTACCGCAGCAGCACCAACAGAAACAGCAAGAGCTTTGCCTGTTTTGCTTACGTTTTCAGCATTTTTAACATACTTAACTACTTGCGGAACAAATTTTGTAAACGGATAAGAAACAATTTCCAAAATAGATTTATCAAAGGATTTTGCTACCTTTTTACCAATAGCACCGGCTAATTCTCCGGCAGTTTTAAAAGGAGTAGTAAGAATTGTTCCTACGGTCGCACCGTTACGACCCGCAGTAGCACCTATAAGCCAATCAATACTCATCATTGCACCACCGGTAATAAGTCCTGCTAACCCTGCTTTAACAACGCCTTTTGGCACATCAGATACATAAACTCCAGCTTTTTTAACATTTGCTGTAGTTTTTAAAAGGGTTTTTAACGGACTTTGAGGAACAGGTTTGTCTATGACTACAACCTTTTCACCGTCACCTGCGGTTTTCAGAAAACCTTTGTAAACATTTGGAGTTGCAGAAAAATTAACATTTTGTATCATAATACACCTACTACCTTCACACCTATTATAAGACATGTGAATAAAATATTTGCCACTTTCTTAACAAATATTTACAAAAGTTCATAAAGGATAAACGTCAAGTATTTTGTAATTTATTGTATTATTAAATTCTGAAAAATTTCTGATTCAGCCATCCATTTTTCTTCTTCCACAATGAAAGCATGATTCCAAAATTTTTCTATTGCGTATGTTTCACGTTCGTCTTTATGGAGAACATGAATAACCACATCACCATAGTCCAATAAATTCCATCGGTTTTTTTCATCCTTTTCTTCACCTATTGGTTTTCTTTGGAATATTTCTTTTATTTTATCTTTTACAAATTCGCTGATTGCTCTTACTTGTGTAGAAGAATCAGCACTGCATATAACAAAGTAGTCAGCTAAAACCGATACATTACCAATATTTAAAATAGCTATACTGCTTGCTTTTTTGTTATCAGTCATTCTGGCAATTGTACATGCAAATTTATATGAATTAATTTCGTCCATCATAATCTCCCTCAAAGATGTAGCTTTAAATTTTGATTAGTGTTTTGCCGTTAAATCATTATAAAGCATATCACTTGCTCTGCTTGCATCTTCTTCGGAATAACCGTTATTTATCATTAAATCATAAACCTGCATTGAAATTATTGCTGCTTTAGGATTAAGTTTTAAATTTCGCAAAGAAGCACGAATATTTTTTTGAATTGTAGCTTCATCCATGGCAGGAGATTTATTAATTCCATTTACCATAGAGCGACCGCAAGCTGCGGCGTGATTAAGATTCAAACTGTCCAAGCCGACCTTTTTGTCAGAAGTATTGTCAGCAGAGGCTAAATCATTTTGTGTCCCTTTAGGATTAGGGAAAACATTGTTTTGGATAGGCATATTGTTACCAACATTTTGATTGTTTAAGTCTGTCATAAGTCTCTCCTTAAACTCTATAATTTATTTGTATATATTAAAACATGATTTTAGAAAAATTTGATAGTATATTAATATTTTTTAACAAAAAATCATACAAAAGATGTAATTGTGTGATTAATTTTTATATTTTTTTATTTTACTCCACATTAAAATTAAAATATGTATCAGGATAAGGTTCATTTTTTAGAGTAAAATGCCACCATTCCGAATTAATACCTTTAAATCCTGCTTTTGTCATTGCATTGTAAAGGATTTTCCTGTTTTTCTTTTGTAGTCTTGTTAATTTTTTATAATCAGGATGAGATATTTCGCTGAACAAATCAAAAGTACCACCCATATCAACAAAAGAACCATCTTTTTTAATTATGGTTAAATCGATGGTACTTCCTCTTGTATGTCCGGATTTTTCGGCAATGTAATTACCTTTAATTAAATCCGACTTTTTAAGATTGGGATAAAAGGTTTTATCTCCGATATTATCGGGATTATTAATCCATTCAACAAAATCATCTACTGCTTTTTGAGGTCTGTATGTATCCCAAATCAGTAATCTGTATCCTTGTTTTCTTAAATCTCTTGCAGCTAAATTTAATGCATTCAAAGCTTCTTTCGTCATATACGCAATAGGTGCATTATATCCGTTTATTCTGTGTCCTGTAAAATTGTTTGATGAATAATAGCGTATGTCATATACAGCATCATCAATAACGGTTGAAACAGCTTCAAAATCACTTTTATCACAAGAAACTTGAGCAGCAGCTGCTATTTGTATAAAACTAAACAGTAATAGTATAGCTAAAATTAAATTTTTCATTCTATTTTCCCTCAACTTATTTCCAAATAATTCTAATTATACCATAGGAATAGGGTAACTTTATTAGTGAGTTATATTATAAGGTTGATTTGATAAATTTAGTATTAAATTAGGAATTTTAATTTTTTTCTATAACTACACAATATTGTGCTCCAAAAGGTAACCATTTTAGTAGTCTTTCAAATCCAGTTATAAAACTTGAACGCCAAGGAGAAAACAAGGTATATCCTTTCCAAACTATTTTGGTATTTTGTATTGAATTTATTGTTGAAATCAAATTTTCGTAAGGTAACATCCAATTTATATTATCAACTAAATTTTTGGGATCTAAAATAATTTTTTTAGTCATAGGATTTTTTATGTTATGTTCAAAAATAAAAAAACGACCATTTTCTTCCAAAATATTAATAATACCATTAATCCAGTTTTTACGTTCCTCTGGTGCAATATGATGAAATACACAACATGCTATAACTATATCCATTTTACCTTTACAAGAGAGGGATTCTATAGAATTATTTAAAAATAAACAATTTGGCGAAATGTATCTTTCTGCAAATTTAATTGATTCATTTGATACATCACATCCGTATAACGCTCCATTTGGAAAGTATTTTTTTAGGAATGGGAAGCTTCTTCCTGTACCACAACCAAAATCCATTAATTTATTAGTTATTTTTGGGGCTAATAGTTTTACAAGTTGAATTTTGTATTCTGCAAATTGTTCTGTGTTTTTATTATTAAGAAGCTCTTTTAAGTTATCATCATAAATATTAGCAACTTTGTCAAATTGATTCATTTATTTAATATTCCTATTTAATTTTATTATTTTTATTATATTTAACATTTTATCATAAATAATTTGGTTATAAAAACAAAAAGTTAGATTATTTTTATAGAGATATTTCTAACTATTGTCTAATTATTTATTATAAAAATTAAATAAGTAAAATAATAAAGCAAGTAAATTTTAGTTTGTGAATTTAATACATGATATAGATATAGAAGAAGGTTTGCACCTTATAAATTTTTGATGTAAAATTTTATAAGAAATTTGCTTGAGGGATTATGAGAATATGATTACATTTATATGCGGACTATTAATACTGTTATTTGGTTATATTTTCTATTCTCGCTATGTTGAAAAACAATTTTCACCGGATGACAGGCTTACCCCAGCGATAGAAATAAATGACGGTGCTGATTTTATGCCGCTTTCTCATCCCAGAAATATGCTTATTCAACTTTTAAATATTGCGGGTTTGGGACCAATATTAGGAGCATTGCAAGGAATATTGTTTGGTCCTGTTGCGTTTATTCTTATTCCTTTAGGTTGTATTTTTATGGGTGGTGTGCATGACTATTTTTCGGGCATGATTTCCGAAAGAAACAAAGGTATGCAAATAACTGATCTTATAAAAAAATATTTAGGAAATATCTATTTTAAATTTTTTATGGTTGTTGTGACAATAATGCTTTTACTTATCGCCGCTGTATTTGTTTATACATCGGGAGATATAATTGCTGAAAGGTTTTTTTCTCAAACAGATTTTTCTTTATCAAATCCTATAATTGTCGGTATTTATATAGTTGTTGCACTTTATTATATATTGGCAACAATATTTCCAATAGATAAAATAATCGGAAAATTTTATCCTTTTATGGGAGGACTCCTCATATTAGGTACAGGACTTATTTTTTGCGGATTTTTTATGAATGGTATTGAGCTTCAAGAAATTAATTTTTCTAATTTAAATACTCATCCGAAAAATTTTCCTCTCATACCTTTATTTTTTATGACAATTAGCTGCGGACTTTTGTCAGGATTTCACTCTACACAATCAACAATTATTTCAAGAACGATAACATCTGAAAAAAATGGCAGGCAAGTTTTTTATGGAATGATGTGTTTGGAATCTTTGATATGTATGATTTGGGCAGCAGGGGCAATGTATGTATATTCACATAATTTAGTTCCGCAAAATGTGATAGGAACTGCAAATACAATAAATATAATAGCTAATACTTTTGTTCCGGCAATTCTAACCTTTATTGTTACAGCAGCGGTTGTTATATTACCGATTACATCAGGAGATACAGCGTTAAGAGGCTTGAGAATGATTATTGCCGATGCAATGAAACTACCTCAAAATGTAGTCAAAAACAGACTTTTAATCATTATTCCACTTGCAATAGCTATGATTTCAATTATTATTTGGTCAAAAATAAATAGTGACAGTTTTGGTTTGATATGGAGATATTTCACTTTCTTTAATCAACTTATTGCTGTGCCTACATTCTTATATGCAACAATATTCTTATATAAAAATAAAAAGAATTATTTTATTACTCTTATTCCGGGCTTATTTTATGTATTTATAACAATAAGTTTTATTTCTTATCAAAAAATCGGATTAAATTTACCGTTATCATATTCAAAATTTATAGGTATAATTTTTATGATATCAGTACTTTTTTGGATAATTTACAAACTTAAAAAAGAAGGAGTTCAGGAAAATTGAAATTAAATAAAGCACAATGGACTTCCCAACTGGGATTTATATTAGCAGCTATAGGTTCTGCCGTAGGACTGGGAAATATTTGGCGTTTTCCTTATATTATGGGAGAAAATGGTGGAGCGGTTTTTCTTCTCGTATATTTAATTTTTATAGGAACAATATGCTTTGTACCACTTGTTTGTGAATTGGCACTCGGTAAATTTACTAGAAGAGAATCTGTTGGTGCTTTTATTAAAGTAAATAAAAATTTTCAATTTTTCGGCTGGCTTAATGTTATAGCTTGTTTTTTAATTTGTACGTTTTACTTTGTAGTAGGCGGTTGGATTTTAAACTATATATATGTCAGTTTATTCCATAGTGGAATTAGTGATTATCCTGCTTATTTTTCTAATTTTATTGCTAATCCTGTTGCTTCTTTTATTTTAATGCTGCTATTTATATCTATGTGTAGTTTCTTTATTTTTAGAGGAGTTAATAAGGGAATAGAAGCAGCAAATAAGATAATGATGCCTGTTTTTGCGGTTATTCTTATAGCATTGGCTATATTTTCATTAAATTTACCCAACTCAGTTGAGGGGTTAAAATTTATGTTTGCTCCTGATTTTTCAAAATTTAGCGGGAAAATGCTTCTTGCTGCGTTGGGGCAAGCACTTTTTACGTTGAGTATCGGAATGGGTGCTATTTTGACTTATGGAAGTTATTTGAAAAAAGAGGCAGATATTGTTAAAAATTCTTATGTAATAATCGTTGCAGATACAATATTTGCTATACTTGCTGGTGTGATGATTTTTCCTGCCGTATTTTCTTTCGGATTAGAACCAAATTCCGGTGCAGGACTTGTATTTATTACCTTGCCTCAAATATTTGCACAAATGCATCACGGAACTATTGTAGGATTTGCATTTTTTATTCTGTTATTTTTTGCGGCTTTAACATCAGGAATAAGTATTTTAGAGGTTCAAGTTGCATCATTAATAAATATTTTTAAAATATCAAGAAGAAGAGCTTGTATTATTGCTTCTTCAGCTATTGCTTTGGTTGGTTTACCGACAGCAATGTCATTCGGATTATTGAGTAACTTCAAAATATTCGGAAAAACTATATTTGATTTGTTTGATTTTGTAACATCGAATATAATGCTTCCTTTCAATACATTAGTTATTTGTATTGTGGTGGGTTGGTTCTTAAATCTTGAAAAGGATTATTTATTTAAAAACGAAAAAGTTTATAACGTATTTAATTTTACTTTGAAATATATATTGCCTGTAATATTAGTAATACTTCTTGTTTACGGATTATTATAGTAAATAATTTTGACCAAAACAAAACCAAAAGAGAGTTTCTTTTGGTTTTGTTAGATTTATAAATCTATAAATTTATTTTTCGCAATTGCATTTTGGTTTTTCGCAATTTGTTTTTTCTGTGCAATCTTTTTTACATTTACATTTTTTCTTAAATAGTTTAAATCTTTTCTTTTCACAGCATTTTCCGTTGTTACAATTGCAATTCTTGCATGTGCATTTTTCGCCTTTTTGGCATCCGCAATTACATTTTTCTTTTGCGCATTTGCAATTTTTGTCGCAGTTACATTTGCATTTTTTCTTTTCACAATTACATTTATCTTTTTGGCAATCACATTTCTTTGCACAGTCTTTTTTACAATTTTTATCGCAATTTGTTTGTGTTTTTTCACAATTGCATTTTGAAGTGCAATCACAATCACCTTTGCATTTCTCACAAGCCATTGCACTGTTCATTGTAAAAATAAATGCAGCTAACAAAGCCAAACAACATAATATTTTTTTCATAAATAACTCCTTCCTTATTTATGTGAGTATTTTACTACAAATTAATGTTCTCTGTTTAATTTGTTACAAATGTTTTTAAAGACTTGTTTAAGTATTCTAACCGATTAGTATACCTCTGTCTGCAAGATTTGTTACGCTTGTATCTTTTATTCCAAATATATATAAGTACGGTAAAATTTTATTATAATATTCAGGATTTTCTTGTTTAATAGCTTCCAGTTTTGGTACTTCAACTTTTTCCAAATATCGTTTTAGTCCTTTTAACTTTTGATAAAGCTCACGACCTTTTGCTGTATATTTGGGTAATTCACCGGCAATAATTAGTAATAGACTTAATCCGATTACACCTGATATAATCAAAATTTTAGGCAGAAATATTTCATTTACGGAAAGTATTAATCCTGTTGATGTTGATGCAAGAAGAATTAATATCCCTCCTACAATTAAAATTTCTTTATAAAGTTTATTTTTTATTGCTTTAATTGTTCCAAAAACAAAAAAGGGAATCATAAAAGAAATAAATCCGCCACAGGCACCTATAGCAGCATCTTCAAATTTATCCGTTATATTGAAGAAATAAACAGAAGGAAGAAAAACATAAATAAAAGAAATTACCAGATAAACCATATAAAAAAGACAGGAATTAAAACAGCCGCCTAATGTTTTTATATAACAGTCAAGATTTTTCTTTATTTGACTATACAATTTACTTAACATAAAAGCTTCTATAGGGGAATTTTGTAAAATTTTTGCTAAAAATACATAATCCATAAATTTTTTTTCTAAATTATCTTCTCCGTCATAATCTTTTTTCTTATAAAAACTCATACTATCTCTATTTTCACTGTGTGTAACATAGCCTTTTGCTTCCAGTTCCAATAACTCTGCTAACACTCCATGTGGAGTTAGTGTTTGATTATATATATAATCAAGTTCCAGCATAGAAAATCCTTCTATTGGATTAAATTCAACTACTTCAAAAGTCTTTTCTTCTTTTCCAACATTTAACCATATAATAAAAAATATTATTAAAATAAGTAAAAGTGGCAGAATAATAATTATAGGTATTAAATAAGAAAATAACATTTTTAAATCATCAATACATTGCTGTCCTTCACAACTATAAGCTATTTCAGCACAAGCTTTACTTGATAATAAAAAAATATTTAAAAATAAAATTGAAAGAAAAGTTATGATTTTTTTCATTTATTATTACCTAACTAATCGGATTTTTTAGGATAAGTGATATAAAATATTTCATAACAAAACTTGTTAAGTATTTTTGCATCAAAATCTCCTTCATACCAATCAGGTGTAATAAAGATAAGGTCTTTAAGTTTATTAATAAGAAGTTCTGATTTACCCAAAACAAGTGCAAAAGGCAAAATATTATTATAATAATCTTTGTCCTTATTAACAATTTCTTCAAGCTGATTTTTATCAACTTTTTCTAAAAATTTTTTATATCCTAAGATTTCTTGGTACAGAATATTACCTTCTTCATTGCGTCTGGATATATTAGTAAAACAAATCGACGTGATTATAAAACAAATAGTATCAAATATAATTTTGGGATAAACCCATGAATCTAATTCAACATGTTCTATTGTCATTGTTGTCATAAAAATAAATCCTAAAAATAGTAAAGTAGAGAGTATGTATCTGAAAAATTTTCCGGGTATAGCAAATAAACTTACTAATACAAACATACTTAATATAATGCCTACAAAAGGAATTATACCAATAGCTTCTTTAAAAATGTCAAATCCAATAATAGATATGGTTGAACAAATTAATATTCCTATCCATAATCCATACATTTTGAAATATGGTAAACATCCTTTTTTTTCAAAGTAATTTTCTTTCTTCTTTTCTAATATGCCTTGTATTGCAGAATAAATAGTACTTGATGATAAATCTTCTTTTGAAATTTTATCGGAATTTTTAAAAAGGAGCTTCATTAATACTTTTTCTTCTTTCTTTTCTCCACTGTATTCTTTTTGTTTATATAAAATGAAATCATAACCGATATTCTTTTTCATCATTTCTATTTTTATATATCCTTTGGAAGCTAAATATATAATTAAAAATGCAATATCATAGCCGGAATTGTTTGTGCTTATATCATCTAAAGTATCCTGATTACAAAAAATCATTTTTACTTCGGCTGTATTCAAGTTTTTCGGAGGATAACATGTATCTGCAATAATGCAATGTTCTTCCCGTCCATGTTTATTCCAATTAATATAAGCTAAAACAGTTAAAGTTAAAACTCCAAAAATTCCAAATATTTGTCCGTCTACGAAAGAATCCCCCAAATAAATTAATATTCCTATTATTATTATAAAAAATGGGAATATTATTCTCATAATCTATTCTCCAACTCTACTTTTACACTTCCTCTTGATGTTTCATCAATTTCAAACATTTTTTCTTCTTTTATACCAAAAATAGAACATATAATATTGGAAGGAAACATTTGAGCAAAATTATTGAGCTCTCTGACTGTTGCATTATAATATTTCCTTGCGCTTGCTATATCATTTTCTATATTAGAAAGTTCTTTCATAAGATTATTGAAGCTTTCATTCGCCTTTAAATCAGGATAATTCTCAGCAATAGCAATGAGCTTTGACAATCCAAAACCTATCTGTTTATTAGCTTCCATTTTTTGTTCATTTGTCAAGTTTGAATAATTAATATTTCTTAATTGAGTAACTCTATCAAGAACATCTTTTTCATGTGTTGCATATCCTTTTACACATTCGACAAGATTAGGAATCAAATCCCATCTCTTTTTTAAGTATACGTCCATTGTAGAAAATGCTTCTCTGACAAAGTTTCTTAAAGAAATACCCCTGTTGTATAACCCAATTATACAAATAATAAGGAATAAGCCGATAACAGCACTTATTATCATATTAAGTTTCTCCTATTTTATATGGCGCATTGTAGGGAATGCAATTACGTCCCTAATAGAAGGTGAATCAGTAAGCAGCATTACCAATCGGTCTATGCCTAAACCTAGTCCGCCTGTCGGTGGCATACCGTATTCAAGAGCATTAATATAATCTTCGTCAATAGATTGTGCTTCTTCATCACCTTTTGCTTTTGCTTCCATTTGTTGTTCAAAACGAGAGCGCTGATCAATCGGGTCAGATAGTTCTGAAAAGGCGTTAGCTATTTCCCAACCGTTAACTCTTGTTTCAAATCTTTCGGTTAATCTCGGATTATCTCTATGCGGTTTTGCAAGAGGTGATATATCTCTCGGATAATCAATTATATGAACAGGATTAATCAAATGCGGTTCAACTTTTTCTTCAAAAATTAAATCCAAAACCTTACCCCAAGAATCGCATTCAGATGCATCAATATTCATTTTCTTAGCTTCTGCTTTTGCTTCTTCAACAGTAATTTTTTCTGAAAAATCAACACCTGTATATTCTTTTATAGCTCCAATCATGGTCTTTCTGTCCCACGGAGGAGTTAAATCAATATCTTTGCCCTGATAATTGATTTTCATTGTACCCAAAACGTTTTGGGCAACAGTAGAAACCATATTTTCAAGAAGAATCATCATATCATTATAATCAACATAAGCTTGATACAGTTCAAGCATAGTGAATTCAGGATTATGTCTGAGGTCAATGCCTTCATTTCTGAAAGAACGATTAATTTCAAAAATTCTTTCACTTACACCGCCGACAATAAGACGTTTCAAATATAATTCGGGCGCAATTCTCATATACATATCCATATCAAGTGCATTATGGTGAGTTATAAAGGGCTTTGCATTAGCACCGCCTGCAATGGTATGCAGCATAGGAGTTTCAACTTCCAAAAAACCATCCTTTGTCAAATAATCTCTGACTTCTCTAATGATATTTGAACGTTTTACAAAGGTATCTCTAACATTTTCATTCATAATCATATCGAGATATCTTTGGCGATAACGTGTTTCTTTATCAGTTAAACCATGAAATTTTTCCGGTAATTGCTGAAGTGATTTTGCCAAAATTTTTATATCATTGGCTCTGATAGTAAGTTCTCCTCTGGGAGTTCTTCTTATAGTGCCGGTAACACCAATTATATCTCCTACATCAAGCAGTTTTAATAATTTTAATTTATCTTCGGGTAAATTATCCTTATGAGAAAAAACCTGAATTTTACCGCTTGAATCCATTAAATCAATAAACATGCCGGTATTTCTCATAGCCATAATTCTGCCGGCAACAGAATATTTATCTTCAAGCTCTGAGCCTGCTTCTAAATCTTTATATTTATCTTGAAGTTCTTTTGCGCTTGCGTTTTTATCAAAAGTATAAGGATACGGATTTATCCCATTTTCTACTAATTCTGTTAATTTTTGTATTCTGTTTGCTCTTACAGAATCCTCTTTTATTAATTCTTCTTGTTCCACTTTTTTCTCCAAATAATTACTTCAACACAAAAAGTTTATCACGAAAAAATATTAAAATCTAATTATACTAAAGAAAAGCTCTTACATTTTCTTTAATATAATAGAAGTGTTTATTCCTCCGAAGGCAAAATTATTTGTCATGACAATATTGTTTTTCATTTCTCTGCCTTCGCCTATTATATAATCAAGATTTCCGCAATTTTCATCAACATTGTTTAAGTTAAGTGTAGGACAATACCAATTATTATTCATCATTTCTATTGATAATATAGTTTCTATTGCTCCGCAGGCACCTAATGTATGTCCTGTATAGCTTTTTATCGAACTTATAGGGATTTTACGCTTGAAAATATTTTCCGTCATATTAGATTCTGCTATATCTCCGTTAATTGTTGCAGTACCATGTGCATTTACATAGCCTATATCATCAGGGGAAATGTTTGCATCCTTTAAAGCCAATAAAAGAGCTGTTCCCATGGTATCCGGATTTGGATTCGTGATATGTGTACCATCCGTACTTGTTCCGAACCCGATTATTTCGGCATAAATTTTGGCTCCACGTTTTTTTGCGTGTTCATATTCTTCCAAAATAAGGGTTCCTGCACCTTCACCGATAACAAGACCATCTCTGTCTCTATCAAAAGGAGAAGGAGAAAGCTCCGGTGTAGAATTCTTTTGACTCGTTGCATAGAGTGTATCAAAAATAGCAATATGAGAAGAATTAAGTTCTTCTGCCCCACCTGCTATCATAACTGTTTCGTATCCGTTTTTTATAGCTTCATAAGCGTAGCCTACTCCGAGCGAACTTGAAGTACAAGCAGTAGAAGTAGGAATAAGTCTGCCTTTTGTCTTGAAAAATAACGAAATATTGACAGCTGTGGTCTGAGGCATCATTTTTACATAAGAACCTGAATTTAGACCTCTGATTTCTTTATTGACCTCCATTGAATAAAAGTCAATAATACTTTCTAAAGAACCTGATGAAGAACCGTAACTTACTCCGGTTTGACCGTTTGTAATAATTTCATCATCAATTAATCCCGCATCTTCCAATGCTTTTTTTGTTGTTGCAACGGCATAAACCGCAACTTTGCCCATAGTTCTTAAAACTTTTCTGGTAAATTCTTCCGGATAAACAAAATCTTTTACGGTTGAAGAAAGTCTTGTGTGAAGTTTTTCATAAACATCAAGATTTTTATCATATTCAACAGCATTTTGAAGAATATGCAATCTGTTAAAAGCACTGTCGATATCGTGTCCTAGTGAGGATAATATTCCCATGCCTGTTATTACTACTCTTCTCACAGATATAGCCCTCCGTTAACAGAAATAACTTGTCCTGTTATGTAGCCGGCATCTTCGCTTAAAAGAAAATTAGCAAGTGCCGCTACTTCTTCAGGTTTGCCAAGACGTTTCATCGGTATGAGTTTTTTCATTTCTTCTTCGGGTAAATCTTTTATCATATCTGTTTCAATGACTCCGGGTGCGATACAATTTACCGTAATACCTCTTTTGGCAAGTTCTAAGCTTAAAGCTTTAGTTGCACCGATTATACCTGCTTTTGAAGCGCTGTAATTAACCTGTCCTCTGTTTCCTGCTAATCCTGAAACAGATGACATCGTAATAATTCTTCCTTTAATTTTCTGACTAATCATTGGAAGTATTATCGGTTTCAAAACATTATATAATCCGTTTAAATTTGTATTAATAACGCTGTCCCACTCTTCATCTTCCATAGCAGGAAAAACATTATCTCTTGCTATACCGGCATTCAAAACAATTCCATAATAAATACCATTCTTTTCAATATCTTCTTCTAATATTTTTTTAGCTTCCTCTCTATCGGTAATATTAAATTGCAGAACATAAGCCTTCTTATTGAGTTTGGTAATTTGTTCCTGTACTTCTTTTGCTTTATCAATATTTTTATTGCAATGCAAAATTATTTCATAATCGCTTTTCGCCGCCATTAAGGCTATGGCTTTCCCAATTCCTCTTGAAGAACCTGTTATAAATACTCTCTTTTTCATATTACATTCCTTCTATATATTCCAGTGCATTTTTTGGCATATATGCATTAATGGTAGCATTGGCGCAAACTTCATCATCATTATAAATAAAACATTCAAATGAAACAAGTTCATTGTCATTAAATATTTCTTTAGCTTTCACTTTATAAGTTTTTCCGTTTTCAAATTTTTCAATATTATTTTTATAAGCTCTTGAACCTAATAAAAAACCTAATTTAGGTTTTTTTTCACCATTATAAAAATATGAAAAACAGCCGATTGTTTGAGCCATATACTCTATTCCGACAATAGGTGCAACTCCGTTTATACTTTTATCAAAAAAGATTTTATCTTCGGAAATAATTACTTCACATTCAACATATTTTTCTTCCAAATTAATATTCATAAGATTATCAATTAATATCATTGGATAATCGTGAGGCAGTATTTCCTCCAAATTGTATTTAATCATAATTTTTCCCCAATATTACTACTGAATTTGTCCCTCCAAACCCAAAGGATGATGACATACAAATACTTAAATTCTCAATTTTACTATCCTTTTGAGCAAGATTAATTTTTGGTAAAGAAATATCATATTCCCCGTCATAAATATGAGGAAGAACTCTGTTTTGTCCGTCATCTAAAAGTTTACAGCATAAAGCAGCTTCAATAGAAGCTGATGCACCTAAGCAATGTCCGGTTAAAGGTTTCGTTGAGCTGCAAAGAACTTTATTTCCGAAAATATCATTAACAGCTTTTGCTTCCATAGCATCATTGGCAAGTGTGCCTGTACCATGCAAATTTATATAATCTATATCTTTTGGTGATAAGTTGGCAGATTTGAGCGCAAGTTCTATTGCTCTTTTGGCTTGAGTTGCTTCCGGATTAGGAGTTGCGGCATGAAAAGCATCAGAGGTTTCTCCTATTGAAAAAAGTTTTATTCCATCTACTTCTTTTTCAAGAATAAACAGAGCAGCACCTTCTCCTATATTTATGCCTTTTCTGTTCTTACTAAAAGGATTGGCAAAATCATCGGATAGTACTTCCAATGAATGAAAACCGTAGCAAGGTAATTTAGCTAAACTGTCAACTCCGCCAACAATTAAAGCTTTACAAATTCCGCTATTTAATAATCTTTGAGCAAAAGAAAAAGCTTTTACCCCTGATGTACAGGCTGTTGATACACCTGCAAAAAACCCTTTTAAGCCTAATAAATCTCTGACAAATTCAGCATGATTACATATTTCAGTATGTTTTTTGATGCCCGTCTTTTGAAAATCTTCTATTCCGCTGTTTGTTGTTCCTATTACTACTCCGATTTCATCTTTATTATATTTTTTAAAAAGAGAATTTATTTCTTCTTTCATACTATTCAAACAATGTAAAACCATTCTGTTGCCTCTTATATTAAATTCTTCTTTTTCAATATCAGGCAATTCGGTTTTAACTATGCCAAAAGGAAAAACTTTATTTTGAATAACATTATCTGAAAAGCTGAAATTTCTCTGACCTAATAGTGCATTATCAAAAATTTTATCAATGCTGTCACCCAAACTACATATTGCAGAATATTTTGTAATAGAAATATTTGTCATAAATTTTGCATTTCTCTTTTACTTATACTAAAATATACTACCATGAAGAATACCGATTTAAAAATTTTTATAGATAGATATTCTTATAAAAAAGGAGAAGATTATAATCTTTCTTTTTTGCCAATGCTCATTCGCAGGAAATTGAGTACGTTAAGTAAAATAGCATTTTCTTCACTATATGAATGTTTTGAAGATAATAATGTTAATCTTGTTTTTGCATCAAAGTATTCTGAATTTGAAAAACTTATTCAATTATCAAAACAGTATAAAGAGGAAAATGAAATTTCTCCTATAGCTTTTTCGACTTCTGTTCATAATGCTACGGTAGGTGCTTTCTCATTATTAAACAAAATTACGGAGAGCTATATTTCAATAGGTGCAAGTGATTACAGTTTCCATGCCGGATTGTTAGATGCTATTCTAAATTCTCAAGAAAAAAATACTCTGTTTTGTTATGCTGATTATGGTGAAAGTTTTTCCTGCTTAATAAAAAAAGTATCAGATTCTTCTTATATTAAATTAGAATTAAAAAATAATGAAAAAGTAAATTCGATAGCGGAATTTGAAGAATTTTTACAACATAAAAGAAACAGCTTTATCGCTAATAATTATATATTGCATTATTAGAATAAATATATGCTTAGACAGATAATTTCGATATAAAATTTTTTCATATTTTTATAAAATTTTATACGATATAAAGATTATGTAAAAAAAATCAGAAAACAAGATTTTATGTGTATAATCAAATTAATGTTTAGTTAAAAGAAAGGGCTATCATGACAGCAGTAATCGAAAAAAATCAAAGCTTAGATACAAATAATTGTTTTATTAATGAATTTAAACTATTAATGGAAAGAGTTATTGCTGATAATACATTAAAAAATGATATAGAAAATGATATAGTTCGTTCAGGCGAAAAGTTTGTTCCTGATTTGGTTTCTTATATACAAACAGCAAAAGGTTTAACCAGAGGACTATGTGCAATGTGTCTTATCAGAATAGGCGAAGCATGTGTTTCCTTCCTCGAAGATGCTGCTATGACTAATAAAGAATTTGCATGGGCAGCTGATTATATAATTAATGAAATCAGAGGATAAAATTTTTTATACATTTTTATACAAAATCTGAATTCGTTTATAGTATCAAGATAATATATTCAAATTATTTGTAAGGTTTTATTATTTGAAATCCCAGTTCGGTATCTTTATCTTTTATTTGTATCCAGTCTCCGATATTGGCTTTCGTTTCTTCATTTATTGGTTTCCCGTTGATTTTAATAAAACCTTCATTGGTTTCTATAGGTTTAACAATATATCCGTTTGATTCATCAGGAATTAAATCACCTGCACTTGTGGATATTTTCTTTTTATAAATCATGTATCTGTATATATATCCTATTGGACTGTCCCAATCAATATATTTTGTACTATCTTTATTATTGTGTGACAAGCGATATTTTTGTGCTTGCGGAGTGGAATGTGTATTGGTATCTGAAATATCTATTATTGTTCTGTGCATAGAATCAAAAAGATATGTTTTTCCTTCATTGGAAATAATTTCATTCCAGCTATGTGGGTCATAATAATCTGAGTTAAAATGAAAATAAAAATAAAAACCATTAATTATTCTTGTTTTTAAACCGATTTCATCAAGGATAAGTTTTGTTAATAAGGCTCTATGTCTGCATACTCCAGCGCCGCTGTTTATTATTTCTCCAAAATTACATTCATCTTCATTATCAAAATGTTCCATAGTTAAATTTAATAATTCTTTATCTGATGCCAGTTCATTATTATCTTTGTGGACAGTAAATATTTCATCAATGAATTGAAGTAATTTTTTAATAATTTCAGAAGAAGTATAATTTTTATCTTTTATGCTATCTTTAAAACAATCAATGGTTTTCTTTAATATAGCATCTGTTTCTCTGTTTATAATGATTACTTCGTGACCCGAAGTTTGTCTAACCACAGTATGAATAACCGGTTGATATTTTGCTCCATTAGGGAATATATAATCTTCTGATACAATTGCATTTTCTCCCTGATTATCAAATGTTTCCCTGCCATTATGAATGTTTCTTACAGGAGATTTATATTTGTGAGTTCTGATATGATCTAAAAAAGACAAATCAAAATTAGAGCTATTTCTGGGAAAAATTTCAATTTCTCCGTTTGAATTAAAAATATAAAAATAGTTACTATATTCTTTCCCTGAGTATATATCAAGCGCTTTTTGTCTGTCTTGAGAATAATTTTGTTGAAATGTATTATTTAAATTTTGCTTAGTTTTATTAAATCCGATTGGATTTATAGCGGGTGCTGCTTCTAAAATTAAAGGGGGTTGTACTACCGGTTTAAGATTATTACCGGTAAAAGCATTTGTAATCACCCTTTTAGGCAGGTTTAAATTTATAGGGATGTTTATTGGCGCTTTTAGCGGTACAATCGGATTTCTTGTTGTAGTTGCCGGTATTTGAGGATTAAAATTAATATTGCCCATGTTTCCTCCATAACAAAATAATATATTTTAATAAAAACAAAAATAACGAGGGAATTGCTTTTTATATGTTTTATTTATAATTTTTAAAATACATTTTAAAAACTTTGTAAAGGAAATAAATATATCTCTATAGCAATTAACTTATTGCATCTTTGCAATTATATTATCCTGCATATTTTTATCATCTAATTTTTGTGCCAAACGATATGCCTTTTTGTATAAGTCGGCTGCTTTTTTGCTATGTCCCATTTTTTTCATCATATCACCCGCTTGCTCATAAATAGAAGCGAGTTCGGCATTATCGTTGATGTTATTTGAAATAGCTGCCGCATTTTTTAAGTTGTTCATAGCATTTTGGAGTTTTCCTGAATTTTCGTTTGTTTTAGCACAATGTCTGAATATATTGCTTGCATTTTCATAATTTTTATTTTCTTTTGCCATATCGAGAGCCAAATCATAATATCCCAGAGCTTCGTTTGCAAAATATCTTTCGGAAAACATATCACCTACTTGTGTTAATGTTTCTGTTTGTTTATCCAGGTTTTCAAGTTCTCCGTTTAATGCAACGGAACGATGATAATGATTAAATGCAGGTTCAAACATTCCTTTTTCATCATAAATTCGTCCCATTTGTGCATGGTTATCAGCCATAAGCTCTGTTTCACCGCATTCATAAGCAAGAAGGGTAGAAGCATTAAGACAATCAAGTGCACCTATGAGGTTATTTGTACTATTTTGCAAATTACCTATTTTTGAATAAATTTGAGCCATCATGTTCTTGTTATTTTCTTTTTGCGCAAGTTTAAACGCTTCGGAATACAAATTCATCGCTGATTTCGTATCATCATTTTTTATATCATCTGCCTTTTCAATAATGTTTTGAATTTCTGAATTTTGAGCAGGTTTTTCTATTTTTTGTGTAGTTTCAGGCTGAACGGTTTGTTCTTCTTCTTTAATATTAATGTTATTTTCCTGAATAACTTCATTTTCTTTTATTTCAGGCTGTTCTATGATTTCTTGTTCTTGTTGAATTGCTGAAGCTTCCTTCTGGGCAAGTTTTTCTTGAGCTAATCTTGCAGTTTGAGGTGGTTCGCCTGTTATTGTTTCAAAAGCTCCTTTGGTAAGTGTTTTATCTGCCTTAAAATCAATAGGCTGCATTAATAATGCTTCAACCCAATCTTTGACAACTTTTGAAGGTTTATTCAATGTTTCTGAAATATAATTATCAAGCAGATTTGCGCAAACTTTCAAATTAGAGACAATAACTTTTTTGTTAGGGTTCTCTTTTTGAGTTTGTTTATCTATTAAATCTAAATAACCTTTTACTTCTTCTTCTACTTCTTCACTCGCTCCGATAGCAGCTATTGTAGATTTAAAATCTATCAATATCTGCTGAATATTCATTGATTTGACAACATTTTTTACTTCAGGAGTATGTCTTTCTTGATTCTGTTTATTCTGGTTAAAATTATTATATTGATAAGGTTGTTTTATGTTTTGATATTGAGGTTGGTATTGATATTGATTTTGATATCTGTACTGATATTGCTGTTGTGGTAATTGGTATTGTTGTTGAGTTCTTTGCGGTTGATTTGGAAGATTCCTGTATTCTTGAATAGCCTTTTGTTTGCCTCTTGTGCTTTCGGAAAATTCTTCTTGCGTTTGTTCATTGATTTTCCTGCGATTTATTTGAGGCAAATACGGTCTGTATGCTGATGTATAAATGTTACTTGACACCTTCTTTTATCTCCCATGTTGTGTAATAAATTACTATTACTCTCCATGTTTATAATCGGCAGATTTTTTTTAATCTTTAGGTTATAATGAAAAAAATCAACCGTTTGTATTAGATTTAATGAATTTTTAAAGGATTTCAATTTTGGAAAAAGGGAAAAGACTCGATACATATTTAGCGGAAAACGGCTTTGCAGAAACAAAATCACAGGCACAAGCTCTTATTATGGCAGGCAATATTAAAGTAACCGGCGAAACAATTACAAAATGTGCTTATATGATTAAAGAAAATACCACTCCCGAAATAGAAGTTAAACTTTTGCCTTTTGTCAGTCGCGGAGGATTTAAAATAGAAAAAGCAATAAAAGAATTTGAAATAGATCTAAAAGACAAAATCTGTATTGATGCAGGAGCTTCAACAGGCGGATTTACCGACTGCATGCTTCAAAACGGTGCGAAAAAAGTTTATGCTGTTGATGTGGGTTACGGACAACTGGCATGGAAAATCAGACAGGATGAAAGAGTTGTTACCATAGAAAGAACCAATATAAAAAATTGTTCTTTTCTTGATATTTTTGAAAATGAAAATTCTTCAAAGGCTGATTTTTGCTCAATGGATTTATCTTTTATATCAATAAAAAAAGTATTGCCAAACATAAAAAATTTTCTTAATGAAAGAGGCGAGGTCGTTGCGCTTATAAAACCTCAATTTGAAGCAGAGCGGAAAGACATAGGCAAAAACGGAGTCGTAAAAAGCAAAGAGGTACATTTGTCTATAATAAAAGATATTGCAGAGTTTGCTGTTTCTTTAGGTTTTTTTGTAAAAGACCTTACGGTTTCGCCGATAAAAGGGCCAAAAGGAAATATTGAATATTTGATTTATTTGACAATTCTTCCTTGCGGTAATATAAATATAGATGAAAAGTTTGAGATAATTAAGGATTTTGAATGAAATTACAGGCTAAAAATACATCTTCTATAATAGATTGCAGTTTGATTAATATTATTTGTAATGTTGAACATAAAAATTCGGCAAGAGTAGCCGATTTAATCGAATCAATATTAAAAGGTTATAATGCTAATTTTATTAGACAGGATATATCCCCTACAAACATAGAAAATACTGCTGATTTTAATAAAGATGCTACTTTTGTTACTACTATTGGCGGTGACGGAACATTTTTGGCTACTGCAAGATTTTATTCGGAATTCGATACTCCTATTTTGGGAATAAATACAGGGCACTTGGGTTTCTTGGCTCAACTCAGAGAAAATCAGATAAAACTTGGCTTGCAAAAAATATTAAACGGCGATTTTATGATTGATGACAGAGTAATGATTAAAGCCGAAACAAATTCGGGTATTTCTCTCAATGCCTTGAATGATATTGTTATAAAGGGCGGTGAGATTTCAAGAGCTTCAAAACTTTCACTATTCATAAACGATAATCACGTTTGTGATTATGTTGCAGACGGACTGATTATCTCTACTCCGACAGGCTCAACCGCATATAACCTTTCAGCTAAAGGTCCTATTATTTCACCAAAAGTTGAAGCTTTGACTATTACACCGATTTGTCCTCATTCTTTATCAATAAGACCTCTTGTTATTCCCGTCAGTGAAAAATTGGAAATAAAAACGGAAAATAACAGAGATTTGATTTATCTGACAATAGACGGACAAGTAAACAGAAAACTCGAAAAAGATGAAAGCGTATTTATAAAGAAAAGCGATAATTCCGCTAAACTTGTTTTGATAAATACCGAAAGTAATAACTTCTATAACGTTTTGAAAGAAAAACTTAACTGGGGTATAGCATTGAGGAAGTAAATAAAAATAATTATACAAAAAAGAGGATGCCTTTTTTAGACATCCTCTTTTAAAATCTTTATTACTAATAAATTAGTACCACCAATAATGGTAGCCATATCCATAACCGTTGCCGCTGTCATTAATTTCATGTCTTTGTTTTTCATATTTTTCATCCTTAGCAAGGTTACGTTGATTAGTTTTGTTTCTTTCAATATTAGCTACTCTTGAAAAACATGCAGATAATTCTGCATCTGTTTTTGAATAAACTTTGCATTCCAAAACTGATTTTTCAAATTTTACACGTCTTAAAGCCCAATAGTTATTTTCTGCATAACGCTTACTGTTGTCGTCAGCTTTTTTGAATACAGCATTTTCATATAGAGGCAAACAGAACTCAGCCCATTGAGGTTCCATAACGCTTGCAGCGTGGGCATATTGTTGAACACCGATACCTGTTATCAGAGCAAAAATTGAAAATAATAAAATCTTCTTCATAAAACTTTCCTTATAAACTGTTACTACGATTAACTTGTTGTTTTAATTGATTTAATTCTTCAAGTGTTTTGTAATACTCTTGTTCTGCATCCTGACTGTACTCTTTTTGAGCACGCTTTTCGTCTAAACGTTCTTGTCTTCTGTCAGTAAATCTTTGAGCATATTCAACTGTACTCATTGTACTTCTGCTGGTATTGTTTACATTACGGATAGTGTAACCTGTACTGTTTACTGTATTAAGTACATCATAAAAACCACCCGCTTTTACGGCAGAAAGTGTTGTTAAAAAAATTGCAAAAAAAGCAAATAATACGGTAGCAATCCTCATATAAAAAACTCCTATTCTAAGACACGATAACTATTATATCATTTGTTAATTTTCAGTTCAATACAAATGGGTTGAAAACGTTTATTTAAAAGAGTTTCAGATATATTGATTTTTACTGTATTTGAACTATTTTGTTGTTGTGCTTGTTGATGTGGATGAAGAAGAACTTGTCGTATCAACATCATAGAAGCAGGACATATTTTTTATCATCAAATCTTTTTGTTCATCTCTTTTTGTTTGAATATCTTTGTTAAGCATAAAAGCATTTATTTCGGCTTCGGTAACTTTGCCGTCGCCGTTTGTATCTATTTTAGAAAAATTTGCAATAATTGTACTTGCGAGTTCATCATCAATAGCACCTTGAGAGCGAAGTGATGTAATTTGATCTCTTGATAATCCGGCAGTAGAGATTCCCGTAAGCATAGAGGAGGCTTCTTGAGCAGTAAGATTACCGTCATTATCTGTATCAAGTTGGTTAAATTGATTGCTAATCATTTGGAAAAATTGTGAGTTTATGCCTGATGTATTTTGATAAATTGCATTAGTCAAAGTACTTTGGTTAATGCTTGTTGTTTCATTTTGATAAAGATAGTTTAAAGAACTTTGTATTCCTGATTGAGCTGCTTGGAAAATTGCAGTGGTTTTACTTGTATCGTACATATATTATCCTCCTATTTTACCCTTTATAGTATGAATTATAATGATTTTTTGTTTGATGTCATCATTTAGATAAAGGATTATGAGATGCTGAATATTTTTGATTTTTAGCGGAAGTTTATTATAAATAAAAATATGAAATTTAAGGATTTAGTAAAAAATTTATATTGTATTTATTTAATATTTCTTTCAGAAATATTTGTTCGTTTAAAAAAATATAATTGGACAATTAATATTCTTACAGAAATTTTGGAATTATGTTCAAAAGATAATTCTGCACTTAAAGATGTTAAAGGAAGCCTTTTTTTTGATCGAGGCTATATAAAATTTTTAAACAACGATTATGAAAACTCAATAGCAGATTTATGTAAAGCAATAGAATTAATACCTGATAATGTGGGTTTTTACAAAATAAGAGGACGTGCATATTATTTTAAAGAAAATTATGAAAATGCTTTAATTGATTTTAACAAAGTCATTGAATTAGAGCCAAATAATACTAAAAATTATATAGAAAGAGGAATAATAAAATATAACATGAAAAATTATGAAAATTCCATAATTGATTTTGATAAAGCAATAGAACTTGAACCTGATAATGCCGAATATTATTATAAAAGAGGAACAATTAAAAAATGCTTAAATAATTGGCGAGGAAACGAAGAAGACCAAACTAAAGCCATTGAATTGGAACCAAATAATCCTAAATATTATTATGAAAGAAGTTTGGCAAAATCTTGGCTTAATGATTTTTCAGGAGAATTTGAAGATCAAATTAAAGCTATAAAATTGAACCCCAAAAATCCAAATTTCTATTATAGAATAGATAATAAAGCAATAGAAAAATTTGTACTTAAACTGCTCTTTGAAAATAAACATAAGGAAGCAATTAATATTTTATTAACTGCCTTAAAAAATTGCAGTTTCCACAAAGATATTATTTTCACCGCCTTATCTTTTGTATATTTCTGCCAGAAGGATTACAAAAAAGCATTAAAATATGCTAATGAAGCAATACTATTCAACAAAGATAATGTAATTGGATTTTAAAGAAAATTACAGAAAACATTGTGCATTAATGGCTCTTGGCAAACAAGATGAAGCAAGAGAATTTTTAGAAAAGGCAAATGCTTTAGGTTATGAAGAAATGTTTTAATATAATTTATGTAAATTTTTGACAAAAAAATTCACAAAAATTAATAATTTTTAATATTTTGTGTAAACAATTCAAGAAAATACTTGAAATATTGCATGTTTGAATTAGAATAAAACTATTACAAGAATACAGTTCAGAGGTATAAATGTCAAAAGAAGTTATAGAATTTGAAGGTACGATACAAGAATCATTGCCAAATGCAATGTTCAAAGTTGTTCTTGAAAACGGACATCAAGTTCTTGCTCATATCTCCGGCAAAATCAGAAAAAATTTCATAAGAATATTACCGGGAGATAAAGTTAAGGTGGAACTCACGCCATACGATTTAACCCGAGGACGAATTACATACAGATTGAAAGGATAAGCGAAGATGAAAGTCAGAGCATCAGTAAAACAGATGTGCGAGAATTGCAAAGTCATCAAGAGAAAAGGACGTGTGGCAATTATTTGTACAAACCCAAAACATAAACAACGTCAAGGTTAATTCAGTTTTTCAGTTCCGCGGCAGATAGCTGAAATAATTGAATTTATTTACTTGCAACTTTTTTATGTTTTTCTTATTATTTTGGAATGAACATTAGTAATTTAACAAATGAAGGAGTCTAAATGGCAAGATTAGCTGGGGTTGATTTACCCCGTAATAAAAGAATGGTAGTAGCTTTGACCTATATTTACGGCATAGGTCCCACTATTGCTAAAAACATTTTGCAAGCATGCAATATTAGCGAGGATACTCGTTCAGATGATTTAACAGAATCTGAAATCAGTGCTCTGCGTGCCGAACTCGAAAATTATCATATTGAAGGTGATTTGAGAAGAATTGAAGCCATGAACATCAAAAGGCTTAGTGAAATCAACTCTTATCGTGGCATGCGTCACAGAAGAAAACTTCCGGTTCGAGGTCAAAGAACAAAAACAAATGCAAGAACTCGTCGTGGAAAGAAAACCGGACCTATAGCGAAGAAGAAAACAGTTTAAGGAGAATAGTGTAAGTCATGGCTAAAGTTAAGACGACTAAAAAGAAAGAAAAAAAGAATGTATTACAAGGGGTTGTTCATATACAATCCACATTTAATAATACAATAGTTACTTCAACAGATGCTCAAGGTAATGCGATAGCATGGGCTTCTGCAGGTACTTGCAACTTCAAAGGGGCAAGAAAAGGTACTCCTTTTGCTGCTCAATCGGCTGCTGAATCAGTTGCAAAAAAATCAATGGATCAAGGCATGAAAAAAGTTGAAGTGTTGGTTTGCGGACCTGGGTCAGGTCGTGAAACAGCAATTCGTGCTATTCAAGCAGCAGGTCTTGAAATTACATTAATCAAGGACGTAACCCCGATTCCTCATAACGGTTGTCGTCCTCCAAAAAGACGTAGAGTATAAAGGTAAAGGAGTCCAAAATTGGCTAGATATAGAGGACCAGCAAATAAATTATTCAGAAACTATGGTGTAAAAGATTTGTCAGCGAAAAAACTCGTTTCTTCAATGACACAATATGCTTCTGGTCAGCATGGGCAAAATCGTAAAAAACCATCTGAATACGCTTTACAATTAAAAGAAAAACAGAAAATCAGACTTACTTATTTAGTAAGTGAAAAACAATTCCACAGATATTATGAAAAAGCATCAAGAAAGAATGGTGTTACCGGTACTTTGTTGCTTCAATATTTAGAATGCAGGCTTGATAACGTATTGTTCAGAGCAGGTTTTGCAGTTACTCGCAGACAATCAAGACAATTCGTTAAGCATGGTCATGTTTTAGTTAATGATAAAAAAGTTGATATTCCTTCTTATATTTTGAAGGAAGGCGATATTATAACAATCAGAGAAAAAAGTTCAGATTTATTCAAACTTATGATTGAAATGATTGATCAAGCACAAAGTCCTTCATGGATTAGTGTTGATACTGCTGCTCAAGTTATCAAGGTAGACAGACTTCCCGAAAGAGAAGAAATTGATCCTGATTTCAAGGAACAGTTGATTATTGAGTTCTATTCTAAGTAGTTTGGAGGCTAAAATAATGGAATTAAAAATAAAATGCGTTGATTCAACAACAAGTTCAGACGGTTCAGTTTATGGCAAATTTGTCATGGAACCTTTAGAAAGAGGATTTGGTACTACTATAGGTAATGCTCTTAGAAGAGTTTTGTTATCAAGTCTTGAAGGTTCTGCAATTACAGCTGTCAGAATAGAGGGTGTTACTCACGAATATACTTCTATTCCAGGTATTGAAGAAGATGTTATTGATATTATGCTTAATTTAAAAGGCGTAGTATTAAAATCAGATTTTCCTGAACCTCAAAATTTAAGATTAGTTGTTGATGAACCCGGACCTGTTCTTGCAGGTGATATACAGTTACCAACAGGAGTTAGAGTTATTAATCCTGATTGGCAAATTTGTACAGTATCAGAAGGCGGCAGCCTCAGAGCTGATTTGATTATGGAAACTGGTAAAGGTTATATTACAGCTGATGCTATTGCTTCTTCAAATGATAAATTAGCTATTGATATGTTACCGATAGATGCTTCATTTATGCCGATTAAGAAGGTTAGTTACTCAGTTGAAAATACTCGTGTAGGTCAAAATATTGACTATGATAAATTAACTCTTGAAGTTTGGAGTAACGGTAGTATTGACATTATTTCAGCATTAACCGATGCTTCAAATATTTTAATAGAACATTTCGTTACTATTACTTCTTTATCAGGTCAAACAGCACCTGTTGTTTCTACACAACAAACTATTATTGATGAAGAACAAGATGTTTTATCAAATGACAATGTTAATATAACAATTGAAGAACTTGAATTGTCTGTTCGTGCACATAACTGTTTAAAGAGAGCAGGCATAAATTCAATGGCTGAATTGTTAAAAAAATCAGAACATGATTTATTGAGTATTAAAAACTTTGGTAAAAAATCTTCTGATGAAGTTATAGAAAAATTACACAATTTCGGATTGGATTTAATGCCCAGTCCCGAAGATGCAGATATTATTGAAGAATAATTTAAAAGGATAAAATAAAATGAGACACCAATGTAAAAAACATCAATTAGGAAAAGCGCAAGATCAAAGAAAAGCAATGCTTCGTTCTTTGGTGTCCTCTTTAATTATGCATGATGAGATACAAACAACAATGGCAAGAGCAAAAGCGCTTAAACCTTATGTTGAAAGACTTATCACTTTGGCAAAAAGAGGTGATTTACACGCAAGAAGAATTGCTTCACGCTTTATTTATGATCAAGCTACTGAAAGAATACTTAATGCTGCAACAGGTGAAGTTATTACCGATGCTTCTACCGTTAATGCGGAAACAAAAGCTGTTTCTGAAACAGTATTAAGAAAACTTTTTGGCGAAATTGCCAAAAAATATGAAAGCAGAAACGGCGGATATGTAAGAATTTACAGAATGCCACCTCGCAGAGGTGATGCCGCTGAAATGGCTCTTATTCAGCTTGTATAGTTTATATGAGCAGATTTGCAGCCGCAATAGAATATATAGGAAGTGAATTTTTTGGAAGTCAGTTCCAACCTGATAAAATAACTATTCAAGGTGAATTGGAAAATGCCCTTCGTATATATTTCAAACAAAAGGTAAAAGTTGTTCCTTCAGGACGTACTGATGCCGGAGTCCATTCAAGAGGACAAGTTGCGCACTTTGACATTAATATAGAAAAAATCGATGTAAAAAAAGTCAGACATAATTTAAATGCTATTTTACCTAAAGGTATGGATATTTCTGAAATAGTGCCTGTTAATAATAGTTTTCATGCTCAGAAGTCAGCATGTTATCGTTATTACAGGTATATAATTTCTAACAAGCCTTATCGAAGTGTTTGGGACATGAATACTTTTTGGGTGAGAGAGGATTTAGATATCAAAGCTATGCAAGATGCATTAAATTATTTGCTTGGAGAACATGATTTTTCAGCATTTAAATCAGCAGGAACAAATAATCCTGCAAAAATTTGTAATATGTATTTTGCAAGGTTGACCAAAAATGATGATTATATTTACATTGATTTAATTGCTAACAGATTTTTATATAATATGGTAAGAATTATAGTTGGAACTGTTATAGATGTAGGAAGAGGAAAATTTACCCCGCAGTTTATAAATCAACTTCTTATTTCAAAAAACAGGAACGAGGCAAGTGCCACTATTCCTCCTATAGGACTTACTTTAATGGCTGTCGGTTATGACAGTACAGATACTGAAGGATGTGAAACTATTATTAATAATGGTTTTTCTCTTTCAAAACAACTTAAGAATACAGAATATATAATAAAGGAGGCATTATGAAAACATATTCAGCAAAGCCTTGTGAAGTCGAAAGAAAATGGTATATCATAGATGCAGAAGGAAAGGTATTAGGACGTTTAGCTTCTACAATTGCTAATATATTACGTGGAAAGAATAAACCCGAATATACTCCTAATGTAGACACAGGCGATTTTGTTATAGTTATCAACGCAGACAAAGTTATCGTTACAGGTAACAAAGAAACAGATAAAATGTATTATTCTCACTCTGGTTATCCGGGTGGATTTAAAGCAGCAAGCTATAAAGAAATGAGTGAAAAATTCCCGACAAGAGCTTTAGAAAAAGCTGTAAAAGGAATGTTGCCACACAATACTTTAGGTGCTCAACAATTTACAAAGTTAAAAATTTATGCAGGGGCAGAGCATCCGCATGAAGCTCAAAAGCCCATAGAGATAAAGGAGTAAAAACATGGCAGAAAAACAAACATTAGCAGTAGGTCGTAGAAAAACTGCCATAGCTATAGTAAGATTGGTGGCAGGTAAAGGTCGTGTATTCATCAATAATAGAACTTTAAAAAATTATTTAGGTTCTCGTGCTACTTATGAAATGATGATTTATCAACCTTTGGCACTTACAAACAACGAAAAGAATTATGATGTAAAAGTTAAAGCTTTTGGCGGCGGTGTTAGTGCGCAAGCCAGTGCTATTCGTCACGGCATAGCAAAAGCTTTGCTTGCAATTAATCCTGACAATAAACAAGTTTTGAAAGCAGAAGGTTTGCTTACTCGTGATTCAAGAATTAAAGAACGTAAAAAATACGGCAGAAAAAGAGCAAGAAAAAGATTTCAATTTTCAAAACGTTAATATTTATTTTATTTATCAAACGAGGACAATCATAATGATTGTCCTCGTTTGTTACGATTTTGAAAAAAATTAGAAATAACTATATAAATGTTACAATTCTTAATGTAAAATTTCCGAGATTTTTATTTATAATAAATATTTGATATTCGATAATTAAATAAGGAGAAAATGATGATATTAGACAGAGTGAATTCACCGGATGATGTAAAAAAATTAAATATTAATGAGATGAACCTTCTTGCTGAAGAAATAAGACAATTCATAATGAAAAAAGTTAATACAACAGGCGGACACTTTGGACCTAATATGGGAATTGTTGAAGCAACTATTGCAATGCACTATGTCTTTAATTCTCCCAAAGATAAATTTATTTTTGATGTTTCTCACCAGTGTTACCCTCACAAATTTTTGACTGGCAGAAAAGAAGGATTTACAAATCCTGATAAGTATTATGAATATACTGGTTATACTGCGCCGGAAGAAAGTGCACACGATTTATTTAAAGTAGGGCATACATCTACTTCTGTAAGTTTGGCGGCAGGTGTTGCTAAGGCACGTGATTTAAAAGGTGAAAGCTATAATGTTATTGCCCTTATTGGTGATGGTTCATTGAGCGGAGGCGAAGCTCTTGAAGGACTCAATAACGGAGCAACACTGAATTCAAACTTCATTGTTATTGTTAATGATAACGACCAATCAATAGCGGAAAATCATGGCGGATTATATGAAAATTTAAGAGAATTAAGGGAAAACGAAGGGAAAAACAAAAACAATTTCTTTGAAGCACTTGGCTATGATTATTATTATGTCGATAATGGGAATAATATTTCTTGTTTGATAGATGCTTTTAAAAAAGTTAAAGATATTAATCATCCTATAGTTATTCATATTTGTACTAAAAAAGGGTTGGGTTTTGAACCGGCTCAAAAAAACAAAGAAGCTTTTCACTGGATTTTACCCGGCGGATTGGATACAAAAGAACCATTTAATTATCTGGAAAGTTATACTTCGATTACAAATGATTATATTTTAAAAAAAGCAAAGGAGGATAAGACTTTTATCGCAATAAATGCAGCCACTCCTGGTGTATTTGGCTGGAGTCAAGATTTTAGAAAACAGCTTGGAGAACAATATACTGATGTAGGTATAGCTGAAGAACATGCTACTGCTTATGCTTCGGCTTTGGCAAAAATGGGGGCTAAACCTATTTTTTGTGTAATGAGTTCTTTTATTCAAAGAACCTATGACCAATTATCTCAAGATTTAGCTTTGAATAATTCACCTTTAACTATACTTGTGTATTGGGGCGGAATTTCTTCCGCTGATGCAACTCACTTATGTACATTTGATATTCCTCTTATATCAAATATTCCTAATATAGTTTATCTTGCACCAACAACAAAGGAAGAACATTTAAGAATGCTGGATTGGGCAGTTAATCAAAATGAATATCCGGTTGCTATTCGTGTTCCTAATATTGATTTGGTTTCAACAGGTGTTGAAGATAAGACAGATTATTCAGTTTTAAATAAATACAAAATGACCCAAGAGGGTGAAAAGGTTGCTTTTATTGGTGCTGGGAATTTCTATTCTTTGGCAAAGGAAACTGCTGATTATATTGAAGAAAAATTGAAATTCAAACCGAGTATTATTAATCCGAGATTTTTAACAGGTGTTGATGACGAGCTTCTTGAAAATTTGAAAAATAATCACAAATTGGTTATTACTCTTGAAGATGGTGAAATAGACGGCGGTTTCGGTGAAAAAATCAGTAGGTTTTACGGAAATTCCGATATGAAAGTTCTTAATTACGGTTCTCATAAAGAATTTACCGACAGAGCTCCGTTGGATAAATTGTACGAAAAATACAGACTGAGAAAAGATTTGATTTTTGAGGATATTATTAATAATTTAATGTAAAAATTTGTAAAAAAATAAATAAAACCTATCAACAAAATTTATTACGTGTCTTATAATAAATGCGCAATGGGTATTTAGTTTTCTCGTGGGCTTGTATTACAGTTTTGAAAGGTGTTTATTATGAGGTTAAATGCAATTTCTTCTTGTAGAAAAATGCATAATTCACCGATGAATTTTGCTTTTTCTAAAACTTCCGAAAAATCAGGGAATTATGATTTTTCACAAAGTAATGGTATTTCTTCTGTTGCGAGCAACGCAATAAGGAGTTTAGTCCTCCCTTCAATCAGTTTCGGTGAAGCTAATCAGATCCAATCAGCAGAGGAGATTAATGCTGTATTGGAAAAAGAATACGGTATTAAATCCACTCTCTCAAATCCTACAGCTGCAAAATATTTTTTAAACAGTGTGGAGGATTTTGTAAAATTTAATGAAAAAGATATGTTTAAAGGATTGACGCTTTCTGACGGAAAACCTATTAACGGTAAATTTTATGATGTTATTGCAAATCCTTATGAAGAAAATTTTGAGATAGAATTCTGGGATAAAATAAATGAAAAAATCTTAGAAAGAAAGGCTCATGTGGATTTTGTCAAAGGAAAAACATCTTCCGATAATCCCAAGTATATGTTCTATATGCTGCTCGGCAGATTTTTAGCTTTTAAACAGAACTCTGAAGAATATATGTATAGTAGTACATTAGATCTAAGAGCTCTTATTGAATTAGGATTAAGGATGGGAAGTGATGCTTGTGAAGATGTTTCTTCTTATAATGCAAATTATATAGCTACAAAAATGTGTAAAGTCCCGACAACAAAAGTTATGGATAATACCTACGAAGATTTGGAAGGACCATTTTTAAACTTTCCTGAAACGGAAAAACTAAAATTGCTAAAAGGAATTCAGCATTCTTTTTCTTCAACAAAAGAAGCTCATGAATATTTAAAAAAGTATAAGATAGAAGCTATTTTCCCTACTGTGGAAATAGCAAATCTCGCTGTGGGAGCTATTGAAGATTATATAAAAGTTAATAATAACAAGAAAATGTTTGAAGGCTTACAAATAGTATATGATACTACTCAAAATGGATGGACAGGTGCAACAAGAACAAATTTAAAAAAAGGTGTGGTATCTTTTAATACAGCTTGTATAGATTGGAAAAATGCTGACAAATCAGCAGAAAGAGGATATAATAGCAATTTTCATCCGTCAAATAATCCTAAAGAAACCTTTTATCATGAATTAGCTCATTGGTTACATCAGAGAAATAATCCGATAAACTTTCATAGTATAGGTGATAATTACTGGATAATGAGTTTGATACCATTGAAATTTAGTTCTAAATATCCTGATGTATATAAATTAAGAAAAAACTTTGCAAAGGTTAGTAATTATGCTACAACTAATCCTATTGAATTTGTTGCTGAATATATAACCGGCAGAATGAACGGACAAACTTATCCGAAACATATAGATGAGTTGTTTGAAAAATTTTATAACGGGACAGAACAAATTAAAGATGCTAAAGGTAAAACAAAAACTGTAATTGCAAAGGGTGAATATCCTTTGAAGTTCCCTAAAGCGGAATAAATTTTGTTTTTGTAAATTCAATAAAAATTATTTTAGCAGATAGATTTTGATAAACTGCAAATTATTACTGTATTTTATCCTTTTAATAACAGAATAATTTGATTAAGTTCAAGCTATCTGCTAAAATATTATTTAGTTAGATTATTTTTTAGAAAAATGAAAAAATTTATAAGTATTTGTTTCGCATTTATTTTAATTATAACTTTATGTTCTTGTTCACAAAAATCTCCAAAAACTGAAGATTTGTTTGAGCAAATTAATACAAACAAAAAATTTACGGTTGGTGTAAGTCACAGCGCAAAGCCTTTCGGGTTCATTAATTCTATGGGGGAACCAGACGGATTTGATGTTGACTTAATCAAAGAGATTTCTATGAGAATTTTTGACAGTGATGTTTATATTGAGTTTAAAGAAGTTACTCCTGATAACAGAATAATGAAATTGAACGGAAAAGAAGTTGACGCTGTTATTTCGACTATGACAATAACCAATGACAGAAAGAGAGTTGTCAGTTTTTCAAATCCTTATTTTTTGGCAGGACAAGCGATATTGGTAAATAAAAATTCCAAAATATATTCGGCAAAAGACTTGGCTAATAAAAAGGTCGGAATTGTTTTCGGGACTACGGCAGAAGAAAATATTAAATTTGTATCATCTGATGCAGATATAGTCGGGTTTAAAAATTATAATGATGCTTTCAGAGAGTTGAAAAACGGTAATATTGATGCAATGACTACTGATGATACAATTCTATACGGTATAGTTGCGGAAAATAAAAATTTCAGAATTTTAAAAGAGAGATTTAGTCATGAGCTTTATGGGATTGCTTTTAGAAGAGATGAAAGCAGTCTGACTTTAAAAGAGCACGTAAATATGGCTCTGAGAGCAATGGAAAATGAACACCGTTTAGAAAAATTAAAAAGAAAATGGGGAGTAGTTATAATAAAATAAGAAAATTAATCAAATTTCTATTTTTACATATAAATTATGATAGAGTTTGCGGGATAATTAAAAGTTTTCAGCAAACTCATTGTAACAGTTTCGAGCCAGTCTGTATTCTTTATATTTAAAATTTTATTCTGCTTCTGCTGTAATTTAAATATTTAACATTATTAAGCAAATTGCCCGCAGAAAAGTATTTTGTTATACTGAAAAAGTTAAGGAGGAGTATAAAATGAAAAAAATTTTTGTTTTAATTGCTTTATTAGTATTTGGTTGCGGTCTTGCTCAACAATCAAAAGCTTTTGAACCTTGGGGAGTTGGTATATACAACGGAACAACAGAACCCGTTGATTATGCTATACCGGGGGCAACATTAGGTAACAAAACTGGTTCTGCATCTTGCAGAACAATACTTGGTGCTGTAAATTGGGGTGATTGTTCTATTCGTGCAGCTATGAAAAAAGGCAAAATATCAAAAGTTACTGCTGCTGATTGGGAAAAGAAATATATTCTTATTTATGGTTATAAAACTCTTAGAGTTTACGGAAATTAATAAATTTTTAGAATTTTAATTTTAAAAGGAGATGATTTTACGTCATCTCCTTTTGTTATATGGCACTACTGTCCAATAATTTTATAATTGTTCAATAGTACAAATTTAGAAATATTTCTAACATACATTAATTTCTCCTAAAAAATACATTACTATCAAAGTAAAATTATTTGTGAGAGCAGTTTGTTATATAAAATATGGAAAACAGGTATTTTTATACTATGATAATTGTATGTCATATTGTGATTGGGATAATACATCGGAATTAAATAAAAAATACCACAACGAAGAGTGGGGTATTCCGGTTTTTGATGACAGAATGCAGTTTGAATACCTCATGATGGAAGTTATGCAGTGTGGTCTGAATTGGAATATGATGATTAATAAAAGAGAAATATTTAGGAGTTGTTTTGATAATTTTGAGTATGATTTAATTGCCAAGTATAATGAAAATGATATTGAAAGAATTATGAATACAGAAGGAATGATTAAATCAAGGCGAAAAATTGAAGCTGTTATTAATAATGCAAAGTGTTTTCAAAAAATAAGAGAAGAATTCGGAAGTTTTTGTAATTATATTTGGAGTTATTCGGATAATAAAACCATTCTTTATGAAAAACATGAACAAGGTTATATTCCCGTAAGTAACGGTTTGTCCGATAGAATATGCAAAGATTTAAAGAAAAGAGGATTTAAATTTATGGGAACAATTACAATTTATTCCCATTTGCAAGCGGCAGGGATTATTAATGATCACGATAAAAACTGCGGAAGATATAAATTTATAAACTCAAATTATCCTACGATAAAGAAACGCAGATATTTGGAAAAGGGTATTTGTTTTTTTGGGAATAAATAATTGTGTGAATATACCATTATATAATTCTAACGATATTACATAATTTATATTATGAGTGCAATATTTTTTTATCTGTGGTACAATCTACTTGTTCAAGAACAAATTTAAGGAGAAGAATATGAGCGAAAGAAAACTTGTCGGAACACAAGAAATGTTCAAGAAAGCACTTGAAGGAAAATATGCAATTGGTGCTTACAATGTAAACAATATGGAAATTTTGCAAGCTATTGCAGAAGCTGCTGAAGAATCAAGAGCTCCTATTATTTTACAAGTATCAGCAGGAGCAAGAAAATATGCTAACCAAACATATTTAATAAAATTGGTTGAAGCTGCATTAGAAACTACAACAGTTCCTATAGCTTTACACTTAGACCACGGTGCAGATTTTGATATTTGCAAATCTTGTATTGATGGTGGATTTTCTTCAGTTATGATAGACGGAAGCCGTTTTCCTCTTGAAGAAAATATTGCTTTAACAAAACAGGTTGTTGAATATGCACACGCAAGAAATGTTAGTGTTGAAGCTGAATTAGGAAAACTTGCAGGTGTTGAAGATGCTGTTAAAGTTCATTCAAAAGATGCAACTTATACCGATCCTGAAGAAGCAGCAAGATTTGTTAAAGAAACAGGCTGTGATTCTTTAGCTATCGCTATCGGAACATCACATGGTGCTTATAAATTCAAAGAAGAACCAAGTTTGGATTTTGACAGGTTAGCTGCTTGTAAAAAATCTATCAATGCTGTAGTTGGTTATGATTTCCCGATTGTACTTCACGGTTCATCATCTGTTCCTGCATACTTGGTTGCTAAATGTAACGAATACGGCGGACAGCTTCCTAATGCAAAAGGTGTTCCTGAAGAAATGTTATCATTTGCTTCTAAGAACGGTGTTGCAAAAATTAATATCGATACAGATTTGAGATTGGCTATGACTGCTACTATCAGAGAATTCTTTATTAAAGAACCTGCTAAATTTGACCCTCGTGAATATATGGGCCCTGGCAGAACTGCTATTAAAGAACTTGTTAAACACAAAATGCAAGTATTAGGTACAGCAGGAAAAGCTAATTAATAATTACTTTTTAAAGTATTTTATTTATTAAACAATGAAAGAGGATGATTTTAGGTCATCCTCTTTTTTATTTACAAATAATTTTAATATTTGTATGATGGATTAGTTGTATTTAGACGTTTTGTATTTCCGTTTGTGTCGGTTACATCTATTGTACCATCTTCGTTAATAGTAATATGTTCTCCGTTACTAAATGTAAGGTATTTATTATTAGCAAGCATGATTGTGCATTTTTGTTGTGTATAATTACTTACCTTTGGATAGCTCTTTTTACAATAATTAGTTACTTCGTAATTTGCACTCTTATATGTATAAGATACAACAGAAGATGAAATGACTCCGTCACGACGTTTGTAACTTCTTATATATTCAAGAGTCGGAGTTCCATCAGTATTATATTTTGTAGTAGTAATAGACAAAGGTTTTGAACCCCAAGCAGCTTGGTATTGGATAGTTTCCTTACCTTTCAGATTTCCGTTAGCATCATAAGAGAATGAATCATAGCTTGTTTTATATCCGTTCTTTTTACCTAATATACTACTTATTTTGCCTTCTTTATATGTTGCGTTGTATATTATGCCGTCGCATTCAAAGCTCAAAATATTATCGCCAGCATATTTAGCGTTGGTGATACCGCTATCGCTATCCCAACCCATGAGCTTGCAAATAGCTTCGTTACGTGGATCAGATATAGCGGAACTATTAACTGCTATATCTTGATAAGTAGAACCGAAGATAATACCCTCTGAGTTATAAACTTTGAAGTTACCATCTTTATCAGTGACAGTAAAAGTACCAGTTTCATTTTCAACAAGTGAACCGCCTTCAGGTGCTTTTAATACAATATTTTCTCCCTGAGGTTGTGAAAAACTAACTTCAATCAAAGTCACAGAGGAAGGATTTTTGTAGGTTTTTGTTACTTTACCGTCATCAGAAGCTACTGTAAATGGTTCAAAATCATTTTCCGTATATATTCTTGTACCATATTCGGAGTAAGTTTTAGATAGTCCATCTCTATTGGTAAGAGTGAATGTACCGTCTTGGTTTTCAACAAGAGAACCGCCTTCAGGTGCTTTTAATACAATATTTTCTCCCTGAGGTTGTGAAAAACTAACTTCAATTAAAGTCACAGAGGAAGGATTTTTGTAGGTTTTTGTTACGTTACCGTCATCAGAAGCTACTGTAAATGGTTCAAAATCATTTTCTGTATATAATCTTTCACCCGATGCAGCATAATTTTTAACAGTTTTATCATCAGAAGAGGTTACTTCAAAAATATATGAGAGGTCAAAAGGAATATTATTTTCTCCGTTTCCATACATATACTCATAACCATTGGGCTGAGGTTTTACGAGCATTACTCCGTTTCCGGTTAAAACAGCAGTTAATAATTCACAAGGAATTTTTTCTATATTTGCTTCTTTTGCACTTTTAAATAAAGTATTAATTAGATCACTGTAATCATTATTACTTCTGTTGTATTTTACTAATGCATCAAGAGCTTCTTTAAACTCTTTTGGAGCTTCACTATTATATTCATTCCTGTGAGCTGCAACAGCAGATAATAATTCCAAGGAATCTTTAGAAATTACACCATTTTTAGCCAATAATTCAGTATCATTAGAGTGAAGTGTAATTCCGTCATTCCATTTTTCATAAGAATCTGCCATATAACCAGAACAAGCTAATTTGAATGCTTCAGTTACATTTTTGCCATCTGTTAAATAGCTCAAAAGATTTTTCAACTCTTTGTCAGTTGTTTTATTATACAAATTATTAATTTCATCTGCTGTGATATTTCCATCATTATGTGAGTCTAGTATTGAGAAGAAATCTTCTGTTCTTATCTTTGAGTCTTGTATTGATGGATGATAAGGATTTACTATTATATTTCCTAGATAATCGTAGTTTGTAGCAGTACCATTATTATCAATTACACAATAACTTCCATGCATATCTGTCATAAAGACTTTATTACCGTTTAAAACAGCAGTTAAAGCTTTACAAGGTATGTGACTTCTTCCGTCAATAGGTATAAGATCAGCATCAATATGATGATGTTGCATTTCTATAAGTCTATCACCTTCAACAGTGTCATCTGCTACCGGCATAATTTTAAAAATTGCACTATCAAACAACTTTTGAATTTGTTTACTATAGTCATTATCACTTCTATTGTATTTGATTAATGCATCAATCGTTTCTCCAACATCTATTGATTTTTCATGTCTGTGATCTGCGACTGCGGATAATAATTCTAAAGAATCTATAGAAATTATACCATTTTTAGCTAATAAGTCAGTATCATCAGTATGAAGAGTAATACCGGTATTACCATTTTCATAAGAATCTGCCATATAACCAGAACAAGCTAGTTTAAATGCTTCAGTTACATTTTTGCCATCTGTTAAATAGCTCAAAAGATTTTTCAACTCTTTGTCAGTTGTTTTATTATACAAATTATTAATTTCGTCTGCTGTAATATTTTCATCATTATTTGAGTCTATTATTGAGAAGAAATCTTCTGTTCTTATCTTTGAGCCTTCTATGATTGGAAGAGGAGGAATAGGAGGCATTGGAGGCTCCGGACCACCAAAGATAAATATACCATTAACATCATAGACTTCAGTAGTACCGTTAGCATTGGTAAGAGTGAATGTGCCGTCTTCATTTTCAATCAATGAGCCGTTTTCAGGTGCTTTCAGTACAAGAGTTTCACCGTTTTCCACAATAAATTTTGCTGCAACTAATGTCATTGAATATTCGTGTTCATAAATTTTTGTTATTTTGCCGTCTTCTGATACTACTGTATAGTGTCCAGAAATAGGATCAACACCACTAATTAAATCTCCTGTTGCAGAGTATGTTGTAGAATGAGGGCTTGCATCATTATAATATGTATAAGTACCGTCTTTATTTTCGGTAACTGAAGAATATCCTAAAACTGGTGGTCTTAAAACGAATTGACCGTCAACTTCTTCAACTCCTATATCTACTCCCCCATGTAATGCAAAAGTTGATCCGTCAGGTCTGGTAAATTTTACTTCAATTAATTGCTTAGAGATATCGTTTTGATAAGTTTTTGTTACTTTACCATCATCAGAAGTTACCATATATGGTTGATAGTGACTTGAATATGTCAGTTCACCTGTCGGGGAAATCTCTTCATATCCTTGAGCACTTACAACCGTAAAACTACCATCTTTAGGATTTTCTAAAATAGAGCCGCGTTCCGGTACTTTTATCATTGTAACTTTTCCGTCCATAACAGTTCCATCGGGCATAACATTATGTGGAGCAAAACTTACACTTATTAATTTTGTAGAAGATGCATCTTCATAGGTTTTTGTTACAGTTACACTACCGTATTCAGTAGGAATTTTATTTTCTACAGTATATCTTACTGCAGGTTTTATAGATATACCATTAACATCATAAATTTCAGTAGTACCATCAGCATTGGTAATAGTAAATGTACCGTTTGGATTTTCAATAAGAGAACCATCTTTAGGTGCTTCTATTATAATAGGTTCACCATTTGGTTGAGCAAAACTTACTGAAAGTAAAGCTGTAGTAGAAGCATTCAGATAAGTTTTTGTTATTTTACCGTCTGGAGAAACTACAGTAAACGGTTTTTTATCTATCAATCTTTCTCCTGTAGCCGAATATATTATAGGATCAGGATTTGCATCATTTTGATATGAGAATGTACCGTCTTCGTTTTCGGTAATAGTAGCCCAACCGCCAACAGTACGTTCTAGCCTATAATTTCCATTCTCATCTTGAACAACTCTGACTTTATCTTCACTTGCTTTCAATTCAAATTCTGTTCCGTCATCTTTAACAAATTTTACAGAAAGTAAAGTTTTGGAATCCTCACTTTTATAAGTTTTTGTTACTTTTCCGTCAGCGGAAACTTCTATATGAGGTTCTGGTACATAATAACTTGAGTATGTTTTTTCTCCTGTAACAGAATATATTTCATACCCTTCTGGATTCGGATTTATAACAACAAAAGTATTATTGTATGTATTTTCAATAAGTGCTCCAGGATTAGGTGCTTCTAATATAATAACTTTGCCGTTTCCTTGAGTAATACTTACTGAAAGTAATTGCGGAAGAGCTCCAAAAGAAACTTTCGAATATCTTTTTGTTATTCTTCCGTCTTCTGATGTAACTTCAACATTATCTCGGTTAAAGACTATACTGCATCCATCTAATGCTGTGCCGATAAACTTCACCGGTACAAATCCTTTTATACTTAGTAAGTAATTAAGCTGTTCGTTATAATCTTTATCATTTCCGTTATACTTAATTAATGCGTCACGGGCATTTACAAAATCTTGTAAAGCTTCAGGATTTTTAATATTACCTTGATTAGCTACGGAGGATAACAATCTCAAAGAAAATTCTGAGATTTCTCCGTTTTTACCTAATAGACCGGAATCATCACCGCCTAAAGTAATTCCGTCATTTCCTTTTTCATAAGAACCTCTTATCTTGCCTTCACAAGCTAATATAAAGGCTTGGGTCACATTTTCGCCATCTGTTAAATATTTTAAAAGCTCTTTTAAATTACCATCTTTTGTTTCGTTATACGCTTTATTAATTTCTTCTGCGGTGATGTTTCTATCATTATTTTTATCTATCATTTCAAAGAAATTATTTACATTTATGTGGTATGGTACTTCATTTTTTGAACCAAAGATAAGTGTACCATCTGTGTCAAAACTTTCGATTGTTCCATCAGCATGAGTAAGAGTAAATGTACCGGTTTCATTTTCAACCAAAGAACCATCTGCCGGTGCTTCTAATACAACTGATTCTTTGTTCTCTTGAGTAAAAATTACTGCAAGTAATTTTGTTGAAGATACATTATCATAAACCTTTGTTGTTTTTCCGTCTTCTGTTGATACCATATATTTAGTTTCTGCTGGATCTCCTGTTTTGGTATAAGTTGTAACAAGTTTTGTATTACAATATTTGGTTCCTTCCAAAACTTTTGTATTAGTTATACTTACTGATCCGTCGGCATTAATAACAGCAGTTTCGTTTTCTTTTAATGTAATATTCTTTTTGGTATTTTCAAAGATTACGGTTTTTCCGTTAATAATTACATCAGTACCTGCATTACCATCTAATTTATTAGTGAACTTACCGTTATTGATAATCTGGTCATTATCGTTTGCTCCGTAAAGATTACCGGCTGTACCGTCATTTTGAATAATATCATTATTTTTACCTGTATTAATAGATGTTCTAACAGTACCTTTATTCAAAACAACATCTGCACCGTCATCAGTATTTACACTACCTGTTACAGTACCGAAGTTAACAACTGTATCGTCACCTGCTTTTGTATTTATACTTGATACAGTTGCATTTTTTGCTACAATAACATTATCATCACCTGCATTTGTAGTAAGAGTAGATATTTTTGCACCTTCATTAATAATAATTGTATCATTACCGCTGCCTGTAGTAAGAGCAAATACTTTGTTAGGTGCTTTGGCTGATTTTTCAACGGTAATATTTAAATCCAAATCTGCGGTATTATTAAATTTTATACTAGAAGAAGTTGAAGTGGCTTGAATAACAACATTGTTACCTTCTACTGCAATATAGAATTTTCCGCTTCCTGAAATACTTACATCTTCTCCATTGATTTTAATAGATTTTGTTGTGTTTAAATCAATAGGCTCACCAAATTTACCATTAGCATTTTCAATTTTTGTATTTTTAACCAAGCTTGAATTCATTATTGCCTGATAATCCAGAGCTTGCATTGAGCCTGCGTTATCTTCTTTATATTCAGGTTTTACCTGAGGCTTTTCTTCTTGTTGTTCTTCAGGTTTTGTTTCAGTTTGTTCTTTTCTCCCGTCAGTAAGACCTTTGAGGTGAAGTCTTTTTAATAATCCATCTGAATAATTGTTGTTAATGTCTGTCATAATAAAATCTCCTATCTATATTAAATTTATTATACTTATATTTATGCTAAATGCACTAAGTACAGAGCTTAGTGTAATATAAATTTTTTAGTGTATGAGTAACCAAATATTTAACGTTAATGTCAAATAAAGCAATGTTATTATTAGGCTTTAGAATATTTTCTGTGCTAAGTTTCTGTATAAATTTTTTCATAACATATTTATAGTTACTACATTTACGCAAAGCATAGCATTTATAAAAATTTTTTTCATACTCTATTTATATGATATTTTGAAAGTTTGAACGGCTACACTGCTGGGTAAAATAAAAATTTATTAGGTTAGTTTGTACAGAACCAAACTATTTGAGTCATTGGAAAAAGTCAGTATTTGTAAACTTCTTATAGTATAAATTATGTAAATCATAATAGATAAAATAAATATTTATTCATCATTTTCAATGGGTTCTAAAACATATCCGCCGCAAACTGCGCACGGAATAAAGAATATATCTTTCATCTTTTCTTTCTCAATATAGATACAATTCTTTGTGCATTTTTCTGCCCATTCACAATCATGTCTGTGAGCTTTTCCGTTAGAAAGATTATATACAATTACATCACTTTTTATTGCATCTTTTGAAATTGAAGCTTTAAAAGTTACTTCCTCCGGAAAAACAGGATATAAAATACAAAATACAAAAATTATTGTAAATAAAAAATATTTCATAAAATCAAATTAATATACTCACCTAAAATATCTGCTCACAATATATCACAAAAATTAATTAATAAAAATTTTATCCGTATTTTGTATACTATTAAAATACTCTTTATTTTCTCCGATTGTTTTTTTGCTTGCAATAATTGAAGTAACAGATGGAGTATTTAAATAAATTTGTGCAGTTTTTTGAACATTTTGAGGAGTGATGCTATCAAGAGCTTTGAAAAATTCATTCAAATAATTTTCTTTATATAATGATTGCATAGAAGAATTTGTAAGCATATTTTTCCCTTGAGTAGCTTCCATTTCAAATAAAATTCTGCTTTTTATTTGGAGTTTCGCAGCTTCAAGTTCTTCTTTAGTAATCTCTTTTTCAATAAATTGTTTTATATGTTTATCGAAACCATCTAATGATTTTTTTAAGTTATCCGAAGAATTATCAGTGGTAGTAAAAATTCGCATATAGAGTATTCCGTCATTATCCTGTTCTGAATAATTTGAATGCACTCTGTAAGCAAGTTTTTGTTTTTCTCTTAAATCATTAAACAATCTTGAGTTACTGTTTCCACCCAAAATTTCATTTAAAATTAAAATTGCAGCTTTATCTTTAACATTTCCTGATTCTTTTATTCTAAAACCTTTTATTATATCTGCTTGGTTTCTTTCTTGAGTTTCAACAATAATTTTATTTTTTTCAAGTTTTGGAATTTGTATATCAGGATTGGAATTATCAGGATTAAACATAATATTTATAGTTTTTAAATCATTATAAACATTTTCCAATGTGCGATTATTCTTCAAATCACCACAGAGAGTTACTTTGCAAGAACAATTTTTTATAAAATAATTATAATAATTTACAAAATCAGAATAATTTATTTTATTAAGTGATTCAAAAATCATTCTGGAAGAATTTTCTTTTAATGAATTTTTAAAAATTTCCTCTTGAAATCTGTGTATGGATTGTTTCGGTGCTGATAAATATTCTGCTTTAAGTTCATTTTTCGCTTTTTCAAAATTTTGTGGATTTATTGCAGGCAATAATAAACTGTTTTTAAAATTGCCGATTACTTTTTGCTCTTTTCCATCAGGGAAAGAATAAAAGACTTTCAGTTTATTATAAGCCGGTGAAATTTCTTTTTCTATATTATTTATATCTTCAATATTATTAAAATCTTCTTCCTTCATTATACTTGTACCTTTTTGCAGAATTTTTCCCAAAATGGCATTCATTGACGGACAGAAGTTATTTTTTAATTGCAAATCAAATCTCAATGTACAAACAGCCGCATTATCTGAATTAAGCGTGTTTATTAAAATATTATTTGGTGTTTGAAATGACTGAATTTTTCCCAAACTATTTTTCTTGCTGCCAAAAGAAATATTGTTCTTCTGTTTAAAATCAGGATGTACAACTGTTAATGATGCCTTATTTAAATCTAAGAATTTTTGTGCAGCCTGTTGAATATCTTTTGGTGTTATTGAATTTAATTTTGCATCAATATTTTTTAAAGAGTTGAAATCGTTTTCCAAAAGATAATTAAACCCTACAAATGAAGCTATGCCCATATTAGATTCTTTTGTTAGATTGAAAGAATTTTTGAATTTTTCTTTTGCAACCAAAAGTTCATTATCCGTAACAGGTGAATAAGAAAGCTCAAAAATAGTTTTATACATAGTTTTTAGGATTTCTTCTTCATTAGAGGGAGTTGAAGTGTTAATATAAAGAGCAGTAGGTGCTTTAGGATTATTACTTATATATTCCATACCCGCAGTTGCTTCAATATTATATTTCTTTAATTCCTTACTTAAACGTGAATTTTTATATCCCGATAAAATTAATAACAGTAAATTTACTGTCAGTTTATCTTCATCGTTCCTTGGTCCTGTGAAAGCGAGATTGATGATATTCGACTGAGTATTTTTAGAAACGATATCCGCTCTTTTTTGAGATTGAATAGGATAAAGAGGTTCTTCGTATTTTTGTTTACTGCCTTCATTTTTAAATTCACTAAATTCTTTGTTCAAATTGCTCAAAACTTCTTGCTCATCTATATCTCCTATAACAACTGTAAGTGCATTATTTGGAGAATAGAAATTTTTATAATAATCAACAACATCTTTTCTTGTTAAATTATTTATATTATTAACACTTCCTCCGATTAAATCACTGCTGTTTGTTTTTATTTGAAAAAGATTTTTTAAGGAACTGTTCATAGCAATATTTTCAGGATTGTCGGAAATCATATTAATTTCCGAATTAACAGGTCCTTTTTCCTTTAATAACATATCTTCAGAAAAAAGAGGAGAAGAAATCATATCCGCATGCAATTTTATAAAATTACTAACGGTATCTTTATCATTCAAAGCAGAAAGTATAAAATAATCAGTTGTTGCAAAACCTGTTGAAGCATTGTATTTCGCTCCTCCGGAATTTACTTTTTGTACAAATTCTCCGGCTTTAAAATTTTTTGAACCGTTAAACAGATTATGTTCAATATAATGGCTTATTCCTCGCAAATGGTCGGGTTCATTCATCGAACCCACTTTAAAGAATGTTTTAATAACAATCGGACCCGGTTTATTTGCAATAAGAACTTTTTGCCCGTTTTTCATTCTGTATAAATTTGCATTTAAATTCAAATGGGGAATATTAACATTCTCTAAAAAAATCCAGTCTTTTTGTCCTCCTTTAAATGCTAATGCTTGATGAACTTCAAGAGGAATTTTGGATAATGTTGTTTCTGCTTTGCAGAAAGCAGAATTCTTTTTTTCAATCTGATTAGATATATGATTATTTGAATTTATATTTGCAAATTTTATATTACCAATTTTCATTACTTCACCTTTACTCATTATAAATAAAAAATCAAACTAATAAATTATTGCTAAAATGTTATTGGAATTATAAATTAATATAACAATAATTAATTAGGATGCGGGAAAAGCCGAAGATGGCAATTTTTCTGCAAACTTTAATTGTGATAGTGATAAAAATATCCGAAGAAAACAATATTTATTGCCCTCTTCGGATTTTATGATTATTTGATATTTGTTTTATAGTAGTTTGTTTATTACATTTTAAGTTAATACTCTAGTTTACTCATAGCATTAGCAGTAACATATTGTATATCAAGCGAAATTTATAAATAAAGTTAAGATACTTCATAAGAGGATAGAAGTATCTTAACCCTTTAGTCTGCCACAGTATCAGACTTGTTATTAAATCAATTTGTCTACTTGAGTTTTAACACCATTATATGCAATAATTATTGCATTGGCTGCTTTACCTAAATTGAGGCGTCCTGCTTTTAATGCGTTATCAAGTTTATTAAGACGACTGGTTAAAGAAGAATATTCGTTTGAATAATTTGCTAATTTCCATACACAGGCAGAGAAAGTATTTATTGCATTTGCCCATTGTGTCACACCAAGTTTAAAACCTGATTTTGCCATTCTGTCATAAGTATTACTAACTCCTTGTTCGGCAGATTTGATACTGTTTTTTATTGATGTTAATTTGTTTTCATTACTGGAAACACCGGAAGCACTGTCTGCTTTATTAGCATTTGATGAATTGTCAGTTTTATTGCTGTTTGAAGAGTTATCGGAACCGACAGTACTTGATGAATTGTCTGCTTTAGCAGCATCTGTTCTTGCAGGTAACGTAATATTATGTTCATCAGCATATTTCTTTATTGCGTCATCACCTTGTTTTATAACATCCTTGGGTATGCCAAGTGCTTCAAGTTTAGCAGCTTCTTCAGGAGGAATTGTTATATTCTCCGGTGTTTCATTCTTAGCTGCATCGGTTTTTTTAGGCAACGTAATATTATGTTCATCAGCATATTTCTTTATTGCGTCATCACCTTGTTTTATAACATCCTTGGGAATACCAAGTGCTTCAAGTTTAGCAGCTTCTTCCGGAGGAATTGATAAATTATTTTGGGTCTTGCCTGTAGATGTATTCGTCGTGTTTAATCCGAGTGATTCAAGATATTTCATTAGTGCTGAAGCAACTTTTTCCATAACATCTTTAGGAATACCCATTGCTTCAAGCAGAGTTGAAAGTTCCGTGGGAATGGATGTTGTTACCGGCTGCTTAGTGTTAGTATTACTTTCTTGTGTGTCAGTTGAAATATTATGTTCATCAGCATATTTCTCTATTGCATCATACCCTTGTTGTATAATATTCTCAGGTATACCGAGTTTTCTAAGTTTTGCAGCTTCTTCTTCATCAGGAAGTGTGAGTGTGACTTCCGATTTTGCAGGCAATTTAATATTATTTTCATCGGCATATTTTTTTATTGCATCATCGCCTTGTTTTATAACATCCTTGGGTATACCAAGTTCTTCAAGTTTAGCAGCTTCTTCGGGAGGAATTGATATATTTTCCAAAACATTACTTTTGACCTGCGGCGGTTTTCCGTATTTTCCTTCTAAAAGAGTTTTTGCTTTATCAATACTGATATTATTAGCGGTTGCAAAGTTTTTTGCATCGGTATCAGGATCTCCTGTACTTTTTACCGATTTATAATCGACTAACATATCTTCTCCTATTTTAGGAGCATTGCTGTTTGAACCCGGAGCTCCAAATTTCGATGATAAAATACTTTTGGCTTCATCAACCGTGATGTTATTAGCGGCTGCAAAGTTTTTTGCATCGGTATCGGGATTGCCGGTACATTTTATACTTTTATAGGAAATTTTGAATTCTTCACCGACTTTAATTCCGGATGAATTAGTGCTACTTGCTGCATCTTCATCAATAAAATCAGCATCATCGGCTAAAGATACTTTTTCGGTATCAATATTTTGTGTAATTGACTTTTGTACTTCATTTGCTTGTGCTGCTGCGGGTTTGCCATATTTATTCATTAATATTGTTTTGGCTTTTTCAACAGTGATTTGATTTGCATCTGCAAAATTTTTTGCATCTTGTTCGGGATTTCCTGTACCGTTTACACTCTGGTATCCGGTAACTTCAAGTATGGAATTTATTTGTGGTACATTCATTTTACTATTTCTCCTTTCATTTTAAATTAGATGTACAAATGTTCCATTAAATTTGGCTGAAATTTAAGACTTTATCCCATAGCAATCCTATCAGTAGATTTTTTAGGTATATCAAGATATACTTTATAAATCTATTGATTTTTCATTTTCCCATAAAACTTAAGCAGTTAACGTTTATATTTGATATATTCCTTCTGCAATCTACTTTTTCAATAAAGGCTTAAATTAGCCGTTTCCCTTCAAAACTTTTCCCTTTCTTTATTCTAAAGCTCTATATTAAGTATCTTTATCTATTTTTTCTTTTCAGGTAACTTAATATTATGCTCCTTAGCATATTGCTTTATAGCATTGTCTCCTTTTAAAATTACATTAAGAGGTATGCCAAATGCCTGCAATTGTATGGCTTCAGGAGGTAAAGAGTTTCTTTCCCTTTGTTTATCCACATTTTCTGTAGATAATGCTCCTGAGATACTGCTGTCATTTTTCGGAACTGCTTGAGGTGTCCCGACTTGCTGATTTGGATCACCAAATTTTGCTTTAAGCTGTTGTTTTGCTTCCTCAAGACTTATTCCGTTTTGTCTTGCATACTGCATAGCGTATTGATTTGGATCAACGCCCTGCGGTGGTCCTGACGACGGACCAATACCATTGATTGGCATGATTGATTTTCTCCTTTCATTTTTTACGGTTCCGTAAAATCTTCCATTAAGCGCTTACTTTATAATTAAGTATTTTTAAAAAAACAAATTTCAAAAATTAAAATTTTCTTTACATTTTTTAATATTAAGGAATTTAGGTTCAGAAGAGTTAGTTGGGTAGGTAAAGTAGAGAAGGGCGTGTTGTAAAACACGACAAAAGGCTGCGGGGTGTGTAAAGGCGACATGCAACAAGGGGTTTAGTGATATAGTTTTGAAAGATGTACTCACCAAATATATAAAAGTTATTGCGAGCCAGCGTATTTTTGGAAGGGCAAAGCCCAAGGAGCAACAGCCAAATGAAGCGATGTAAAATGCAAAAACATTTTATTTCTCTTCCGAAGGCATACTCCTTTGCAAAAAAATTGCTATATTCTTTTATGTATACTACCTGCTACAATTCTAATTTCATTATTACTCTACCGTTGTATTCATTAGGAAGAATTTGTTCAAAACCTAATTTTTTATAAAGATGTTTTGCTTTATCATTTTTTGTATATAGAAACAAATTCTTACAACCTTCATATTTTGAAAATTTTATGAGATTTTTTAGCATAAAAGAAGAAATGCCCATATTTTGATAATTCGGAGAAGTATAAATTCCCATTACTTCACCATTTTTAATATTTTTATTTTTAAAATCCCGAAAAAAATCAACTATACCTGAAGAAATTATTTTTTCATCTTTATCTTTTGCAACAAAAGCAAACCCTTTTTCTGATGAATTTGTGATTTTGTCTAAAATTGATTTAACAAAATTTATTCTTTCTTTAGGATATTCAATATTAGAAGTTTTTGCATTTTGTTCAATATGAGTTAATAAATCAAAGATGTTTTCTTTTTTTAAATTTTGAAATTTAAAATTAAAATTGTTTGAGTTAAGCATTTGATTATTTTTAAAAATAATTGGGGCCGGTTTTGGAATTTTTATGGAATACTTTTTATCACAAGGGTATATTTTAAGTAGTTTCATTTCGTTCTCCTTTTATTCATAACTAAACATATTAAAAAGGCAACGAAATATTTATTTTGAATTCTTATTTTTTTTTAATACAAGTATAGACAAATATTTCGTTGCCTATATACGTCGAGTAATAAATAAAAAATAAGGACTTTTTTGCATGCAAAAAATTATAGAAAAATTTTATAACAATGTCAATAGATGAGTTGTAAGCTGTGGTAAATTGAGGAGGATATATGGAGGGTAAAGCAGGCATGCAGAAAGGATTTTACCCTGTCTTGGATTTTTCTTCACAAAGACCTGTCATTCACTTTACTTTGTTTTCGTTTATTTCGGGTTTCGTTAGTTTGGCTTTCAGCCTACAAAATTTCGCTTCCGAAAATACGCAATTTATCGAAAAATTACTATCTCCTATTGTATCTTAGGAGATGGTAAAAATGTTGATTTTATGCATGGTGGACAGTTCTCATCTTACGTATTTAGTCAACCAAAAAGTGCGCAAACTAGGCGGTAGACTGAAGTCTACCCTGCTTAATGTATACGTATATGTGAGAAATTCAGCTCACAACATGTATATCGGCAGATTTTTGAAAAGTTTTAGAATCTTTGGTGCAATCTTTACAATTTTTTACAAAATTTTTCGGTAGGGCGCCGTGTGAGTTGAACGAAGTTCAACGAAATCCAGCCCGTGTGAGCGTTGGTTCGATGAAGTGGAAAAATCTTTTGAATAAAGATTTTGAAACGGAATGAAGAACTAAGCGACCCGAATAATTTTTCGTTAATTTTGAAGGATGTCATTATTTCATATATAATATTAAATTTTGTTACAGCACTTTATTTTATTTTAGTTTTAATATATTCTTATCATGCAATAATAATATAAAGGGAAATTGTAATTTTATGAGTGATGAATATTTAACAAAGGAAGAAATCAGAAGATGGCGCAGTTCTGTTGAAAAAATTACTTTAGAAGATTACGCCGCAAGATTAGGGAAGAAGGTTCAAGAAGCTAAAAAGACAAACGATTTAGCCGATTTAGTATACAAGAACTATAATCCTACAGAAAATGTTCAAAAATATGACAGCATGGCTAAATTGGAAAAGATTGATATTACGCCTAAAATTATTCATGCCGAAAAATCTCATCAAAAAGAAGTTACAGAAACTAAAAAAGAAGTTAAACAAAATAAAGTTGAAACTAAAACAATAAAAGAAGAAAAATCTGCTACACAAACAAAAGCAGAAACAAAAGAAAAAGCTCAAAGTAAAAAAACAGAAACTAAAAAATCAAAAGCTGTCGAACCTAAAAAAGAAACAAAGAAAGAAGCAAAATCAGCAGCTAAAAAAGCTGAAACTAAATCTGCAAAAACGACCAAAGCTGATACTGGTGAAGATAAATTGAAAATTAAAAAAGGCGGACTTGAAATAGAGTTTACAAAAGCTCTTACTGACAGAGAAGAAAAAGTTCTTGATTATTTTATCAAAAGACGCGGTGAAATTGTTTTTGCAAAAGATTTAGCAGAATTGCTTGAATTAAAAAGAGATTATATATATAAATATATCAAAAATCTAAGAGCAAAAATGACCGTTGATTTAATTATGAATGCGGATAACGGCGGTTTTAAGCTTTCATAAATTATGAATAAAGGTACTTTATATATTGTTGCTACTCCTATAGGAAATCTTTCTGATATTACCCAAAGAGCATTGGATATATTGAGTTCGGTGGATATTATTGCTTGCGAAGATACAAGAGTAACTCAAAAATTATTAAATCATTTTGATATAAAAACTAAGACTATTAGTTATCATAAATTTTCTGAACAAAAACGTTCTAATGAAATAACAGAAAAGTTGAATAGCGGATTAAATGTTGCATTAGTAACGGATGCAGGTACTCCGCTCGTCAGTGATCCCGGCAGTATATTAATTGAAAATGCAAGGAATAATAATATAACGGTTGTTCCTGTTGTTGGTGCCTGTGCGGCAATAGGATTGCTGCAATCGGTACAAAATTCGGGTCATTTTTGTTTTATCGGTTTTTTCCCTCAAAAAAAAGAAGAAATCAGAAATCTTGAAAAATTTATATATGATTTTGATATTATTTTTTATGAAGCTGCAAACAGAATTTTAGAAACGCTTCAAAATATAAAAGAAATTTTTGGAAATAATTTAAAAATTTCTATTGGCAGAGAGCTAACAAAAAAGTTTGAAGATATTAATACCTTTGAAATTAGTAAAATGGTTGAATATCTGAGAGAGAATACGCTTAAAGGGGAAATAACAACAATTATTCATAAAATGAACAAGCCCGAAGAAAATAAAAATTATTATCAAGAAATAGAAAAACTTTTAAATAAGGGTTTCTCTGCAAAAGATATAAGTATAATTCTTTCAGAATTAGATTTTGGTAATAAAAATGAAATCTATAAACTGGCTATTCGCATAAGCTCTGAAACTGTTTCTTCATAACTGCATTTTTCTGTTACGGATTGCATGAGAAAAGCATTAATTTCATCAATTAAAGATATTGCCTTATCCACATTTTTATCTGAGCCTTCTACATAAGCGCCTATGTTGATTAAATCTGCATTTTTTTGATAAGTAGCAAGCAGATTTCTTAATATACCTGCTGCTTGACGATGTTCAGGAGTAGTTACATCATTCATAACACGACTGATACTTTGTAAAATATCTACGGCGGGATAATGATTTTTATGTGCCAATTCTCTTGATAACATAATGTGACCGTCCAAAATACTTCTTGCCATATCTGAAATAGGTTCATTAAAATCATCACCTTCAACAAGTACGGTATATAATCCTGTTATGGTGCCTGTTTCTCCTGCACCGGTTCTTTCAAGCAACTTAGGCATTATTGTAAATACTGAAGGAGTATACCCTTTTGTTGCGGGGGGTTCACCAATGGCTAAACCAACTTCACGCTGGGCCATTGCAATACGTGTAACTGAATCCAGCATAAAAAGAACATCATGTCCTTTATCTCTGAAATATTCGGCAATAGCAGTTGCAACAAAAGCAGCTTTAATTTTTACAAGAGCAGGCTGTTCACTTGTTGCAACTATTACAACAGAACGTTTTAGACCTTCTTCACCAAGTGAGCTTTCGACAAATTCTCTAACTTCACGTCCTCTTTCACCGATAAGAGCAATAACGTTCATATCAGCATTTGTGTTTCTTGCTATCATAGCCATCGTTGTACTTTTACCAACACCTGAACCGGCAAAAATACCCATACGCTGTCCTTTACCTACCGTAATAAATCCGTCTACAGACCTTATTCCTAAAGAAATAGGTTCTAAAATTCTTTTCCTCGTCAGCGGATTTATATTTTTTCCGCTTGTAGGATAAAATTTATTGGATTTTATTTCCAAAGAGGTATCGAGAGGTTTTCCTAGTCCATCCAAGACTCTTCCTAAAAGTTCAAACCCGACTTGTACCTTCATTGGAGAACCTGTATTTATAACAATAGAACCTGGCTTTAATCCTTCCATATCTCCGAGAGGCATAAGAAGAATTTTATTTTCTCTAAATCCTACAACTTCAGCAGAAATAGGCGGTTTATCCGAGCTTAAATAAATGTAGCATAAATCTCCTATTGAAGATGAAGGACCGTCAGCTTCAATAACCAAACCTATAATTTGAATAACCTTTCCGACTTCACTCATCGGGTTTAAATTATTTATTACTTCTTTATAATGAGATAAATCAATCATTTAATTCCTTAATCTTTTTGGAAATTTTTTCTTCTATTTCTTCGTTTAAAACTTCTTCTTTTTTTTCTTCAATTAATAGTGTTCTGGCAATTTTTTCTATTTCTGTAGATACTCTGGCATCTATTCTTGAATCTAGTGATTCTACAAGCACACCGTCGGCAGAAACGGTTTTATCTTTTATTATCTTTATTTTATCAAGATTTTGCATGGTTTGCGGCAATTCTGAAGATAATTCTTTCGCATAATCAATAAGTTTAGGATTAACTACAATTTTAATATCCTCCTGGTCTTTTAATAAGGAGATTGCTTTTTTTGCCATTTTTTTGAATGCGGTTGAATTTTTATCAAATTCAATTTGAGATACTTTTTGAGCAATTAATAAAGCCATTTCTATGATATCATTTTGAGCACTTGTTATAATTTCGGATTTGACTTCAAAAGATGCATTGCACAGAGCATTTAAAGATGAAATATTATTGGAAAAATCATTTATAAATTTATCTGAGCCTTCCTGATAACCTGCATCAAATCCTTGTTTATGTCCTTCTTCTTGAGCTTTTGCAAATTCTTTATCTCTTTGCATGGTAGCTTCTTTTAATATATTGTCAGCTTCTTGATTTGCTTTTTGTTTTATTTCTTCAACTTCTTTAGCTGCATCCTTTAAAAGGTTTTCCTTTTGGTATTGGGCTTCTTTATAACTGTTTTTTAAATCAGTTATTTTTTTGTTCATTTCATTAATTTCTTTTTGAAGTATTTTTTTCTGTGTTTCAAGGTTTCCGATACCATCGTCAGGTGTGTCATCAGAAAGAACAACGGATTTTCCGTATTTAATATCGCCGCCTTTAATTTTACATGATGTATTCATCATCACCACCGGCTCTCATGATAACAATTTCTCCGGAAGCTTCAAGCGCACGAAGAACAGCAACAATTTTTGATTGAGATTCTTGAACTTCTTTTGAACGAACAGGTCCCATATATTCCATATCATCTTTTAACATGTCGCCTGCTCTTTCTGACATATTTCTGAATATCTTTTCTTTTACGTCATCATTAGCACCCTTTAGAGCAAGTGCTAATTCTCTGGAATCAATTTCTCTCAATACTCTTTGAATAGATCTGTCATCAAGAAGAACAATATCTTCAAATACAAACATCAAACTTCTTATTTCTTCAGCTAAATCGGGATTTTGCATTTCTAAGGTTTCTATTATAGATTTTTCGGTAGAACGTTCAGCCCTGTTTAGAATACTGGCTAATGACTCAACGCCGCCGGCTTTTGAGAAGTCTTGCGTAACAACTGAAGAAAACTTCTGCTCAACTATTTTCTCAACTTCACTTAAAATTTCAGGATTAGTTCTGTCCATTTCAGCTATTTTCAGTGAAACTGCTGATTGAATTTTTGGAGGAAGGTTATTCATAACTTGTGCTGCTTTTTCAGGTTTTAAATAAGCCAAAATCAATGCAATAAGTTGAGGATTTTCATTTTGGAATGAAGTTGCAAGCTGTGCAGGATCTGCATCACTAAAGAATTCAAACGGATCGGTATGCATAGATGATAAAAGTTTGTTTAACACATTTTGAGATTTATCTGCACCATAAACTTTTTCTAACAGTGTTTGTGCATAGTTCATACCGCCTAATGAAAGATAACTGCTGGCTTGAAACAATGAATAAAATTCTTCTAAAACTTCGTCAAGAGCTTCAGGCGGAACTTTATTCAAGGATGCAATATCAAGTGTAATCTGCTCAATTACATTATCATCAGAAAGATTTTTTAATATTTCAGAAGCTGTATTCGGTCCCAAAACAATTAATAAAGCTGCGACCTTCTGGGTATTTGACATATTTTGAAAATCTAATTGTGTTTGTTGCATATTTTATTAGTCCTTAATAAATGAAAGTATTAATCTTGAAGCATCTGACGGGTTAGATAAAATCATATTATTTAATTGAGATTTCATCATTTCTATTTCAGGAGCGAGTTTTGCTTCTAATTTTGGAAGAGCTGAAGCATCTAAAAGTTTTTGAGATTCTTGAGCTAATTTGTCAAGTTCTGCTTCTTGTTGTGAAAAATCATCAAATTGAATATCTTCAATATTGTTTTCTTTACGTAATAATTGACCTTGGAACGGTTTTGAGATAAAGGATTTAATTATCATAAGAGCCATTAATCCAAGAATTAAAACAACTGCAAGAGGTCCTACTTTTGTAAGCCAGAAGTTTACTGTTTTTTCAAATTCAACTTCTTTTTCAAATTTTGCTTCAGCAGCCTTTGAATCATCAAAAGAAGTAAATTGCATACTGGTAATTTTTACAACATCACCACGTTCTTCATTAGCGCCTGCTGCTGACATTGCTAATGACTTTAATTCATTCATTTCTTCTTCTGTTAAAATTTTATTAATAGCAATTGCAACAGTCATTCTGTTAAGAGAACCCGGAGCATATATTACCTGTTTAACTTCTTTTGTTACATTATATGTAGAACTTGTTCTTTCTTTTTCATAGTTCATTGTTTTTTCGTTAACTTTTGCTTCTTCTTTTTCTGTTTTGGTTTGTTTCTTGTCATCGGCCTCTGCTTGAGGTTTTTTACCTTTATCGTAAGTTTCTGTTTCAGTTTGAGTTGCGGCTAAAATTCCTTGATCGCTGCCCTCTTGAGGGATATATTTTTCAATAGTTGCTTTAGCTGAGTCAAAATTCATATCAGCTGAAACTTCAACAGAAACATTTTCTTCTCCGACAATTTTTTCTAAAACTTTTGTAACTTTTTTAGCAGTATTTTTTTCAAAATTGGCTTTATAAATTGTTATATCATTAGAACTTTTATTTAATTCTTCACTTAAAACTTCACCATTTTGGTCAGAAACAAATACTCTATCGGGTTTTAATCTTGGAATAGCATAAGCAACCAGATTTTTAATGGCTTTAACCTGATCAGCTTTTAATCTGAAGCCGGGAGATAATACCAGCATAACAGATGCGGATGGTTCATCTTCTCCGTTAGAAAATACGGATCTTTCAGGTTCTGCTATTTGAACTCTTACTTTTTCTATACCATTTATTCTTTCAATAGTTTTAGTCAATTCACCTTGAAAAATTCTTTGTCTTGTAAGTTTGTTTTGGAAGTCTGTAGCACCAAGTTGAACCTTATCTAATAATTCAAAACCTGGAGTGGAATTTGTAATAATATCATTTTGTGCAACAAATATTCTTAAATCTTCCTTTTGATTAAGAGGAACAAGAATTGTTGTTTTATCATCACTGATTTTATATTGATAACCATTTTTCTTTAAACTTTCACTTATAGCAATTATATCATTTTGCGATAAATCACTATATAATACAGACCAGTTAGGTTCTGTTGATTTTGCGATAAAAAACGCTAAAGCACCCACAAGTGCAATTATTAATGCACAAAGAGAGAGCTTTTGAGGAAACGCTAGTCCATACCATAATTTCTTTAAGTCAGTTAAAATCATTTCAAAATAATTATTCAATTTTATATTCCTTCTTTATCTTTTATATCTATATTTTACATTAGTTTTTTTCCATATCAAAAATGTTAAATTAAATTAAAGATTAAAATTGCAATTTAGTTATTTCTTTATAAGCGTTAATCATCTTATTACGGAGTTGTGTAGCTAATTCTAAACTCAAATGAGCTTTTTGTGCAGCAATCATAACTGTATGGACATCAATGTTCGCCCCTGCTGCGAATTGCGATGTAATGTCTTCCGAATCTTTTTGTAAACCATTTAAATTATTTATTCCGTTGGAAAGGGCATTTGAAAAGCTTTTAAACATTTCATCCGCAGAATTAGGAGTAGCAACTCTATTTGATGGATTAATATTTAATGCGGATAAATCATTCAATAATTCTTTATCGCTCATTTGATTAACATTAAGTTCAATATGTCCTTGCAAAGGTGATTTCTGCAAGTCGGAATTAAACTTGCCAATTCCGCCGTTTTCATTCATAACTTTGGCGTAAGCATCTAATGAATTTAAAGTATTAAAAGAATTGATTTCACTCATTATCTAATTAGCCCCCTATTTTCAGCGCACTTGAAATCATGCTTTTTGCTGCTTCGATAGAAGCCACGTTTGCTTCGTAAGCTCTGCTTGCCATCATCATATCGACCATTTCAGTAACGATATTAATATTTGGCATTTTAACAAATCCGTCTTCATTAGCATCGGGATGTGACGGGTCATAAACAACTTTGAAATTATTGTCCTCTGTTATCTCAGCAACTTCTACACCGTTTGAAATAAGTGGTGAATCATAGCTGACTCTGCCTTTAAGAACCATTTCTCCTGCGGTTGAATCATATCCCGGTTGAAGAGATTGAGAAGGAAGGACTGGACCTTTTCTTGTTTCATCATAAACTGCTGAAAAAACAACATTTTTCTTTGCGTATGGTTCAATCTCACCGTTTTGATTTCTTGTAGTATTTACGTTCGCAATATTACTTGAAATCGTATCCATTTTTAATCTTTGTGCAAACATTCCGCTCGCACCAATGTCTAATGCGTCAAAGCTCATGATAATGTACCTGCTGATTTAATTTGTTCTAACATCTGTGAAAATTGCTTCGCTTGTAGTTGGCTCAAAACTTGATATCTTGAAGCATTTTTTGATAATTGAGCCAATTCATATTCTATATTTACATTATTGTTATTTGCAATAACCGGACTCTCTGCATCTATAAAATTTTCCGGAAGAAAATTGTTATACTCTGCGGTTATATTTGGTAAAGATGCAAGCTGCATATTATAGTTAACTGAAAGCGGCATCTTTGAATTTTCAATACGAGTTCTTTCTCCAAGATTTTCTTGATTTATTATGTATTGGAGTTGATCTTCAAAAACAACATCACTGCGAGTATAATCAGTAGACTGAACATTTGCAACATTTGCTGCCAATGCTTTCTGTCTTGCACTTAACCCGTCAAGTGCTTTTTCTATAATTTTTGCTTGTCTTGAAACTGTAATGTCGTTCATATTTCACCTGCAATTTATAAAGTTATAACAAACTCGCTTCCTTCATTTGAAGAAGAAACCAACTCTAATGTTCCGTTATGTTTTTCTATTATTTCTTTAGAAACAGATAACCCTAGTCCGTTTCCTTGTGATTTTGTTGAAAAATATTGTCTGAATATTTTTTCTTGATTTTCAGGAGTTATTCCGCAACCTTCATCTTTAACTTTTATAAGAGTTTTATCATCATTTTTTTCTAAAGTTACAATGACCTTTTTGCCTTCGCTGCTTGCTTCTAAAGCATTTTTTAAAAGATTTAAAATAACTTGAAATATTTTATTCTTATCCAAATTTAAATAAATATCTTCGTTTGCAACCAGTTCAAGAGCTACATTTTTTTGATTATATGAACAAGTTACAAAATCTATGCTCCTTGTAAGAATATCCTTCAAATTTTCTTCTTTGAGATTTAATTTTATTTCTTGAGAATAATTAGACATATCACTAAGAATGTTTTCAATATTTTCTAATGAGTTTAAAATAATATTTGAAGCATTTACGGTATCTTCGATAGATTCGTTTACATCTTTTTGTTTTTTTATTTGCTCTACATGTGATTGTAAAAGTTTTGCATAAATACCAAGTATTCCTACTGAATTTCTAAGTTCATGAGAATATTCCTTCAAAACTTTTCTTATGTCTTTTTCCTGATTAATATTACTTTCTTCTATCTCGTTATTTGCGCATATTAAATCTCTTTGATAATCTTCAACTTTTAAAAGAAGTTTATTCAAAATCGAATTAAATATAACATTTCCACGTCTGTCTAATTGAAATTTTTTAATATACTCTTCAACTTCATTAAAACGGGAATTATTTTTAATGGTATTGTATATTTGATTAACTGTAGTTGAACTGAGACTGACTGAAGCGTTAAAAAACCCTTTTGATTCAGTAGGTGCCCAAGCAAGTACAACGGAAAATCTTTCTGCAATGATAATTAAAAAATCTTCAGAAAAACTTGCACTTTCCTCCTTCAAAATTGAGAAGTTGTTGTATAAGCTTGTATCATCAAAGCTAAAAACTTTTGAATTTGAATAAGATAATCTTGTTAAAATACCTTCAGTTGAATCTAAGCTTTGTGTTTTTAATATAACAAGACTTTCGCTTCTCAAATCCATAATAGTTTCAAGTAAGGCACGAAACATACTGAGAACAGTTTGTTTTACAAAAGGTGTTTGCTCGTTCTCAAATAGGGGAAATATAGATATTTTTTTCAACTCGTTAATCATTATTACTTTACTATCCTTCCCTGTGCTTTCCTATACTACTAATTTTGCTCCTGAAAGTTTTCTTGCCATACCGTTATTAACTGCATACAAAACAGCTTGTGTACGGTCGTTTACTTGTAATTTTTGGAAAATGTTATTAACGTGAGTCTTAACAGTTGTTTCACTTATGCATAATCTTGCTGATACACCTTTATAAGGTAATCCTTGTACTAAAAGTTCAAGAACTTCTGTTTCTCTTTGAGTCAAGTATTCTAACAGATTATCTTCACTTTGGTTGCAGAAAATACCTGTTTCTTGTGTAGAACAGAAATGATCAAAAAACTTTTGAGCAATTACTGAAGGAAGATAAATCTTTCCGTTTGCAACATCTATAATACCTTGTATTAACATTGAAGATGCCATTGTTTTTAATATATATCCTCTTGCACCTTCCTTCATAACACGATAAATTAAGTCAGAATCATCATAACCTGTTACTGCCAAAACCTTTACATTTTTGTCAAATTTGCGAATTTTTTGCATCAAACTAATACCGTCAACATCAGGCATATTGATATCCATCAAAACTACGGTAGGATGATATTTCTTTACCATTGCCATACATATGTCCGCATTAGAAGCAATACCAACAACATCAAAACCGCCATCTAAAGTTGCTATTCCTCTTATACCTGCCGCATGATCGTGATTGTCATCTACAACCAGAACTTGAATACCCGAATGTAATTTAGGTCTTCTCATTTGCTTTCTCCCCTATTTAATTAGTACAAATAAATTAGTAAAATTATAGAAATATAACTAATCTACACTAATAATAGTACTCTGTTTATATGACCCAAACATCGATAACAAGGTTTATTTCAACCCTTTAGAAGATTTAAAAAAGGAACTAAACCTTTAGATTAATATACAATTAAAACCTTTTATTTGTGCGGTTTTTAAAAAAATATTAAATTTTTTATTTAATCATCTGATTGGTTTAATAAATTTACTATATAAAAATAATAATGTAATAATATTTGAATATTTTTAGACAAAATCAGATTTTTATAATATGAATTATGTAAAAATTTTACTTCAATAGTAATGTAAAAAAGGGAATGCCCAAGAGGATATTCCCTTTCTTGATTTTTATATAACACTACTCCACAAGCTCTTTTGTCCAACTGTTATTATTTTTGTCTGCTTTTTTTATTTTAAGCAGAGTTTCATACAAATTGTTTAATGTATTTAATGTTTGGTTAGACAATTCCAAATATTCTATTCTTTTTTTATCGTTTGTGTATAGTGTTTTAAGATTAGTTAAAGCATCAGTTAGCAATTTTATTTGTTCTTCGTTTTGATGTTTATTATGTTCATATAAGCTTTTCAGATTTTTTAATGCATCCTCTAAATTTTTTACATGTTCTGCATTTTCTTTTTCCTTGCTTTCATTTTGTGATGTAAATTTTTCTTCCATATTATTTTTATTATCAATGAGAGTTCCTATTTCTTGCAACAAAGATTGTATTATTCCTTCTTTTTCTGCCAATTCTTTTTTGAGCTCAGAATTTTGAGAATCTATGATAGATTGTTTTATTTTTAGGTTTATATTTTTAATAGTGTTTGAACTAAGAGCACTGAGGCTGAATAAAGCAAGTGAAGCTACTCCCAATATACCTCCTGTTTTGCCGGTGGTTTTTAATATGTTCAAAATTTTAGGATTTTTAATGAAATTTGATGCAATTGATGAACCAAGAGTAACCAGTGCACTTGCTCCAAATATTCCTGCATAAACTTTCATTTCTGTGTCCATTCCATCATTAATTTCTTTTGCTACATCTATAGTTCTATCAGCAAAAACAGATACATTTTCACATCCTTTTTTTAGAATTTGATGTGATTTGTTTAGCAAGTAGTTTATGCTTCCTGTTGTAATTTTTGATGCAGAACTGTCAGTAGGACTAATTTTAATTCCTTCTGCCATTTTAATACTCCTTACCTTAAATAATTACCTTTATAAAATTTATCTTACCTTGTATTAATAAAAAAAATTTTTATAAAAAAATTGCCTATATAAAATAATAAGTTTAGTATTTTTTATATATTTATTAAAACGTATATTCATTTTTAACATAATAGCTATTTATTTTATGTAATTTTTAGTATAAGATTTTCTTATGTTTAACGAAATTCTAAAAATTTCATATAATCTTTTAAAGAAGAATACAAATCTTACTCAGCATTTGTTTTTATTTTTTCTGATAACGATGTTTTTAATTCCAGGAGTAGTAGGAATAAAAGGTATGCTGTTTTTTATTGTATTTTCTCTTTTTATTTGTGCCTTTTTTGCAGGTTGGTTAAATGCCATCAAAACTGCTTATCAGGCGGAATTTCCAAAGGTGGATTGTTATGTAAGTAAGGATAACGACAGAGTAGAAATTTCAAAAAAAAGTAATCTTAATGAAGATTTTATTCTCCCTCCGTTATATTTTAAAGAATTTTTTGAAGGAGTTGGTCAATATTTTTTGAAATTTTTATGTGCTGGAATTATTTATGCAGCTATTTTCGGTATTGGCTTTTATTTACTTAACTGGTTTATTCATCACTATGTAGTTATTCCTTCCGCAATAAAAAATATTGATATAAATTCTCTTTCTGTTATGACTCAAGAGGAAATTAACAAATTAGTTCTTTCTTTATCTCAAATGGAAAAATTAAAAATTTTAAAAATAGCCGGACTTATCTCAGGAACATTTGTCTTAGGTAATTATGTAACAATGTTGTTTCCGATAGCTTTAATAAATTCGGAAAAAAATGTTTTTTATTGTTTATTCTTAAGTTTGAAATCATTATTGAAAAATATACCACTTACATTTTTTATTTTTGTTATGTTTAACTCGTTATTATTTTTACTTTCAATAGGTTTTTCCACTCCTCAAAATTTAATATTATTTTTTATTTCATTTATTTTATATTGTTATTTGAGTTTATTTTATTACATTATGTTATTTGTATATTATGAAAAAACCAAATAATGTTATAGCAATAATAGGAGCAACAGCAACAGGAAAAAGTTCTTTGGCAATAGAGCTTGCGAAGAAGTTTGATACAGAAATTATTTCCGCTGATTCCAGGCTTGTGTATAAGGATTTTGATGTTGGTACGGCAAAACCATCCAAGCAGGAATTAAAAGATATTAAACATCACTGTATTGATATAGTTTCCCCGAAAGAAGATTTTTCTGTTACTGAATTTAAAACTATAGCTCAAAATGCAATAGAAAATCTTTTTGAGCGAGGAAAAGTTCCAATAATAGCAGGTGGAACAGGATTTTATGTAAAAGCTCTTCTTGAAGGTTTTTCTATTCCGCAAGTTAAAGCAGATGAAGATTTTAGAGAGAAAATGAGAAAAATTGCAAGTGAGAAGGGAAATGAATATTTGTACAGTATTTTAAAATCAAAAGATGCGGAAATTGCTAAGAAATTACACTTTAACGATATTTTTAGAGTAATAAGGGCATTAGAGGTTATTCATCTTACCGGTGAAAAAATGAGCGTTTTGCAGCAATCTACACCACCAGATTATAGTATTTGTTATATATTTCTTGATGCAAAAGATAGGGCATTTTTATATAACAGAATAAACAACCGTGTGAAAACTATGCTTGATATGGGGCTTGTTGAAGAAACAAAAAATTTAATAAATAAATATGACAAAACTGTTTCAATTTTAAAAACTTTGGGGTATAAAGAAGTATGTGAGTATCTTGAAAACGAAATTGATTATGAGCAAATGGTTGAAAAAATTTGCAAGGATACGAGGAATTTTGCCAAAAGGCAGCTGACGTGGTTTAGAAGATACGAAACGGCAAATAAATTTTATATAGATGAATTAAGCGAAAAAGATTTAACGAAAATGGTAGAAGAAAAATGTTTAAATATGATGTGATAGTAGTGGGTGCAGGACATGCCGGTTGTGAGGCGGCAATTTCTACGGCAAGATTAGGTGCAAAAACTCTTCTGACGAGTATAAATATAGACAATATAGCTCTTATGCCATGTAATCCTGCAATTGGAGGCCCCTCAAAATCCAATATTGTAAGGGAAATAGATGCACTTGGCGGAGTTATGGGAATAGCTGCTGATGCTACATATCTTCAAATGAAAACTCTTAATTCAAGTAAAGGCCCTGCAATAAGAGCATTAAGGGCGCAATCTGATAAAAAAGAATATATGCGCTATATGCGCAGTTTAATTGAAAGTGAAGAAAATATTGATATAAAACAATGTACAGTTTGTGAACTTATTGTTGAAAATGATGAAGTCAAGGGTGTTGTTAATGAACTCGGACAAGAATATTATGCTCCGGTAGTAATTTTGACAACGGGCACCTCACTTGAAGGTAAAATATATATAGGTTTGAGAAGCTTTCAAGCCGGAAGACTCGGCGAATTTGCAGCAATAGGTTTATCCGAATCATTACGTAAAAACGGTCTTGTTACAGGAAAACTTAAGACAGGGACTCCTCCCAGAGTTGATAGAAGAACAATAAATTTTGATGAACTTGAAATACATTATGGGGATAAGGAATTAAGCTTTTTCTCGTTTTTACCAAACAGACCTGTTAGAAAGCAGTATCCATGTTATTTAACAAGAACAACAAAATCTACTCATGAAGTAATATTGTCAAATTTGGATAAATCACCACTGTATTCAGGTTTAATAAAAGGCAGAGGACCCAGATATTGCCCTTCAATAGAAGATAAAGTTGTAAGATTTGCGGATAAAGATTCCCATCATATATTTATTGAACCTGAAGGTGAGCATACTTATGAAGCTTATGTTCAAGGTTTTTCAACAAGTTTACCTGCTGAGGTGCAGATAAAAATGCTTCAATCTATGCCCGGATTAAAAAACGTAAAAGTTATAAAACCTGCTTATGCGGTTGAGTATGATTATGTCCCTGCATTGCAGCTTGAACATTCTTTAATGACAAAGAAAATAAAAGGTTTGTTTTTAGCGGGACAAATAAACGGAACAAGCGGGTATGAAGAAGCCGCAGGTCAAGGACTTGTTGCAGGTATAAATGCAAGTTTATATCTTCAAAATAAAGAGATGCTTACATTTACAAGAGACAATTCATATATTGGGACTCTTATTGATGATTTAGTTACAAAAGAGATGGATGAGCCTTACAGAATGCTTCCTTCACGTTCTGAATACAGATTGATTTTAAGACAAGATAATGCTGATGAAAGATTAACTCCTATAGGATATAAGGTTGGGTTGATTTCGGAAGGAAGATATAATGCCTTCAAAGAAAAAATGGCTTTAATAGAACAGGAAACTCAAAGACTTTCGCAAACCAAAATTAGTCCTACCGAAAAAAATAATGAAATATTGAAAAAATATGATACATTTATTGAAAAAGGACTTAAAGCAAGTGAACTATTGAAAAGACCTAATGTAAATTATAATGTTATTAAAGAGCTTGATGAAGAAACGAGAAATTTGAACTTACCTTTTGCTGTATCTGAACAAGTAGAAATTAAAATTAAGTATGACGGATATATTAAACGACAAAATGCACAAATTGAACAGGCAGCAAAATTTGAAAATATAAAATTATCTGAAGACATTGATTATATGAGTTTAAAGCATATTTCACAGGAAACAAAAGAAAAATTAAATAAGGTTAAACCAAAGACTCTTGCGCAAGCTTCCCGTATCGGAGGGATAAGAAGCTCCGATATTTCAATACTTTTAGTTCTTGCTCAAAGCAATAAGTTGAAATAATTAATGAATGTATAAATAATAGGACAATTCCTATTGTATTTATAGTAATATTTCGGAATTAAATATAAAAAGCAGGGCGGTTATATTAACCGCCCTGCTTAAATATGCTTTGAATTAATTATTGCATTAATTCGCCAACTGATTTATAAACGTTCATACGTTTTTTAGCATCGCTTTCCGCTTGAGCATAAAGAGCTTCAGCTGCTTCAGGATTTGTCTTAAGTAAGGATTTATAACGTCCTTCACTTCTGATAAAGTCTTGATAAGCACCTGTAGGTTCTTTTGCATCCCATGTGAACGGTTTTTCAGCAGCAGGATTATATCTGTATAACGGGAAATAACCTGCTTCAACTGCACGTTTTTGTTCGGTTTGAGTTTTGCTCATATCAATTCCGTGTGCAATACATGGAGCATAAGCAAATATAATAGACGGACCGTCATAAGCTTCAGCTTCTTGGAATGCTTTTAATGTTTGATTTCTGTCAGCACCTAATGCAACAGAAGCAACATAAACATAACCATAAGACATACTCATTAAGCCCATATTTTTCTTGTATGTCGGTTTACCGCCGGTAGCAAATTTCGCAACCGCACCTGTTGGTGTGGATTTAGAAGCTTGACCGCCTGTATTTGAGTAAACTTCGGTATCAAGAACAAGAATATTAACATTCTTATTTTGAGCTAATACGTGGTCAATACCGCCGTATCCGATATCGTTTGCCCAACCGTCACCACCGATTATCCAAATTGATTTGTCGGTAAAGTAATCTTCAAGCTCTACTATTTTTCTGCAAGTAGGACACATATCATCTTTATGTTTAGCCATTACTTCTTTAACTTTGTTTTGAGCTTCAAGTGCTTCAGGTGTTTTGGAGTTATCCCAATGAGCCATAGCATTTTCTAAAGCTTCTTTAACATCAGGTTTTGCATTCGGATTAGCAATAACTTGTTCTACATAGCTCTTTAACATAGCTCTGTTAGAATCAACAGATAATCTCATACCAAAACCAAATTCAGCATTATCTTCAAATAATGAATTTGCCCAAGCAGGTCCTCTGCCTTCTTTTGTTTTTGTGTAAGGAATTGTCGGGAAAGTACCTGAGTAGATTGAAGAACAACCTGTTGCGTTAGCAACGATAGCATTTTCGCCAAACAATTGGGAAACTAATTTTACATAAGGTGTTTCACCGCAGCCTGCGCAAGCGCCTGAAAATTCAAATAACGGTTTTCTTAACATTGCACCTTTTATTGTTTTTGTATTGTTTTTACCCATTACGTTGTCAGGAAGTGCATCAAAGAATTTTTCGTTTTCTCTTTCGCCCTTTTCAGCTTCAGCTTCAATTGATGACCAGGTAAGAACTTCTTTGCCCGGAACTTTTGACATCGGACATTGGTCTAAACATACACCGCAGCCGGTACAATCGTCGCAGTATACTTGGATTCTGAATTTTTCACCGTGGTCATTTGGCTTTGCATCAACTGTAGTGAAGCTTGCAGGAGCATTAGACAGGTCTGCAGGTTCAGCTAATTTGGTTCTGATTGCAGCGTGAG
>JAEEGL012922730.1_pt1 | contig 86400 bp, 71 predicted proteins | sample 9134231 | NCBI WGS metagenome assembly JAEEGL01 (sample SAMN16246548, study PRJNA631951) | gut metagenome | biome: gut microbiome; feature: rumen; material: fiber-attached | host: Bos | place: Iran: Karaj | collected 2018-10
ACCTACGACACCTACTACGTGGCGCTGGATCAGAATTACTACCTTGGAACGTACAGCACCTACACGACGATCAGCGCAAGCAAGACTTCCTATCTGGAAGCGGCCGGTGCGGTCGACGTGAGCCAGTTCCCGGCACGTCTCGTGGAAGCCACGGAAGCGGGCGGCGAAAGCGGTTCCGGTACCGGTGAAGGCGGCCAGGGCGGTAACGAAGGCGGCCAGGGCGGCAGCGGTGAAGGCGGTCAGACGACGGATCCGGTGCTGAAGCCGACGAAGGACGTTTACACGGTCGATGAGATCGTTGCGATCCTTGCCGACTATGCGGACAACCAGATCTCCAGCGAGGAGTTCACGGTGACCGGCACTGCGACGGCGTCTTCCTACAACACCGGCTACAAGTCCTACACGGTATGGCTTGAGAGCAACGGCGACAAGACCAACACGAAAGCGCTCCAGTTATACAGCGCACAGCTGGCTACGACCATTACCGCCAATTATCAGGCGGAGAACGCAATGGCCGGCGCGACGCTGACCTGCAAGGGTTATCTGAAGAAGTACGTGAAGGACAATGAAACGACGCCGGAACTTTCCTTCCTCAGCGCAGCCAATTCTCCGACGGGTGCGGCGGCTTCTCCGCTCATCTCGAGCCTGACCGGCGGAACGCCCGCCAGCGGCAATGAAGGCGGCAGCGGCAGCGGCAGCGGAACTCAGACGGGCGGCACGGTGCTTGACTTCACGGCGCAGGAATACGCGAACCAGCAGGAAGTCACGACGCTTACCGTCGACAAGGTGACGGTCACGTTCTCCAAGGGAACCGGAAGCACGACGCCGAAGTACTATACGACCGGAACGGCAGTCCGGACCTATACGAAGAACACGATCACGGTCACCGTCTCCGGCACGACCGCGACGAAGATCGTTTTCACGCTCGGCAACCGCACGGATGAGTGCACTGCAAGCGTCGGCGATTTCGAGATCAACGGCAAGACTGCGACGTGGACCGGCGATTCGAATTCCATCGTATTCTCAGTCAGCACTGAGAACTCAAAGCAGTTCCACATCCAGAAGATCGAAGTCACGACCAAGTGATGAACTTCTTTCCGGAAGGAAAGCATTAAAATGCAGCAAAGGGGCCTGCGGATCATCCGCAGGCCCCCGGTTTTTTGTGAGATAAGTCTCCTGATGGAGTTGAACCGAATCCCCGGGGTATCATCAAACGACTCAAAAAGCTTCGCAAGAAGCTTTCAAAGGAGGATTCGTGAGATCCATGCCCTTATGCTCTTTATGTCGATCGGCGTGTCGACCGTTTCAAACGTGGCAATGAGCGTCTCCCCCAAATGAATCCCGGACCGATCATATGCATTCAGTTTTTGCGGAATGCCTGCCGTATAGTCTGCGTTTTCCATCATACCGAAGTGCTCCCAATAAAACGTGGTCCGCGTGCGGACGTTGAGCAGCGTAAAATCGGGATAGAGCGTGACATGCTTACAGAAAAGGGGCGCCTCATAAACGTAAGGCACGCCGGAGTCGAAGAGCAGATCGGCAATGATCTTCTCAGATTTGGAGCGGACGACCTCTCCTCCCTTGGTCTGAAATGACCGATTTATGGGAAAACCATTCGGCGTGCGGCTGCGCCTTTCCTCCAATTCGGTTTTCCATTTTGCGGCAAACGCTTCATCCGGCAATAAAACCGGCGTGATCAGCTTTTGTTTGGCAGGATGGATCGAAGAGAAGAGCAATGTTTTCTCAGAAGGCTGATACCGCTTCAGAAAAGCCTCGATGGTGCGCATTTCCTGCTCCAGCACCTGACTCAGTTTCAGAAGATATTCCTTGTCGGCAAGATGACGTGCCAGATCCTCGTCTTTCTTTCGGATATACTTGGATACTCCGTCCTTTGTCCAATAATACCTCATATGCTTATTGATCAAACTGACCCGCAAGCCTCCTTCGGGAGCGTCGCTGATCCGCCGATTGATCTCCGACAGAAGCGCTTTGTCCGCATCATATTCATTTTTCAAGCGTTCCAGCAAGCGATCCATCATAACCTCCGGAAGAGAAGATACCCCAAAAGAAAAAAGACTCTGATGAAAAGATAACTTCAAAGAAACAATAGCTTTGAGAAAAAGATGGGAATAGAATACCATTTTTATCTCAGGATGAACAGAAACAAACCGGCCGCTTTTTTGTCTGACAGTAAATGAACTTCAAGAAAAAACGCCGGTCGACAGCCGAGAATAAATTTTTTTCATGGCAGATCCGGCGCTTTTTCTATCGAATGACGATAAGAAAGCAAGTTATTTGTATATCTCGCAATTCAGGCTTACAAATCCCGCGAAAAATAAGCTGTATGGTGAAGAATGTGATCGCGGCTTATCCTTTTGCCCATTCGATAAGCCAGATTCTCTCGTGCCACGATTCGGGCTTACATATTTCGCGGAAATATAAGCCGGTCGAGAACAAATGTGATCGCGGCTTATCCTTTCGCTCATTCCATAAGCTGCATTCCGCCGTGCCGCGATTCAAACTAACTATTTTCGCGGAAATATAAGCCGGTTGAGAAAAAAAGCGGCCGCGGCTTATCCTTTTGCTCATTCCATAAGCCGTATTCCGTCGCACCGCAATTCAGGCTTACGAATTCCGAAAAAAATAAGCCCGGATTCCCAAAATGAAATCCAGGCTTATTTTTGTCCCGGCGTGGGGCTCTGCGCGCGCGGGAAGCTTCTTCCGGCCGGGTCCTCCCCGCGCCTACCGTAACTCTTTCAGCGCATTGAATACCCGGTACGCGGTGAGGTCCGTCCTGAGCGGCGTGATCGAGCAATTTCCGGCGAGGTACGCCGCCATGTCGGTCTCGGGGTCGCGGAATTTCTCGCTCTGTTCGACGAGATAGAGGACCGCCTTGTAGGTGTCATTGCCGCAGGATTCAAATTTGTCGTGCGCAAAGGCGCCTTCCTGCTTCGTGATGCGGAATTCTTTGAACGCGGGCGGGATATTCACATTATACAGATCGTGCAGTCCCAGCAGATCATGCTCCATGAAAAAGTCCCAGACGCGGTCGAATTCTTTCGCAGCCTCCTGAAGGCAGCCGACGTCCGTCGAAAACGCCACGGCGGGCAGTCCTTCGAGATGCGCCTCGAACGCTGCCGCGCAGGTTCCGGAGTAGGAGATGAAGTGCCCGGGATTGATGCCCCGGTTCATTCCGGAAAAAACGATGTCGAAAGGACCGAGTTTGTCCACGGCGATCCGGACGCAGTCCGCGGGGGTGGAATCGACCGTATAGGCCTCGATGCCGAGATCGTCGAGCACATGGCTCTGTTTGAACTCAAAAGGCCTCCGTAAGACGATGCTCTGCGAGCAGGCACTCTGTTCCTCCTTCGGCGCCACGACCGTGATTTGGCCTATTTTTCGCGCCCAGGAAGCGAGTAAACGGAGTCCCTCGCCGTGAATGCCGTCGTCGTTCGTGATCAGGATGTGCAATTCATTCTTTTCCATAAGTTTTTTCGCAGGATCGTTCCCTGCTTCAGAAATCTTCCGGATGAGACTGTTTATAAGTTTTCAGCATGAGGTCGGCGTCGGCAATGAGTGCGCGGACCTCTTCTTCGCTGTACACCGTCGCGCCGCTTGCCTGGGCATGTCCGCCGCCGTGGTAGTTCCGCGCAAGGCTTTCCACTTCGGTAAAGCGGGAGCGGAGCCTGACCCGGATCGAATCGTCGTCGTTTTCGATGAAGGCGAGCCAGATGAGCGAGCCGCGGATCGAGTCCATCAATGAGACGACGTTGCTCGCTTCTTCCAGTGAGAGGCCGCTTTCGATCCTCGTCGCGCGGTCCACGTACAGCCAGGCCACGCCGTGTTCCGTCCGCTGAATCTGTTCCGTCAGCTTCGCATTGAAGATCGTGACGTTGTAATCATCGATGTAGAGGTGCGCGTACAGGCGGTCCAGATCGATGTTTCGTTCCAGAAGCACGGCAGCGAGCCGGAGCGTGTCCGGACCGGTCCCGTCGTACCGAAAGCGCCCGGAATCCGTGACCATGCCGGCATAGAGCGCCGTGGCCGCCGTCCGGTCTAACGTCAGCCGGTCTTCAAACGTTTTGAAGAAGTCCACGATCATTTCGCAGGCGGAAGAGCGCCAGTCCTCGACCCAGGAAACGTCGCCGTAGGGTTTCGCATCAATGTGATGGTCGATCTTGACGAGCATGTCCCCCGAAACCGCCCTCGGATTCGAAATCCGGTCCAACGTTCCGGTATCCACGACGATGACGAGTGCGTTTTTGTAGTCTTCCTCCGAAGGTTTCGGACCCTCGTCGCCGAGAAAAGCGACGTACTCGGAATGATCCTCATTGTCCAGGAACACGCGCTTCTCCGGGAAAGAAGCGCGAAGGAGCGCCGCCAATCCCATCGTGGAGCCGACGGCATCGCCGTCCGGACGTTTGTGTCTGGAAATGATGACCGTGTCGTGTGATTCAACGGCGGAAAGAATTGCCTGTTTCTTGTCTTCGTTCATGTTTTACCCCGTATCATAAGATCCGGCCGCCGGCCGGAAAATCATTTGGTCATCGCTTTGAGGTCTCTCAGGAGTTCCATGGCCTGAGCGTGATCCTTCACGTCGCAGCCGCAGGCCTTTTCATGTCCGCCGCCGCCGTATTTCACCGCGATCGGCTGGATGTTGTAGCGGCTCGAACGAAGTTCGACGAGCACATTGTCCCCGTCTTCCGTGAAGTTCGCCCAGATATCAATGCCCCGGATGTCCGACATGACGTTGACCATGCCGCGGGAGACCCAGAACGCGTCTGTCACGCCGAGCGCCTCGAGATCTTTCCGGGAGTTGTAAATGTATGCTACCGTGCTGTTTTCAAAAAGCCGGATCTTCTCGATGAACCGCGAACGGAACTGAACGCGCGAAAGGTCTTCCGAGTAGAGATTCCGGTAAAGCGTCTGTGTGTCGACGCCTTCCTTCATTAAGAACGCCGCAAGTTCGAAGGTGCGGTCCGTCGTCGAATCGTAGCGGAAGCGTCCGGAATCCGTGACCATTCCGGTGAAGATCGCCGTCGCGGACTTCTTCGAGAGTTTCAGTCCCTGCTCCTTCGCAAGATACGCGATCATGCCCGCGCAGCTTTCAAAGGACGTGTCCACGAGTTCGAGATCGGTGAACGTTTCGCAGTAGATGTGGTGATCGATCCTTGCGGTTTTTGCAGCGAGGCGGAAACGGTCGTCGTTCACGAGACTTCTCTCCGCAGAATCGAGAATGATCGCCAGCGCGCCGTCGTAGGCTTCGTCCGGGATCTCGTCCATCACGGAACCGTCCATGAAGGCGTAGCGCGTCGTGGCGTCGCCGACCGTGTAGACGGTTTTTTTCGGGAAATTGGTCCGGATGAGTTCGGCGAGGCCGATCTGGCTGCCGAGCGCGTCTCCGTCGGGGTTCGTGTGCCGATGGATGATGATCCGGTCGGAAGATTTGATTGCATCAAAGATGGCTTCAAACATGGGGAAGGGTCCTTTCTTTTTCAGATGGCCGGTATTCGGTTCATTGCAGGTTCAGTTCCCGCAAGACCGTATCGTAACAGACGTCGAGCCCGTCGTCGTAGCGGATCGCAAAGTCGCAGAATTCGATGTTTCTGAACTCGAAGTCGATCGACATGATCCGGCTGACCTTGTCCTCGTCGGAAATGTCGCGATGCAGAAGATTCGTCAGGATGTTCTTCTTGTCGCGGTCCGTGAAGACCATGGCCGCTTTTGAACGGTACAGGTTTTTCAGGGTCAATGCGCCGCAGATGTCGATCGGGATCACGGCAATTTTCCCGTTTTCCACGATCGGACAGATCTCTTCTTCGGACGTGCCGAAATGGAAGGTGCTGTAGACGGTCGTTTCAATGAAGCGGTTTTCCGCTTTTTCCCGGAGAAACTGTTCCGTGGAAATGAAGCGGTAGTTCTCTTCGTCCTCGGTCAGATTGCGCGGCTTCGTCGTCGTGGTGAGCGGCTTTTTGAAGCGCGGATCCTGAACGAGACGGGAAGCGATCTCGTTCTTTCCGGTGCCGGAGGGACCGATGAGACAGAGCACGCCGCCGTGCGTCAAGTCCGGCGTCTTCTCCATGAAGGAATGACCGATGATCTTCGCCATATGCAGGAAATCCGAATAGGAATTGACCGATAAGAGGCCGGAGAGGGAATTGTTCCAGGGGCGCCGCATGAGCACGGGATAGGATGCCTGCGAAGAAGAAACGTTGTGCGCGGCGTCGTCTAAAAGAATGTCAATGCTCACGAGGTCTTTCCGCGTGCCGATGAGGAGGTTTCCGACCGGGATCTCCGGGAAATCCTCAGACAGACGCTTCGCCCTCGCGGTCATGCATTCCGGCGGGACCGAGGTGATGAAGAAAACGTCCGCAAATTTCGAAAGTTCGCGTACGAATTTCTGGGCGCCTTTGAACATGGGCTGCGATTCGACGAACTTCGGGTCGGTGAAATAATCGATCCGTTCGTCGGAAATGTCGCCCATTCTGCCCCAGGCGGTGATGTGATTGACGTCAAAAACGGGGTTGTCGCCGTATTTCTCGCGAAGCAGCGAGAGGGCGTAGGAATTGCATTCGTAAAGGACGTCGTCCACGTCCAGACCGATGCGAAGGCGATATTTTCTCATGACTTTTTTCCTTCCGGACTGTTTATTATCTATAAAAACAGTTTATCATAAAGGAGTGCATTTTGGCAATGTTTTTCGAAAAAAGACAAGACAAATCCCGCCGGTTGTAGTATAGTGAGATCAGGGAAGAACTGCGGTGCCGGTTTTGCGTTTTTCGGAGGTCCTGATGAAATCCCTGAAGTTTTACGGTATTATGAGAATTGCGTTGAAAGCGCTGCTTGCGGGAGCGCTTTTTCTTGCGCTCGCGGGACTGAAGTTCGATGCTGCCCGGGCGGAAGAGTCCGGGGTGTACACTTTGCCGGTTTTTGAAACTTCCGACGTGCACGGGTATCTCGCGGACACGACGTCCGAATACGAGTACCGGCTCGCATTCATTTCCGATAAGGTGAAGGATGCGCGGAGCGCAGACGGCGTCTACCGGAAGGAGCGGGCGGTGCTTCTCGACGGCGGCGACATCTTCCAGGGCAATACGATTTCGAATTTCCTGAAGGGGCACTCATTGTCCGCGGCGTATCAGCTGATGGATTACGACGCCGTGACGATCGGGAACCACGAATTTGACTGGGGGATCGAGACGGTGATCGATCCGGACGGGACGCTTCTGGACTATAATCTGGACGGAACGTACGAGGTGAACGACGTCCCGGTCCTGGCTTCGAATATTTACAAGGACCGGAAGCCGGTCGATTTCGCAGAACCCTACATCATTCTGGAAAAAGAGGCCGCGGACGGGGAAGGAAACGTTCTGAACGTCCGGATCGCGGTCATCGGCTATACCGAGGACTATTCCTCCTCGATCATGGAAACGAGATTCACGGGCGCGGGCTTCCTTACGCTTCCGGGCATTCAGTCGGCTTCCGAACTTGCGGCCCGGCTGGAAGAAGCCGGAGAGTGCGATGCGACGGTCCTTCTCGCGCACGCGGCAGCGGCGGACACCGCCTACGCGATCGGGGCCGGTTCAGCCATTGACCTCGTGCTCGGCGGGCATACCCACCGGGATACGGTCGGCACCACGGTGTATGGGCTGCCGTTCATGCAGCCGGCCGCCAATGCCTCGTCCTATGCCGTGACTTCACTTCGCTTCCGGAAAGGGGAGAACGGAGAGGCCGTGTTTGAAGGCACGGCGTCCCCGCGTACCGTTTCCGTTTCCGGAGAGCCGTGGAAATTGCGGCCGACCGAAGCAAACGCGGAGGAACTGGATCCCGTGATCACGGACCTTACGACCCGCGTGATCCGGGAGATCGACGATCTCCTGGAAGCCAAGATCGGCGTTCTGACGGAGCCGGCCATGAAGAACGAGATCCTGCCGGACAGCGGCGGACGGTCGAGTTCCGCGGGGCACTGGATGGCCTCGATCATCAAACGGAGCGTCGGCGCCGACGTCGGATTCGTGAACGGCGGCGGGATCCGGACGAGTTTCCCGTTACAGGGGGACCGCCGGCTCATTTCCGCATCGGACGTGTATACTATGTTCCCGTTCAACAACATGATCTATTGCTACGAACTGACTTATGAGGAGTTTCTGAAGCTGCTGCGCTATTCCTTGACGTCGTCGGGAAGCTCGCTGCTCTCCGACATGGTCGGCGTCGAATGCCACTTTTCCGGGACGGAAGTGCAGGCGATCGTGAAGGACGGGAAAGCGGTCTATTACAACGGAGAGTGGAAGAACGGCTGGGCGGAAAAAACGATCCGTGTCGCCGTTTCGGAATTCGTGGCGACGACGAACCGGACCGGAGACGGCTGGTCGAATCCGCTCACGGCATGGGCCGGGACCGGACGCCTCATCTCGAGCGACACGATCGACGTCGAAGGCGCGTTCCGGGTGCTCGATGAAGAATCCGCCGCGAATCACTGGCAGCTTTCGATCGACCGGAGCCTAAGCTACGCCGATACGCCGTACCGGGATCCGGGCTGGACGAAAGAAGACGGTGAGGCACCTGATCCGGAGACCGTTTCGCCTTCGGAGGGCGATCCGGACGGCGAAGGAAGGGAATTGCCGCCTGAAAAAGAGAACGGAAAAGAGAGCATTCCGCCGTGGCTCATCGCGGTCATTGCCGGCGGGGCATTGCTCGTTGCCGCCGCAGTCGTCGTGCTTGTTTTCGTTCTGAAAAAAAGGCGAAAAAAAGCGGTTGACAATGAAACTCCGTTGTGATAATATAATCGGGCGGTTGTTTTGAGACCGTCCGATTTCGGCGCCATGGTCAAGCGGTTAAGACATCGCCCTTTCACGGCGGTAACTCGGGTTCGATTCCCGATGGCGTCACTTCCTGAGAACAGGATATGGGCCCTTAGCTCAGTTGGTTAGAGCAACCGGCTCATAACCGGTCGGTCCCGGGTTCAAGTCCCTGAGGGCCCACTTGACAGGTTTGGAATAGATCGTGAAAACGAAGAGCTTGCTGAATGCGGGCTCTTCGTTTTTTTATTCTCACTTTCATATCGACAAATCGGGAAAATATGATATAATCATATTAGAATACGAATCAGCGGCATGATTTGCCGGAAATGATCACAACGAAAGGTGCGGGGCCGTACCGGATTCGGGAACGCCTCATGCAAAGTGAAGGAGGTACAGAGCAAATGGGTCTTATCAGTAACCTTTGGAATGCGGCGAAGGGCCAGATGGCGAACGTCGTTGAGTGGAAGGAAATGGACGATGAGGATATTTTCTCCAAATGGCCGAATGCCGAGATCAAAAAGGGCAGTAAGCTGATCATCCGTCCCGGTCAGGACGCGATCTTTTTCTTCCAGGGCAGAGTGGAAGGCATTTTCACCGAGGAAGGCGAATATGACATCGAGTCTCAGATCATTCCGTTCTTAAGCACCCTGAAGGGATTCAAGTACGGTTTCGATTCGGCGCTTCGTGCGGAAGTGTTGTTCGTCAATACCCGCGAGTTCATCATTCCGTGGGGCACGAAGAACGCGATCAATCTGCCGGTGCCGGGACTTCCGGGCGGTATGCCGATCCGGGCGTTCGGTCAGGCGATCTGCAAGGTCGGCGACTACAACCTGCTCATCGAGAAGGTGGCCGGCGTTTCGAGCGGCTATCAGGTGGAAGACATCCGTCCGAGGATCTCGGCGGTCAATGACCAGCTGCTCATGAAGTGGATCGTCCGCGAAGGCAAGGATATGTTCAATCTTCAGGCCAATGCGTACGACATCGGAAAGGGCATTGCCGAGGATCTGACGAACGAACTGCAGAAGTTCGGCATGAAGTGCGAGGATTATCAGATCCAGAGCGTTTCCTATCCGGACAACGTGCGTGAGATGCAGGAAAAGGCAGCCGGCCAGGCCATGATCGGCGACCTGAACAAGTATACGACGATCGCGGTCGCGGACGGCATCGCGAACGGCGACGGCATCGCTTCGACCGCGGCCGGCGCAGGCATCGGCTGGAACATCGGTCAGCAGATCGCGAACAACCTTGGCGGAACGCAGCCTCAGGCGGCTCCGCAGACGTATCCGACCGCGGCTCCTGCAGCCCCGGCTTATGCGCCTGCAGCTCCGGAAGCGCCTGCAGCTCCTGCAGCGCCCGAAGCCCCCGCGGCTCCGCAGTGCTGCTGCCATGAGACGGCGTCTGCAGCACCCGAAGCGCCCCAGACTCCGGCGGAACCGACTGAGAAGAAGGTCCCGAACTTCTGCCCGAACTGCGGCACGAAGACGAACGGCATGAATTTCTGCGGCAACTGCGGATACAAGCTGATCTGATCGAGGTCCATGAGCGTTTTTGATTCATTGAACGACAAACAGCGGGAAGCGGTCTTCTGTACGGAAGGGCCGCTTCTCGTGCTTGCGGGCGCGGGCAGCGGAAAAACCCGGGTCCTGACGCACCGCATTGCCTATCTCATCGAAGAAAAGGGTGTGGCGCCGTACGAGATCCTTGCGATCACGTTTACGAACAAGGCCGCGGGTGAGATGAAGGAGCGCGTGCTGGATCTCGTCGATCACGGCGATTCGGTCTGGGTCGCGACCTTCCATTCGACCTGCGTCCGGATCCTCAGAAGATACGTCGACCTCATCGGGTATGACACCGATTTCACGATCTACGACGCGGACGATCAGAGGACGGTGGTCCGGCACGTCATCAAAGACCTGAACTACGATCCGAAAATGATCAAGGAACGGTCCGCGGCGGCCTTCATTTCCGCCTGCAAGAACGAGGCGAAGACGCCGGACGACGTCATAAAGGCGGCGGAAGGCGATTTCCGGCTGAAGCAGTACGCGGAGATTTACCGCGCCTATAATAAGCGCCTGCAGGAAAACAATGCCCTGGATTTCGACGATCTGCTTTTGAAGACGGTCGATCTTTTCGAGACGCACGAGGAGGTGCTGAAGAGTTATCAGCGACGATTCCGTTACGTCATGGTCGACGAATACCAGGATACGAACGAAGTGCAGTTCCGGTTTTTGTATCTTCTCACGAAGGAGCACCGGAATCTCATGGTGGTCGGCGACGACGACCAGTCGATCTACCGGTTCCGCGGCGCGGACATCCGGAACATTCTGGATTTTGAGACGCATTTCCCCGGCGCGACGGTCGTGAAACTGGAGCAGAACTACCGCTCGACGACGTCCATCCTTGAGGTCGCAAATTCGGTGATCCGTCACAACAAGGGACGGAAAGAAAAGCATCTCTGGTCGGATCGCGGCGCGGGGACGAAGGTTTCATTCCGGCTGTACGACAGCGCCCCGGCAGAGGCGGAGGAGATCGTCAGGAAGATCGCGCGGCTCGTTCGGAACGGGGAGGCGGAATACAGCGATTTCGCGGTGCTTTACCGGACGAACAACCAGTCCCGTCTTTTCGAAGAAAAATGCATCGGATTCAACGTCCCGTACGTTCTCGTCGGCGGCGTGAACTTCTATCAGCGCCTTGAGATCAAGGACATCCTGGCCTATTTGAAAACGATCGACGGCGGCAAGGATTCGCTCTCGACCGCCCGGATCATCAACCGGCCGCGCCGCGGCATCGGGGATACGACCGTGGACCGTCTGCAGGCGTATGCGGATGCGCACGGGCTTTCATTGATGGAAGCCATTGAGCGTACGGACGAGGTGCCGGACGTCGGGCGGGCATTGCATCGGTTGCAGGAGTTTGCTTCTCTCATCCAAGAACTCCGCGAGGACGCGAAAACCGAATCGCTTCCGGACCTCATCCGTCTCATCATTGAAAAAACGGATTACGAAAGCACTTTCGACGAATTGGACGCGGACCGGGCGGAAGAGAAAGAAGAGAACGTCGAGGAACTCATTTCGAAGGCCACGGATTTCGTGCGCCAGTGGGAAGGCGAGGAAGAGCCCACCCTCGGAGATTTTCTGGAGGAGGTGGCGCTCATTGCCGACATCGACGCGGTTTCCGATGACGACGACCGGGTGCTGCTCATGACGATCCACGGGGCGAAGGGCCTCGAATTCCGGACGGTGTTCCTGACCGGAATGGAAGAGGGGATCTTCCCGTCCTATCAGTCGATGGATTCCGACGATCCGATCGCGGTCGAGGAAGAACGGCGGCTTTGTTACGTCGGCATGACGCGGGCGAAGAAGGAACTGTTCCTTTCCGCAGCGCGGTCCCGGACTGTGAACGGAAACTTGATGTTCAATGACCTTTCCAGGTTCGTGAAGGAGATCCCGGAAGAACTTCTGGACGGCGACGGCGTGCTGAAGAGACGAAGCGGTTCAGCGGGAAGCACGGCGGATCGCTTCGGCGGGCGCTCTCCGTACGGGCAGGGCTTCTCTGCCTACCGGAGAGAAGAGCCGAAGAGCGAGACAAGGACCCCGGCGGCCAATCCGCCACAGGCGTCTTTCGGCAAGCCCTTCACGGTCGAAAAGGCGCGTTCGCTCCCTTACGGAGAAGGCGACCGCGTGACCCACATCAAGTTCGGTGACGGGACCGTGAAGGAGATCGTCGACGGCGCGCGCGATTTCGAAGTGACGGTGCAATTCGACGCGTTCGGAGAAAAACGGATGTTCGCGAGTTTCGCGAAACTGAAGAAGATCTGACGTAAAAAAGTGCTTGCATTTTCCGGCATCTTTTGGTAAAGTGTATGGGCGATGGGGCATTAGCGCAGCTGGGAGCGCGTTTGAATGGCATTCAAGAGGTCACGGGTTCGAGCCCCGTATGCTCCACAAGGACTTGCTTCGGCAGGTCCTTTTTTTCAGGTTTTTGGTTTTTCAGGGAAAACTTGACAGGCAATGAAAATCGGTGATTCATTTAAAATTCTGAGCGGGGAAGAACAGCACCGGAACATGTTGGAGACGCCGATCCCGAAACTGGTTTCGAAGATGGCGCTTCCGATGATCGTGCTGCAGCTCATCAGCATCATTTACAACACCGTCGACACCTTTTTCGTCTCGAAGATCAGCAACGGCGCTTCCGCGGCGGTCGGCGTCGTGTTTTCCCTGATGTCGCTCATTCAGGCCTTCGGCGGAGGCATCGGCATGGGCGCGGGTTCCATCATTTCCAGGCATCTCGGCGCGAAGAAGCTTGAGGCCGCGGAACGGATCGCTTCCTCCGCCTGCATCATGGCAATGATCGCCGGAACGCTGGTCGCGTCGCTCGGCCTCTTTTTCCTGACGCCGCTTATGAAACTGTTCGGTTCCACGGACGTCATGCTGCCTCATACGACCGCCTACGCCCGGTTCATCCTCATTGCCGCGCCGGCAAATATGCTCGGCTATTCTCTTTCGATCGTGTTCCGCTCCGAAGGAGAGGCGAAAGTCGCGATGATCGCCTCGGTGAGCGGCGGGCTCTTAAACGTGGCGCTGGATCCGCTGTTCATCTTCGGACTCGGGATGGGGACCGGCGGCGCGGGGCTTGCGACCGGGATCTCCCAAACGCTGACGCTTGCCATTCTGATTCTCTTCATTCTCCGGAAAAAGAGCATCATCATTCCGACGCCGAAGAAGATCTCCGGCGACTTCCGGGAATATCTGGAAATTCTGAAAACGGGACTTCCGACGATCGCAAGGCAGGGACTTGCGTCGCTTTCCACGGCACTTTTGACGAGAAGCGCGGCCGTGTTTTCCGTGACGAAGGAAGAGGCGATCGCCGGCGTGAACATTGCGAACAAGATCTATCTGCTCATCCGGAACGTGATCCTCGGCATCGGACAGGGATTGCAGCCGGTCGCCGGATACAATTACGGGGCGGGAGACCGGGCACGGACGAAACGGGCCTTCTGGTTCGCGACCCTCGTCGGGACCGTGATCTCGGTCGCGGCGGGAGTGGTCATTGCGATTTCTCCGGAGACGTTCATCCGTTTTTTCCGGGACGATCCTGACATCGTCAACGTCGGACGAACGGCGCTTTTGTTCGTGGCCTGCATCCTGCCGTTCCTCGCGTTTTCGACCTACGTGAACCAGCTGTACCAGTGTCTTGGCTTCAAGGCGGCGGCGACGTTTCTCGCCTGCTGCCGGCAGGGCATCTGCTTTCTGCCGCTCGTGTTTCTGCTGCCGCGTCTTTTCGGCATCACGGGCGTCGAAATGACGCAGCCCGGGGCGGATTTCCTGACGTTTCTGATTTCGGTCCCGTTCCTCATTTTCTTCATGAAAAAACACTTGAAAACGGACGGAAAAGCCGCGTGATGCGGTTGCTTTTTCGTCCGAAAGCGGTTATAATATCCCCTGCACGTTAATTACTTACAGGAAAGAGGTGGAAATGCATGAAAAACTACTTTGATCTGACCGGCCGCGTCGCGGTCGTGACGGGGTGCTCCACGGGACTCGGCGTACAGATGGCGAAGGCACTGGCGAGCCAGGGCGCGGCGATCGTGGCAGTCGCGAGACGTCAGAACATGATCGACGCCGTGGCGGCGGAGATCCGTGAAGAATTCGGCGTGGAGACGCTGGCGGTGCGATGCGACATTACCGACACGGAAGGCGTGGAGGCAATGGTCGACACGGTGCTGGAGAAGTTCGGCCGGATCGACATCCTGATCAATAACGCCGGTACCGGCGCGGTGGCGCCTGCGGAAGACATTACCGACGAGCAGTTCCATAACGAAATGAATATTGACCTTTTCGGGTCTTTCCGCGTCGCGAGAGCGGTGGCGAAGAAGGCCATGATCCCGGCGAAATACGGACGCATCATCAATATCGCGTCGATGTACGGCCTCGTCGGCAATAAGATCTGCGGCTCAGCGCCGTATCATGCGGCGAAGGGCGGCGTCGTGAACCTGACGAGGGCATTGGCGGCGGAATGGGGCAAGTACGGTATCACCGTGAACGCGATCTGCCCGGGCTATTTCTATACGGACCTGACGCGCGACACCCTGAACACCGAGTTCTTCCAGCAGAATGCGAAGACCATGATCCCCGAGGAACGCTACGGCGAAACGGGTGAACTTGACACGGCGGCGCTGTTCCTGTCGTCTCCGGCGTCCTCCTACGTGACCGGCGTGAATCTCCCGGTGGACGGCGGATATACCTGTATGTGATGATCAGGTCAAAAACACTTTGCGATTTCGCGTGTTTACATGCGAAATCACACAAGTGTTCTTTGACCGCCGCTCAGTGGAGGCGGAGCGGTGCTGAAGCAGCGCGGGAGCCGGAACTGAGCGGACCGGCGGGAGTGCATGGCACGAAGCCGGTCTGATCATCCCTTCGTTGGGGATTATTCTCGCCGAATGCCTTGCATTCCGGCGTGTTTTGTGCTATGATTCATTGTGTTGCAGTATCTTGATGGAAAGGAGTGTATGATACGATGGAATTTTTGAAACTCTTTGAAAGAAAAGTACCGGCAGAGGAGAAGACGGAGAAGAAGGACATCATCATCCTCGTTTCGGTCATTGCAGGAGCCGTGCTCATCGCCGCAGGGATCGCGTTCTTCGTTTACCGGTTGCTCTCGAAACGGGCGGAACTGGAATACGAGGAGTTTGACGACGATCCGGAAAGCGACTTTTTTGAAGAAGAAGATTAAAAGAAGCGAGAACGGACCCGGAAACATCGGGCCCGTTCTTTTTAAGATCGACAAAGCCCCATTCCACGGGGCGTGAAACGGAAGTAATCAAATGAAAAAAGGTCAGATTTACCAGGGGGTCGCAGGGGAAATCAGGTTCCCGAATCAGACAAAGGTCGTGACGGAGGACGGAGAAGTCTGCACGGTATACAATGCGCTTCCCGGACAGAAAGTGGAGTTTCGCGTGGAGAAAGCGCGGAACGGAAATTACGAAGGCCGGCTGCTTCGCGTGATCGAAAAATCCGAAGAGGAGACCGCGAAGGACGTTTGTCCGCATTACGGCATCTGCGGCGGCTGCCTTTATCAGAGCCTGCCGTACACGCACGAACTCAGGATCAAGGAACACCAGATCCGGCTGCTTCTCGACAAAATGGATCAGGAATACAAGTGGGAAGGCATCAAGGCGAGTCCCGAGACCGTCGGATACCGGAACAAGATGGAGTATTCCTTCGGCAATGAAGAGCAGGACGGGCCGCTCACGGTCGGTCTGCATCGCCGGAACGGGTTCTATGACATCGTTCCCGTGAAGGACTGCAGGATCGTGGACGAGGACTTCCGTATGATCCTGCTGATCACACAGTTATACTTCAGGACGCTCGGCGTGCCGTTCTATCATAAGATGCGGCACGAGGGCGTTCTTCGTCATCTTCTGGTCCGGAAGGGCCTCCGGACGGGCGAGATCATGGTCGGACTCGTGACGACTTCCGAACTGGATCCGGAGATCGCGAAGAAATACGCGGAGCATCTGCTCTCGATCAACCTTTCCGGAAAGATCGAGTCGATCCTGCATCTCATCAACGACCGTCCTTCGGACGTCGTGCAGGCCGATGAAGTCCGCATCCTGCACGGGCGGGACTATATTTACGAGGAACTGTTCGATCTCAGGTTCAAGATCACGCCCTTCGCATTTTTCCAGACGAACACCTACGGCGCGGAAGTGCTTTACGAAACGGTCCGCGGGTACCTCGGCACGACGAAGGACAAGGAGGTCTACGACCTCTATTCCGGAACGGGGACCATTGCCCAGGTGCTGTCGCCGGCCGCGAAAAAGGTGATCGGCGTGGAGATCGTGGAGGAAGCCGTGCAGGCCGCGAAGGACAATGCGAAGATGAACGGGCTCACGAACTGCGAGTTTCTTTCGGGAGACGTCGGAAAGGTCATTGACGAGATCGAAGACAAGCCGGACCTCATCGTGCTGGATCCGCCGAGAGAGGGGATCCAGGAGAAGGCGCTTCGAAAGATCATTGCCTTCGGCGTGGACCGGATCGTGTACATTTCCTGCAAGCCGACGTCCCTCGTCAGGGACATCGCGATCATGCAGGAGGCGGGATACATTCTGGAACGGGCGTCCGCGGTCGACATGTTCGCGGGCACCCAGAACATTGAAACGGTGGCGGTGATGGCGAAGAGCCGGAACCGGGGCGTTCGCGCATAGGAAAGCGAAAGGAGTCAAAGATGAGAGAAGAGTTTTTCATGCCGTCAAACGACGGGAAGACGAAGCTGCACGGGTACGTATGGAGGCCCGAAGGCGAGGTGAAGGCCGTATTGCAGCTGGTGCACGGCATGGTCGAGTACATCGGCCGCTATTCCGATTTCGCGGATGACCTGACGAAGCACGGGTTTGCCGTCATCGGGCACGACCATCTGGGCCATGGCCAGTCCGTGACGGACGAGTCGCGTCTCGGCTATTTCGCCGAAAAAGACGGAGATAAGATTGTGCTGGAAGACATGCATTCCGTTACCGGAAAGGGCAAGGAACTCTTCCCGGACGTGAAGCATTTCATTCTCGGGCACAGCATGGGTTCGTTCATGGTGCGTCGGTATCTTACGTTGTTCGGCACGGAAGTGGACGGCGCGATCATCATGGGCACCGGCTTCATCGCGGGCGCGCTCGCAGGGGTCGGCAAGACCATGTCGAAGCTGGTGAAAAGCACGAAGGGCGAGTTCCACCGGAGCAAGATGCTGACGGGGTTAGCGCTCGGCAGCAATAACAAACCGTTCGAGCCCGCGAGGACGCCGGTCGACTGGCTGTCGAGAAATACCGAGAACGTGGACCGCTACGTGGCGGATCCGCTGTGCGGTTATCTGTTCACGGCGAGCGCCTACGTCGATTTCTTCACGGTGATCGGAGACATCCAGAAGAAGGCGAACCTCGAGAAAATGCCGAAAGAACTGCCGATCCTCATCACTTCCGGCGAAGTGGATCCGGTCGGCGGAAAGAAGGCCTGCGAAAGCCTGAAGGCGCAGTACGACGAACTCGGGATGAAGGACGTCACGCTGGAACTTTATCCGGAAGACCGCCACGAGATCCTGAACGAGATCGACCGCGACAAGGTCTACGAAAACATTGAAAAATGGCTGGAAAGCAAACTGTAATGAAGAACCGGAATGAAATCAAGGCGGACGTGCTCGGAAGAGACGCCTCCGTACTGAAGGAGAAGAAACTCTGGCTCCTCGACATGGACGGAACGATCTATCTCGGGGAGCAGATCTTTCCCGAAACGCTCGGATTCTTGGCGAAGATCCGGGAAAACGGCGGTCGGTACATGATGCTGACGAACAATTCCTCGAAATCCGTGGACGTGTACTTGAAGAAAGTGCGGCGGATGGGGATCGAGGCCGGTCCCGGGGATTTCTTCACTTCGGTGCACGCGACGGCGCAGTACCTGAAGGCGCATCACGCGAAGGAACGGATCTATGCGGAAGGAACGCGTTCTTTTATTGAACAGCTTCGGGAAGCGGGGCTCGACGTCACGGAGGAACTCGACAAGACCGCGACCGTCATCGTACTCGGCTTCGACACGGAAATGACGTTTGAGCGGATCAATCGGACGAGCGAGATGCTGACCGGATTCACCGGGACGTACATTGCCACGCATCCGGATCTGGTCTGTCCGACGGAGTACGGCATGGTCCCGGACTTGGGCTCCATGCTGATCGGCTTTAAAAACGCCACGGGACTGATGCCGAAGGTCATCGGGAAACCGGAGCCCGCCATGATCGAGGCGGCGATCGAAGCCGCGAGCTGCAGGAAAGAAGATGCCGTCATGGTCGGAGACCGGGTCTACACGGACATTGCCTCCGGCGTTAATGCCGGCATCACGACGATCGGCGTGCTCTCCGGCGAAGCGACGCTCGAAGAGATGATCGCCGCGGAAAAGAAACCTGATTTCATCTTCCGCAACGTGGGGGATATTCTTTAAGCATTCTTTTCCCTCCGGGGAATGAAAACGAAAGTTGGCTTTACTTTGATATTCGGGAAACACATCAACAGATACTATCTCAAATACGGCTGGATGCTGCTGCTCGGCGTACTGGCGCTCGTGGTCGTGGACTTCACGCAGCTCATCATACCGGAACTGTACCGCATGGTCATCAACGGCATGTCGACCGGGCAGGTGGAGTATCAGGGTACGATGACGGCGTTCGACATGGACTTTCTGCTCGACCGGATCTGTCTGCCGTTGCTCTTTGTCATCATCAGCATCGTGCTGGGGCGCTTTTTATGGCGCGTCGGATTTTTCGGTTCGGCCATCAAGGTAAACCGCGACCTCCGCGATCGCATGTTCTGCCACGCGACCACGTTGTCGCAGGAATACTACAGCGTGAACAAGGTCGGAAATCTTATGTCGCTGTTCACCAATGACCTCGAGACCGTCCGTGACTGCTTCGGCGAAGGCATTCTGACCTTTGTCGACGCGACGACGCTCGGAACCATGGCGTTCATCAAGATGCTCCGGATGAATCCGCTGCTGACTTTATTCAGCATGGTGCCGATGGTCTTCATGTTCCTGCTTGCCCTTCTCGTCGGGACCCGCATGACGAAAAAGTGGGACGAGCGGCAGGCGAAGTTCTCCGATCTGTCCGATTTCTCGCAGGAATCCTTCTCCGGGATCGCCGTGATCAAGGCCTTCGCGAAGGAAGTGAAAGAACTGCACGCATTCCGGAAACTGAACAAGGAAAACGAAAAGGTCAACGTGGAGTACGTCCGCCTGTCCATGCTGATGGACGTGCTCATTGCCCTGTTCGTCGAGTCGGTCGTCGCCGTCATTCTGGGGTACGGCGGGTATCTGACTTACATCGGCACGTTCAACGGCGGCGAACTCGTGGAGTTCATCGGTTATTTCACGTCGATCATCTGGCCGATCATGGCGATCGCGATCCTGATCGAGCAGCATGCCCGCGGTTCCGCGTCGTTAAAGCGGATCAGCGCGTTCCTGGACGCGAAGGCGGAAGTGAAGGACGGCGAAAAGGCGGCAATGCACGAAGCCCCGGCGATCGGTGGGAAGATCGAATTCAAGCATTTGTCCTTCACCTATCCGGGCAGTTCCGTGGAAGTACTGCATGACGTCAGCTTCACGGTGGAGCAGGGCGAAAACGTCGGCATCATCGGCCGGACGGGATCAGGGAAAACCACGATCGTCGACCTCATCACCAGGACGTACAACGTTCCGGACGGGATGCTCTTCGTGGACGGGATCGACGTCAATGAAATGCCGATCCACGAACTCAGAAAACACATTGCCTACGTGCCTCAGGACAATTTCCTCTTCTCCGAGACGATCAGCGAAAACATTGCCTTCGCGTCGGAGAACGACGACGATCTCGGGGCGATCGAACACGCCGCAAAACTGTCCGACGTGCACGATAACATCATGGAGTTCCCGGAGAAATACAAGACCGTGCTCGGCGAGCGCGGCGTGACGGTTTCCGGCGGACAGAAACAGCGGATCTCCATTGCGAGAGCGCTCATGAAAAATGCGGAGATCCTGATCCTCGACGATTCGGTTTCCGCCGTTGACACGAAGACGGAAAAAACGATCCTGGACGGGTTGAAGGAGACCCGGAAGGGGATGACGACGCTGCTCATCGCGCACCGTGTCTCCACCGTGGAGCACATGGACAAGATCCTCTTCATGGAGGAGGGACGCGTGCTGGATACCGGGACGCACAGGGAACTTATGGAACGCTGCCCGGCCTACCGGGAGACCGTCGAGGCCCAGCGCCTCGAGGACGAGAGAAAGGAGCGTGGCTGACGTGAGAGAGTATTATCCGCTTCTCGTCATCGGCGCAGTGGTCGGTTTCCTTTCCGCAGCCTTCCTGTTCGCCTACGGCATGATCAAAAACAAGAAAGAGGAGATCGGGTTCGACCGGAACATGAAGGATTCCGAGATCCTGAAACGCCTCCTTTCGTATGCGAAGCCGTTCTGGAAACAGTACCTCGCGGTATTCTTCCTGATGCTGCTTTCGATCGCGTTTGACCTCATTTCACCCCGAATCATCGGCAATGTGGAAGAACTCGTGCAGCAGAAGTTCGAGATGAACGCGCTCCTGTTCCAGGTCCTGTTCTACGTGGGCGTGCTGGTCGTTTCCCAGGGCGCCGCCTATCTGCAGGCCGTGATCCTGCAGAAAACGGGGCAGAGGATCCTTTCGGCGATCCGTGAGGACCTCTTCATTCACATTGAAGGGCTGTCCCACAATCAGCTGAATCACATTCCGGTCGGAAAACTGGTAACGCGTGAGACCAATGACACGAACGCATTGTCCATGCTGTTCACGAACATCCTCGTGACCATGGTGCGGTCCGTATTCATTCTGACGGGTCTCCTGGCGGCCATGTTCATGCTGAACCTCGAGCTGACGCTCATGGTGCTTTGTTTCGCGCCGTTTATCGTGCTTTTCACGATGATCTTCCGGAAGTTCTCGAGAAGAGCGTATCGGAAAGTGAAGGACGGCACGACGGACATCAATACGTTCCTGTCGGAAAACCTTTCGGGCATGAAGGTCATCCAGGTCTTCAACAACGAGGGCAAGAAGACGAAGGAATTCCGGGAAAAGAACGAACGCCTGTACAAGGCGCATCGGCAGGAGATCGCCGTGTTTTCGATCTTCCGGCCGCTCGTTTACTTCCTCTACATTTCTTCGGTCCTCGCCTTGCTCTACCTCGGAGGCCGCGGATACATCAGAAATACGGAATTCATGGGACAGACGATCACGTCCGGCGTGCTCGTGGCGTTCTACTTCTACATTCATACGTTCTTTGATCCGATCCAGCGGCTCGCGGAGACGTTCAACTGGCTGCAGTCGGCGTTGGCCTCTGCGGAAAAGATCTTTACGGTCATGAACATGGAACCGGAGATCCGGAACGACCCCGATGCGGTTTCGCCGGAACACCTTCGCGGGGAGATCGAGTTCGATCACGTCTGGTTCGCGTACAAGGACGAAGACTGGGTGCTGAAGGACGTTTCCTTCCACGTGGATCCGAAGGAGACCGTGGCGTTCGTCGGGGCGACGGGCGCAGGAAAAACGACCATTCTCGCACTGGTCTGCCGGAATTACGACGTCCAGAAGGGCCGGATCCTCATTGACGGCATCGACGTCCGTAAGATCCGTGTGGAAACGCTCAGGAGTCATTTCGGTCAGATGCTGCAGGACGTCTTCCTGTTCGCCGGGTCGATCCGCTCGAACATCGTTCTCAGGGAAGAATCGTTCACGGACGAAGAGGTCATGGAAGCCTGCCGCTACGTGAATGCGGACCGCTTCATCGACCGCCTTCCGGACGGGCTGAACGAGGAAGTCCGGGAGCGCGGCAATAACTTCTCCGCAGGCGAACGGCAGCTTCTTTCCTTCGCACGGACGATCATTCATAAGCCCGACGTCATGATCCTGGACGAGGCGACTGCGAACATCGACACCGAAACCGAACAACTGATCCAGAATTCGCTGGAGAAGCTGATGAACGTCGGAACGATGCTGATCGTCGCACACCGTCTTTCCACGATCCAGCACGCAGACAAGATCATCGTCATGAATCACGGCGAGATCGTGGAAGAGGGCAATCACTTCGAACTGCTCGAAAAACGCGGGGCATATTATGAATTGTACAAGCTGCAGTATGAGGAAATGTAAGGATTTGCAAGGCTTTTGCGAGATTGTTCCGGCAGTTCACAAAGAATTCACAAAATAATTAGCACTCACCTCTTGACAGTGCTAACAATCGTGCTATAATGAAGGCGTCCAAAGGGAAAAACCCGGAGGACGCCGAAATTATTATTACGGGTGCCGAAAGGCAGAAGGAGGTATATCATGTTATTCCCGAGTATTTTTAACAGAGATTTTGTGGATCCGTTTGATGAGTTTGAGAGAAAGTTTTCCGGACAGAGAGCGCACGATCTCATGAAGACCGACGTGAAGGAAAACGACGAGGGCTTCATCGTGGAGATCGACCTTCCGGGATTCTCGAAAGATGAGATCCAGCTGTCCTTGGAGGAAGGGTACCTGACCGTGTCCGCTTCGAAGGAAGAGAAGAAGGAAGAGAAGGACGAGAAGAACGGCAGATATCTTCGGAGAGAGCGTTACATGGGCGCCTGCTCGAGAACGTTTTACGTCGGCGAGGATCTGACTGAGGAAGACATCAAGGCCGGCTTTGAAAAAGGCGTGCTGACCGTGAACATTCCGAAAAAGGAAGAGAAACCGAAGGTTCCTGAGAAGAAGTACATCGCCATCGAAGGCAAAGACGAGAAGTAAGTATTCCGGAGTCTTTTCCGAAAAACTCTGCTAATCAGTAAAAATCGGTCATGCCCGGCGAAGCGGCATGGATGTCCTGCGGGGGACTTACGCAGCGTCGGTTCTTAGTGAAACGAGCACATCGTGCGAAGTTGAACTTAGAATCCGCTACGCGAGATTTGGCAAGATCACGAAGTGATCGTGCCGATACCTTGAAGCGCGAGCGGTCCCCGAAAGGATATACCATGCGCGAGCCGGGCATGACCGGTTTCTATTACAGCAAGTTTATTTCTCGTATAATTCCTCGAGCATCTCCTGATAGATCGGCTCGAGTTTTTCCGCCGTGCCGCGTTCGAAGGCGGTCTGGTTCGCTTCGTAGCTGTTCGGGTAGGAATTGATCGAAGGCAGGTACATGAAGGAACCGCAGGAGTAGGCCTTGACGACGGTCATCTTGAACGGTGAGGCCGCCTTGATGTGCTTTCCGGTGCCGCTGAAGAGTTCGAACGGACCGGTCGTGAACGCCACGTCACCGAGACGGATGGCGTTCAGCTCGAAATCGCTTTCAAGCGGCGCCTTGGACTTCCGGATCGCGGCGGTGACGTGATAGGGACTGTTGAATCCCGCGTCCCAGCACATGTGACGCACTTCTTCGGTGTAGCCGTCCTTTAAGTAGATCGCTGCGATCTTTTCGGCTTCCGGCACTTTCTTATCCATGGAGTGGTCGCGTTTTCCCGTGACGATCCGTTTCGAAAAGGCAAGAACGTCGGTTTCGGAATCGGTGAGCCCTTTGGAGATCAGAAGTTTCGCCGTCCCGCCGAGCACCGCCGCGTATGCGTAGTGGCTGCGGTTCAGGCCGAACGTAAGACCCGGCAGGCCTTCCTCCGCCATGCGCGTGTTCGCGTTCGTATTGCCGGCGCAGCCCTGCAGGAAGGTGCACTTCGTGCCCGGGATCAATTGTTCCACGCGGCTCCGGAACGCGCCCGGATAGTCGGAAGACATGTTCGGCGCCTTGATGCCGCCGGTGATCGTCGCATGCGCAGTGAAGTTCAGCATGATGATATCGTCGGCGTTTTCTCTCGCAAGCTTCACGACCATGAGTTCGTGATCCGCTTCTTCCTCATGACCGACGTAGGCGTAATGCGCCTGATCCCGCGCGTACATGTCTCCGTAATTGTCGCCGACGGGGATCAGGTCCGCTTCGGTGTAACCGTCCAGTTTTTCACGCGGGACCATGTAATAATAGCGGTTGAAATTCAGCCGGGCTCCGTCGTGTCCGACCTCGGTCTTTCCGTAGGAGATCTGCGCGGGCTTCAGATCGGCGATCGCACGGAGCGCGCTTTCCCGGAACGCCTTCGGCAGGATCTCTTCCCTGTAGGTTTTGATACAGTCGAAATCGCTGTGCAGGTCCGGCGCGGAATGCGTATGTGTGCCGCCGATGTAGATGCGGTCCTGTGGAAGACCGGTCGCTTCGCTGACGGCTTCTCTGAGAGAAGAGAACAGCGGATCGGGGATGCCGATGAGGTCGGCGGTCATAAGCACGCATTCGGCCTTCCGGTCACGGCCGAGTGCGATCGAATTGATGTAAAGCGGGTCCAGAACGGTCGCGGCCAGACGGAACTTGGTCGAGCCGTAGCCGGCGAGCGGAACGCCGCCGAACGGCGGAGTGATGTCGGTGCGGGCAAAGCCTGCGTACATAGAATTGCTCATACCATATCTCCTCAATATTTGGTTTCCGGCCGGAGATGTTCGAAAATGACCGCATCAAACGCGTTTTCCGTTTCTTTCCGGCATTCCTCCTCACGTAACGTCCATGCAATGAGCAAAACGCCCTTTTTCCGGAGTTTTTGCACCTTCTTCGGTATTTCCGCCGTCCGGTCGTAGGCAATGAAATCGGGCCGGTTTAAGAAACTGAAACGGCAGGTGGAGAGCAGGAAGCGCGCAGGCTTCGGATAACCCTGATAGCCTTCGGCCTTGGTCGCCAATTGACCGCGGAACACTTCCGGCGCATTTTTCCGGAACCAGTTCACGAGGAAGGGGTTGAAGGATTCGATGCAATAGACGCCCGGATAGGTTTTCAGGAGTTCATAGGTTTTGAAGGCAAGTTCGTCGTTCTTCGGTCCGGTCTTCAGTTCCACGATGAGCGGCCCTGCGCCGTCCTTAAGAATATCCAGGACCTCCTTGAAGAGCGGGATCTGTTCCTTCGTGCCGCTTAAGCGGAGTTCCTTCAGTTCCTCCAGCGTGAAATCCCAGATTTTTCCGTCCCTGCCGCACATGCGTTTCAGGGAATCGTCGTGGAAGACCATGACGTGTCCGTCCTTGGAGAGCTGCACGTCAAGTTCCACGCCGTAGTGCGCCTCGGCAGCCCGGCGGAACGCTTCAAGCGAGTTTTCCGGCACGCTCTGGTCCTTCTCATACAATCCGCGGTGCGCGTAGTTCACGTGGGTGAACCAGCTTTTTTCTTCTTCGGTCCGATGATTCATGACTACCCTCCGGAAGTAAAAGGATCTTACCCGTATCATACCATCATTCCGTTTTGTTATCAACCAAAATGACGAAACGGCCGGAAAAAACGCCGTTTTCTTTGTCTGTTTCGACGAAAATCGCCAAAATGAGAAAAAAAGAGTTGATTCTTCACTAAAACTGCGGTATGATTCAACACAAACAAAATCCATGATAGAGGCGCGGCAGACAAAAGTAGCCACCAGACGGTCCGGGAAGACCGGTCGGTGAAAGGGGATGCCGCCGAAGGGAGAAAAAGGTTCCCGCCGATTTCTTGCCTGGGCGTACGGAGAACATCCGTCCGACTGTCGAAGCGAAAGCTTCGGAGTGCTATCGTGATTTACATCGTTCCTTTGGATTGTGTTAAGTCATGATAGGTCATGGCGTAACACATTTTTTTTGCGTCTCATCGGGAGGCGGTCCGCAAAAAGGAAGCGGGCAGGGCAATGAAAAGAGGAGGAACGAGATGAAGAATTGGGGAAGAATGATCGCGCTTGCGATCGCAGCGGTGATGGTGATCGGTCTGGCGGCCTGCGGCAGCGGACAGAAGACCGGCGTGGAAGACGGCATCCTGACGGTCGCCATGGAGTGCGCGTACGCGCCTTACAACTGGGCGCAGAACGACGATTCGAACGGTGCCGTGCCGATCAAGGGCTCGACCATGTACGCAAACGGTTACGACGTCATGACGGCGAAGGCCATCTGCGAGGCGAACGGCTGGCAGCTGGAGATCGTCCAGTCGGATTGGGATTCGCTGATCCCGGCCGTTCAGGCGGGGACCGTGGATGCGGTCATCGCCGGTCAGTCCATGACGTCGGAACGGATGGAATCCGTCGATTTCGCGGGACCGTACCTTTACGCGACGATCGTGTGCCTGACGAAGAAGGGCAGTGCGTATGAGAATGCGAAGGGCTTAAAGGATCTTGCAGGCGGCTCCTGCACGAGCCAGTCCGGCACGATCTGGTACGACAGCTGCCTGCCGCAGATCGAAGGCGCGAACGTACAGGCTCCGGCGGCGGATCCGTCCTCGATGCTGATGGCACTCGAGACCGGAGCGGTGGATTTCATCTGCACCGACATGCCGACGGCCCAGGGCGCGCTCATTGCCTACAACGATTTCGTGCTGCTTGATTTCGCGGGCAGCGGAGACGATTTCAAGGTCTCTGAGGAAGAGATCAACATCGGCATTTCCGTTCAGAAGGGCAATACCACGCTGCTCAACAAGATCAACGCCTATTTCAACGGCAAGACCGCGGACGATTTCAATGCGCTCATGAACCAGGCCATTGCGATCCAGCCGATCGGGGATTGATGAATCCGAAGGAGTCATGGCATGGGAAATCTCTTCACGGACATCGGGAAAGTCCTTGAGAAGTACGGGCTGACTTACCTGGACGGCATGAAGAATACGCTGATCCTCGCGGTCGTGGCGACGCTCATCGGCTGCGTCATCGGGTTTTTCTGCGGTATTCTGCAGACGATCCCCTACGGACCGAAGGATCATTTTCTGAAGCGCTTTTTCCTGAAGCTGCTCCGGGTGATCATCCGCGCCTACGTCGAAGTGTTCCGCGGCACGCCGATGATCCTGCAGGCCGTCTTCATCTTTTACGGTCTGCCGTACGTTACGGGCATTGCCTTCCAGGACATCTGGACCGTCAGCATCGTCGTCGTGTCGATCAATACCGGCGCGTACATGACGGAGTCCGTCCGGGGCGGCATTCTGTCGGTGGACGCGGGACAGACGGAGGGCGCGAAGGCACTCGGCATGAATCATTTTCAGACGATGCTGCACGTGATCCTGCCGCAGACGCTCCGGAACATTATGCCGCAGATCGGGAACAACTACATCATCAACGTCAAGGACACCTCGGTCATGTTCATCATCGGGTTCATGGAATTCTTCTCGGTGCACAAGATCGTGGCGGGTGCGACGTTCAAGTATTTTCCGTCGGCCGTGCTCGAGATGGGCGGCTATCTGCTCATGACGCTCGCCGCCTCGGTTTTGCTGCGCTGGATCGAGAAAAAACTGGCGGGCAGGCAGAGTTACGAACTGGTCAACCTGGATCAGCTGGCCACGACCGCCGGCACCTACAATTATCCGGGGAAAGGCTCACCTTTTGACGAGAGAAGCCGGGAATTCGGAGGTGAAAAGAGATGAGTGAACCGATTCTTGAGATCCGCCATCTGTCCAAATCCTTTGGAAACAACGAGGTGCTGAAGGACATCGATTTCACGGTGTCGAAAGGCGACGTGACGAGCATCATCGGCGCGTCCGGAAGCGGAAAATCGACGCTGCTGCGCTGCATCAATCTTTTGGAAACGGCGACGAGCGGCGAGATCCTCTACCACGGCGAAAACGTGCTCCGGGGCGGCTTCAATCAGTCCGCCTACCGCGCGAAGGTCGGCATGGTGTTTCAGAGTTTCAATCTGTTCAACAACATGACGGTCCTGAAGAACTGCATGGCGGGGCAGCAGATCGTGGAGAAAGTCCCGAAGGAAGAGGCAAAACAGAGGGCGCTTTACTATCTGGACAAGGTCGGCATGACGCCGTATCTCAACGCGAGGCCGCATCAGATCTCCGGCGGGCAGAAACAGCGGGTCGCGATCGCGCGGGCATTGGCCATGGAACCCGAGATCCTTCTGTTCGACGAGCCGACTTCCGCGCTCGACCCGGAAATGGTCGGCGAAGTGCTGGAAGTCATGAAAAAACTGGCGGAGGACGGCATGACGATGCTCGTCGTCACGCACGAAATGGGGTTCGCGAAGGACGTCAGCAATCGCGTCGTCTACATGGCCGGCGGGATCATTGAGGAGGAGGGACCTTCCGCGGAAGTGATGTCGAATCCGAAGAGTCAGAAGATGCGGGAGTTTCTGGAACGCTTTTTGCAGTGAGATTGAAGCTTCGATTCACGGAATGTTGTGGTTTTTGAAAAGCCCTGCGCAAGTTCTTGTATTTTTTTGAAAACTATGATATGATAATCCTACAATATTCTTGAAAAGGAGCATGTCGATTTATGGCAACCAAAAAGAATACTGCGGCTGAAGAAGCCGCGAAAAAGGCTTTAGAGACCGTGGAAAAGGAGAAATCCGCGAAGAAGACGGCGAGGGCGTCGAAAGAGGAGATCCTGGCGGCCACGAAAAAGAATGCGCGTCCGTACCGGATCCTGGCGTTCGTTTTCTGGTTCCTTGCACTCGCTGCGGAAGTGATGGCGATCCTGGTCTTCGCGAAGAAGATCGATATCCCGACCATTACGACCACTGCGGAGTCGAGTTATCCGGTCGGTTGGTGGATCACCTGGATCGCGTTCCTGGTTCTGGATCTCATTTTCCTGATCATCGGTTCTTCCTGCTGGAAGAAGGGCAATCATCTGGATCCCGCTTCCGCGAAGAACAAGACGAGATTCTGGCTCCACAACAACCTCGGCATTTTTGTCGCAGCGCTCTGCTTCATTCCGTTCATCATCATTGCGCTTCTTGATAAGAACGCGGATAAGAAGGCGAAGACCTGGGCAGCCGTGATCGCAGCCGTCGCACTCGCGCTCGGCGTCACCACCTCGATCGACTACAATCCGATCTCGCAGGAGGAAATGCTGAACAATGCCGCGACGTACGAGAAGGTCTATTGGCTGGACAAGGGCGAGGTGTTCCATGCGTTTGACGAATGTCAGTATGTGCACGGAAAGGAACTGAACACCGGCAGCGGCGAAGAAGCGGTCAAGGCCGGAAAGACCCGCATCTGCAAGGTCTGTGAGAAGAAGATCCAGGACGGACTCGTTCCGGATGACATGAACGAGAAGGAATGGACGGATCTGCTGAACAGCGCGGCCCAGGCGGCGTCAGGCGCAGCAAGCGGTGCGGCCGCGGATTAACGGTCCATATGTAAGAAACTTTATTCGGGGCTGCTCCATCAGTGTGCAGCCCCCCTTTTTTGAAGACGGGGCATACTGACTCGCGGGAGGAAGAAAAATGTTTAAACTGGCAGTGCAGACCGGCGGGATCGACGACAGATTCGGCGTTGACGGCGCTTACCGGCTGATCCGGGAAGCCGGCTTTGATGCGGTGGACGCGAACGTGGATCACCTGTTTCCTACGGGAGATCTTCGGAACAAGAGACCGATCCCTCACTTTTTCAGGAGGGACGCCGGTGAGCAGGAGATCATGGAAGCGTTCCGGCCGTACCGGGAGGCTGCCGAAAAATACGGTCTGGAAAACTATCAGGCGCATGCGCCGTTCCCGTCCGTCATTCAGAACGGACCGGCGGACAATGAGGAATACAATGAGGCGCTGTTGGAAATGCTGAGAAGGACCGTGATCGGTGCAGCGTCGATCCATTGCCGGAATCTTGTGATCCATCCGTTCTATTATGATTACGAGCACCAGTGTTCTTTGGAAGAAGAGTGGGAACTGAACCGGAAATCCTATCTGCGACTGGCGGCGACCGCGAAGGAATACGGCGTCACGATCTGCCTTGAGAACATGTTCCGGAATTATCGCGGAAAGCGGATTGCAGGCGTTTGCAATTCCCCGTATGAGGCTGCTGCGTACGTTGACCGGCTGAATGAGGAGGCCGGAACAAACGTCTTCGGATTCTGTCTCGATACCGGGCATGCATTGCTCGTCGGAACGGACGTCAAGAACTTCATCACCGCGCTCGGCGACCGCATTGCCTGCTTCCACGTTCACGACAACAACGGCATCGAGGACCAGCATCTGGCACCTTATATGGGCGTTCAGGACTGGGACCGCTTCATCGAAGGTCTGGCGGCGGTCCGTTACGATAAGACGGTGAGTTTTGAGACGTTCAATATCTGGAACCGGGTGGATGCGGAACTGTGTCCGGATCTGTTGAAATTCATAGAAAAATCCGGCCGCATGTTCGACCGGAAAGCGGAAGAGATCATTCGTCAAACTCGATCATGACCGTGTAGGTGCTGCCGCTCAAGGTGATCTCCTTCACGGTCCCGGTCTTTGACCGGATCCTTTTGTCCGCGGAGAAGTTCCGGGACATGGCGGCGGCGGGTTCCGCGGTATAATAGTAGGCGCGGGGCAGTTTCCCTTCCGTGATCTCGACGACGTCGCCGACTTTCAGGACGTCGCGCTCCATGGTAAAAGGTTCGATTCTCATCGGGCACTCCTTAAGGCATCCGTCCGCGCATTGCAGCGGTTTCGGATGCCGCTTTTGTATCATTTCTGCAGTCATTATAGGATCAGGAAGGGGAAAAATCAAGAGTGTGGGCATCCTTTCCGAAAAAGTGCGGAAAACGGAAAAAATATTGTGGATTTTTTTCTTTTTTTCACTTTCAAAAATTCGTGAATAATGCTATACTGTCTCTAATGTTTTTGAAAAATCGGAGGAGAGGATGAAACAGGTAAAAGATTACGTGAGAACGATCCCGAACTTTCCCGAAGAAGGGATCATGTTCCGGGACATCACCACGGTCGTGGCGGATGCCGACGGACTCAAACTTGCCGTGGACGAAATGACGAAATGTCTGGACGGCATTGAGTTTGACGCGATCGTCGGTCTCGAATCCAGAGGATTCATTTTCGGGATGCCGATGGCGTACAATACGCACAAACCGTTCGTTCTGGTCCGGAAGAAGGGCAAACTGCCCCGCGAGACCGTGAGCGTGAAATACGACCTGGAATACGGCTCCGCGGAGATCGAAGTGCACAAGGAAGACATCAAACCGGGCGAGAGAGTCGTCCTGGTCGACGATCTTCTGGCGACCGGCGGAACGATGAGCGCGGCGGCCGAACTTGTGGAAAAACTCGGCGCGAAGGTCGTGAAGATGGTCTTTTTACTGGAACTTTCCGGGCTGGAAGGCAGAAAGAAACTGGAAGGATATGACGTTTCGGCGGTCGTGAGCTATGAAGGCAAGTGACCGGGAACGAAGGATCGGGGAACAAATATTTTAAACAAGAGGATAGAATCATGGGCACAATGAAAGGAAACGTTTTGGTGGGACAGTCCGGCGGACCGACAGCGGTCATCAATTCGAGCCTCGCAGGCGTTTATGCGGGCGCGAAGGCAGCCGGAGCGGCGAAGGTGTACGGAATGCGTCACGGCATTCAGGGATTTCAGGTGGGGCAGGTCGTGGACCTCGACGCCATCCTGAAGGGAGACAAGGAGATCGAGCTCCTGAAACGGACTCCGGCCTCGTTCCTCGGCGCCTGCCGCTATAAGCTTCCCGCGGTCCAGAAGGGATCGGAAGTCTACGAACAGATATTCAAATATTTTGACGAATACGGGATCAAATACGTATTCTACATCGGCGGCAACGATTCGATGGACACGATCTGCAAACTGTACGATTACGGTCAGCTCATCGGAACGGACATCCTGTTCATGGGCGTTCCGAAGACCATTGACAATGACCTCGAGATCACGGATCATACGCCGGGCTTCGGCTCCGCCGCGAAGTACGTCGCGACGATGACGAAAGAGATCATTCTGGACTCCCACGCGAACGACACGAAGGTCATCACGGTGCTCGAGATCATGGGCCGGAACGCAGGCTGGCTTACCGGTGCGGCGGCACTCGCGAAGGGAGAGGACAACTGCGGCGTCGACCTCATCTACTTCCCGGAACTGCCGTTTGACATGGCGAAATGTCTGGCTTCCGTGAAGAAGATCATGGAAACGAAGAAGCAGGTCACGATCGCGGTCTCCGAGGGACTCTGGGAGGACGAGGACAGCCATTTCTTCGATGAGATCAGCAAGAATGCGAAGATCGACGCGTTCGGACATAAGGAACTGTCGGGCGTCGGAGAGTGCATTGCCAAGTATCTCGGCAAGCAGATCGGCTGCAAGGTCCGTGCGGTGAACTTCAGTTCCATCCAGCGCTGCGGCAGCCACATTGCCTCGAAGACGGACGTCGACGAAGCGTTCCAGGTCGGAAAGGATGCGGCGAAGGCGGCTTCGAACGGCGTCAGCGGTCATATGACGATCCTGAAGCGGACGAACGACGAGCCGTACACTTGCGTCACGGAGATCTACGACGTGCACAAGATCGCCAATGCCGAGAAGAAAGTGCCGAGAGCGTGGATCAATGAGAACGGCGACGGCGTGACGGAAGAATTCCTGAATTACGTCCGTCCGCTCATTCAGGGCGAGATCCTGCCGTTCATGGTGAACGGACTGCCGGCGCATCTCACCTTGCCGAAGGAGTAAAGGAAAACGGAGAAGGGCGCGTGCTGATGCATGCGTCCTTTCGTATAGGCGAAAGAAAGGGCCGGAAAACGGCCGGACGAAAAAAAGGAGGAATATCATGGGAAGAATCATCGGAGACGGAATTACCTTTGACGACGTATTGCTGGTACCGCAGTATTCCGACGTGACGCCGAACATGGTGTCGCTGAAAACCAGACTGACGAAAAAAATCCTGCTGAACGTGCCGCTCATGAGCGCCAGCATGGATACGGTGACGGAGGCGCGGATGGCCATTGCCATGGCAAGGCAGGGCGGCATCGGCATCATTCACAAAAACATGTCCAAGGAAGAACAGGCGCAGGAAGTGGACCGCGTGAAACGTTCGGAATTCGGCGTCATCACCGACCCGTTTTATCTGCATCCCGACAATACGCTTGCCGACGCGAATCATCTGATGCAGCAATACCGGATCTCCGGCGTGCCGATCACGGATGAGAAAAAGAAACTGGTGGGCATTCTCACGAACCGGGATCTGAAGTTTGAGACCGATTTTTCCAAAAAGATCTACGAGTCGATGACGAAGGACAAACTCGTCGTCGGAAAGGTCGGCACGACGCTCGAGGAGGCGAAACAGATCCTTGCGGCGGCCAGGGTCGAAAAACTCCCGATCGTCGACGACGAAGGGATTCTCCGCGGACTCATCACGATCAAGGACATTGAAAAAGCCATCAAGTATCCGAATTCCGCGAAGGATGAGGAAGGGCGCCTGCTCTGCGGCGCGGCGGTCGGTGTGACCGGCGACGTGCTGGAGCGGGTGGAGGCGCTCGTGAGCGCCAAGGTGGACGTCGTGGTCATTGACAGCGCGCACGGTCACTCGGCGAACATCATCAACACGCTGAAGAAGATCAAGGAAGCCTTCCCGGACCTTCAGGTCATCGCAGGAAACGTGGCGACGGGCGAGGCGACGAAGGCGCTGATCGAAGCCGGCGCGGATGCGGTCAAAGTCGGCATCGGGCCGGGCTCCATCTGCACGACGCGTATCGTTTCCGGCATCGGCGTGCCTCAGATCTCCGCGATCATGGACGCGTACGAGGTCGCGAAGGATTTCGACATCCCGATCATTGCGGACGGCGGCATCAAGTACTCGGGCGACCTGACGAAGGCGATCGCCGCGGGCGGCAACGTCTGTATGCTGGGCTCGCTGCTTGCGGGCTGCGACGAGGCGCCGGGCGAGTTCGAACTCTATCAGGGCAGAAAATACAAGACTTACCGCGGCATGGGTTCGCTCGCCGCGATGGAGAAGGGATCGAAGGACCGTTATTTCCAGGAAGGCCAGAAGAAACTGGTGCCGGAAGGCGTGGAAGGCCGTGTACCGTACCGCGGAACGGTCGAGGATACGGTATATCAGCTGCTCGGCGGACTTCGTTCCGGCATGGGATACTGCGGGGCGAAAGACATCCCGACGCTGCAGGAAACGGGCAAGTTCGTGAAGATCTCGGCGGCCTCCCTGAAAGAGAGTCATCCGCACGACATCCACATCACGAAGGAAGCGCCGAACTATTCCAGTTCGGACTGATTGATCGATTTTTATTTCGGAGGAAATTATGGCTATCGTAACGATCGTCGGCGCGGGCATGATGGGTTCCGCGCTTGCCTTCCCGGCGAGGGAAAACGGCAATGAAGTCAGGCTCGTAGGAACGCCTTTGGACCGGGAGATCATTGAGACCTGCCGGAAAACGAACCGGCACCCGAAGTTTGAAAAGGACTTTCCGGACGGCGTCGGGTTTTTCCAGATCGAAGAGATGGAAAACGCCCTGAAGGGCGCCGACGTGATGATTGGCGGCGTCTCGAGTTTCGGCGTGGACTGGTTCGGAGAGTACGTGCTGCCGAAGGTACCGGAGTCATTGCCGGTGCTGTCCGTCACGAAGGGACTATTGGACACGGAGGACGACCGGCTGCTTTGCTATCCGGAAGTCTGGGAACAGCGCCTTGAGAAAACGGGGAAGAAGGTCTGCCTGAACGCGATCGGCGGTCCGTGCACGAGCTATGAACTCGTCGCGCACGACCAGACCGAAGTCACGTTCTGCGGCAGGGACCTTTCCGTGCTTCGGAAACTGAAGGCGATCATGCAGACCGACTATTACCACATCAGCATTTCGACCGACGTGGTGGGCATTGAGAGCGCGGTGGCGTTGAAGAACGGCTACGCGCTCGGCATCGCATTGACCGTCGGTTTAAATCAGAAGGCGTTCGGTTTGGACAGTGTGCTTCATTACAATTCGCAGGCGGCCGTCTTCGGTCAGGCCGTAAAAGAGATGTCGCGCCTTCTCGATTTCCAGGGCGCCGGGACGCTCCACAATCTTTCCGTCGGCGCCGGCGACCTGTACGTCACCGTATACGGCGGACGGACGAGACTCGTGGGGATCCTGCTCGGACGCGGGATGAACATTGACGAAGCAAGAGAAGAACTGAAGGGCGTCACGCTGGAGTCGCTCGTCGTGGCGGTGAGAGTGGCCCGCGTCGTGAAACGGGAAGTCGCGAAAGGAAAACTCGCGAAGGAAGATTTCCCGCTTTTGCTTCACATTGACGAGATCCTGACGGACAAAAAGGCCGTGAACATCCCGTGGGAAGCGTTTACCGGAGAGTACGAGAAATGATGAGAAAGACTTATTCAAGAGTCGGGTTTTCCGTCGTGGCACTGTACGGCGTCATGTCCGTCGTCACTGCGGTGATTCTCCTGGTGATCATGTTCGGAGTGCTTTTCACGAACTTCTCTGAACTGCTTCTGATGATCAGAAACATGGGCCCGCAGGATGCGTTTAACTTGTTCTTTAATGAGAAATACACGGATCTGGTGCTGCTTGGTTCGACCCTTGGCTCTGCCGTAGGAATGGGCGCAGGCCTTCTCGTGATGCGCGCGATCTTAAAGAAACCGGAAGCGCAGATCGAACAGAGAGATCTTACGGCGACGGAGTTGCTGCTGCTGATCCTTTCGGCGTTCGGCCTTTGGGGACTGGGTGCACTCATCGGAAACATTCCGGAATTCTTCGGCGTCCTGTCATTGGACCTGACCGCGAAGGATCCGTACATTACGCTGTTCTTCTGCATTTATGCGGTGCTCGGCGCGCCGGTGCTCGAAGAACTCGCGTTCCGGAAACTCATTCTGGACCGGGTCCATCCGTACGGCGAACTGATCGGTGCCCTGACCTCCGCTTTGTTGTTTGGACTGTTCCACGGCAATGCGGCGCAGTTCCCACTGGCCTTCGGCTTCGGGATCGTTTCGTCACTCGTGTATTTGAAAACCGGGAAGATTTCTTACAGCATCCTTTTGCATATGCTGATCAATCTGATGGGGACGTCTCCGGAACTGTTTGGCCTGCTCCACATTGACATTACGATCCCGTGGTACGTGATCGCCGGTGCGCTGATGACGGCAGGACTTATCGTCTGGTTCCTGAAACGGAAAGAGGAGTTGTTTGTATTTCACCGGTCGGCGGTTCCGGATGCGAACCGTCAGGCGTTTAAGAACCCCGGAATGCTGGTCGCCGTGATCGGAGGACTGGCTACGGTCGGCGTCACCGAAATATCGCTGCTTTTCAGCGCGTTCATGTCGTATCTTCCCGAACAGATCAGCTCGAGACCGCTCGTCCGGCTGATCCCGATCACGGCCGTCGTGATCATCGTCGTCATGGTGCTGACGCGTTCCCGGAAGAGGACGGATCCTGAGAGGACGGAACTTCCGGAACCGGATCCTTTTTCCGGTTCCCCGGACGTTTGACGCACGGCAATGCTTCGTCCGGAATGTCGATCTCGTACTTATCGTAGCCGTTGATGATCACGGTCTCGCCCCGCGTATCCGTACGCTTGAAGCCGTGACCGTAATTCCCGTGCACGTGTCCGTGCAGGAAATACTTCGGATGATACCGGTCAATGAGGTCGGTGAAGCATTGAAAACCGCGGTGCGCCGGGTCTTCCTGGTCGTTGATCCCGGCAGCGGGAGAGTGAGTCAGCAGAATATCAAAACCCTTTTTACGGCGGATCTTGAGCCAGAGTTTCGAGATCCGTCGTTTCATTTCTTCTTCCGTGTACATGCAGGGGCCGGGTTTGTAGCGCATGGAACCGCCGAGACCGAGGATCCGTAAGCCCCGGAATTCAAAGATGCGGCCGTCGATCTCCGTACAGCCTTCAGGCGGACATTTCTGATAATTCCGGTCGTGGTTCCCGTGTACGTACAGGACTTCCGCATGCGACATCGTGGCGAGGAAGGAAAGGTATTCCGGCTTCAGATCGCCGCAGGAGAGAATGAGGTCATACTTATTCAGCATGCCCGGCTCGAAGAAATCCCAGATTTTTCTGTTTTCATGATCGGATACGACGAGGATCTTCATTCGGTTTCTCCCGGAACGGGTTCCGTTTCCCGGTCCTGTTCCTCTACGCTCATCGTGGCACGCCCTTCCTCATCAAGGGCCTCGACCGGCGGGATCCGTCCGACGACGTTGTCCATGAGCCAGTCAATGGAAGTCAGTTCTTCCGGCGTCAGCACGTGATCCGGATCACTGTTTTCGATCCCGTTCTGCGACCGGAGCACGCCTTTAAAAATCTGCAGGGAACTGTTCCGGATGCTTTCCTGCAGGAAGGAGATGAATTTCACGGTTTCCGCCGGAAGATGGCGGCTGACGACGAGATCGATCACGTCGGATTCCATGCCCCACCAGTAGTTCAATGCCCTTTGTCCGCTCTTTTTGTCCTGATCTTCGAAATTCCCGTTCTGGATGCCGGCGATCAGCTTCCGGTAGAGAATGCCCCAGTTGATGATCGGCATGGCGAGATTCGTGAGACTGCCGTCCACCTCGGTCTCGTAGAGGCCGAATTCCCTGGAAAAGGAAGAGGGCGTGATGAGTTCTCTGCCCGAAATAATGCGGATGCCATTGTTCCGGAAGAAAGAAACGGCGTCGCTCCCGGTTTCGGAAGTCCATTGGAGATAGACTTTCGCGGTCGGGTTCACCGCCTTCACACCGAGGGCGAAGGCATTGACGTTCACCAGGTTCACGGGGATCGGATAGGTCGAAAGATAACCGACTTTCCCGTTGTCCGTGAGGATGCCGGCCAGAATGCCGCTGAGATACTTCGCCTCATAGATCCTCGCGTCGTAGGAACGGATGTACCGGTGGGCCGCATTCATCGTGCAGGTGAAAAAACGGACCTTCGGATGGCGGACCGCCGCCTTCAGGCAGGGATTCATGAAATTCCGCGCCGTGGCGAAGATGACGTCCGCACCTCCCTGCACGGCCTTCTCCAATACGTCCTCGGCCTCGTTCACCGGGTCCACGTTTTCGTATTTGACGGTTTCGATCTCGTCGGACAACGTGTCCTCCAGATAGAGCCTGCCGAGTTCATGCCCGTAGGTCCAGGCGGAGTCTTCGGGCTTCCGGTTATACAAGAACGCGACCTTCATTTTTTTGTCGGAACCAAAAAGCCTGCCGAACAGCGTCTTCTTCGGCGCATCCTCCGCCTCCATCAGGTATTCCACGGTGTCGTTCGACCGGAGCATGAGCAGCTCTTCGCGGATCGCCGGGAGTTCTTCCCGGATGACGTCAGGCACCTTCGACAAAGACTCTTTGTAGCCGTAAATCTTAAGATAAGCAAGGTAAGCGTCCGGAACGGGGATCTTTCCGTCCTGATTCCAGGAAAGGTTCCGGAAAGCGGTGAAGAAGCGCGCGTAGGACGTGTGGAGATCGGAACGTTCCTCGTCCGACCAGGTCTCATCAGGCTCCTTTCCCGCGAGTTTTAGGAATTCCGCGTACGAGCCCGGACGGGAGAAGACGAGATAGTTCGCAGGGCAATGCTTGTAGAACGCCAGGTATTCGTAGTAAACGCGGTTTTCAGGAGCGTCGGTGCGCTCCGGAACGAGGCGGGTCACGATGCCGGGGATCGTCGGTGCGCCGAAGTACTTCAGCACGCTCACCCGTTTGTTTCCCTCCAGTATGTAGTACCGGTTCATGTATTCGTAGGCCTTCACGGGTTCGCGGATGCCTTCTTCGAGGTGCGCCGCGCAAAGGTTGCTCCACTTGGAGGCAAATTCCGTGTTTCCCGCAAGCAGCGGCATGAAGTTCGGTGCGAACGCCGTCCGCCGTCCGGCCGTGTACGTGCCCTTGATCGCATCGGAAGGGATCTCGGTCAGGCCGAGACGCGTTTCCGCCACGATGGTTTCGTGACTGATGAGTTCCTCCAGCACCTGGAGGTAAGGATATTCGCCGCGGGAGAGCGCCTCCCGGTAGGCTTTTTCACCGAGCTTCAGTGCCCGGAGGTATTCTTCGTTCATACAGGGTCCCCTGTCCGTCGGTTTTTCATTGCAATGATTATACCATAAAACCGTGATGAATGAAAGTCATCATTGACTTTTTACGGCAGAATCCATATAATAAAAGTGATAAATGAATCATCCCGCGCGAGTTCGGGCGATATTACGAAAGGAAGTTGCATCATGGGGAAGAAGAGAGCTAAATTCGAAAAACTGGCGGCGAAGAAAAAGATCGGCGCGATCGCGAGAAACCTGAAGTCGAAAGATGCCGAAACCCGGCTGGATGCGATTTACGGACTGGGACTTTGCGGCGGGGAAGATGCGATCAATCTGCTGACGAACTGGTCGTATTCCAAAGACCCGAAGGAAAGGGAGACGGCGATCCGTGCGCTCGCCAACTGCGGAAAGGGATACAGCATCACGCACATGAGCGATCAGCTGTCCGGAGAGACCGATCCGCTCGTCCGCGAGGCGATCAAGGAGTCGATCGCAGCGATCAGGGACAGGATCAAGGAAAAAGAGTAATACGGTCCGAAAGGCCTTTCAAAGAAAAAAACGGGATCTGCCGAAGAGACAGGTCCCGTTCTTTTTATTCCTGGTGAAGCAATGCGTTCAGTATGGTTGCGGCGGTGCGTTTCATGCGTTCATCGGACCGGTTCAGCGTTTCGACGAGATCGGTGAGTTCATAACTTTCCGCACCGCTTTCCTCACCGAGCAGCACGGCGTCGGGACTGACCTTCAGCACGCGGCATATGGCGATCAGCGTGCCGATGCGCATGTTGCTTTCTCCGCGCTCTATGTCCGCATAGGTCCGTAAGGAAATGTTCGCCCCTTCCGCCACATCGAACTGGCTGAGTCTGAGATCGGTGCGGTATTTCAAAAGACGGGCTCCGATTCTGACGAGATCGAAATCATAAGTTTCCGCAGCCTGCATAATAAAACTCCTTTCCCAGGCGGAACTATGGTTCCGTTGCATAAGTATCATAATAGATACGATATGCGTTTACAAGGAACTAAAGTGCCTATCAAAAGGAATTACTATGCAGTTTACCGGAGGTTTGGAGAGGTTGGAAACGGTCACTCGATTTTCCGGATCTGTTTTTCTTCGTTCACGAAAATGACCCGCACTTCTGAAAAACGGAGAAGGAGTTCTTTCGATTTTTCCTCCCCGAGAACGAAGCAGGCGGTGGACAGGGCGTCCGCCGTCATGGAATCAGATGACACGACCGAAACGGAGAGAAGCCCGTTCCGGACCGGACGCCCCGTTCTGGCGTCTAAAATGTGGTGATAAAGGACGTTTTCCGCATAGAAGCACCGTTCATATGTCCCACTCGTCACGAGGCTGTAATCGGCCAAATAAAGCGTTGCAAGAGGCGTTTCGGACTCCGGGTCACGGATCCCGATTGCGAACAGTCCTTTTTGGGGTGATGAGCTGAACTGCTGCCCCGAAGCGCCGTATTTGTCGCCGATGAGCAGGACGTTTCCGCCGAGGTTCAGGATCGCCCGTTTCACGCCGGCGTTCATGAGTTCCTCTTTCATCCGGTCCGCAACGTATCCCTTCGCGATCGCTCCGAGATCGATCTTCAGTCCCGCGTCGAGTTTGGTCACGGTGCGGTTTTCTTCGTCCAGCACCACCTTTTCATATCCCGTGTGGGCGAGGAGTTCTTCCAGTTCCTCATCGGAGGGTACGCGATGCGTTCCTGTGAAATCGTACAGATCCGAAATGCCGCCGAGGGTGCAGTCGAACGCGCCGTCCGTCCATTCCGAGATCTGCCATGCGGTTTTCATTACGGTGAAGAGATCTTCGGAGACCGGCACGGCAATGTTCGTCGATGCATTGAGCGCGGAAAGCTCGCTTTCCGGATCCGTTCTCGAAAAGATGCGCTCGTATTCCGCAAGGGAAGCCAACGCACGATCCACGGCTTCCCTGTCTTTCCCGTCATAATAGGTGACCGAGATCACCGTGTTCAGAGCAAACACGGTGCGCGTCTTTTCTGCGGGAACGGTTTCGCAGGAGGCGAGGAGCAGGCCGGAAAGGAGAAGGAACGACGGGAGAAGCAGAAAAGCGGCCCGCCTGAAGCCGGCCTTTCTTATTGTCGTGATCTTATTCCTGCTTCTTTGCATCGTATCCCTGTCCTTCGTACTGCTTCGCCGTTGCATTTCCGGGCGTGATTTGGTATAATAACATTATCTGTGGGCATATGTCCTTCCAAGGGCATTATCGCACAATCGAAAGGAAAAAGCAACAACGTGAAACTTCGGGCGGCGGTCAAAAAATACAAAAACGATCTCCTTCTGATCGGGGGACTTCTCGTGATCGTCGCCGCAGCGTTCCTGGTCCTGCTTTCCGTAAAGAAAGCGGGGCGGTCCGTGACGGTCGAAATGAACGGCGAAACCGTCCGGACATTCGATCTTTCGGAAGACGTGACGTACCCGGTCGTGACGGAGGCGGGAGAAAACGTGCTGGTCATCCGCGGAGGCGAAGCGTGGATCGAGTCGGCGGATTGCCGCGACAAGGTCTGCGTGCACCGTGGGAAAGTCCGGAATGCGGGGGAGACGATTATCTGTCTTCCTCACAAACTGGTCGTGACGGTCCGGGCGGGAGGTGACGAATGAGCGGAAGGAGACTCGCTTATCTCGGTATATTCCTCGGGCTCGCAATGATCCTCTCGTACGTGGAGACGCTGATCCCGCTGTCCGCCGTGGTGCCGGGCATGAAGATCGGCCTCGCAAATGTCGTGACGGTTTTTCTTCTGTACAGATTCCGCTGGTTCGAGGCGTTTCTCGTTTCCTTCATCAGGGTGATCCTGTCCGCATTGCTGTTCGGATCGCTGATGAGTTTTCTGTTTTCCACGGCCGGCTTTCTCGTCAGCTTTCTGGCGATGCTGCTTCTCAAGAAGACCGGTAAGTTCAGGACCGTTTCCGTCTCCGTGACGGGCGGCGTCCTGCACAATACCGCGCAGATCCTTACGGCGGCGGCCGTGCTGGGATCCGGCGCGATCATCGGCTATCTGCCGGTGCTGTTCCTCGTGGGCATCGTGACCGGGGCCGTCATCGGCCTGCTTTCCGGGATCCTCATCCGGACGGTCCCGCTCAAAATGTAACGGAGTAGATCGGTCAGCATGAACGAAAAAAAGAAAAAATCAAAATCAGCGAAATATCTGGTGCTGGGACTGATCTTCCTTCTGATCTTCGTCCTGTCGCTGTCGATCAGCCTGATCTATCAGAAATCCCGGGAGGAGGCCTACAGTTCCATGGCCAAGGCCTCTCTGCCGACCGTGTCCGTGAAGTTCGGAAAATACGAAACGGAACTCCACGGGTACGTGACGGAAATGACGCTGTCCGACATGCGGGATGTGATCGTACCCGTCGGAAAGGACCGGAAACTCTCCCTCACCGTGCACGGGTACGGCAATGACATTGCCTCCGTCCGCTACTGGGTGCGTTCGCTCGACGGAAAGGAATACATCGACGGCGCAACGATCGAAAAACCGGAAGAATCCCAGGGGGAATACGACCTGCAGCTGACGTTCTCGGAGCTTCTGAAGAGCGGGACGGAGTACCATCTGCAGATCGACCTCGGGACGGGAGAGCGCGAAGTGCATTACTATACGCGGATCTTCGTCGCGAACACGATCTATTCCGAAGAACTTCTGGATTTTGCGGATACGTTTTCCCGGGCGACGTACGACCGGGAAAAGGCCGATTTCATCGTCAATTACATCCAACCGGAAGACAAGTCCGGCACGGACGATTATTCCAGGATCGACATTCATTCGAAATACAGCATGTTCACCTTCGGCTCCCTGACCGTGGAGCGCGGACAGAAGATCAGGGTGCGGATCTCCGAACTTGAATCGACGCAGATGTCCGTATTGTTCACCTATGACGTCAGGATCCTGGACGGAGACGTCTGGCGGGTCTGCCGGACCGAGGAATTCTTTACGGTCCGTTACCGGAACGGCCGGAAATACCTGCTCGACTACTACAGAACGCTCGACGAGAAGTTCTCACCGGACCGTTCGACGAAGGAAAAGGGCCGGATCACGCTCGGCATCGAGAACCGGAAAAACACGGTCCTGACGAGCGGAAACGGCACGTACACGGTGTTTGAGAAAAACCGGGAACTCTGGCTGTACAATGCAAAGACGAATTCCATGAACATGGTCTTCAGTTTTCGCGACGATGCCGACACGTCGGGACGGAGCGATTACGATCATCACGAGATCCTTCCCGTCAAGGCGTCGAGCGACGGCTCCGTGGACTACATGGTCTACGGATACATGAACCGCGGCTCGTACGAAGGTCAGGTCGGCATTTGCTTCTACCGGTACGACGCCGGGAAGAACGCGACGAGACGGCTCTTTTACGTGCCGGTCTACCAGTCCGAACTGATGCTCATGATGGACCTCGGCGCCCTGGCCTACGTCAATGAAGGCGACGTCTGTTACCTGCGTTACGGCGACGGCATTTATTCGATCGACTTGAATTCCGGCGAGTCCGTAGAGGTGTCGATCCGTGCCTATCCCGGCCTTTATGCGAAGAACGAGAAGGGCAATGTGGTTGCCTGGGTCGAGGGCTCGGATCTGAGTTACCCTGAGCGTCTCGTCATCCTGAACTTAGACTCCCAGACGACGACCGTGGTCAATTCCGAAGAGGGCGAGTACGTGAAGATCCTGGATTTCATCGGGGACGACATCGTCTACGGATTTGGCAAAGAGTCCGATTCGGTCATTTTCGCAAACATCGACGTGAGGCAGTTATTGAACCGCATCATCATTGCATCCACGGACGAGGGGCTGACGATACAGCAGGAATATGCCTCAAAAGAATTTTACATTCTTTCCGTCGGCGTTTACGACACGAGGGTCACGATCCAGCGCGGCGTGAAGGATGGGAACGGCGAACTGGTCCCGATGGAGGACGACGTTCTGCTCATCACCCAGGACGTCGGTGACACGACCGATAAGTCCATGGTCATGCGGAGAAACGAGAACGAAGTGAAGCGCACTTACTACATTCAGATCAGCAAGGCCACGAACGTCGATTCCCAGTTCTCCGAAGTCGCACCCCGGTTCGAAATGCTCCGGGAGGCGAACGTCATTGCCCTCGTGCACCACCAGCACAACGCTTATTACGTGTACGGCTACGGAAAGCTGCTTTCCGTCGAATCCGAACTGAACCTCGCGATCCGCGAGGCGTACGAGGTCTTCGGCGTGGTCGTGGACGCGGACCTGAACGACCTCTGGACGAGAGGCACCCGGGATCTCGTGAAGACGATCTCGATCCAGCCGTACCGTTCCGACGGGACGGTGAGTTCTCTCGCCGCCGCCATCCAGGTGTTGAGCGCGCAGGAAGGCATGCAGATCCGCGACGCAGAGAAACAACTGATCGGAGGCGCGAGCCCGATGGAGATCATCAACGGAGCCATCGGAGAGGAAAAGGCGATCAACCTGTACGGATGTACCTTGCAGGAGGTCCTGTATTTCATCAACGAAGGCCGTCCCGTCATGGCGATCACGGGCAACCGGACCGCCGTCGTCATCGTCGGCTACGATCAGGATAACGTATCCATTTACGATCCGGCGACCGGAGAGACCGTGAAGGAATCCATGTCGTCCGCGGCCGCATTATTCGAAGGATTCAACCACCTCTTCCTGTCGTACCGGTAAAAAAGCATTGACCGGTCATGGCAATGACGACGGGCGGGGACATAACGAAACAGCATTATTTCGGACGGACATCACATGAGCAAGACATTCAGACAGGTCATCCTTCCTCTCATCGGAGCAGTCATATGGGGCGTGTCCTTCGTGGCTCAGAAAGTGAGCACGATGGGCGCGTTCCTCTTTGACGCCTCCCGCTCGTTCGTTGCGGTCGCGTTCATCCTCATCCTCATTCTGGTGGTGACGAAAGGCGATTACAAGCATCTGCTGCGAGAGGAGACGAAGGAAGGCACGAGAGCATTATGGCTCGGCGGCCTCGTCTGCGGCCTTTTTCTGACTTTTGCGATGTACTCGCAGCAGACCGGCATGAACCTGGGCACGGACGCCGGAAAAGCCGGGTTCCTGACTGCGCTGTACGTCGTGCTGGTGCCGGTGCTCGGCATGCTGTTCCGGAAAAAAACGCCGGTATTCACGTGGATCGCGGTCGCGGTCGCTTTCGTCGGCATGTATTTTCTCTCCATCAAAAGCGGCACGTCGTTTTCGATGGAAGGGTCCGATCTGCTGATGCTTCTCTGCGCGTTCCTGTACGCCTGTCAGATCCTTTCGGTCAGCCATTTTGCGGCGAAGTGTCATCCCGTGAAATTGTCCTGCCTGCAGTTCTTGACCTGCGCGGTCGTGTCTCTCATTCTGGGACTCATTTTTGAGCCGTTCTCTTTCGCGGCGATCGGCGAGAATCTCTGGCCGATCCTCTACCTCGGCATCGTTTCCTCCGGCATCGGCTACACGATCCAGATCGTCGCCCAGAAAGGCACGAATGCGGCGGTCGTGACCTTGTTCATGTCCATGGAATCCGTGTTTTCCGTCATTGCCGGCGCTGTGTTTTTAAGCGAAAGAATGACCGGAAGGGAATACCTCGGCGCGGGACTGATGTTCGTTGCCGTGGTGCTGAACATCCTGGGACCGGTCATGGAACGGCGGCGGAAAAAAGAGCCGGAAGAAAAGATTTAATAAAGTTTTCCTTGCCAAATCCAAAGGAGTGCGATATAGTTTACCATTGAAATAAGAAGAAACCGCGAAGTCGATTTCGGGAATCTACCTATACAATGCGGTAAAAAACGGGAATACGCGGAAGGAGCGTGCAATGCGGATCGGAACGGGCTATGACGTGCACCGGCTGACAGAAGGCCGGAAACTCATCCTCGGCGGGGTGGAGATCCCTTACGAAAAGGGATTGCTCGGACACTCCGACGCGGACGTGCTTTTGCATGCAGTCATGGACGCGCTGCTCGGCGCTGCGGCATTGCCGGACATCGGGGAACTGTTCCCTGACCGCGATCCCAAGTACGAGGGCGCGAACAGCATGGATCTCTTGTGGCAGGTCGGGGCAATGCTTTTCCAGAAAGGCTACCGCATCGAGAACGTGGATGCGACCGTGATCGCGGAACAGCCGAAGCTTGCTCCGTACAAGAAAGAGATGATCCGGAACATCGCGTCCGTGCTCGGTCTTCCGGAAGACCGCGTCAACGTCAAGGCGACGACGGAGGAAGGCCTCGGATTCACGGGAAAGGGAGAGGGCATTGCCGTTCAAGCGGTCTGCCTCATCACGGAAAGCCGCAAAAAAGCGGAATTTGTCTGAAAACGGCGGAAGAATATGTCAGAGTTTACGCGTTTTGTAAAAGAGCAGATGAAACTCATCAAGGACCGGGATCCGGCCATGAAGAGCAAGTGGGAGGTGTTTCTTTACCCCTCCTTCAAGGCGCTGTGGGCGTACCGGCGGAGCCACAAGCTCTACCTGAAAGGGCATTATTACCGTGCGCGGAAAATCGCGCAGCGCTCGGCGAGAAAGACCGGCATCGAGATCCACCCCGGCGCCGAGATCGGGAAGAATTTCTTCATCGACCACGGCTACGGCGTCGTGATCGGGGAAACGACCGTGATCGGCGACAACGTCCTGCTGTATCAGGGCGTGACGCTCGGCGGCAACGGAAAGGAACAGGGAAAGCGTCATCCGACGATCGGGAACAACGTGATGATCTCGGCGGGCGCGAAGGTGCTCGGCTCGTTCACGATCGGCGACAATTCGAAGATCGGCGCGGGCAGCGTCGTACTGAATGAAGTACCGCCGAATTCAACGGTGGTCGGCGTTCCGGGTCACGTCGTCAAACAGAACAACGTCCGGATCCCGTCGCAGGATCTGGATCAGATCCACCTGCCGGATCCTGTGGAAAACGAGATCAGCGAGATCCGGAAAAAACTGGAAGCACTGGAAGAAATCGTCGGCGGCAGGGAAAAGGCGCCGGCAAATGAGGATCAGACATGAAACTTTACAATTCATTGAGCAAGAAAGTGGAGCCCTTCATTCCGAACGTGGAAGGAAGGGTCTCGATGTATACCTGCGGGCCGACCGTGTACCATTTCGCGCACATCGGAAATCTCCGGTCGTACATTGCCGAGGATGTGCTGGAAAAGGCGCTCCGCTATGAAGGCTACGACGTGAAGCGCGTCATGAACATCACGGACGTCGGTCATCTCTCGAGCGACGCGGACACCGGCGAAGACAAGATGCTGAAGGGCGCGAAGCGGGAGCATAAGACGGTCATGGAGATCGCCGAGTTTTACACGAAGGCGTTCTTCGAGGACATGAAACGGCTGAACATCAAGATGCCCGACGTCGTGGAACCCGCGACGCACTGCATCCCCGAGTTCATCCACATGATCGAGGTGCTGTTGGAGAAGGGCTATGCCTATCGGGCGGGCGAGAACGTCTACTTCGACACTTCGAAGCTCGACAATTATTTCGTCTTCGGTTCGCAGAACGAAGAAGAGCAGCTCGTCGGCGTGAGAGACGACGTGACGGAAGACTCGAACAAGCGGAACAAAAACGATTTCGTCCTTTGGTTCACGAAGTCGAAGTTCGAGGATCAGGCGCTGAAATGGGATTCGCCCTGGGGCACGGGGTATCCCGGCTGGCACATCGAGTGCTCCTGCATCAGCATGAAACACCTCGGCGATTCAATGGACATCCATTGCGGCGGCGTGGACAACATGTTCCCGCATCATACGAACGAGATCGCGCAGAGCGAGGCCTATCTCGGGCACAAGTGGTGCAATTACTGGTTCCACGTGCATCATCTGAACGACCGGAACGGCAAAATGTCAAAGTCGAAGGGCGACATCCTGACCGTTTCGAAGCTCATCGAAAAAGGCTACGATCCGCTGGTCTACCGGCTGTTCTGCCTGCAGTCGCATTACCGGAAACCGCTGGAATTCTCATTCGACCAGATGGACAATACCGCCGTCGCGTATGAAAAACTGAAGAAGCGCGTGATGGACAACGTCCGGAAAGCCGGCAATGAGCCGGCGGACGAAGCTGCCGTTTCGGAATACAGAAACCGCTTCATCGAGGCACTTGACAACGACGTGAATACGGCAATGGGGCTGACGGTGCTTTACGATGCATTGAAGGCGCCGCTCAATGCTGCGACGAAGGCTGCAATCGCGAAGAGCTTCGACGAGGTGCTCGGTCTTGACCTGACGGTGGAGAAAGAGGCGCCGGAAGAGAAAACGGACGCGGATCCGGAACTCGTTTCCTATGTTGAGGAGATGATCGAACGGCGGAAAGCGGCGAAAAAAGAAAAGAACTTCGAGGAAGCGGACCGGATCCGGAACGAACTTCTCGGGAAGGGCATCGTGCTGAAGGATACGCGCGAAGGCACGCTTTGGGAGAAACAGGGATGACGAATGACCCGAAAACGCTCGGCGCGCTGACGCTTGCATACGTCGGCGACACGGTGTATGAGCTTTTCAACCGGCTGAAAACGGTGGCGAACGGCGACCGGCCGGTGGAACTGTTGCACCGGGAAAGTATTTCAAGGGCGAAGGCGGTGACGCAGAGCAAGATCGTGGACGTCATCATGGAGGACCTCACGGAAGAAGAGCAGGCGGTGTACCGCAGAGGCCGGAACGCCAACGTGCATACGAAGGCGAAGAACGCTTCGGTGCAGGAATACCATCGCGCGACCGGGCTGGAAGCAGTGATCGGGTACCTCTATCTGAGCGGGGAAAAAGAGCGCATCAGGACCTTGTTGAACAAGGGCTTTGAGGCATTGGGACTTTGAAACGGGCCGGTATGGAACAGACGGGAACGGACAAACTGAAGATCGAAGGAAAAAACGCGGTGACCGAGGCTGTCCGCGCCGGCAGGACCTTTGAAAAGATCCTGATCGAAAAGGAGTCGAAGGACCGGGCGCTCTCAAGTCTTGCAAAAGAGGCGATCGAACAGGGCATCATGGTGCGGTTCGAGCCGAAGAGCCGCCTCGATTTCCTTTCCGAAACGAAGAACCACCAGGGGGTCATCGGGCTGTTGAGCGCCTTCCGCTATTATGAGCCGGAAGACCTTCTGAAAGAAGCCGGAGACCGGAACGAACCGCCGTTTCTCATTTTGTTAGACGGCATCGAGGATCCGCACAATTTCGGCGCGATCTTACGGACCGCACATCAGGCGGGAGCGCACGGCGTGATCATTACGAAGACGCGGGCCGCGGGCCTCAATGCGACGGCCGCGAAAACGTCGGCGGGCACGTTCAATTACGTGAAAGTCGCCCGGGTGCCGAACCTCGTCAGGACTATGGAAGACCTGAAGGAAAAGGGACTCTGGATCATCGGCGCCGACATGGGCGGCGCTTCCATGTACCGCACGGACTTCACCGGCGCCGTCGGTCTCGTGATCGGCAATGAGGGGAAAGGCTTGTCGCGGCTCGTGAAAGAACACCTTGACCTCGTGACCTCGATCCCGATGAAGGGGAAGATCGATTCATTGAACGCGTCGGTCGCGGCCGGCATTCTGATGTACGAAGTCGTACGGCAAAGGAGCATGAAAGGGCAATGATCAAACTCATCGTTTGCGATCTCGATATGACGATCCTTCCGAAGCCGTTGTCGACGGTGCCGGAGGAATTGTTCCCGCTCATCCGCCTCATGAAAGAGCGGGGAATCGAGTTCGCCGCAGCGACGGGAAGGCAGGCGCAGAACGTGCGGACTCTCTTCCGGGAGACGGGCGGCGGCATCTACATCATTTCCGACAACGGCGGCACGATGTTCTATTGGGACGAACTCATCAGGACCGCGGAAATGAACGAGGGCCGCGAAGAGGAGATCATTGACGACATCTTGAACACGCCGGACGTCTATCTCGAAATGACCGGGATCACGACCGGATACATGATCAAGGAGAGCGGACCGCTCTGGGACTTCTTAAAAGGCATCAACGAGGACACGATGATCGAAGATCCGCACGTCCGCCCGGAACCGGTGACGAAGATCAGTTTCAATGAGCTCGGGCACCGCGAGGTCGACCCCGAAAAAGTGCGGTTTTTCCAGGAAAAATACGGGGACAGTTATTCCGTCGTGCAGTCCGGAAACGGCTGGGTGGACATCTATTCCGCGAAATGCGGGAAGGGTCCCGCACTGAAGGATCTGATCCAAAGGCTCGGGCTCAAGAAAGAGGAAGTCGTGGTGTTCGGCGACAACGAGAACGACGTGTCCATGTTTGAAGAAGCCGGTCTTTCTTATGCCAGGGAGTTTTCATTGCCGGACGTGAAAGCGAAGGCGGACCGCGTGACGACGGATCCCGTGAAAGAGATCGGAAGATTGTTGGAGGAGATGAGATGAGTAAGCAAGAAAAAGGACCTGAAGACAGGATCTGGACGATCCCGAACGTTCTCACGATGTTCCGGATCGTGCTGATCCCGTTTTTCGTGTTCCTGTATCTGAAGGGATATTACGTCCCGTCGCTCGTCGTGATCGGGCTCTCCGCCGTGACGGACATCCTCGACGGCATCATTGCCCGGAAATTCAATATGGTTTCCTCTCTCGGCAAGGCGCTGGATCCGATCGCGGACAAGTTGTCCCAGCTTGCACTGATGCTGTGTCTTCTGCAGCGGTTCTGGCCGCAGATGCTGATCCCGGTCATCCTCATCGTGGTGAAGGAACTGACCACCGGCATCGTTGCGCTCGTGACCGTGAAGAAGACGAAACTCGTGAAGAGCGCGGTCTGGCACGGCAAACTGACGACCGTACTCCTGTACGCCATGATGATGCTGCACGTCATCTGGTACGACATTCCGCCCATCGTCTCCTGGATCTCGGTCCTCATCGCGTCGGCCATGATGCTGGTGTCCTTCGTACTTTACATCATCCGGTACGCGAAGATGCTTTCGGAGAAGCGGAAAGAAGACGAGGAAGAGGAAACGGCGGAAGAGAAGGTAGCGGAAGAAAGCGAAGAAACGGAAACAGAACTGCCTGACGAGGCGGTTTCGGAATAAATACAGGCAAGAGGTAAGGCATGGCAAACAAACTGATCATTGTGGAGTCTCCCACAAAAGTGCACACGATCAAGAAATTCATCGGTTCCTCCATGGACGTCATCGCGTCTCAGGGACACATCCGGGATCTGCCGAAGTCCCAGCTCGGCGTGGATACGGCGGGAGATTTTGAACCGAAGTATATTACGATCCGCGGTAAGGGCGACATCATGAGCGCCTTGAAAAAAGCGGTCAAGAAGGCGGACAAGATCTACCTCGCGACCGACCCGGACCGCGAAGGAGAAGCGATTTCCTGGCATCTGACGGAAGCCCTCGACATGGCCGGCAAGGACGTGTCCCGGGTCACGTTCAACGAAATCACGAAGGACGCAGTGAAGAACGCGCTGAAGGAGCCGAAGAAGGTTGACCGCAATCTCGTGGACGCCCAGCAGGCGAGACGCGTTCTGGACCGGGTGGTCGGTTACGAAGTGAGCCCGATCCTCTGGAAAAAGGTGAAGGGCAAGCTCTCCGCCGGCCGCGTGCAGTCCGCAGTGCTTCGGATGATCGCCGACAGGGAAGAGGAGATCCGGGAGTTCATTCCGAAAGAATACTGGAATCTGACGGCAGAACTCGAAAGCGACGGAAATGCGTTCACGGCGGAATACGCCGGAAAGAACGGACGGAAGAAAGAGTTGAATTCGGAGAAGGAAGCGGAACAGGTCGTCCGGGAAACGGAACGCGAAAAGTTCGAGATCTCGGAGATCAGAACGCAGGAACGCCAGAAGGCGGCGCCGTATCCGTTCACGACTTCCACGCTGCAGCAGGATGCCGCGAATCTTTTGAATTTCCCGACCGAAAAGACGATGCGGGTCGCACAGCAACTGTACGAAGGCGTGAAGATCAGCGGTCAGGGCACCGTCGGTCTCATCACGTATCTCCGTACGGATTCCACGCGTGTCGCGAAGGAAGCGGATGCGTTTGCGAAAGAGTACGTCCGGAAGAACTTTGGGGAAGACTTCGTCGGACAGGGCGCCGTCCGGAACAAGGACCGGGCGCAGGACGCGCACGAAGCCATCCGTCCGACGTTCATTGAACTGACGCCGGAAAAGGTGAAAGGCGATCTTCTCCGGGATCAGTATCGCCTGTATCAGCTGATCTGGAAACGCTTCGTCGCGAGCCGGATGAAGGCCGCCGTGTACGAGCAGACCTCGGTGAAACTTTCGGCCGGAGCGCACGAGTTCACGGCTTCTGTTTCACAGCTGAAGTTTAAGGGCTATCTCACGGTCTACGGCGAGAAGGAAGAAAACCAGGGCGAGAAGGCCTTGCTGAAACTGAAGGAAGGCGGGAACGTACGCCTCCTTGAACTGAAGAAAGAACAGCATTTCACGCAGCCGCCGCAGCATTTCACCGAAGCGACGCTCGTGCGTTCAATGGAGGACCTCGGCCTCGGCCGTCCTTCGACCTATGCGCCGACGATCACGAACATTCTGCGCCGGCATTACATCACGAAAGAAGGCCGGAACATTTTCATGACCGAACTCGGCGAAGTCGTGAACGACTTCATGAAGAAATACTTCGCCGACATCGTGGATCTGAAGTTCACGGCGGACATGGAAGAAGCGCTGGACAAGGTCGCTGAGGGCGAGCTGGACTGGCACAAGATGATGAAGGATTTCTATCCCGGCTTCGAGGAGGAAGTGAAGAAGGCCGGCAATGAGATGGAAAAGGTGAAGGTCGCGGACGAGCTCTCGGAGGAAGTCTGCGAGAAGTGCGGCAGAAGAATGGTCATCAAGTACGGCGCGCACGGAAAATTCCTCGCCTGCCCCGGCTTCCCGGAATGCAGGAATACGAGACCGCTTCTTGAGAAGACCGGCATTCCCTGCCCGAAGTGCGGAAAGGAACTCATTGAGCGGCGGACCAAGAAGGGGCGCAGATTCTACGGATGCATCGATTCCGAAAACTGCGGATACATGTCCTGGACCCGTCCGGCGGCATCGAACAAGTGATTCCGAAAAAAACGGAAGCGTAAACGACAGAAGGAGGAACGAGAATGGCTGTATTGGAAGTGAAAAGCGAGAGTTTTGAAAAAGAAGTGCTGGAGTCGGAAAAGCCGGTGGTGCTGGATCTTTTTGCGACCTGGTGCGGACCGTGCAAGATGCTCCGTCCCGTCATCGAGGAATTGTCCGAGGAGCATCCGGAAGTGAAATTCGTTTCCGTCGACGTGGATGAGGAGGCGGAAATTGCCATAAGATACGGCGTTTCGTCGATCCCTTGTCTGGTGTTTTTGAAGAACGGGGAAGAAGTCGGGCGTTCGGTCGGCTTCCGTCCGAAGGACGCGCTCGAAGCTGCGATCGGTGACCTTGCATGACGGACGTTCTCATCATCGGCGCGGGCACTGCCGGACTTACGGCCGCGATCTACGCGAGGCGGGCGGAAAAGACCGTATTGGTGCTCGAAGCGAATTCCTTCGGCGGTCAGATCGTCAATACGCCGAGCATCGAGAATTTTCCCGCGGCTCCTCACGTTTCAGGCTTCGATTTTGCCATGCGCCTGTACGAACAGGCAACTGCTCTCGGCGCCGAGATCCGCTTTGAAAAAGCGCTCGAACTTAGGGACGGCGATCCGAAAACGGTCGTGACGGCGAAGAACGAATACGTGGCGAAGACGGTGATCCTCGCCACCGGATCAAAGAACCGGAAGCTCGGCCTTTCGGAAGAGGAGCGGCTCACGGGACGCGGCGTATCCTATTGCGCGACGTGTGACGGGCATTTCTTCCGGGGAAAGACCGTCGCCGTGGTCGGCGGAGGCAATACCGCATTGGAGGACGCCCTGTATCTTTCGGACATGGCGTCCAAAGTATATCTCATTCACCGCAGAGACTCGTTCCGCGGCGAGGAAGCCCTCGCAAACCGGCTGAAAGAAAAGGAAAACGCGGAGTTCGTGCTGAACAGCACCGTGACGGAACTGATCGCCGGAGCGAAACTGGAAGCCGTCAGGGTCAGCAGTGCGGACGGCAATGAACGCGTCCTTCCGGTCGACGGACTCTTCGTTGCGATCGGCCGCATTCCGGAGAATCTGGCGTTTTCTCCGCCCGTTCAGCTGGATGAAGCGGGTTACGTCGCGGCAGGAGAAGACTGCCGGACGAACGTGCCCGGCGTATTTGTCGCCGGAGACAACCGGACGAAGACGGTCCGGCAGCTGGTGACGGCGGCGGGAGACGGCGCGGTGGCTGCGCTGGAAGCGGTGAAATATCTGAATTCCTGAAGGAAAAACGAATGAACGGTCATTGCGTTTATCTTTTGAACGACGCGTTTCCGCCCATCATTGACGGCGTATCGAACGCGGTTGAGAATTATGCGTCGGAGCTGTACGGCTTCGGCGATTCGCCGGTCGTTCTGACGCCGAAAACGGGCAAAACCGACGACAGCATTTATCCGTATCCCGTGGTGCGTTATCCGAGCATTGATCAGACGAAGCGGATCGGGTACTACGTCGGCGTGCCGCTTTCCTCGAGGATCTCCAAGATCACTCTTCAGTCCCCGCCCACGATCCTGCACGCGCATTGTCCGGCGATCTCGTTGTTTCTCGCTCGCTCGATCCGGGTGCAGAAGAAAGCGCCGCTCATCTTTACGTATCATTCCAAGTACGACGTGAACATCCGCGAAGCGATCCGGGGCAAGTTCATACAGAACGCGGTGATCCGCGCAATGGTGGAGACGATTGCTGCCGCAGACGAAGTCTGGGCGGTGTCGAAGGGCGCCGGCGAGAGCCTGAAATCACTGGGGTACAAGGGCGACTACGTCGTGATGGAAAACGGCGTCGACGTTCCGAAGGGACGGGCGGATGAGAGAACGATCGCAGAACTGAGACAAAAATATGCACTCCCGGAGAACGTTCCGGTCTTCCTTTTCGTCGGAAGAATGGAGTGGTACAAGAACCAGCGGATCATTCTGGACGCCCTGAAAAAACTGAAAGCCACGGGACGTCCCTTCCGTATGCTGTTCGTCGGGAAGGGGACCGAGATGGAGGAGATCCGGGCGTATGCCGGAGAACTCGGGCTCAGGGACGACACGGTGTTCACCGGAGCCGTCACGGACCGGGAACTCTTGCGGGCGTATTATTCCGTCGCGGATCTGTTCCTGTTTCCGTCGGTATACGACACGAACGGACTCGTGGTCCGGGAAGCCGCGGCGTCGTCGCTGCCGTCCGTGCTGGTGAAGGGAAGCTGTGCGGCGGAAAACACCGTCGACGGCCGGAACGCGTTTCTCATTGACGAGAACGCCGATTCTCTTTACGCGATGCTGGACCGGCTCTACGACAAACGGGACGGGATCCGGGAAGTAGGGGAAAACGCTGCGGACGATCTGTACGTTTCCTGGCACGATTCCGTTTCCAGGGCAAAAGAGCGCTACGGAATCGTCGAGGAAGCGTATTTGCAGGGCAAGTATTCAAAGAGAAAGGCAAAGGATCAGACGCTCGAAATGCGGCGCCGGATCATTGAATTCTTTGACAATGTCGGTCATGAGGGAAAGGATGCGCCATGAAGCTTGAATTCGGTTACGGAACCGGAAAACAGACGGTGAACTGTCCGGCGGAAAATCTGCTTGCGGTCCTCACCGCCAATGAGATCGAACACAAACGGACCGGCGAAGAGGCGGTAAGGTATGCCCTGGCGCACCCCATCGGAACGAAACCGTTGAAAAAACTGGTGGTCCCGGGGCAGAAGATCGCGATCGTCACGAGCGACGTGTCCCGCCCGATGCCGAGCTACGCGGTATTGCCGGCCGTGCTTGACGAACTGTTTTCGGCAGGCGTCAAAGCCGAAGACGTGACGGTGGTCTTTGCCATCGGCTCCCACAGGAAAGAGACCGAAGAAGAAATGCGCCGTCTCGTCGGAGACAGCGTCTTTGAAACCGTGAAATGCGTGGATTCCGACCCGGAGGACACGGTCCACATGGGGAAAACGGAAGCAGGGACGCCGGTGGACATCACGAGGGTCGTGGCGGAAGCGGATTTCAGGATCGCGCTCGGAAACATTGAATTCCATTATTTCGCAGGTTATTCCGGAGGCGCGAAGGCATTGATGCCCGGCGTGTCGACGCCGAAGGCGATCGAACGGAACCACCGGATGATGGTGGACCCCGACGCGGTGGCCGGAAAACTGCACAGGAATCCGATCCGCGAGGACATTGAGGAAGCGGGAAGGATCATCGGTCTCGACTTCATCGTGAACGTGGTGCTGGACGAGCACAAACACATCGTTTACTGCGTGGCGGGCGACAAAATCGAGGCGCACAGGGACGGCTGCGCGTACCTTGACCGCATGTACCGCAAAACCATCCCGGAAAAAGCGGATATCGTGCTTGTTTCGCAGGGCGGCGCTCCGAAGGATGCAAATCTCTACCAGACGCAGAAAGCCCTGGAAAACGCCAAATACGCGGTCAGGGACGGGGGTTCGGTCATTCTGATCGGCGCCTGTCCGGAAGGACTCGGAAGCCGCGTCTTCGAGGAGTGGCTGACCTCGGCTTCTTCGCCGGAGGAACTCACGAAGTGGATCCGGAAGGAATTCGTCCTCGGCGGACATAAGGCGGCGGCCATCGGTCTCGTGATGCAGAAAGCGAAAGTGTATCTCGTTTCGGAAATGGATCCGGAATTCGTGAAAAGCATTTTCTTCATTCCGGCATCTTCGGCGGAAGAGGCGTTTCAGGCGGCGATGAAGGAATACGGTCCGGAGGCGAAGGTCATCGCGATGCCGTACGGCGGCGCCACCTTGCCTTCCGTGCAGGCCTGAAAGCGAAGAGAACAGAAAAAAGGCATAAAAAAAGCTGTCGCAACGCGGTCAGCCGTGAGATCCACGGGGAGACTTAAATGCGGCAGCTTTTTTCAGGGGAACAGCTTATTTCTCGATATCGGACGCAGCGTTCTTCTTAACGCTTTCGATGCCGTTTAAGCAGCTCGCCTTCGCCTTGTAGCTTTCGCTCACGAGAATGATCTCGCCGTTCCGTGCCTTTAAGCGGAAACGGAACTCGCCGGCCTTGTCCGCGTACACCTCGAACTTCGGGCATTTTTCCTGAGCGAACCCTTCGACCGTCTGATCTTCGACAGCGGCGGCGGGCGCGTTCTTCTTAACGCTCTCGATGCCGTTCAGGCAGGCTTTTTCAGAGGTATAGATCTCGGAAGAACCGATGATCTGACCATTTCCCGCGACGAGATTAAACTTGATCCCGGTCTTGACTTCCTTCACAACAAATTTTCCCATGAGAAACCTCCAGAAACAAATATTTGTTGCCTAAAGTATAGAATAGAAACAGGAAACTGTCAAACTTTTTTTCAATTCAGCGCACATTTTGCGCACATTTTTAAAACATTTTTGTGAAAAATGCCGCTTCAGGGCGTCTTTTCCGTCTCAAAGCAGGAGTTCCGCGATCTGGACGGCGTTCGTCGCCGCGCCTTTTCTGAGCTGATCTCCGGCAATGAACATCGAAAGCCCGCGGTCGCTCGTCAAGTCTTTCCGGATCCGGCCGACGAAGACGAGATCCTGATCCGAGGTGTCAAGGGGCATCGGATAGCGGTGGTTCGGAAGATCGTCGACCAGGGTCACGCCGGGCGCCTTGGCAATGACCTCCCGGGCCTCTTCGGGAGAGACCGGGTCCTTCGTCCGGACCGTCGCCGAGATGCTGTGGCTCCGGATGACGGGCACGCGGACGCAGGTGCAGGTCACGTTCATTTCCGGAAGGTGCATGATCTTCCGGCCCTCGTTCTGAAGCTTCATCTCCTCCGTGGTATAATCGTCGGTCGACTGCGAGCCGATCTCGGGGATGAGGTTGAAGGCGAGCGGATAGCGGAAGACTTTCGGCGTCACGGTTTCTCCGGAAAAATACGCCTTCGTTTCTTCGAGCAGTTCCACGGGACCGCCCTGGCCGGCGCCGCTGGACGCCTGATAGGTCGACACGATCATTTCCGTGATCGGAGAGAGCGAGTTGAGCGCATTGACGCCCACGGCAGTGATGATCGTGGAGCAGTTCGGGTTCGAGATGACACCGTGATGGAGTTTTGCGTCACCGGGATTGATCTCCGGCACCACGAGCGGCACGTCGGGATCCATCCGGAACGCGCTGGAATTGTCCACGAATACCGCGCCCGAACGGACGATGCTGTCCTTAAAACGTTTGGCGATCTCGTTTTCCGCCGCGCCGAGGACGAGGTCAAGCCCGGAAAACGCGTCGTCCGTTGCCTCACGGACGGTCACCTGATCCCCATGAAACGCGAGCGTCTTTCCGGCGCTCCTGGCACTGGCGAGCGGGCGGAGTTCCGAAATGGGGAAGTCCCGCTCTTCCAGGATCCGGATCATTTCTCTTCCGACGGCGCCGGTCGCGCCGAGTATTCCGACTTTCATGAAACAGCCCTCCCTTACTTGAATTCTTCGTACAGGACTTTCACGGAACGCGCGAAATCCTTTTCATCCACGCCGACGATGACGTTCATTTCTTCCGGTCCCGCGGTGACCATACGGATGTTGATGTCCGCATTGCCGAGGGTCGACATGATCTTTGCAAGACAGCCGACGCGGAGGACCATCTTCCGGCCGACGACCGCGACGACCGCAAGCCCGTCCGAAACGGTCATGCTGTCCGGCTTCATTTCGGCTTCCAGTTCGGAAATGATCCGGTATTTCACTTGTTCGAACACGGCCGTTTCCACGATGACGCTGTAGCAGTCGATGCCGCCGCAGGTATAGGCCACGCTGACGTTGTATTTCGCGAAAAATCCGAGGATCTGGCGAAAAGCGCCGACCGCGGATGACAGCCCGTTCTTGATCACTGTAATGACGGTAAGACCGGTCTTTCCGGCGATGCCGGTGATGAAGCTTGCCTTTGCGGCCTCGGTCTCATCCTCGTCGAAGGCTTCCATGATCACGGTGCCCGGATGATCGGGATCGTTCGTGTTCCGGATGTTTAAGGGGATGTTCTTCGCCCGGACCGGAAAAACGGAATCTTCGTGCAGGACCTTCGCGCCGATGTAGGAGAGTTCCCGAAGCTCAAGATACGTGATCTTCGGGATCGGCCGCTCGTCCTGAACGATCCGCGGGTCCGCCATGAGAATGCCCGGAACGTCGGTCCAGTTCTCGTAAACGCCGGCGTTCAGCGCGGCGGCAATGAGCGCGCCCGTGACGTCGGAACCGCCGCGGGACATGAGTTTGATGACTCCGTCCGGCATGGCGCCGTAGAATCCCGGAACCACGACGGAACGGCTCCTCACGGTCTGCTCAATCGAAGCGTAGGTCACTTCCCGGTCCACGCTGCCGTCGAACCCGAACGTGATGAGGTCCTTCGCGTCGATGAATTCGTAGCCGAGATAGGCGGCCAGCAGTTTCGCCGTGAAGTATTCCCCTCTGGAAACCAGTTTGGCTTCCGTGATCCCCTCGTGCATTTCCTTCTCTAACGCATCAAATTCCGCTTCGAGCGGCACGGACAGTCCGAGCTCGTCCCGGATCGAAAGAAAGCGTTCCCGGATCAGGGAGAAGACCGGAGAATAATCCACGCCGTAGGTGATGTGCGCGTGGCAGAGATAAAGCAGATCCGTGATTTTATGATCGTTCGGAAAACGTTTTCCGGGAGCGGAGACGACCACGACCTTCCGGGCCGGATTCATGAGAATGATCTCCCGGACTTTTTTAAACTGTGTGGAATCGGCCAGGGACGACCCACCGAATTTAGCAACTTTCAACATGATGATTTCCTTTCCGTCCATTACGGCATCAGGGCAATGAAAACGCCCTGTTTTCCTTCGTATGCGTCTCTCATTTCGTCGATCGACGCAGTCTCGATCCTGATCTCATTGGCTTCACGGACGTAGAATCGCATTCGGCCGTAGTTTTTGACGAGGCCCTCCCGGAAAACGACGGGCGGGAAAGGCGTCCCGGAAGACGCTAGGTCATAAAGATCCCGGACGACGTTCATGGCCGTGGGATAGCGTCCTGCACCCGCCCCGGTGAAGCATTGGGTCCCGAGCGCGTCGGCGGTATAGGAGAATGCGTTTTCCGATCCGTGTAACGATGCGAAGATCCCGGACCGGGAAACGAACGCGGGGAGCACGAAGGCGGAAACGCTGCCGTCTTCATTGGCCGAGGCAGTCCCGAGGAGCTTGATGACGGCGCCTTCTTTTCCGGCGTACGATATGTCTTCGGGAGTGATCCCTTCGATCCCGAACGCCGGGATCGAAGTCTCGTCGACGAAGGTCCCGAGTCCGACGAAGAGCGAGACCGCGAGCTTTCTCCTCGTGTCGAATCCCTTCACGTCGGAAGTCGGATCGGCCTCCGCGTAGCCGAGTTTCTGCGCTTCTTTCAGCGCGGATGCGTATTCTCCGCCCCGTTCCGTCATTTCGTCGAGAATGTAGTTCGTGGTGCCGTTCATGACGCCTTTCAGGGAAAGCACTTTTCCGGTTTCGGCCGCCCGCGAAAGATTCTTAAGCCACGGGATGCCGCCGCCTGCGGCAGCGGAGAAGAGCAGTGAAACGCCCTGTTCCCGGGCGATCGCGGAAAGCTCCGGATAATAGGCCGCAATGACCGCCTTGTTCGCCGTGACTGCGTTTTTTCCGGACAAAAGTGCGGCTTTGACGTATTCGTAAGCAGGATGCAGTCCGCCGATGAGTTCGACGACCGTATCGCAATCGCTCCCGGTCACGTCGTCGAACGACGTCAGAAACCGGTCCCTCATCTCATTTTTGTAGGTGCGGGAAAAAATGCCGCTCACCTCCAGTGAAGAGTTGAGGCGGGGGTCGCTTCCGATGAGTTCATCCACACCGGCGCCGACGGTTCCGTATCCCAGAAGAACGATTTTCATGCGCTGCCTCCCGTTCATTGCCGCTTTATAAACCGTATTGTTTCAAAAATAATGTTTTTACTTCTGTTTGTCAATACCGCGACTTCACGAAAATGCCTGCATTTCCGGTGCTTTTTTTGACAATATGACGAAGATCCGCCGTAAGGAGCGCCTCCCGGGCTTTCTTTGTTGACATTGACTGCGTTCTAAAGTACAATGACCTTGATATTGTTTTGATGTTCTATAGTGGGGTAGTGTTATTCCGTTTACGATCCAAGGAGGCAAGGAATGCTGTATCGTAGTACGCGAAGCGACGGTAAAAGCGTGGATTCAATGAAAGCCGTGCTGGAGGGCCTTTCGCCCGACGGCGGCCTGTATATGCCCGCGATCTTTCCGGAGGCGCCGGACCTGTACCGGAGCCTGATCGGAAAGACGTTTGCCGAAACGGCGGAAGCCGTGTTTTCCCTGTTTCTCAATGATTTCGACGATATTCCCGGAATCGTGAAGAAAGCGTATTCCGGGAAGTTTGATACCCCGGAGATCACGCCGCTGAAGAAGGTGGGGGACCGGTTCGTTCTGGAACTCTTTCACGGCCCGACGTCCGCGTTCAAGGACGTGGCGCTGTCAGCGCTTCCGGTCCTGATGTCTGAGGCCGTCCGGAAGACGGGGAGCGGAAAAGACGTCCTGATCCTGACCGCGACGAGCGGCGATACGGGAAAGGCGGCGATGGAGGGGTTTAAGGACGTGGACCGGATCCGCATCCTCGTATTCTATCCCGACGGCGGCGTGAGCCCGATCCAGGAAAAACAGATGACGTCGCAGGAGGGGCAAAACCTCGCGGCAGTCGCGGTCCGCGGGAATTTCGACGACGCGCAGACCGCGGTGAAATCCGTGTTCAAACGTATCGCGAAAGAGGGGTGGTCCGGGGAGTGCCGGACCGATCTTTCCTCGGCGAATTCCATCAACGTCGGACGCCTCGTTCCGCAGATCGTTTATTATTTCAAGGCCTATTCGGATCTCGTCGGGATGGGGGAGATCACAGTCGGAGACGAAGTGGACTTCACGGTCCCGACCGGAAATTTCGGCGACATCCTGGCCGGGTTTTTTGCGAAGAAACTCGGTCTGCCGGTCCGGAAGTTCATCCTGGCGGCCAATGAAAACGACGTCCTGTCCGATTTCATTGAGACGGGCCGATACGACAAAAACCGCCCGTTCTACCGGACCTCGTCCCCCTCAATGGACATTCTCGTTTCCAGTAATCTGGAACGGCTTTTGTTCCTGCTTTCGGGCGGCGACGCTTCATACGTGAAGGGTCTGATGGAGGAACTTGCGGAAACGGGCGTTTATGAAGTGACGGATGAGATCTTCAGGAAACTCCAGGAAGAGTTTTCCGCAGGGTCTGCGGACGACGTGGAGACGGCGGAAACGATCCGGGAGGTCTACGACCGGTACGGATATCTCATCGATCCGCACACGGCGGTCGCCTGGTTCGTTTCGACGGTCGAAATGCTCCGTTCGGAAACGAAAGTGCCGAACGTCGTTCTGTCCACCGCGTCGCCGTACAAGTTCCCGAAAGACGTGCTGAACGCCCTCGGGGAGATCGCTGATCCGGACCCGTTCGCCGTCATGTCGCAGCTGGAGAAAAAGACCGGGACGAAAGCGCCGGAGAATCTCCGGAACCTTTCCGGAAAACCCGTCCGGTTCCGTGACGTCATTGACCGGGAAGAGATTTTCGATTACGTCGTGAAATATGCAATGGAGGGCCGAAAATGAACGGCCGTCCCGAAGGAGAGAAATCCATGAGAAAAATCGGAATGGTGGTGGCGATCGCCAATGAACTCGGCCGCGTGTTCCGGAAATTCGGTGATCCGAAGGAAACGATCCTGCACGGCTCCATGGACGTGCACGTGTTCGATTGCGGGAAATACACGCTCTGCGTGGCGCATTCCGGCGCGGGAGAGATCGGCGCGGCCGCGGCCACGGAACTTCTCATTGCCTGCTACGGCGCGGAATTCATCGTGAACTTCGGCGTCGTCGGCGGCCTGACCGAGGAAATGAAACGTGCGACCTCCGCCATCGTGAAGAGAGTCGTTCATTACGCATATGACACTTCGGCTTTCGACGGCACGGTGCCCGGGCAGTATTCCGAATTCCCGGACGTCTACATTCCGGTATCGGAATCCATGACGGAACGGGCGGCGGCGCTGCATCCAGACCTTCCGCTGGTCACGATCGCGTCCGCGGACCGCTTCGTGGCGGACCCGGAAGAGAAGAAGGCTTTGCACGAACAGTTCGGCGCGGACATCTGCGACATGGAATCGGCCGGCATTGCCCTCACCGCACACCGGAACGGCGTGCCCGTGCTCATGATCAAGACGGTTTCGGACGGCATTGAAGGCGGTGCGGAGGAATTCGCCCGGGAATGCGTCCGGACGGCGGAAATGGCGCTGGAGACCGCCGTGGAAATCATCGGAGGCCTGGAATGAAGTTCTTTTTGAAGACGTTGCTGAAAGTCTTGCTCTGGGTGCTGCTTCTGCTCCTTTTGTTTCTCGTGACGAGCGGGATCGTTCAGCAGAAATTCCGCGCAAACAAATATACCGGCTTTTTCGGCATCGGGTATGCCGTGGTCGTTTCTGGGTCCATGATCCCGGCGCTGCAGATCAACGACATGATCTTTTATCATGCGCATCCGGGCGGAGAGTATTCGGTCGGGGACGTCATCGTTTACCGTGCGGAGCGGCCTGAGGGCGAGATCCTCATCACGCACCGGATCGTCCGGTTCGAGAACGGCTCCGTCGTGACGCTCGGCGACGCGAATCACGGCAATGAGGATGAACCCTTCCCGCCGGAAAAGATCGTCGGCAAGGTCGTCTTCCGGATCCCGAACGCCGGAAAACTCGTGAATTTCATCCGGACGGTCCCGGGGATCATCATCTCGGCGCTCGTGATCGTCGGCCTCGCCGTGGCGAATCTGTTTCTGACTTCCCGGAACATGAAGCGGCGGAAGACGGAGACCGTGTCCGGACAGCAGCGGATCCGTTACTGAAGCGGATCGCGGTAAGGCCATGAAGGACCGGATCATCTTTCACGTCGACGTGAATTCGGCTTTCTTAAGCTGGAGTGCCGTGCAGGCGCTGAAGGACGGGGCCGAACTCGACTTGCGCACCGTTCCCTCCGCGGTCGGCGGGGACGTGAAGGCGCGCCGCGGCGTCATTACGGCGCGTTCGATCAGCGCGAAGGCCTTCGGCGTGCAGACCGGGGAGCCCGTCGTCACGGCGCTCAGGAAATGCCCCGATCTCATCGTGATCCCGGGCGATTTTCAGCTCTACCACCGGATGAGCGAGGCGTTCATGGAGATCTGCCGGGATTATGCACCGGTCGTGGAGCAGTTTTCTGTGGACGAGTGTTTCATGGACCTCACCGGCATCGTCCGGAAAGAAGAGGAGGCCGTCCGCATCGGGACCGAGCTCAAGGACCGCATTTTCCGGGAACTGGAGTTTACGGTGAACGTCGGCGTGTCCGAGAACAAACTGCTCGCGAAGACGGCGTCGGATTTCAAGAAGCCGGACCGCCTGCACACGCTCTGGAAGGAAGAGATCCCGGTCAAGTTCTGGCCGCTCCCCGTGGGGGATCTTTTGTTTGTCGGCCGGTCGTCCGTCGAGCGTCTTCGTACGCTCGGGATCCGGACCGTCGGCGAATTGGCGAAGACCCCGGAAAGCGTGTTGTACGCGCATTTCGGAGAGAAAGGCGGGCGGTACATGCTCCGCGCGGCGAACGGCATCGACGATTCCCCGGTGGAGCCTTTGTTCCGCGACGCGGAAAGCTACGGGCATTCCACGACGCTGCCCTACGATTATACGGAAATGGACGAGGTCCGTCCCGTTTTGCTCCGTCTCGTCGAAAAGGCGAGTTTCCGGATGAGAAAAGACGGCAAAAAAGCGGGACAGGTGACGGTTTCGTATAAAAGCGCCGCGTTCAAAACGGTGTCGAGACAAAAGAAACTCGACTATCATACGAGCGCGACCGAACTTCTCTACGAAGAGGCATTGACCTTGTTTGAAACGCTCTGGGATCACGAAACGCCCATCCGCCTCATCGGCGTGTCCTTGGGCCAGGTGACTTCGGGAAGCGAAGAGCAGATGAATCTCTTCGGGGAAGAAGAGCGGGAAAAGCAGGAAAAACTGGACACGATGATGGATGCGATCCGGGACCGGTTCGGCCGGGAGTCCATCACGAGGGGGTCGGCCCTGCAGAAAAAGAAACAGAACGGGGACTTGAAACCGGACAATGACAAAAGGTAAGGCAGAAAAGGGAGACTGGTTTCTGAAGGGCGTGCGCGACGGCATTCCGATCGCGCTCGGCTATTTTGCCGTGGCGTTTGCACTCGGCATCAAGGCGAAGGAAGCCGGCGTTTTGCCGGCGGAAGGCTTTCTCATGAGCTTTCTGACGCATGCCTCCGCCGGAGAGTATGCGGGACTGCAGGTCATTGCCGAAAAGACGGGATATCTTATGATGGCGGTCATGACGGTCGTCGCCTCGGCCCGTTATTTTCTCATGTCCATGGCCCTGTCGCAGCGGCTGGATCCGAATCTGGGGCTCCGCCACCGCTTTCTCGTCGCGTTCGGTCTGACGGACGAGATCTTCGGTGCGGAGATCGCACAGAAGGGCTACGTGGAACCGAAATATGCGTACGGTCTTTTCGTGCTGCCGTTTTTGGGCTGGCCCGCGGGCACCGCGTTCGGAATATTGATGGGCAATCTTTTGCCGGACATCGTGGTATCGGCGCTTTCGGTCGCATTGTACGGGATGTTCCTCGCGATCATCGTGCCGCCTGCGAGAAAGCATCCGGCGATCTTCGTCGGCGTACTGGTCTCGTTCGCGTTGTCGTTTCTGGCATCGAGACTCCCAGGGATCCGGGACCTTTCGTCCGGGATCCGGATCATCATCCTGACGGTCCTTGTGACGGCGGCTCTCGCGATCGTTCGTCCCGTTACGGACAAGGAACTATCCGGCGAAGAAGAGGAGAAAAAACGAAAGACGGAGGAACGGGATCATGCATAATACGGTGATCTACATCCTCGTCATGGCGGCCGTGACCTATCTCATCCGGATGCTGCCGCTCGTGGTGTTCCGGAAACCGATCCGGAACCGGTTCTTCCGTTCGTTTCTCTATTACCTGCCGTACGTGACGCTCGCGGTCATGACTTTCCCGGCGATCATTGACGAAACGGGATCGTGGCTGACGGGATTTTTCGCGCTGCTTGCCGGCGCGGTTGCCGCATGGTTCGGACTCGGGTTGTTTCCCGTGGCGATCATCTGCACGGTGACGGCGTTTGCCTTGCAGTTCGTATTTTAGGAGGAGTGTATGAACATCGTTTGTCTCGATATGGAAGGCGTTCTGACGCCGGAGATCTGGATCGCGTTTTCGGAGGCTTCCGGGATCCCGGAACTGCGCCGGACCACGAGAGAAGAACCGGACTACGGGAAGCTCATGAACTACAGGATCGCGATCCTGAAGGAGAGAGGACTCGGTCTGAAAGAGATCCAAAAAGTCATTGAGGGCATTGATCTTTTGCCGGGGGCGAAGGAATTCCTCGACGGCCTCCGGAGCCGCGTCCAGACGATTATTTTAAGCGATACGTTCGAACAGTTCGCGGCACCGCTTCAGAAAAAAATGGGGTACCCCTCGCTGTTCTGCAATACGCTGACCGTGGGTCCCGGCGGGGAGATCACCGGGTTTCAGATGAGGGTGCCGCATTCCAAACTCGCGGCGGTCCGGGCGTTTCAGTCGATCGGCTTTGACACGATCGCGGCCGGCGACAGTTTCAACGATCTTGAGATGATCCGCGCTTCCAAAGCGGGCTTCCTCTTCAGGACGACGGAGGCGATCCGGAGACAGAATCCGGACGTGCCCGCGTTCACGGAATACGAAGAACTCTCGGAGGCAATCCTGAAGTCCCTGTGAGACGGGACCTTCGGGGAGAAGTGCGATCGGTTTTGCCGGAATACGGCAGATGAAGGATGAACGGAATGGAGATCAAAGAAACAGAGCAACCGCGCAAGCGGAAGAAACTGTACTACGGATGGCTGGTGTTCGGCGTGAGCTTCCTCATGGTGCTCGTCACGCTCGGCTTCGGCAGTTCCCCGAAAGGCACGTATTTAAAGGCCATCACGGAGTCGCTCGGTTTGTCCCGCGGCGGGTTCTCGGTCAATGACCTCATGCGTTACGTCGTGACCGCGGTCCTGAATTTCTTTTTCGGCGCGATGGTCCGGAAACTGAAGGCGAGACGCATGATCGCGCTCGGCTTTCTCTCGTTGGTGCTTTCTTCGGTGATCAATGGGTTCGCGACCGATTATTGGCATTTCTATTTGGGCGGCGCGCTCCTCGGCGCCGGACTCGCGTGGACCACGACGACGATCGTCGGATTCGTTGTGGAAAACTGGTTCACGAACAATAAGGGAACGATGATGGGGATCATCCTCGCCGCGAACGGTCTCGGCGGTTTCCTGTCCGAGCCCATCGTGACGAAACTGATCTACGGCGTCGACGGGAATCTGTCCGAAGCAAATGCGCGCTGGAGACTCGCGTATTTCGTGACCGCGATCCTTTTCGCGGTGGTCGGAGTCATTGTCGTCCTCATCATCCGGGATCATCCGAAGGAAAAAGGATTGGAGCCGCTCGGACAGGACAAGCCCGCCGCGAAAAAACGCGGCGCTTCCTGGAACGGCTACGAGCTGAAGGACGTTTATAAAAAACCGTTTTTCTATATTTCCGGTCTCGCGGTGTTCGCGATCGGCTTTACATTACAGTCCCTTGCGACCGTCGCAAAGCCGTATATGTATGACATCGGGATCCCGAAGGACATGGTGATCCGCGTCTATATGCTCGGCAACATTGTGCTCATGTTTGCGAAGATGGGCTTCGGATTCCTGTTCGACCGGCTTGGGATCCGCATCACCTATGCGCTCTGCGCGGTCTCGGGCGCCATCGGATTATTCATTCTGTATCTCGTGACGCCGGGGTCGTCCTGGGCGCTGTTCCCGTACATCGTCATCAGCAACTTCGGGTACCCCCTGGAAACGGTCATGATCCCGTTGCTCGTGGCGGAACTGTTCGGCAGAAAGCCGTTCTCTCATGTGATGGGTTATTATCTCGCGTTTAACTACCTCGGTTTCGCGACGGGTTCGGTCATTTCGAATCTCTCGTACGACGCCAGAGGAACGTATCGTTACATGATCTTTGTCCTGTTCGTTTCCATGCTGGTTTCTTCCACCGTCGCCGAAATCTCGATGGCGATCGCAAAGAGGGACCGGAAAAAGTTTGAGGCTGAGGAGGCCGCAAAGGCGGAGCAGGCTGCAGTAAGCGAACCGGCCGGCAGGAGGGACCGTTGATGGAAGAGACCTTTTTCACAAGAACGGAGGCTCTGCTCGGCAGTGAGGCGGTCAGGATCCTGACATCGTCGAGGGTCGCGGTCTTTGGGATCGGCGGCGTCGGAGGCTATGCCGTGGAGGCATTGGTGCGCTCCGGCATCGGTGAGATCGATCTCATTGACAATGACGTCGTGAAACCGTCCAACCTGAACCGGCAGATCATTGCCCTGACGGACACCGTCGGGCGGCCGAAAGTCGAGGTCATGCGCGAGCGGATCCTTGCGATCCGGCCGGAAACGAAAGTGCATTGTCATAACGTGTTTTTTCTTCCGGAGACGAAGGACGCGTTCGATTTTTCCGCGTACGATTACGTGATCGACGCCATCGATACGGTGACCGGAAAACTGGTCATCATCGAGGAAGCGAAAAAGGCCGGGACGCCCGTGATCTCCTCAATGGGGACGGGAAACAAACTGGATCCCGCGGCATTCAAGGTGGCGGACATCTCAAAGACTTCGGTCTGCCCGCTTGCGAAAGTCATGCGCCGGGAATTGAAAAAACGGGGGATCACGTCCCTGAAAGTCGTCTATTCGACGGAAGAGCCGAAAACGCCGGGCGAGACCGTTTCGGTTCCGGGGAGAAGAAGCACGCCCGGCAGCGTTTCGTTCGTGCCGCCCGTCGCAGGATTCATCCTGGCGGGCGAAGTCATCAAGGATCTTATCAAATCAGGGGAGAAACGTTGATCATGTGGAAACAGAAACTTGCGGTCAATGAATTCCGGCTTTACGAGGAGCGGATGTCCTTAAAAGAGCAGTATGAGCTCATTAAGAGGACCGGCTTTGACGGTGTATTCACGCTCTGGAAAGACGCGGAGACAGAAACGAAAAAGGCTTCTCTCATCCGGGAAGCAGGGCTCTTTTATCAGTCGGAGCACATGCTCTGGACTCATTCGGCGCTTCTCTGGGAAGACCCGCTAGAAGCGGGAGAGCAGGCGTTGAACGAGCATCTGGAGTGCCTCCGTTCCGCCGCTAAGAACGGCATTCCGCTCGTCATCATGCATACGGTCATCGGCATGGAGCGGTGCACCCCGACGGCACTCGGGATCGAACGGTTCGGAAAGATCGTGCGGGAGGCGGAATCGCTCGGCGTCACGATCGGTTTTGAAAACACGGAGGGAGAAGAGTATCTCGCGGCGGTGATGAACGCGTTTGCAGATTCTCCGGCCGCCGGATTCTGCTTCGATTCCGGACACGAACTCTGTTACAATCACGGTCACGACATGCTTTCGCTGTACGGAGACCGGCTGGCAGGCACGCATCTGAACGACAATCTCGGGATCCGGGACTTCGACGGAAAAATCACCTGGCACGACGACCTGCACTTGCTGCCGTTTGACGGCGTTGCGGACTGGGACGGCATTGCCAGACGTCTTGCCTCGTCGAAACCCACGGAATATCTGACGTTTGAACTCAATCTGACTTCCAAGCCGGACCGGCATGAAAACGACGCCTACGGCAGAATGTTGCCGGAAGATTATCTTGCAAACGCATTCATTCGGGCGTCAAAGGTCGCCGCACTCGTGCAGCGGGAAAGAGAACGGAAGGGGCAATGACTATGCAGAACGCAAGAAAAAAAGGGCTTCTCATTGACCTTGTCACATACGCGCTGGCATTCGGCATCGCGGCAGTACCGTTTGCGTTCATAGAAGAGGCGCTTCCCGCGACGGCAGTGTTCACTGCAGTCGCTACGGTGGTCGTCTTCATTGTTTCGACCGTTTATTCCGACGTTTCGGTGTACGATCCGTACTGGAGCGTGGCGCCGCCGGTCATGCTGATCGCGAACATGATCAAATACCGGCTGTTCGGGCCGAACGCGTGGATCCTGTTCGGGATCGTCGGGATCTGGTCGCTCCGGCTCACCGGAAACTGGTTCCGGACGTACAAGGGACTCGGGCACGAAGACTGGCGCTATGCAATGTACAGGGAAAAGTATTCGCCTCCGGTGTTTCACTTCATCAGTTTCGCGGGCCTTCATTTCATGCCGACCGTCGTCGTTTATCTCGGTCTTGTGAACGCCCTGCTCGCAATGAGGGTCGGAGACTTCTGCATCAGGGTACTGTTCGGCTGCGTCGTCATGCTGTCCGCCGTGTTTCTGGAATTCGTTTCGGACCGCGCCATTCACAGATTCCTTGCGGAACTGAAAGGAGAGCGGAAGACCTGCGACATTTCCGTCTGGCAATACTCCAGACATCCGAATTATCTCGGTGAGATGACGTTCTGGACGGGCATGTTCCTGTATTACGTCGTTCTCTGCCCGAAGGAATGGTATTTCGGCCTCGGTTTCCTCGGGATCGTCATCATGTTCCTCGTGGTCTCGATCCCGATGATGGAGAAACACAATCTGGAACGGCGGCCGGATTACGCCGAATACCGGAAGAAAACGTCCATGCTGTTTTTGTGGCCGAACCGCAGGGAATGAAAAAAACGGGCTGTTGCAATCAAGCAGCAGCCCGTTTTCCATGCGGAGAGGATGGGATTCGAACCCACGTGCCAGATATTACCCGACAACTCGATTTCGAGTCGAGCTCGTTATGACCTCTTCGATACCTCTCCAAAGCACTCAAGCATTGTATCAAAAAGCCCCCACGCTGTCAAGCGGAAAAAACGCCGATTTCTGTTGATTTATTTCTCTGTTTATAGTAAAACATAATTGGGTTTTTGTATGAGCGGACGATTGTCCGAATCACGGGGTATTTCCGGAAGGATCCATATGTACGACTATGTTTTTTTCGACCTGGACGGAACGCTGACGGATTCCGGCCCCGGGATCACCGGGGCGGCTCAGTATGCGCTCCGACAGATGGGGATCGACGTTCCCGACCGGAAATCATTGAGTTTTTGCGTCGGTCCGCCGCTTCTCGACGTTTTCAAGGAGAAGTTCGGCATGACGGAGAGCGAAGCGGAAGAGACGCTGAAAAAATACCGCGAGTATTACCGGGAGCGCGGTTTGTTTGAAAACGAGGTGTATCCCGGCATGGAAACGCTGCTGAAGCGTCTCCGCGGTTCCGGAAGGAAGCTCATCGTGGCGACGTCGAAACCGGAAACGTTTGCGGTGACCATTCTGGAGCATTTCGGGCTCGCCCGGTATTTCGACATCATTGCCGGCGCCACGTTCGACGGGAGCCGGTACCGGAAGGACGAAGTGATCCGCTACGCGATCGAAAGCGCGGGGATCGGCGACATCCGGAAAGCCGTGATGGTCGGCGACCGGAAATACGACGTCGAAGGCGCGAAGTCCTTCGGCATGGCGTCCGTAGGCGTGGCATACGGCTACGGTACGAGGGAAGAACTGGAAGAAGCCGAGGCGGATCACATCGTGGACACCGTACCGGAAATAGAGCAATACGTTTGAGACAAAAAAGGTGGTGGCGAAATTGAAGAAATTGTGGCTTGGGATCCTGGGCGGCGTCATAATGGGACTGCTTCTTTTCTCCTTCGGCTTCAAACCGGTCAGAGTGCAGGCGGCGGATCCGCACGTTCATTGCGTCTGCGGCGGGAATTCCGAAGGGGCGACGGCGGCGAACTCTCATTCACACGCGGACGTCACGTGGGAGCCGTTCAATTCATCGACCTATTATACGGCCGGAACGCATTACATGTACCTGACGGCAGACTACGATTCCAGCAAGGCGAGTCTGAACGACAACTGCTTTTTGTATCTCTGCCTGAACGGTCATACGTTCAACAGTAATTCCCGGGCATTTCAGACGAATGCCTGCACGACGTCGGGCGGTCTCACGATCACTGACTGCAGCGCCGGGAAGACCGGTGCCGTCGTCGGCAAAAGCACCGATCAGGGCGGCACGATCTGGGCGGTCGAGAAAGCAACGTTCACCTTATACGGCGGTACGCTCCGCCATACCGGAAACACGACGCATTCTTTGGGAGGCGCCGTGGTGTACGCCGGGAAGTTCTACATGTACGGCGGCGCGATCGAAGGCGTTCAGGCGACCGGCGGCTCGGGCGGTGCGGTCAGCGTCGCAACGGAGATGAAACTCCACGGCGGCACGATCTCGGGCGGCACGGCGAAGAACGGCGGAAACATTGCCGTTCAGAGCAGCGCTACTCTTACGATGACCGGCGGCACGGTTTCCGGCGGCACGACCACGGCCGGTTCCGGCGGCAATATCTTCGCGAACGGAAACGTCACGATCTCCGGCGGAAAGATCCTGAACGGAAGCACGACGAACGGACACGGCGGAAACATCTGCATTGCGAATGCGAAAGCCCTTTCCGTCAGCGGAAACACCGAGATCTCGGACGGCAGCGTGAACAGCACGTCGACTTCTACTGAATATCTCGGCGGGAACGTCTACGTCGGCGACGGCGCGAGCCTGACGCTTTCCGGCAATGCCGTCGTGAAACGCGGCGCGGTGAACGCGACGAAGGGCAACGGCGGCAACGTCCGCGTCAACGGCACGATGACGATGAACGGCGGCACGGTCGAGGAATCCCTGACCGGAGAGAACATTTTCGTCAACATCTGCACTTCATCGCTGACGAGAAAACTGACGATCAACGGCGGCACGGTGCAGAACCCCGCCGGATCGTTTAATATTGTGATCAACGGTGCGAACACCTACCTGAACGGACAGTTTGAGATGACGGGCGGCAAGGTCTGCCGCGACGCAGAGCATCCCGGACAGAACATCTCCCTCGGCGGATATTTCAGAATGACGGGCGGCGAGATCTGCGGCGGCGTTTCTGCTTCCGGCACCGGCGGCAACGTGTCCTTGGCCGATGCAACGAACCGGGCGGCCGTTTCCACCGAAGCCGACCGGAAAAAATACCTCCCGTATTTCGAAATGACGGGCGGCTCCGTTCACGACGGCACTGCGAAGAGCGGCGGCGGAAACGTATTCGTGGCCGGACAGGGCTGGTTCGTGGTTTCCGGCGGATCTTTCTATAACGGCGTGATGAGCGCACCGGATCATTCGGTTTCGAACGTCGGGCTCGGCAAGGGCTCGAACGCCCGCATTTCGGGCGGCTATTTCACGTCGGTGGAGGGCGGCGTCGACCACGGCATCTGGGTGGATACGGCGGCGACGTCTCTGGAGATCACCGGCGGCTGCTTTACGCACATTTACAGCGCCACGCTCCGGAATTTCATTTCCGGCGGGCGCTTTTACGCGCCGACGGAGGCCTATCTCGCCCCCGGCAGACGGTTCTTTGAAGAGGCGGGAGAGGGCGACACGGTCACGCTCGGCGGCACGACCTATACCTTCGGGTACGTGACGGGAGAAACCGTGACGGTCGATACGACGTCCCGCGCATCCACGGGCTATCTGCCCGCGGTCAGCGTTTCCGGCGGCGGTGTCTACCGGAAGGACGGGAAGGCGGATTTGAACGCATCCGTCGGAGACGGCTTCCATTTCGTCGGCTGGTATGTGAACGACGAGCTGGTTTCGACCTCGCCGGCGTATCAGCCGACGGTGACCGGCGACACGACGTTCGTCGCGGTCGTAGCATACGGCAGAGGTTCAGGGCTCAATGTGAAGATCAATGCCCCGGCGTTTTCCTACAGCGTGAACGGCGCTGCGGCCGTGAGCGGTACCGGCAGCGCGGAATTCATTGCCGCGCCGAGTGCGGAAGTCACCGTGACCTATACCGGAGATCAGCCGTTCGTTTCCTGGACGAACGGGGCCGGCAAACTGATCGGGCGTGCGCCGGAGTACAGTTTTTCCGCAGTGAACGATATCGAACTGGTCGCGGGAACTGGCGCGGCGTCCGGCGTGACCGTTGCCTGGTTTAACCTGTACCGCCAGTTGCTGAAAACCGAGACGGTGACGTCCTGGACGGAGAGCGTGTACGCTTCCGTCGGCGTCCCGGAGGTCTTCGGCAAAACGAACGGACGCTGGGACCTTACGTTTGCCGAGGCGAAGGCATTGATCGACGGCGGAAAGACCGGAATCGAACTAAGGGCGGTCTATGACGACGACGAAAGCGTAACGTACAAGATCACGGTGAAACAGGCCGAAGTCACGTCTCTCGCGGCATTGGATCAGTGGACGGAATTCGGCACCCCGGCAGAAGGCGAGGGCATTCTGAACGGCGAGATCACGACGGTCACGGCCGCAGAAGTCAGCGGGAAGAAGTTCCTCTGCTTCGCTTCGGCAGACCGGACGATCCTGTCTTATGCCTCCGAAATGCCTGCACGGTTTGCAGAGAATACGACGGTTTACGCCGTGTACGGTGCCCCGGATACGGTCGTGACGCCGGAACCGCTCGTGAACCTCGTCACGGAGAAAACGCTTTCCACGACGGGCAACAAATCCACGGTTTACTTTGAAGCGCTCCGGTATCTACCGGAAGAATACACATTGATCGAGCAGGGCATTCTCTTTACGAATTCCTCGACGCTCACTGCCGCCGGATACCCGGATACGAAGGCGGCCGCCGACGAAGTGCTTGCTTCGGATCTTCCGTACAAGTACAAATACGTGTCCACCGGCAAGGAGTTGAACGATGTGACGGGTCTTACGTTGAAGAACGTCCCGTCGAACGAGAAGATCTATGCCCGCGGCTATCTGATCTACAAGACGCCGGTCAGCGAACCCGGCATCGTCTTCGCCGGAACGGAAGGCGGTCTGCCGTCCGAACTGTATCACGGAACGAAACATCTGCATTCCGTCGGAACAAGGGACGAAGTGCTTTCCGGAAACGGGAATCAGGTGTTCTTCGAAGCATGGACGTCTGACAACTCACTTCCGACGACGAGCGGGAACTATTACCTCACGAAGGACGTGACGTTAAGCAATACCTGGAATCCCGGCGCTTCGAATACGATCAACATCTGTTTCAACGGTCACGTGATCACCGGCGACCTCGTCCGTCTCATGACGTTTTATTCGCCGAGCGGCACGACGAACGCCACGGTTTCCTTCACGGACTGCGCGGGAACGGAGAACGCCGGCTTCTACTGCAACAGAAACAGCGGAACGAATCAGGGTGCGGCGATCTGGATCGCGGGTTCGAACAACACCGTGAACTGGTATGAGGGCAGGATCCTCGGAGGCCCCGATCAGCTTTCCACCTCTCCGTACGGCGGGCTCGTGTCGATCGAGTCTTCGAATACGTTCAATATGTACGGCGGAATGATCGCCGACGGCAAATCCACCGGAAACGGCGCGAACATATACGCGGTCGGCACGATCAATCTGTACGGCGGCACCGTGTCGAACGGATATACGAACAGCAACCGGACGAGAAACACGTACGGGGGCAATATCTATCTGTCGGGCGGCTCACTGAACATTTATGACGGCGCCCTGATCGAAAAAGGACAGGCACCTGAGAATATCTACGTGGCCATTTCCGAGGACGGCGTCGCGAAGCAGGGCTTCGGCGGAAACATTTCCGCGATGAACTCCGCAAAGATCCATCAGTACGGCGGCACCGTGACGGAGGGCAAGGTCAACGTCTGCGGCGGAAACGTTTATTTGAGCAGCGGCGCTTCCTACATTATGGAAGGCGGCACGGTGTCGAACGGTTCGGCCTACTCCGGCGGCGGCTTCTACATGAACGGCAGCAACGTCGTTCTCGACATCCGCGGCGGTCTCATTACAGGGTGCAACTTCAATAACGGCGATACCGCGTCAAACGGCGGCGGCATCAGTTACGTGAACGGCACGTTAAAACTGTCCGGTGATCCGGTGATCGAAGGCAACTATTCGAGGTCCTCGTTCTGTCCGGGCAACATTTTCGTCCGGGGCAACCGGTCGCTTCAGGTCGGCACGCTTTCGGAAGGCGCAAGGATCGGGGTCACGACGACGCCGAACACTTCGAGTCCGTACAACTACGGTCCGGCGGTCTTCGGCACGTCCGAGGCGTCGGATCAGGCGAAATACTTCTTCCCGGACGATGAGGCTTCATTAAGCATTGTGCAGGAAGGCACGTCGTTAAAGACCGTGGAAGTCACTTCACCGCTTAAGATCGGTTTCCACAGGGCGGACATCAACGCGCGTTATCCGGACGGTTCCGTGATCCCGGTCCCGCTGTCCGGTTACGGCAAGACCTACGAGCGTCTCGCGGTATCCGAAGTGCAGGGCGACGCGGATCTGACCGTCACCTGCATCGCGGTCACCGGAAACGGCGGAACGATCCTGATGTTCAGTTCCGATAACGTCGGCAACCCGTGGCTGGAGGACGTGAAGAAGGCCGTCGGACAGGCGACCGGGATCAGCGGCGACCGGATCTTCGTAACGGCGACCCACACGCATTCCGCTCCGGACTGCAGTACCGGAAAACCGACGGAGCCTGATGCAGGCGCATCGGATCTCGAGATCAGGATCTACAATCAGAAACTCGCGGCATATAACGCGATCATGGAATACAAGCCGATCTTCATCCAGGGATTTGTGGAAGCGGCGGTCGAAGCACTCTCAGACCGAGAGGAAGTGGAGTCCATCTATACCGGCATCAAAGAGACATCCGCATTGAACTTCGTCCGGCATTACGTATCGGCGCAGGGCTTTGCGATTGGCGACAACTTCGGTCCGATGGGCAGTTCGGTCGATCCCGCCAATAATCCGGTGACGCCTTATCAGGGACATACGTCTGAAACGGACAGAAGTCTGGAACTCATCCAGTTCAAGCGGAAGAACGGAAGAGAGGACGTGATCCTCGCGAACTTCCGGGCACATCCGACCTTAACGGGCGGTGGTGACAGACCGTATCTTTCGGCAGACTACGTTTCACCGTTCAGAAGGAATCTCGAGCAGGCGACCGGCGCCGACGTGGTGTTCTTCCAGGGGGCAGCCGGCAATATCAATGCGGCGAGCCGCATTGCCTCTGAAAACGTGGAAGGGCTGAACGCTAGCGCAAGCGACGCGATGCGGAACAGTTATTACTTAAAGCACGGCAAATTGCTCGCGGAATATGCCGAGGCAGCGTTGACGGACGGCACGATGCAGCCTGTCGCACTCGATCCGACGATCGAACTGAAGCGCGACACCTACGAAGGCGCCCGGAAGAACAAGGACATGGAAGAGTACACGCCGGAATACCTGGCTTTGGCGCAGGCGGTCTACGACGCATGGATCGAGGGCGTCAGTCATAACACCGCAGGAACCGGCTATCAGGACCTTATCTTCAGTTCCGGCTATCAGATCCACAGCCCGTATCACGCGTCGAGCGTTCTTTCCAAGGCGAGCAGCGCGGCGGCTACCGCGAAATACCCGCTTGCCGTGATCCGGATCGGCGATCTGGCCTTTGTCCAGGGACCGTATGAAATGTTCGACACGAACGGCAGATCTATCCGCGAATACGGCATGAATACTTTGGGATACGCGAACGTCTTCGTTTCCGGTTATTCGAACGGCGGAATGAGCTATGTTCCGTCCGAACTCGGATTCGTTCAGCATGGTGTCGGCAATTCCACCGGTTCCTATGAATCCGACCAGTGCTACCTGAAACCGATCCAGGCATACGATACCCAGGGGAATCCGATCTATGCAGGCGAAGCGCTGGCAAACCGCTTCACAGAACTCCTGACTGACATCCGCTGATCACGGCAGGAGAGTGACTGATTTTTGAAAAGAGCCGTCGGGTCGTGAAAACGGCCCGGCGGTTTCTTTTTGCTTTTTCCTTCAGGAAATACGGTTTCATATCACTACTTTATTACGCGAAAGAGATTAAGGATTGAAAAGGGGGATGATTATTGATAGTATAAATATAAGCGTAGGAGTATGCCCTGAACAAGCAGTCAGTGTTTTCAAAAAGCGAAACAGCATCAAGGTAATATACGGAGGAAGAACCAATGAAAGGAAAACTGATCACGATCCTGGCACTCATCGGTGCCGTGATCCTCGGTGTGCTGGCTTTCCGGACCCCGGACCGGGTGCAGGCGATCGTATTGCATCAGCATTGCGTCTGCGGCACGGGGACGGTGAATGCCGGCAGTCATACGACTTGTGAGACGGTGACTTGGGATCCCTGGACGTCCACGACCTCGCTGCCGACGGAGACCGGGTATTATTATCTGACGGATGACGTGCACATCACGGGACCTGCAGCACCGGCGGCCGGCACTTCTGTCAAGCTTTGTCTTGCGGGACACAAGGTCTACATGGACGGCAATGAGCGGATCATCCGGTTAACTGACGGCGCGAACACGAAATACCTCGTCACGAACTGCGGGGATCGGGATGACGGACAACTCGTCGGAAAGTGTGTGTACGATTCCGGCGCGCAGGGCGGCGTGTTCTGGTCGAACAAGTCCGGTTCGGAGATCGATCTCTTCAACGTGGTCGTGGACGGAAGTCAGAACAAATCCGGCTACGGCTGCGCGATCACGGTGGAGGGGAACGGCGCCCTTCGAATCTGGGACAGCAAGATCCTCGGCGGAACGACCACGAACAGCTCCATCGCCGGCGGCGCGATCGTAGCGGTCGGCACGGTCGAGATCAACGGATCGGAACTGTCGGGCGGCACCGGCGCGAAGGGCGGCGTGCTTTGGTTTAAGGCGCAGACTGCGTCGGTCATTCAGGATACGACGATCTCCGGCGGCTCCGCATCCACGGGCGGAAACGTGAGCGTTGAAGGCGGAACGGTACGGTTCGTCGGATGCACGATCACGGGCGGCACGGCGACGGCCGGAAACGGCGGAAACATTTACGTGACCGCCGGCACCGTCACGATCGAAAACTCGACGGTTTCCGACGGTACGGTTTCCGCGGCAAACAAGTTCGGCGGAAACATTGCCATGGCGAGCACTGGCACGGTCACGATCGACGGTGTGAATTCGCTGATCTCGGGCGGTACGGCGCCGTTCGCCGGCAGCATCTACGTGAACGGCACGCTGTATTTAAAGAGCGGCACGGTCACGGGCGGCACGGCGACGAGAACGAGCGACGGCGGCGGTAACATCGGAACGGACGGCAGCGGCAAGTTCTATATGACCGGCGGCACGGTTTCCGGCGGAAAAGCCGACAAGGGCGGCAACATTTTCAACTATGGACTCCTGTCCATTACCGGCGGCACGGTATCGGGCGGTCAGGTCACGAACTGGGCCGGAAACATTGCCATTTACAGCAATAAGGACAACGTCATCGGCGGTACGGCAGTGATCGAAGCGCCGGTCAATTTTGAAAACATCTTCATCAACAGCGGCGGCATGAAGCTGACCATGACGGGCGGCACGGTCCGGAACAGTCCGTGGACGAACGTCCGCGTTTACGGTCAAAGCGGATCGGAAAACGGATACTTCTATTTCCAGGGCGGCGAGATCTACATGGACGACGCCTATACGACCGGACACAACGTCAAGCTCTGGGGTTACATGGAAATGACCGGCGGCACGATCCGCGATTCCAAAGTGACGGAATCCGGCTGCAACATCCGCGGGTCCGATCAGGGTTCCCGTACCGCGCCGAGCGGCATTTCGGATGAGAAACGGTATCTCCCGTACTTCAAGATGACGGCCGGCACGATCTCAGGCGGAACCGCGAAGAACTACGGCGGCAACATCTACTGGCATTTGGGCGCGATGGACATCGCAGGCGGCACGATCACCGGCGGCAAAAGCACGAACATCCACGGCGGCAACATTTACATTGACGGCGGTACTGCGAACTTTACCGGCGGCACGGTGTCCTACGGCGATGCAAAGCAGTACGGCGGCAACTTGGCCATCGACGGAACCGGCGCGACCGTGAACATTTCCGACGACGCCGTATTCATCGGCGGCAATTCCGGAAACGGCACGGGTTCCACTCCGAACATCTATGCGAACCAAGGTACGCTGACGATCACGGGCGGCACCTTCATCAATCCGGACGACAAAGAGAATGCGCTCTGGTACAGCAGCAACATGACCGTCTCGGTCGAGGGCGGCTATTTCACAAGAATTTACGGTCAGAAGGGCGATACGCTTTCGGGCGGTTACCTGTTTGAGAAACCGGCGGACAGTTATCTGAAAACCGACTATGCTTTCGTTTCGGACAACGCATCCGTGACGGTGGAGTCCATGACCAAGACGTTCGGATACGCCGTGATTCCGGAAAGCGAGGTCATGACCGTGTCGCTCACCTCGGAGGCAGTGCTCGGCAGCATGCCCGTGGCGGCGTTATCAGGCGGCGGCAGGTTCAGAATAGACACCGATGTCAGCGTAAGTGCACCGGACGTGCCCGGATACCGGTTCCTCGGCTGGTACTATGGTAGTTCTTTTGCCAGTTCAGAGCAGAACGCCGTTCTTTCAACGCTCGGTATGGGCGATGTACTGATGCTCACAGCACGATATGAATACGGTCCTGCCACCGGCTTTGCAGTGACGGTGAACGGAACGAGCGATTACACGATCAGCGGAACGACAGTCGGTACGAAGTACGCGGTCGGCACGGACGTCACGGTAAGCTACACGGGCACGGGCACGTTCGAAGGCTGGGTCAACGGCGGCGGCAAGCTGATGAGCCGTGACGCGGAATACACGTTCACGGTGAGCGGCGACACGGAACTGACCGCGAACATCGCAAGCGCCACTGAGCCGCTCGTCATCTTCTATACGGCGACCAAGCAGGTCTACAAGGCACGGGTGATCTCCGACACGGCAGAGAACAAACTGACGGATGCGGACTTTGCAACGGTCCCGGCGGTGACGGGCAAGAAGAACGGACGCTGGACGGTCGGCGGCACGGTCGTCACGACGGTGGCGGAACTCACGGCGAAGATCGGAAGTGCCCAGACGGCGAACGTGAACGCGACCTATGACGCTGACGACACGGCCACGTACACGCTGACGGTGACGGGCGTCGAAGCGGGCGCAATGGGATACCCGAGCACCTGGACGGCATACACGGCAGGCGATCAGCTCTTCGAGAACGTGAACGTCAATGATTCCGTGACTCTGAACGCGGAGAACGGAGCGAAGACGTTCCGGTATTATGCGGATGCTTTAGGAAACGTGCTTTCGACGGCGGCGGCGACGAACGTCCGGTACCGTGAGAACACGACGATCTACGCAGTGTACGGCGACAGCGCATATACCGCGGCAAAGCCGACGGTGACGATGATCACGGCGAGACGCGACGGAACGACGCTGTACTTCGAGGCACTCCGCTGCATTCCTGCGGGCTACACGGTGAAGGAGCAGGGTATCCTGTTCGGAACGGCCGCAGGGCTCACGTACGGCGCGGACGGCGTGTACAAGTACGTGTCGAACGGCCAGGGCGCGAACGACGTGACGGGATTGACCTTAAAGAACATCGACTCCTCGATGACGATCTACGCGGCCGGTTACGTGATCTTCACGGACGGCACGGCGGAAGGCATCATCTACACCGGGGAAGAAGCGAAGTAAGAAATCAACATCCATAAGAAGACGGGGTTGCTGTACAGTGCAGCAGCCCCGTCTTTTTTATTCGTCATACGGACGGGTTTCATTGTTCGGGGCAGCAGAGTGCAGGGACAACGAAGGGAATCGTTTATAAAATATATAAAATCACTGTAAACTGCACTTGACACCATTGCCGGATTCTTGTTATTATGCAATAAGAGTAAATGGGCGTTTATGCCCTTTCGGGGATCGTCCTGAAACTCACCGTGAACGTAATTGAATTCAGCAAGAATTTTTTTTGAAGGAGCGTATCATGAAGAAAAAACTGTGGATCATGCTTGCAGTCCTGGCAGCGGTCGTGATCGGCGTCTTGGCTTCGCGAAACACGTTGGAAGTCCGGGCAGACGGCGAGCACACGCATTGCATCTGCGGCACGGGAACGCTGAACGCGGGCGACCATACGTCTCATACGAGCGTGACGTGGACGGCATGGACGACGAAAAACAAGCTTCCGGCCGTCTCAGACTGCACGGACGCCGTTTCTCACGACGCAAACGGGAACTATTATTTCTATCTGGACAATGAGGACACTGCGGGAAGCGGAGTGGTGAGCGTGAACACCTCCTGGCTTCCGTTCCCGAATTCCGTAACGGATTCTGCCGGAAAGAAGATCGTCCTCTGCTTAAACGGTCTGACCGTACAGAAGACAAATCAGGGCCGGTTCATGACAGCGCTCAATGCGGCAAATACCGACATCACGGTCACTGATTGCCAAGGAACCGGAACACTCAAATTGTACGTCGGCGATCATACGTCCACCAACCAGGGCGCGTTTTTCTGGCTTTGCACACAGAGTAATCTGAAACTTTTCAGCGCGACGCTGGACGGCAGCGGAATGAACTCCAGTTACAACAGCGATCTGGGACTCATCAATATCGGCGCTGACAGCATCTTTAAGATGTACAGCGGAAAGATCATTGCCGGTACCGCGACGAAGGCCAACGGAGGCGCTATTTACATGGGCAGCGGCACGGCGGACCTCTACGGCGGTGAGATCATCGGCGGTTCGGTTGCTTATGCCGGCACCATCATCCAGAGAGGCGGAACGCTGAACTTAAAGGGTACGAATCTGACCGGCGGCAGCGCGGTAAACAGCGGAGGCAGCATTTTCCAGGCGGCCGGCACGATGAATATCGACGGCAGTACGATCTCCGGCGGTGTCGCAGGAACATACGGCGGAAACATGTTGGCCCGCGGCACAGTCAATTTTATCTCCGGAACGATCACGAACGGTCAGGGGACGAGCGCGCGCGGCGGCGGAAACGTCTATATAGAGAGTTCCTGCCAATTCAACATGTCGGGCGGCACCATCTCGAACGGCCGGTTTACCGCGAGCGCGGGCTGGCTCCCGGGCGGCAACGTGAGCGTTTATTCTGCCAACGCGGTATTTACGATGACGAACGGAACCATCTCCGGCGGACCGGACAGCGTGCCGGGCGTCAGAGCCACCAACGGCTGCAATCTCTATGGAGCCAACGGAAAGATCATCATAAGAGGCGGTACTGTCGAAGGCGGAAAAACCGTGCAGGTCGGCGGAAACGTTTTCCTTGAAAACAGTTGCGCCTTCGAAATGACCGGCGGCGTGATCAAAGACGGCGTTGCAACATCGGACGGCGGCGGAAATATTTACACCAAATCCACCAATTTCGTCATGAGCGGCGGCGAGATCCGCAACGGTACGGCCGGTTCGTCTTCTGCCGGAAGGAGCGGCGGCAATATCTATACTGACGGCGGGTCGACGACCATCCGGGGCGGCAAGATCTACGACGGTCATGCCTATGACGCCGGCGGAAACGTGCTCATCACCGGCGCGGCGGTATTTGCCATGACAGGCGGTGAGATCTACGGCGGCTATGCCGGCAGCGGTCAGTCCCAGAACTCTTCCCGTGCGAACATCTTCTTAAACGGCTCTTCAGCGACCGTAAAACTGGCCGGTGGAACCATCAAGGGGCGTTTTGAGGTCATGAACGTCAATTCTTTCGAGTTCGGCGGAAACCCGGTCGTTCATGACGGCGGTTATGGCATCTGGTCGACCACGGCCAACTCCGTGATCAATAATCAGAACTTTAAGATCGGCACGACGGTCGGCGACGTTTCCTATCCGCACATGACTGCCGGCGCAGATATTTACATGGCTGGATTTGAGCGCGGCGGAAACGAGAACTATGTGATCGCCGATCCGACGTATTTCGCGCCGGGCGCCAATGAGTCCGACGTTCAGTATTTCTCGGTTCCGGACAGCCGCAACGTCCGGATCCAGGATGATGACAGTGACGGCACGCCGGAGACGCTTCACATCCGTCAGGGCCACACGCATTTCGTATACGGGAATTCGGAAATTGCGGCGGCTTCCGACACATACCGGAACGCGGAGGAAGTGACGTTCGAAGCGCTTGACCTCACGAAACTGAGAACGGCGCCGGCGACGGACACGCATTATTACATGTATTTGACCGCTGATTTCTCCGGCAATCTTTCCATGGCGGATAAAGTGCACCTGCACCTGTGTCTGAACGGGCATAAGTGGTCGAACGGCGGCCGTGCCATTCAGGGCCATGCACAGACTACCGGCGAACTGACGATCTGTGACTGCAAGACGACTGGCTCCATCGTCGGCGGCGGCTCAGATCAGGGCGGTACGCTTTGGGTCAGCGCTGCGAAACTGACGCTGTTCGGCGGAACGATCCGAAGCACCGGCATTTGTACCTTCTACGATGGCGGCGGCGTCATCCGTGCGGTGAACTTTGATATGTACGGCGGCACCGTGAAAGACGGCCGCATCAATTACGGTATCCGGAACACCAATAACAAATACCAGTACGGCGGCGCCAACGTCCGTGTCAGCGGAACGTTCAATATGTACGGCGGCACGATCGAAGGCGGCACGCTGACGTTAGCCAAGACCAAGTCTCTCAAGGACGACGGTGTGACGGAGCAGGACGTCTGGGGCTTCGGCGCGAACGTTCATGCTACGACGTTCCATATGTACGGCGGCACGATCAAAGACGGCAAGATCCTCTTTGCGCCCGGCGTCTCCAACTGGGTCTCCGGCGGAAACGTCTGGGCAACCAGCATGACCATGACCGGCGGCGTCATTGAGAACGGGTATTCCGCAGGAAACGGCGGCAACCTGCATCAGTCCGGCGGCACGTTCCGGATCGAAAACGCGGTGATCCGCGGCGGCATTGCGAATAACGGTTACGGCGGAAACATTGCGATCGACGGCGGCACGATGACGATCCTCAATTCCACGATCGAAAATGGTAAGGCGAAGATCTACGGCGGAAACATCCGTGTCGGTGCGAACGGCGTCCTGAACGTCGGACAGTCCGGCTCTTCCGATACCACCGTGATCAGCAATGGCTTGGTCGGTGTGACGCATACGCTGAACGATTCGAATGAAGTGGTTTCAGAGACGGTTGCGGGCGAAGGCTTCGGCGGCAACATCGGTCTGGAATCAAACACGTCCAAAGACCACAAGGGAACGCTCAATCAGTATGGCGGTTCGATCTTAAACGGCACGGCGCACGGCGGCTGGGGCGGCAACGTCTACATCGCCGACAAAGGTTTCTTTACCTTGTATGCCGGCACGGTTTCCGGCGGTATCGCGGATAACAATCAGGCGGCGAACAGGGGCTGGGGCGGCAACGTCTACGTCGGCAGCAGTTCGACCTTCACGATGAAGGACGGCACGGTGACGGACGGTCAGGCGTTAAAACTCAACAATACCGGCGATGAATCCGGTTTCGGCGGCAACATTTTCGTCCGTACGGGCACGGCGAGTACCGGTTTCATCATGGAAGGCGGAACGGTCTCCGGCGGATCCTCCTTAAGCGGCGGCAACATCCGCGTGAACAACGGCGGCTTTATGCAGATGAAGGGCGGCACCGTTGAGAACGCTGCCGGCGGGCAGAACGTGTTCATCAACATCACCGGCACGGTGACCATGACCGGCGGCATCCTGAGAAACGGCGCTTCGGAAGCAAACGTCCAGATCAACGGCATATCGACGAGCAAGGGCTTCTTCATCTTGAGCGGCGGCAAGGTGATCCAGGATACCGGCACGATCACGAACGTCAACGTATTCGGTACGTTCCAAATGAGCGGAACGGCTGCGGTCATCGGTACGCGCATCAACTACGGCGCCAACGCTGCCAACTGCTCGATCACCGGCGGCTATGTTTCGTCGTTCTACGGCCAGGCGAAAGCCAATGCGTCCGGCGGCTTCTATGCGACAGAGCCGACCGCAGGATTCCGTGCAGCCGGTTATTACGCGTTCCCGGGCACGTACTCGAACCCGGATACGACGGATACGACCGAGTATAAGTACGAAGTGGCGGAAGGCGTGATCATTGAGACCACGTCCCGCGTCAAGCTCGGCGACATGCCCGTCGCGGCAGTCACGGGCGGCGGTCCTGTGAAGAAGAACGGTTCTTACACGCTGACCGCTCCGGAAGTCGCGGGATACCGGCTCCTCGGCTGGTACGAAGGCACGACGGAACTTAGCACGGACGAGACCTATACCGGAACGGCGACGGCAGCGAAGACGATCGAAGCTCTTTATGAGTACGGTCCTTCCACCGGCTTTGCGGTGACGGTGAACGGAACGAACGATTACACGATCAGCGGAACGACCGTCGGCACGAAGTACGCGGTCGGCACGGACATCACGGTAAGCTACACGGGCACGGGCACGTTCGAAGGCTGGGTCAACGGCGGCGGCAAACTGATGAGCCGTGACGCGGAATACACCTTCACGGTGAGCGGCGACACGGAACTGACCGCGAACGTCGCAAGCGCCACTGAGCCGCTCGTCA